>Ga0209370_1001159_pt1 | contig 24983 bp, 25 predicted proteins | sample AgamicAtPrz_FD_187164 | JGI IMG/M metagenome (GOLD analysis project Ga0209370, IMG submission 187164) | Agave microbial communities from Guanajuato, Mexico - At.P.rz (SPAdes) (version 2) | ecosystem: Host-associated > Plants > Phyllosphere > Phylloplane/Leaf | place: Guanajuato, Mexico... | reverse complement strand
CGCTCCTACAGGGGCAGGCGGTGCTTGGCTATTTGTGAAGCCAGCTCAGGAACCCACCTTTCTTCACCACCGCCGGTTTCTGCAGCAGCAGTGACTCGCGTTTCTGCCGCCTGAACCGCTGAAGCTTGGTCAGCGCCGACTTCACATCCCCGCTCTCGGCCAGGCAACCGCGCACCTGTTCCTTGTCGATGCGATAGAGCATGCAGCCGCTCAGGGCGCGGAACTCGACCGGCGATGCCTCGTCGTCCACCAGCCCCTCCAGCCCCAGCACCTCCCCAGGCCCCATGCGCCCGCCTTCGATCAACCGCTCGCCATCGCGCACCGAGGCCAGCACCACGCCACGGCTGATCAGCAGCACATGCTCCGAGCGCTCGCCGATGCCGAGGATGACTTGGTCGGCCAGGTACTCCACCGTGGTCATGCGCTGGCTGAGGGCATCGCGCTCTTCGTTGCTCAGTGAGCGGAATACCCGCACTTCCTCCAGCAGTTCGCGCTGGCGACTGCGCACGGGGGCGCCAAGCTCGGTGTTCCAGGTCACGCCGCTGGCCTCCAGGTGGCGGTGGGCCAGGTCGAACAGCTGGTTGCGCACCTCGGTCTTGCGCGACATCTCGGCGATGAAGCCGCTGGCCTCGTACTCCACCGACTCCAGGCTCGAAGCCTTCACCGTGACCTTGGGCGCCGGCTTGTCGAGCAGGATGCTGGTGCCCTGCAGGGTCTTTTCCAGCGCATCGAACACCCGCTGCGGACGCACCTTGGCCGGCACCACCACGCTGATCGACACCCCATGCACCTCGGCCGGGCGGCTGAAATTGAGGATCTTGGCCTTGGCCGCCACCGAGTTGGGGATCACCGCCAGGCTGCTGTTGCCGGTGATCAGGCGGGTGGCGCGCCAGTCGATGTCGACCACCTTGCCCTCGGTGCCGTCGATCGAGATCGCGTCGCCGATCTGGTAGGGCCGCGTGGTGTTCAGCACGATGCCGGAGAACACGTCGGCCAGGGTGCTCTGCAACGCCAGGCCGATGACGATGGCCATCACCCCGGAGGTCGCCAGCAGGCCCTTGACCGGCAGTTGCATCACATAGGCCGCCGCCGCCACCGCCGCGACCAGGAAGATCAGCGCCCCGACCACATCCTGCAGCAGGCGCCCGCCGTGGCTGCCGCGTGCCACCAGCAACAAGCCGAACACCACCGTCACCGTGCGTGCGCCGAACAGCCACCAGCCGATCGCCAGCACTGTGGCCATCAGGTTGCGCGAGACATCGTCGGCCCAGGGCGGGGGTTGCAGCGGGCTCATGCCCGCCGTCAGCAGCACCGTGCTGAACACCAGGAAGCACACCAGCCGCGTGGCGATGCGCCAGGCCCGGTGGTGCAGCGGAATCAGCTGCCAGAGCAGCAGGTCGAGCAGGATCAGCAAGGTGCCGAGCAACAGCGGGTATGACTGGATGAACGCCAGCATGGTGGTCTCGGTGCGGGGGAGGGCTGTGGGTAGTAATAGAGCAGGTTGGGGTCGCAGGCAATGGGGTGGCGATGGTGCTGATGGCCTCTTCGCGGGTAAACCCGCTCCCACAGGTTTGTCGCCGCCTTCAAGGCCTGCGCGATCCCTGTGGGAGCGGGTTTACCCGCGAAGAAGCCGACACGATTCATCGTTCGTAAAATAGAACGCTACAGCCAAATTTCACTATCTACCGCCACAAAGGTCCTGGTTTTAATCTTCTCCCATCAACGCGAAACACCCAACCCACTGAAGATCGAAACCCAAGGAGCACCGGCAATGAACAACTTCAAATACAAACGCCTGAACAAAGACGACGCCGCCGTACTGCTGGTCGACCACCAGGCCGGCCTGCTGTCCCTGGTCCGCGACATCGAGCCGGACCGCTTCAAGAACAACGTCCTGGCCCTGGCGGACCTGGCCAAGTACTTCAACCTGCCGACCATCCTCACCACCAGCTTCGAGCAAGGCCCCAACGGCCCGCTGGTGCCGGAACTCAAGGAACTGTTTCCGGATGCCCCGTACATCGCCCGCCCCGGCCAGATCAACGCCTGGGACAACGAAGACTTCGTCAAGGCAGTGAAGGCCACTGGCAAGAAGCAGCTGATCATCGCCGGCGTGGTGACCGAAGTGTGCGTGGCCTTCCCGGCGCTGGCGGCCCTGGAGGAAGAGTTCGAGGTGTTCGTGGTCACCGACGCCTCCGGCACCTTCAACGAAATGACCCGCGATGCGGCCCACAACCGCATGAGCCAGGCCGGCGCCCAGCTGATGACCTGGTTCGGCGTGGCCTGTGAGCTGCACCGCGACTGGCGCAACGACGTCGAAGGTCTGGCGGCGCTGTTCTCCAACCACATCCCGGACTACCGCAACCTGATCACCAGCTACAACGCCCTGACCGCCGGCAAGTAAGCCGCCGCCAGCCTGGCACCCGCGAGGTGCCAGGCAAGGCAGCACACCCATCCAATCCAGCACTCGTCTGCTGTTGCACAGTGGATGCAGGCCAGCTCATCTTCAGGGAATGTCAGCGATGAACACCGCAACCGAAGGTAACCGCAGCGTCGTCACGCTGGTGATCCAGCACAAGGTCCGTGCCCAGGCGCTGGCGCACTACGAAACCTGGCTCAAACGCGCCGTGACTACCGCTCGGCAACAGCCCGGTCATCTGGACGTCAATGTCATCCGCCCGGACGATGGTGGCCGCCACTTCACCACCGTGGTGCGCTTCGCCGACGCCGGCCTGCTGCAGGCCTGGGTCAACTCTACCGAGCGCCAGGCGTTGATCAGTGAAGTGCTGCCACTGTTGGAAGACGGCGACCAGACCCAGGTGCACGATGACCCGGAGTTCTGGTTCACCCCGCCCAGCGTCGGCGCCGCGCAACCGCCACGCTGGAAACAGGCCCTGCTGACCTACCTGGTGATCTGCCCGATGACCCTGGTCATTCCGCAGCTGCTGGCGCCGTTGTTTGCCCGCTATCCGCTGCTGGGTGGCCAGATCACCGGCAACTTGATCACCAACCTGTTCGTCATCCTGCCCGTGGTGTTCTACATCATGCCCTGGGTGACGCGCCGCTGTGCCGGCTGGTTGCGCCGCTGAGCGCCCGCCGTGATCCATTGCTAGCCTTCAACCGCCTGCCGATCACCCACCCGGACGGAGAGCACCATGAGCCAGGACCCTACCGACCAGAGCCGCCGCAAGTTCCTCGCCACCAGCACCGTGCTCGGTGCCGCCGGCGCGCTGTGGAGCGCATTGCCGTTCACCGATTCCGCCCATGCCGCCCTTTCAGGAGATCCCATGACCGCCGACCTCATCTTGTTCAATGGCAAGTTGCACACCGTTGACCGCGAGAAGCCCACCGCCAGCGCCGTCGCCATCAAGGACGGCAAGTTCCTCGCCGTGGGCAGCGACGCCGAAGCCATGGCCCACAAGGGCGCCGCCACGCAGATCATCGACCTCAAGCAGCGCACGGTGATTCCCGGCCTCAACGACTCGCACCTGCACCTGATCCGCGGTGGCCTGAACTACAACCTCGAACTGCGCTGGGAAGGCGTGCCGTCGCTGGCCGACGCCCTGCGCATGCTCAAGGACCAGGCCGAGCGCACGCCGACCCCGCAGTGGGTGCGCGTGGTCGGCGGCTGGAACGAGTTCCAGTTCGCCGAAAAACGCCTGCCGACCCTGGAAGAGATCAACCAGGCCGCGCCCGACACCCCGGTGTTCATCCTCCACCTTTACGACCGTGCGCTGCTCAACCGTGCCGCGCTCAGGGCAGTCGGCTACACCAAGGACACGCCCAACCCACCCGGTGGCGAGATCCAGCGCGACAAGTTCGGCAACCCCACCGGCATGCTCATCGCCCGGCCCAATGCCGCGATCCTCTACGCCACCCTGGCCAAGGGCCCGAAGCTGCCGCTGGAGTATCAGGTCAATTCCACCCGCCAGTTCATGCGTGAACTCAACCGCCTGGGGCTGACCAGTGCCATCGATGCCGGCGGCGGCTACCAGAACTACCCGGATGACTATCAGGTGATCCAGGAGCTGGCCGATAACGGTCAGCTGACCGTACGCATCGCCTACAACCTGTTCACCCAGAAGCCCAAGGAAGAACTGGCCGACTTCAAGAACTGGACGCAGAAGGTCAAGCCCGGTGACGGCAGCGACTTCCTGCGCCACAACGGCGCCGGCGAGATGCTGGTGTTCTCGGCGGCCGACTTCGAGGACTTCCTCGAGCCGCGTCCGGACCTGCCGCAGACCATGGAGCAGGAGCTGGAACCGGTGGTGCGCCACCTGGTCGAGCAGCGCTGGCCGTTCCGCCTGCATGCCACCTACGACGAGTCGATCTCGCGCATGCTCGACGTGTTCGAGAAGGTCAACCGCGATATCCCGTTCAATGGCCTGCCGTGGTTCTTCGACCACTGCGAGACCATCACGCCGAAGAACATCGAGCGGGTGAGGGCGCTGGGCGGCGGCATCGCGATCCAGGACCGCATGGCGTTCCAGGGCGAGTACTTCGTCGAGCGCTATGGCGCCAAGGCCGCCGAGGCGACCCCGCCGATCAAGCGCATGCTGGCCGAGGGCGTGCCGGTGGGCGCGGGCACCGACGCTACCCGGGTGTCCAGTTACAACCCCTGGACCTCGCTGTACTGGATGGTCAGCGGCAAGACCGTCGGTGGGCTGGAGCTGTATCCGGACGGTGGCTTGAGCCGTGATGTTGCCCTGCAACTGTTCACCCACGGCAGCGCCTGGTTCTCCAGCGAGCAGGGCAAGAAAGGGCAGATCAAGGTGGGCCAGCTGGCCGACCTGGCGGCGCTGTCGGCGGACTTCTTCAGCGTCGAGGAAGAGGCGATCAAGTGGATCGAGTCGGTGCTGACCGTGGTCGACGGCAAGGTGGTGTATGGCGCCGGCGACTTCGAGAAGCTGGGGCCGGCGCAGATCCCGGTGGTGCCGGAGTGGTCGCCGGTGGTGAAGGTGCCGGGGCACTGGCGGGCCGGCGCGCCGCTGGCCGCGGCGGTGCACCAGTGTGTCGGGCCTTGCGGGGTGCATGCGCACAGCCATGAGAAGGCGCGGCATTCCAGTGTGCCGGTGAGCGATTACCAGGGCTTCTGGGGTGCGTTGGGTTGTTCCTGCTTCGCGTTCTGATGGCCTGATCGCGGGGCAAGCCCGCTCCCACCGAGACTACAGGGCTTCGTGGGAGCGGCGATGCGGCGGCCCGACTTGCCCCGCGATGACGTGCTACGCCATGTCGCTGATGGCGAACTCCTCCGCCAGATGATCGATCAACGACCGCACCGACGGCAGCAACCCCCGCCGCGACGGGAAGATCGCATGCACGATGCCGCAACGCGGATGCCAGCCTGGCAGCATCTCCACCAGCCGCCCCGCCGCCAGGTCCTCGCGCACCGCCACCCTGGGCAGGTGCGCGATCCCCACGCCCGCCACCACGAAATGCCGCAGCGCGAACAGGTCGTCGGTGACCATCCGTGGTTTGTGCGGAATCACCAGGCTGCGGCTCATGTCCTCACCCTGGAACAGCTCCCACTGGTATTCACGCTGGGCGCCGCCCCAATGGACGCTGGGCAGCTCGCTGAGCTGCTGCGGATCAAAGCCTTGCGCAAGCTGTTCGAGAAACGACGGGTGGCCGACCAGGCATTGGGTGCTGTTGCTCAGCACCTTCATCACCATGTCGGTGTTCTCCAGCGGCGGGAAACGCACCCGCAGTGCCACGTCAAAGCCCTCATGCAGCAGGTCGACGCGGCGGTTGGTGCTCTCGATGAACAGCTCCACCTGCTGGTACTTGAGCATGTAGCGGGTCAGCATCGGCCCGACCCAGGAGTTGAGCAGCGTGGTCGGGCAGCTGATGCGCACCAGGCCGCGTGGCTCGCTGCGGTTGCGCTCGATGATCTCGGCGGCACCCTCGGCCTCCACGCGCATGGCCAGGCAGCGGTTGTAGTAGGCCTGGCCGATCTCGGTCAGCGAGCAGTGCCGGCTGGTGCGGTGCAGCAGGCGCACGCCGAGGCGCTCCTCCAGGTCGGCGATGCGCCGGCTGAGTTTGGACTTGGGCATGTCCAGCGCCCGTCCGGCCGGGGCGAAGCCACCGTGCTCGACCACCTGGGTGAAGTAGTAGAGGGAGTTGAGGTCTTCCAAGGGGCGATCTCCGCGACGGGGCAGGGGGTGGTTCGCAGTCTACCGGGTGGTGGAGCTGGAGGGCAGGGCGATAGCTTTGTGGCGCCTATGAGATCGAGCGCCGCCCGCGCGGCGCATCGCGGATGAATCCGCTCCTACATTTGTTGCAACGTACCGAACCTGTCAGGCCATAGTTGTCAGCCTTGGCGCAAGGCTTGAGGCAGGTGGGGCGGCAGCAATGCCCACCAAAACAACGTGTCGAGCGCACAAGGCTAACAACCATGGCCTATCAGGCATGGCCACGTTGCAACAAATGTAGGAGCGGATTCATCCGCGATGCGCCGCGCGGGCGGCGCTCGATCTGATAGGCGCTGCAAGGCCCTCGGCAAGCACTTGGCGGCCCTCATGCGATCTGCTTCTCAGGACGACTCGATTCCCTCCAGCATTGCCTCCGTCAGGCCTTCGGCCATCTCGATGCCATGCAGGCTGGCCCACAACAGGCTCCTGCCGGTTTCATCCATATGCTCCAGCGCCTTGTAGCCGACGTTGTAGGCACTGCGCAGATACTCGGCGACATGCACCAGGGCGTCGTGGGCGTTGATATTGGGGTTGACCGCGAACAGCGGTGGGTGGCCGGCGTCGCATTTGCCGAAGGGGTGGTGGCGGGTGTCGGGGAGGGGTGGGTCGGGGACGATTTTTTTCATTGCAGTGATCCTCTAAGGGTTGAACCGCAACCGTCCGTTTCCACGCAGAGGGTGGCAGTCGTACGCGGGGTGGAAACCGGTTAGAGGTCAACCCGGCAGGCCAGGCGGCCTCCCGCGCACAACTGCCATTAAAGGCAATAACCCTAACCGGATTTCCACGTCCGATCGCTGAACCGACAGCGACCCGGTCAGCCTAGAGGGCATGATTTCCCCGGACAATCAGAAGGGGATCGACAGACTTTGTAGGGTATTTCCCTGGTTGTAGGTTGCCCAGTGAGAAAAGTTTTCAGATCACGTAGGACTTGGCTGAGCTCAGCAGATTCGAGCGTTTTTTGAACACGTTCCTTCGAGCTTGTCGGAAGCTTCTCGGTTGATCTGCTCTGCCGCTGTTGTATGGTTTCAGGCGAGCGCGAAACCAGTTGCTATCCAGTGGCGAGAACTGGCGTAGGAACCCCGTTGGTGGCTGGATCATCAGCGTAGGGTGAGACCTCGATCTGCCGTTTGAACGGGGGGCCGCTTTGCGGCCCTTTCGCGACACAAGGCCGCTCCCACAGCGATCGCGACAGATTGAGGGACCTGAGCCAGACAGTTGCTCTTACAGGAGATCGCGATCTCTGTGGGAGCGGCCTTGTGTCGCGAAAGGGCTGCGCAGCAGCCCCAAGATTTCAAGACGAAGTGACAACCATGCACAACCCACCCCACCCCGGCGAAGCCCTGCGCGAAGACGTCCTGCCCGCCATCGGCATGAACGTCTCTTCCCTGGCCCGCCACCTTGGCTATTCACGTGGTCAGTTATCCACAGTGCTCAACGGCCATGCAGCCATTTCAGCCGATCTGGCCTATCGCCTCGAACTGGCCGGTCTTGGCAGTGCTCGGCAGTATCTGGCCGAGCAGGCGGCCTACGACCTGTGGCAGGCCGCGCACCGCGAGCACCCACCCATCGAGCGGCTGGCGTTCGCCTGAGCGTCAATCCTCATCCGACGCAAACAACCGCTCCAGCTCCACCCGCGCCTCCTTGGCCGTCTGCATCACCTTGGCCCGGTCGTCACGCACATGCCCCTGGGCCTCCAGCACCTGCTCGTCATGCTCGGTGAAGCGGGCGATGCGATCCGCCGCCTGCGCTTCGGTCAGCCCCAGCCCGACCAGCGCCCGCCGGCTCATCTCCAGGCTGGAATGGTAGGTCTCACGAATCGGCTCGGCGCCCACGTCCACCAGCTTGTGCACATGCTGGCGGTTGCGCGCCCGGGCGATGACCTTCAGGTGCGGGTACAGGCGCTTGACCCGCTCCGCGGTGCGGGTCGCGGCCTCGGGGTCGTCGATGGTGATGATCACGTACTCGGCTTCGTCGACCTTGGCCGCATGCAGCACCTCGGTACGCGACGGATCGCCGTAGAACACCGGCACCTGCTCGAACATGCGGGTCATCTCGATGGTGTCCACCGAGGTTTCCAGGGCGACGAAGGGGATCTTCTGCGCCCGCAGGATGCGCGCCACGATCTGGCCCATGCGGCCCATGCCGACGATCACCACCCGTGGCGTGCCTGCGTCGATCTGCTTGTATTGCTCAGGTACTTCCCGGGCGGGTTGCGGACGCTTGAGGGCGCGGGCGCAGCCAATCATCAGCAGCGGAGTGAGGGCCATCGACAGGGTGATGGTCATCAGCAGCAGGTCGTAGGTCAGGGTGTCGAACAGGCCCTGGTCCTTGCCCAGCTTGAACACCACGAAGGCGAATTCGCCGCCGGCGGCCAGCACCATGCCCAGGCGCAGGGCGCTGGCGCTGTTGAGGCCCCCGGCGATGCGGCCGACGCCGATCAGCAGCACCAGTTTCACCGCGATCAACAGCACGGTCATGCCCAGCAGCACCAGCGGCATCTCCAGCAGCAAACGCAGGTTGGCGCCCATGCCGACGCTGATGAAGAACAGCCCCAGCAGCAGGCCCTTGAACGGTTCGATCTGCGATTCCAGTTCGTGGCGGTATTCGGAGTCGGCCAGCAACAGGCCGGCGAGGAAGGCGCCCAGGGCCATGGAAATACCGGCCTCCTCCATCAGCCAGGCAGTGCCGATCACCACCAGCAACGCGGTGGCGGTGGACACCTCCGGCAGACCGGTGCGGGCAACGGTGCGAAACAGCGGGCGCAGCAGGTAGCGGCCGCCGACGATGACGATGGCGATGCTGGCGAATACCTTCAGGCCATGCTCGAAGCTGTCGCCTTGGCTGGTGTCCGGGCCGCTGGCGGCCAGCAGCGGCACCAGGGCGATCAGCGGGATCGCGGCGATGTCCTGGAACAGCAGGATGGCGAAGGCCAGGCGGCCGTGGGGCGCGTTGAGCTGCTTGCTCTCGGCGAGGCTCTGCAGACCCAGGGCGGTGGACGACAGCGCCAGGCCCAGGCCGAGCACGATGGCCGCCGGCAGGCTTTGGCTGAAGCCGAACAGGGCGATGGCGCCGAGCGCCGCGCCGGTCAGGACCACCTGCGCGGTGCCGACGCCGAACACCGACTTGCGCATCAGCCACAGACGCCGGGGCGACAGCTCCAGGCCAATGATGAACAGCAGCAGGACAACGCCCAGCTCGGAGATGTGCGCGACGCTCTCGGTGTCGCGGATCAGCCCCAGGGCCTGCGGGCCGATGGCCACACCGGCCAGCAGGTAGCCGAGCACGGCACCCAGTTGCAGGCGCTTGGCCAGGGGCACGGCGACCACGGCGGCGAGGAGGAAGATGACGGCGGTTTGTAGAAGGCTGCCTTCGTGTGGCATTGCTCGGACTCCTTGAACTGCGTGCGGCAGCGTTTGATGCAACAGCTTATGTCATCGATGAAAGAGGCGGGCATTTTCGGGTGAGATGGGAAACAGGACAATCCCGGGGTTACAGGAAGCAGCGTTCTGAAAGTAGGACCTTTGCCGAATCCATCGCGGGGCAAGCCCGCTCCCACGCAAGGTATAAAACCTTCGTGGGAGCGGGCTTGCCCGGCGATGGCGATCGGCCGCTTATTGCAGATGGGTTTTCAAGGCCTGCGCTGCCTGGTCCATGGCACTGCGCACACTGGGCACGCTGCTCAGCACATTGAGCAAGCCATAGTCATGGATCAGGCCGTTGTAGCGCACAGCGGTCACCGTTACCCCGGCAGCGTCCAGCTTGCGGGCATAGGCTTCGCCTTCGTCGCGCAGCACGTCCATCTCGGCGGTCTGCACCAGGGCCGGCGGCAGGCCTTTCAACTGCTCGAGGCTGGCGCGCAGTGGCGAGGCGTGGATGTCGTCGCGCTGGCGCGGGTCGGTGGTGTAGTTGTTCCAGAACCACTGCATCATGTTGCGGGTCAGGAAGTGGCCTTCGGCGAACTGGTTATACGACGCGTTGTTGAAGTTGGCGTCGGTCACCGGCCACAGCAGGGCCTGGAAGCGTAGCTTCGGTGTACCGGCCTCCTTGGCCTTCAGTGCCACCACCGCGGCCATGTTGCCGCCGACGCTGTTGCCGGCCACCGCCAGGCGGCTGCCGTCCACGCCGATCTCCTTGCCGTGCTCGGCGACCCAGCGGGTGGCGGCATAGGCCTGGTTGATCGCGGTGGGGAACCTGGCTTCCGGCGATGGCGTGTAGTCGACGTAGACCGCCGCAGCACCGGAGCCCACCACCAGGTCACGGATCAGGCGTTCGTGGGTGGGGTAGTCGCCCAGCACCCAGCCGCCGCCGTGAAAGAACATGAACACCGGCAACTCGCCCTTGGCGCCTTCGGGCCGCACCACGCGGATCTCCAGCGGCTGGCCGTCGGCCTGGATGGTCCGGCGTTCGACGCGGATCCCCGACACATCGACCTTCACCCCGGCCTGGGCACCGCTCAGCACCGCACGGGCATCCTTGGGCGCGAGGGTTTCAAGCGGCTTGCCGCCACCAGCGGCCAGGGCCTCGAGGAAGCCCTGGGTGGTGTGCTCGACGCCAGGGCTGCCAGCGGCGAAGGCGCTGTTCACGGCGAGGGCCAGCAGGCCGGCGGTCAGGGTGTGGGACAGTTTCATGTTCTAGCTCCTTCAGGGTTCGAGCGGTGGCTCAGTTCTGGTTGGCGAGGACGGTGGGTTGCACGTAGCTCACGGCGCGCAGCTGGCCGCTGCTGTCGCGGTAGGTCAGGGTGGCGGTGCTGGCCTGGCCTTGGGCGCTGGCGGGTGTATCGATGCTGATGACCTTGGCGATGTCCAGCTCCATGCCGTAGCGGTACGGGGTGGCTTCGCTGGCGAAGCTGCCGGCGCTGGTGCCGAGGGCCAGAGTGGTGACGGCTAGGGCGAAGGCTTTGCGAAGGGTCATGATCGTTCTCCGGGTTCTGCTGAGTGGGGTTGGCGACTGCTTGCTGCTTGAGATGAATACTGCGCGCAAATATTTAGCGCGCAAAATATATTTCCGCTATGGCGCTGATTGAGTGCGTCTTGGCAAGCTTCTGTGGGAGCGGACGGGCAGCCTCAGGCGCTGGGTCGGTACTGCAATGCTTCCGCCAGGTGCGCCCTGGCGATGGATTGCGCGCCCTCCAGGTCCGCCAGCGTGCGGGCTACCTTCAGTAGCCGGTGCGCCGCCCGCAACGACAGCGTCAGCCGTTCGCAGGCCTGCTCCAGCCAGGCCTGGTCAACCGGTTCCAGCGGGCAATGCCGGCGCAGCCCCTTGAGGTCGAGGAAGGCGTTGGCGCAGCCCTGCCGACGCTGCTGCAGCGCCCGTGCCTCGGCCACTCTCTGGCCAACGCTGGCGCTGGTCTCGCCACTGGGCTGGTGGGTCAGCACGGTACTTTCCCGAGCCACCGTCAGGTGCAGGTCGATGCGGTCGAGCAGCGGGCCGGACAGCTTGTTGCGGTAGCGCTGGACTTGTTCGCTGCTGCACCGGCAGCGGCCGGTGGGGTCGCCCAGGTAGCCGCAGGGGCAGGGGTTCATGGCCGCCACCAGCTGGAAGCGCGCCGGGAAGCGCACCCGATCCTTGGCCCGGGCCACCACGATCTCGCCGGACTCCAGCGGTTCGCGCAGCACCTCCAGCACGCGCCGTTCGAACTCGGGCAGCTCATCGAGGAACAGCACGCCATGGTGCGCCAGGGTGATCTCGCCGGGTTGCGGCCGGCTGCCGCCGCCCACCAATGCCGGGCCGGATGCGGAATGATGGGGGTGACGAAAGGGTCGCTGTGGCCAGCAATCGAGCGGGGCATGGCCACTGATCGAGCGGATCGCCGCCACCTCCAGTGCCTCGCGCTCGTCCAGTGGCGGCAGCAGCCCGGGCAGGCGGCTGGCGAGCAGGGTCTTGCCGGTGCCCGGGGGACCTGTGAACAGCAGGTTGTGCGCACCGGCCGCGGCGACCAGCAGGGCACGCTTGGCCGCGATCTGGCCCTGGACTTCGCTGAGGTCCGGATAGGGGCGTTGTTCCAGCAGCAGGCCATTGGCTGCGTAGGGAGACAGCGCGGGCTGGCCGTTCAGGTGGGCCACCAGCTCGCGCAGGTGCCCCACCGCATACACCACCAGGCCGCTGGCCAGGCTGGCCTCCTCGGCATTCTCCCGTGGCACCACCAGCGCCCGACCCGCATCCCGGGCCGCCAGTGCCGCGGGCAGCACGCCCTGCACCGGGCGTAAGGCGCCCGACAGGGCCAGCTCACCCAGGCATTCGATATCGTCGAGGGTGGCCACCGGTACCTGGCCATTGGCGGCGAGGATGCCCAGGGCGATGGCCAGGTCGTAGCGGCCACCGTCCTTGGGCAGGTCGGCGGGGGCGAGGCTCTGGGTGATGCGTCGGGCCGGGTAGTCCAGCCCGGAGTTGACGATGGCGCTGCGGACCCGGTCCTTGCTCTCCTTGACCGTGGTTTCCGGCAGGCCGACCAGGGTAAGCGTGGGCAGGCCGTTGGCCAGGTGGGTTTCGACGCTGACAGCGGGGGCCTGCACGCCCACTTGGGCGCGGCTGTGGATGAGGGCGAGGGACATGGGCACTCCGTGTTTGCAGGTGATGGCCGCATCCTGCGGCCTGGCAAAGCTTAGTGGCGCTCCTTGGCGGGTGGACGAGAAGAGTGCGTCGAGGTTTTTCCGGGTCAGCCCACCTTTCTGACTGTTGTATCTGGACAGGGCGAGGCTAAGGTCTAAAATGTGGTCACAACGTAGCTACAAACTGCTTAAGAGGAGTCTCATGGCCCATACCGAAGTCGTTCGCACGCGCATCGATAGCGAGCTAAAGACCAACGCGACAAGAATCCTGGAGGAAATGGGCATCACCGTTTCCCAAGCCATCCGCATGATGCTGGTCCAGGTCGTACAGACCAAGGCGCTGCCGTTCGAAGTGAAGGCTTTGTCGCTAAACGAGCGAGCCCGCCAGGTAATGGAAGCCCAGGACCGTGAGCGTACCGTGCAGACGCATGACAACGCCGAGGCGTTGTTCAAGGACCTGGGTATTTGAGCCAAGGGTCTATTCGAACAGGTATTTGTGTGGACCGGTCTGTTCCAAGGTGATGGTGCCGGCTCTGATGTCGCATTGGTAGATTAGCCACCAGTCGTAACTGACGAGGCAGCACCAGCGACCGGGCGCCCCTACCAGCTGACCATCACAGTGCCTGGGCGGCAGCGGGAGCTGCTTTTCCAGGTGGCGGATGACATCCTTGAAGGCGGCAAGGTCTGGGCCCCTGCTTAGTTGCAACCGAAAGTCGGCCCGGAATTGTTCGGTGGTCTGGATCTTGAACACTGGAGGCCTCCCGCCGGGTTGCGCGACGGGAGTTTCGGTTGGGGTTGGCACTCCAGGTTCGCGTGAAAGCCGCAGCCTGCGGCCTGGCAAAGCTTAGTGGTGCTCCTGGGCAGGTGGACGAGAAGAGTGCGTCGAGTTTTGTCCGGCCTGGCACTCAGTACTGTGGGCGCCTGCCGCCCGAGGCTGCCTGCCGCAGATCACCGGAATCCCCGAACCCCGCGCCCGTGCCAGCAGCTCCTCGGTGTCGTCGCCGCCCGGCAGCGCCAGCACCAGGTCGGGCCGGCTGTCACGCAGCATGAAGACGTTGCGCAGGCGCTCGGCCAGCTTGCCGTGCAGCTGCCAGTTGGGCGGGTAGCGCACGATGTCGGCGCCCTGTTCGCGGGCCCAGCCTTCGATCTCGCCACCCAGGTACTGGCTGCCGCCGTGGATCAGCACCCGGACCGGTTGCTGGCGCTGGAGGGCGTCCAGCGCCTGGCGGCAGCGTTGGCTGTCGGCGTAGTTGCGCCCTGCGCAGATCAGTACGCGCATGCCCACCTCCTCAGAACCACTGGCCGAAGCGGCGGATGTACAGGGTCTTCATGCCCTGGGCCACCAGGCAGTAGCCCAGCAGGGTGGCGGCCAGCCACGGGAAGTATTCCCAAGGCAGCGGCACCAGCCCGACCATCGCCCCCAGCGGCGAGAACGGGATGTAGATGCCCAGGCACATCACCAGGCCGGTGGCCAGGATCACCGGCAGCGCCGCGGTGCTCTGGAAGAACGGCACCTTGCGGGTACGCAGCATGTGCACCACCAGCGTTTGCGACAGCAGCCCCTCGATGAACCAGCCGGACTGGAATAGCGCCTGCATTTCCACGCTGTTGGCGGCGAACACGTACCACATCAGGGCGAAGGTGGTGATGTCGAAGATCGACGAAGTGGGGCCGATCCACAGCATGAAACGGCCGATGTTGCGGGCATCCCACTTGCGCGGCTCGCGCAGGAATTCCTTGTCCATGCGATCCCACGGCAGCGACAGCTGGGAGAAGTCGTACATCAGGTTCTGCAGCAGCAGGTGGATCGCCAGCATCGGCATGAACGGGATGAACGCGCTGGCCACCAGCACCGAGAACACGTTGCCGAAGTTGGAGCTGGCGGTCATGCACAGGTACTTCATGATGTTGCCGAAGGTTTCGCGGCCCTTGAGCACGCCTTCTTCCAGCACCATCAGGCTCTTTTCCAGGAGGATGATATCGGCCGATTCCTTGGCGATGTCGGTACCGCTGTCCACCGAGATGCCCACGTCGGCATCGCGCAACGCCGGGGCGTCGTTGATGCCGTCGCCGAGGAAGCCCACGGTGTGGCCGTTGGCCTGCAGCGCCTTGAGCACCCGCGACTTCTGCAGCGGGGTGAGCTTGGCGAACACCGTGCGCTCCTCGACCAGCGCCTTGAGCTGGGTGTCGTCCAGGCGCTCGATGTCCTGGCCGAGCAGCGGCTGGCCGGGTTCCAGGCCCACTTCGCGGCAGACCTTGCAGGTGACCACCGGGTTGTCGCCGGTCAGCACCTTGACCTTCACCCCCATCTCGCGCAGGGCGGCGATGGCCGGGCCGGCGGTTTCCTTGGGCGGGTCGAGGAAGGTCAGGAAGCCGCGGATCACCAGCTCGCGCTCGTCATCGGTGTGGTACTGGGGCTTGCCGGCGACGGCCGGAATGTCACGGGTGCCGACCAGCAGCACGCGGAAGCCTTCCTGGTTGTAGGCACTGGCGGTGGCCAGCAGCTGCTGGCGTCGCCCGGCGTCCAGGGCGACCCGCTGGCCGCCTTCTTCCACATGGGTGGCGATGGCCAGCATTTCCTCGACGGCGCCCTTGCTCACCAGCAGGTGATCGCCCAGGGCATCCTTGACGATCACCGACAGGCGCCGGCGGACGAAGTCGAAGGGCAGCTCGTCGACCTTGGCGTAGGCGTAGGGAGGCTGGAAGCGCTGGTCTTCGCCGGCAAAGCGCAGCACGGCCTGGTCCATCAGGTTCTTCACGCCGCTCTGGTGGTGGCTGTTGAGCCAGGCCAGTTCCAGCAGGCGCGGGTCCTTGTGGCCGCTGGGGTCGACGTGGTGCTCGAGGATGATACGGTCCTGGGTCAGGGTGCCGGTCTTGTCGGTGCACAGCACGTCCATCGAACCGAAGTTCTGGATTGCGTTGAGGCGTTTGACCACCACCTTGCGCCGGGCCATGGCCACGGCGCCCTTGGCCAGGTTGGCGCTGACGATCATCGGCAGCATTTCCGGGGTCAGGCCCACGGCCACGGCCAGGGCGAACAGGAAGGCGTCGCTCCAGTCGCCCTTGACCACGCCGTTGAGCATGAACACCACCGGCACCATCACCAGCATGAAGCGGATCAACAGGCGGCTGACGCTGTTCACCCCGCGGTCGAAGGCGGTCTGGCTGCGCGAGCCGACGATGGCCTTGGCCAGCGAACCGAAGTAGGTGCGCTTGCCGGTGGCCACCACCACGGCGCGGGCGCGGCCGCTGACCACGTTGGTGCCCATGAAGCCGATGTTGGGCAGATCCAGCAGGCCGCTTTCATCGTTGGCGCTGTCGGCGGCGGACTTCTGCGCGACATGGCCGAGGGTGTCGTACTTCTCCACCGGCAGCGCTTCGCCGGTCAGCACCGCCTGGCTGATGAACAGGTCGCGGGACTCGATCAGGCGGATATCGGCGGGGATCATGTCGCCAGCGGCCAGTTGCACGATATCGCCGGCCACCAGTTCGTTCATCGGCACTTCGCGCAGGCGCGCCGGCTGGTCATGGCGCTCGCGGCGCAGCACGGTGGCGGTGGTACGGACCATGGCCTTGAGCGCATCGGCGGCCTTGCCCGAGCGGTACTCCTGCCAGAAGCGCAGCAGGCTGCTGAGGCTGACCATGGTCATGATGATGATGACCTTGGTCAGGTCCGCTTCTTCCAGGTCGCCTGCGCGTACCGGCAGCCAGTAGTCGGTGACGAAGCTGATGCCGGCGAGGGTGAGCAGCACGTAGATGAAGGGGTTGTGCAGGGCCTTGAGCAGTTGCACCAGGGCCGGTTGCGGCTTGTCGTGGGCGACCTGGTTGGCGCCGTCGCGCTGCAGGCGCTTGGCGGCTTCGTGCTCGGTCAGGCCCAGCTCGCTGGCGTCGAGGTTGGCCAGGGTCACGGCCAAGCCGTTGCGTGCCTCGCGGGCGGCGCGCATGGAGAGGCGGGTATCTTCGCCTGCTTTGCTGCGGGTGTTGCGGTCTTTTACGGTCATTTGGCTGTGCTCCTGCCGCAGGAGGCGGCACGACACACAGTCGACTCACGGTGGGGAAGGTGAGTGAACGTGTCCCGTGTCGCAATGATTCAAACAATGAAAAACGTGGTTTTTCCGACGTTTACGTGTTCGCTGGCGAATGCCGGAAATTAGATCGGCAGCGAACTTTCGACTGGCTGTTTCCATGGTCGGTTAATTCCTTTGCTAAATAGCGGGCAATAGAAATCCAACGAACTTTAATTATTTAAAATTCGGAAGTTTCTGACGATTTATATGGCGTCAGTTCAGCGAACGGACAGCCTCGCGCGCGTCACTGCAGGCAGTAACGGGCGCGCTATCGACTGGGCGGTTCCAGGGACGAGGACAGGCCCCAGCCGAGGACAGGACGGTGCGGGGCCTTGTGCGCACAGGCGCGCAGGCGTGGGATGGCGATATCGAGTTTCATGAGCTTGCCTCCGACCGGGCGGGCACCCGGGGCGGCAAGCTACGGCGGAGCAACAGGCTCTGGCGCGGCTTGCCCGACCTAGGGGCGGGCCCGGAGTTCCGGTTCAAGTGCCTGGCGGCCAAAGGCTGCCAGACAGCGACTAGATACTGTGTCCATTGAATTCTTCGTGAGTTGAAATAAAGGCCCGCTTTTCGGGGCGGGTGAACTTTATGCAAAGCATAGCGGGGAAGTCAACCGGGAAGGCGTAACTTAAATATGTTTCATCTGCTGCAAGGTGAATTAATCCAGCGTGGTGCTCAAGTGCAATCGCGGGGCAAGCCCGCTCCCATGCTGGTCATGCTATCAACTCGGCGCTCTGTGCAACGCATCATCGGTTTTCAGGGTTTGGCGCCCAGGATGATGTGCGAGGCCTTGATCAGCGCGGTGGCCTTCACGCCCGGCTTCAGGCCGAGCTCCTGCACCGCTTCGCGAGTGACGATGGCATACACCTCGGTGCCGGTACCTTCGAAGACATTGCGCGCACTGACTTTCATGGGGAAGCACTCCGTGTGATCAATCACCACGCACGAGGCATTCAGGCGCGTACGTAAACCCAGGCGGTCAGCCCCGAGGCGAGGCCGACGGCGATACGCTTGTAGTCCGACACTTCGTAGCGGTCGGCGGCGGCCAGCTCTTGTTCGCTGATCTGGAAGACCATGCCGGCGACGCTGTCTTCGGCCCGCTCGCTGGGGGAGACGATGGGGTGGTGGCTCTTGCCGCTGGTGGCCAGCACTTGCGGGTCGGTGATCTGCACCCAGTCCCGGCGATAGCCCGGCATGCGGTCGGCCTGGCCGGTCAGTTCACGGCCGAAGTTGGCCAGTTGCACGGCCTTGTCCTGCAAGGTGCCGTAGGAGAACAGCAATACCGGGTAATCGCTGGACGGCTGCATGGCTTATTCCTGAGTAGGCGGGGCGATCCTTGCTTCCAGCTCGGCGAACTGCCGCTCGAGGGCTTCGAGGCGGGCGCGGGTGCGGGCCAGCACCACCATCTGGCTGTCGAACTCCTCGCGGCTGACCAGGTCGAGCTTGCTGAAGGCACCCTGCATCAGCACCTTGAACTGGCTTTCCAGTTCGGCGCGGGGCGCGGCGGTGTCACCGCTGAACAGGCGCGAGGCCTGGTCGCTCAGGGCATCGAGGAAGGCTTTGGGCGCGAGCATGTCTGGTATCCGCTGATCACTGAAAGGGCAGCAGTGTAGCACGGGGCTCCTGGCCACTTGCGCTGCACGCTTTTCGCGCAGGGCGGCCAAAGGTCGCGCACCGATTTTGTGCGCTTTCTCCCTGCTGGCGATTGGCCAATCCCTGCCGGTTCACGCAACTACCTGTTTTCCCGTGACTTGCGCCAACTGGCAAGGTTTCTGCAAAGACCTGAGCGAGCCATGCACTGATGCAGTCCCTTGTGACCAGGCAGTGCGCAGGCGGAGCCGGAAGGTTCTTCGTCACAGCCGGATCGTGCGTCGGCGGGGAGGATGGAGCCGACGACGCGTTACAAAGCCAGGCGCTGCGCTTAGACTTGAGACGGGTTTGTTTTCCTGGGGCAAGTCCACCAAATCGGGAGAGAGTTTCATGAAGCTAGTCACTGCCATCATCAAGCCGTTCAAGCTGGACGACGTGCGCGAGTCGCTGTCGGAAATCGGCGTGCAGGGCATCACCGTGACCGAAGTCAAAGGCTTCGGCCGGCAGAAGGGTCACACCGAGCTGTATCGCGGCGCTGAATATGTGGTCGATTTCCTGCCCAAGGTGAAGATCGATGTCGCCATCGACGACAAGGACCTCGATCGGGTAATCGAAGCCATCACCAAGGCGGCCAACACCGGCAAGATCGGCGACGGCAAGATCTTCGTGGTCAATCTGGAGCAGGCGATCCGCATCCGTACCGGCGAGACCGATACCGACGCGATCTAAGCGCCAAACCAAGCCTCACCAAACCCAACGCCCCAGGAGAAAACAACATGACTCTGCGCAAGATCGCAGGGCTAGGAGCCCTATTGTCCCTCGTAATGCCAGGGCTGGCCCTGGCCGAGGAAACTGCCGCCCCCGTGCTGAACTCCGGCGACACCGCCTGGATGCTCACCTCGACGGCACTGGTCCTGTTCATGACCATCCCGGGCCTGGCCCTGTTCTACGGCGGCATGGTGCGCTCGAAGAACGTGCTGTCGGTGATGATGCAGTGTTTCGCCATCACCGGGTTGATCAGCATCCTGTGGGTCATCTACGGCTACAGCCTGGCTTTCGATACCGCCGGTATGGAAAAGGGCGTGCTCAACTTCAATTCCTTCATCGGTGGCTTCTCCAAGGCCTTCCTCAACGGCGTTACGCCGTCGGGCCTGACCTCGGCCGCCGCGCTGTTCCCCGAGGCGGTGTTCATCACCTTCCAGATGACCTTCGCCATCATCACCCCGGCGCTGATCGTCGGTGCCTTCGCCGAACGCATGAAGTTCTCGGCGATGCTGATCTTCATGGGCGTGTGGTTCACCCTGGTCTATGCGCCGATCGCGCACATGGTCTGGAGCGGTGACGGCGCGCTGATGTGGGACTGGGGCGTGCTGGACTTCGCCGGCGGCACCGTGGTGCACATCAACGCCGGTATCGCCGGCCTGGTCTGCTGCCTGGTGCTGGGCAAGCGCAAGGGCTACCCGACCACGCCGATGGCCCCGCACAACCTGGGCTACACCCTGATGGGCGCGGCCATGCTGTGGATCGGCTGGTTCGGCTTCAACGCAGGTTCCGCTGCTGCGGCCAACGGCACCGCCGGCATGGCCATGCTGGTGACCCAGATCGCCACCGCCGCCGCCGCCCTGGGCTGGATGTTCGCCGAGTGGATCTTCCACGGCAAGCCAAGCGCCCTGGGCATTGCTTCGGGCGTGGTCGCCGGCCTGGTCGCCATCACCCCGGCCGCCGGCACCGTCGGCCCGATGGGCGCCCTGGTGATCGGCTTGGTGTCCGGCGTGGTCTGCTACTTCTGTGCCACCAGCCTCAAGCGCAAGCTGGGCTACGACGACTCTCTGGACGCCTTCGGCGTGCACGGCATCGGCGGCATCATTGGCGCCCTGCTCACCGGCGTGTTCGCGGCGCCTGCCCTGGGCGGCTTCGGCGCGGTCACCGACATCGCCGCGCAGTTCTGGATCCAGGCCAAGGGCGTGATCTTCACCGTGGTCTACACCGCCATCGTCACCTACGTGATCCTCAAGGTCCTCGACTTGGTGATGGGGCTGCGGGTCAGCGAAGAAGAAGAGTCGGTCGGCCTCGACCTGGCTCAACACAACGAGCGCGGCTACAACCTGTAACCGCGATGCTGGAAAACTTGCCCGGTTCGCCGGGCATTTTTTTGCCTGTAATTTGCCGTTTGGCCTGGGGCAAACGGTTTCCCTGCGCTGATCGCGACCCGGGGTTAAAACTTACAAGCCATCGGGTGTTTCTGGTGCTTTGCTTTTTCTGCGAGCGCGCTAGAATGCGCGCCGAAGGAAGCTGGACGAGTAGTCCACACACTTCGCTACCCTTTGCTAGGCTTGCCAATAGCCTGTGGCCAGCAAGGGCTCAAAAATTTTGTCAGGCCTTGCCAGGAGCAGGGCCTGCAGGGTGCCGGGCCCCCCATGAGGGGGTGGACACCCAGGGCAGTGGCCAATCCACGGCCAGTTGAATTTTCACTGGTGGCTGCCGGTCTACGGCTGCACCGGTCTATAACTAACCTGCTTTTCGCAAGTCATGAGGTAGAACATGAGCGACGACGATCTGGAAAATGATGACCTCGAAGTAGGCGACGAAGACGAGGCTGATGACGGCCTTGAAGCGGCTGCTGACGACGGCGCGGAAGACGCCGGCGACGACGACAGCAGCCCGGCTCCGGCGGCCAAGGGCAAGTCCAAGGCGGCGGTCTCGGTAGACGAGATGCCGAGCATGGAAGCCAAGCAGAAAGAGCGCGATGCGCTGGCCAAGGCGATGGAAGAATTCCTGTCGCGCGGTGGCAAGGTGCAGGAAGTGGAGGCCAACGTGGTCGCCGATCCGCCCAAGAAGCCGGACAACAAGTACGGCAGCCGCCCTATCTGAGTGGCTGAACGCAAAAAAGCCCGCCGTCGCTGCGGGCTTTTTTGTGGGCGACTGTTAGTCAGCCCGCTCCCACGAAAAACCTATTTGGCTGCAGAGTGCAAAGCCCGGTCAGCGCCAGCGCGCCAGCACGTCGGGCAACTGCGACAGCCGCTGGATCTCGGCATCCGGTGCCTGCTCGCCGCTCCAGGGTTTGTGCTGCGGGTTGAACCACACCGCGCGCAACCCGGCTCGCTGGGCGCCGGCGATGTCGTCGCCTGGATGATCGCCGACGTGCACCGCCGCCCCCGCGTCCACCTCGCCGCGCTTCAGCGCTTCGAGGAACGGTGCCGGGTCCGGTTTGCCGATGCCCAGGTCCTCGGCGCACAGGGCGAAGCGGAAGTAGTCCGCCAGCCCCAGGCGGCGCACGTCGGCATTGCCATTGGTGACCACGCCGAGGGTGTAGTGGTGGCGCAGGATCTCCAGCACCGGCTGTACCTCGGGGAACACCTCCACCTGGTGCCGGGCATGCAGGAACACCTCGAATCCCTCGTTGGCCAGCTCCTGGGCGTGCTTCTCGCTGTAGCCGACCTCTTCCAGGGCGTGGAACAGCACCCGCCGGCGCAGGGCGCTGATGCGGTGCTTGAGGCCCGGTTCGGCCTGCACCAGGCGCTCGCGGATGGCGAACAGGTGCTCCACCGGCACGCCGCCGAGGATCGGCGCGTTGGCTTCGAGCCAGTCGCGCAGGACGACTTCGGCGCTGGCGATGACCGGCGCGGTGTCCCAGAGGGTGTCGTCCAGGTCGAAGGTGATCAGCTTGATGCTCATGAGTCCGTGTCCTTGCTGCGTTTGGCCCGAGGGTGGGCGCTGTCGTACACCGCGGCCAGGTGCTGGAAGTCCAGGTGGGTGTAGATCTGCGTGGTGCTGATGTCGGCGTGGCCGAGCATCTCCTGCACCGCGCGCAGGTCCTGGGACGACTCCAGCAGGTGGCTGGCGAAGGAATGGCGAAGCATGTGCGGGTGCAGGTGCTGGCCGAGCTCGCGCTCGCCGGCGGCCTTGACCCGCAGCTGGATGGCGCGGGGGCCGAGGCGCTTGCCCTGGCGGCTGAGGAACACCGCGCCGTCCCGCGGGCCGGCGATGCCGCGCAGCTTGAGCCACGCCTGCAGCGCCTCACGGGCCTTGCGGCCGACCGGCAGCACGCGGCTCTTGCCGCCCTTGCCGTGCACCTGCACCAGCCCGGCGGCCAGGTCCAGGTGTTCGAGGTCGAGCCCGGTCAGCTCCGACAGGCGCAGGCCGGACGAGTAGAACAGTTCGAGGATCGCCTGGTCGCGACGGGCAATGAATTCGTCGTCGACGCCGCCATCGAGAAGTTGCAGGGCGCGGTCGGTGTCCAGCACCTTGGGCAGGCGCCGCTCACCCTTGGGCGGCGCCAGGCCGTTGGCCGGGTCGTGCTGGCAATGGCCTTCGCGATTGAGGTAGCGGTACAGGCCGCGCACCGCCGAGAGCAGGCGCGCCAGGCTGCGCGAGGACTGGCCGTGGTGGTGCTGGCGGGCGACCAGCTGGCGCAGCTGCTGGACCTGCAGGGCGCCCCAGCCGGCGATGCCTTGGATGTTGCAGAATTCGATGACTTTCTCGAGGTCGCGACGGTAGGCCAGCAGGGTGTGCTCGGACACCTGGCGCTCGTTGCGCAGGTGAGCGCAATAAGCCTCCAGCTGGCGTTCCATCAGCGCACCGAGCGCAGCGTCTGGGTAAAGCGCGGCACCACGCGGCCGAGCACTTCGGCGATGTAGCTGAGGAACAGGGTGCCGACGCTGCTCTTGTAGTGCTGAGGGTCGCGGCTGCCGATCGCCAGCACGCCGTGCAGGCCCTGGTACTCGAGGGTGGCCACGGCGCTGGAACCGACTTCCTTGTGCTGGGCATCGCCGAACAGGAAGGCCAGTTCATGCTCGCGCAGGCTGCCGCTGATGGTCTTGCCGCCGCCGATCAGGCCACCGATGGCCTGCTGCGCCTCGGCGCCGGAGACCCAGCGGCCCACGGGCGCGGCGTTCTCGCCGAACAGGATCAGGCTGACAAAGGGCACCTGGAATTCCTGGCGCAGGCTGTCCTCGACCGCCATCACCACCTCTTCGAGGGTGCCGGCGTCGAGCAGGTCGAGGATCAGCCGGCGGGTCTTGTCGAACAGCCGGTCGTTGTCGCGGGCCACGTCCATCAGCTGCGACAGGCGATGGCGCATCTCGATGTTGCGGTCGCGCAGCAGCTTGAGCTGGCGCTCCACCAGCGACACGCTGTCGCCGCGCTGGTGGGGGATGCGCTGTTCGAGCAGCAGTTCGTCGTGCTCGGCGAAGAAGGTCGGGTGGGCGCGCAGGTAGGCGACCACCGCTTCGTCATCGAGCTCACGGGCCTGCGGGGATGCAACGTTAGGCTGATCGGTCATGGCGGATACTCGCTTAGAGACGAACTTGTCCTTCGAACACGCGGACGGCGGGGCCGGTCATCAGCACCGGCTTGCCGGGGCCGGCCCACTCGATGCTCAGGCGGCCGCCCGGCAGGTCGATGGTCACCGGCGAGTCCATCCAGCCCTGGCTGATCGCCGCCACGGCTGCGGCGCAAGCGCCGGTGCCACAGGCCTGGGTCTCACCGGCGCCACGCTCCCATACCCGCAGGTTGGCGCGGTGGCGGTCGACCACCTGGATGAAGCCGGCATTGACCCGCTGCGGGAAGCGCGGGTGATGCTCGATCTTCGGGCCCAGTTCATGGACCGGCGCACTGCGCACGTCGTCGACGCGCAGCACCGAATGCGGGTTGCCCATGGACACAGCGGCGATCTGGTGCACCTGGCCATCGACTTCCAGCGCATAGCTGCTGGCCTGCTCGTCGGCGATGAACGGGATCTCGGCCGGGGCGAAGCGTGGCGGACCCATGTCGACGCAGATCTGGCCGTCGTTGCGCACATCGAGCTCGATGATGCCGCCCTTGGTCTCGACGCGAATGCGCTTCTTGGCGGTCAGGCGCTTGTCCAGCACGAAGCGGGCGAAGCAGCGCGCGCCGTTGCCGCACTGCTCGACCTCGGAGCCGTCGGCGTTGAAGATCCGGTAGCGGAAGTCCACATCCGGGTTGTTCGGCGCCTCGACGATCAGCAGCTGGTCGAAGCCGATGCCGGTGTTGCGATCGCCCCATTGCTTGGCGTGCTTGGGTTGGATGTGCGCGTGCTGGCTGACCAGGTCGAGGACCATGAAGTCGTTGCCCAGCCCGTGCATCTTGGTGAAACGCAGCAGCATGGGCTCACTCCGGCAGCAGGCTTTCGCCGGCGAACAATTCGGCGACGGTCTCGCGGCGACGCACTTCGAAGGCCTGGTCGCCATCGACCAGCACTTCGGCGCAACGGCCACGGGTGTTGTAGTTGGAGCTCATGACGAAACCATAGGCGCCCGCGGAGCGGACGGCCAGGAGGTCGCCCTCGGCCAGGTCCAGTACGCGGTCCTTGCCCAGGAAGTCGCCGGTCTCGCAGATCGGGCCGACCAGGTCGTAGGCCCGGCCTTCGCCTTCACGGGGCTTGACCGCGCTGACGTCCATCCAGGCCTGGTACAGGGCGGGACGGATCAGGTCGTTCATGGCCGCGTCGATGATGGCGAAGTCCTTGTGCTCGGTGTGCTTGAGGTATTCCACGCGGGTCAGCAGCACGCCGCCGTTGGCGACGATGTAGCGGCCCGGCTCGAACACCAGGGCCAGGTCGCGCTCGCCGA
>Ga0209370_1001158_pt1 | contig 25007 bp, 22 predicted proteins | sample AgamicAtPrz_FD_187164 | JGI IMG/M metagenome (GOLD analysis project Ga0209370, IMG submission 187164) | Agave microbial communities from Guanajuato, Mexico - At.P.rz (SPAdes) (version 2) | ecosystem: Host-associated > Plants > Phyllosphere > Phylloplane/Leaf | place: Guanajuato, Mexico... | reverse complement strand
CGATGTGGGAGATCCCCGATACCCGTAAGCCGATTGAAGGCGTCCGCTATTCCACACGCGGGACCAAGATGAGTGGGGACATTCAGATAGTGCCGCTGTCGCCTCAAGTCATCGAGATCCTTGAACGGCTGCGCGGCTTGAATCGCTTCTCTGAACTGGTGCTGCCCGGTGATCACAGGTACTGGAAACCCTTGTCGGAGAATACGGTTAATCAGGTGCTGCGCAATATGGGGTACGACACCACCAAGGACGTGTGCGGGCATGGTTTCAGGACCATGGCTTGTAGTGCCTTGCTCGAATCAGGGCTGTGGACGGACGCGGCGATTGAGCGGCAGATGAGCCATCAAGAGCGTAACCGCGTGCGCGCTGCGTATATCCACAAGGCCCAGTTTCTGGAGCAACGTCGGTTGATCATGGCGTGGTGGAGTAACTACATCGATGCCAACAGATTGGGGCATGTCACTCCGCATGAGTTTGCCCACCCCGTAGGCGACAATGTCACCGTCTTGCCAAATGGTCATGGCGCATTCAATCGCGGGTGAGCCTGCAAGATCGGCGCTGGCTGCTCTTTCACGCGGGTCCATCCAAACAGGGCTGCAAAGCCGCCCTGTTTGGATGGACCTCACTTTGAAAAGCTAAAAGCCACGACATTGTCCGGGAGTTACCACGGAATTCCACCGGTGGATAACCGCTTTTCACGTCCCCAAGAACACTAAGTTTCGGCCCTTGACCGGGTTTATCCACAGGCGTAGAACTGACCGTGCAAGCGCTGTCGATGACAGCACCCTAGGTGACCCGAACCTTCAAGGTCACGCCGCACCTGCGGTAGTTCTCCCCAAGGGCGATTAGCATCCGGCAGCTCGCCCGGTCACTATCCATGTGATGGATGCTCTTACACATATGGGCCTTGTGCGCCAGACACACCGTACCTCGCTGCCCTGCAGCAACCTATCCGCTTGACCGAATATTGCGCCAACCTGTGTCCGTCTCTTTCTGTGGAGAGAGACGGGCACTTCTACCACTGCTGCAGCCCTGATCGCACAAGGCTTTGCGGCATTCCCCCTCGTGACAATCGGCGTGACAAACGCCGATGTCACCAGCAACAGCGCTGTAGATGATGGTGCCGCAGACCAAGGAGTGGACTGCACTTGACTGACAGTCAGGCATGCTCCAGTCATCGCATTGCTGCGTTTACCCGGCTCAGGATCTACAGGCGCTGGTCTCGTCAGCCATCTCTGCTTCCACCCGCCCACCGGTAACGGTGCTCAGGAGGCCAAGATCATGAGATGCCCTTGCTCCCGGTTGTAAGGAGCCGTCAGTCCCGCGTAGTGAACATTCCCCACAGGTCGCAGGGGCCTTGATCCCTGTTAACACTCAGCATTCTCGGCGGGATGACGTGGGGAGAAAATGTGATTCACAACAGTAGCCAAAGGAGTAATTTAGTCTGATACGGAAAGGGAACCTATAGTTAAGCTAACTAGGTTTACAGGCACCTGTTGCGGAATAACTTTGGCGACGTTAAGCATCATGATTTCTGCTTTCGTATGTGTGGGCGATGTTAGGGAAGGGAGGGCTATAATGAAACCTATCGGCATCTACGTTTCGTATTGCCGAAAGGCTTGCTTTCTTATGAGGCGCTAAATTCTCGCATGCAACCTTCCTTAGACTATCGTGATCGTAGTATAAGTAGCGAATGCTAGAGTAGAGGTTTTTGATTGAAATTGTCTTCGAGGAAAGTAATTTTAGGATGCAGGGGGATAAATTTTTTGAAGCATTTTTTTTCACATCCGTAAGCTAAAATAGTAATTTTAGTCGTTTTATGTATAAGTTTTTAAAGTGTAAATGATAAATTTTGAATAGGGAAATTAAAATGCTAAGTTATCTAGCAGAGTTACTTCATAAGAATTTTGCCACCGATCAGGACTCTTATGCCCAGCATCAGCCGGATGGGAAATATCGGAGAAAGTATGGGGCCGTCACCAAAAGGCTTTTAGAGAGAACATTAAAGAGTTCAGGCTCTATAGCCATTTATCAGAAAAATAATGATCTTAGTATAAACTGGATTTGCTTAGATTTTGATATTTCAAAATCAAATCTTGGCAATGATCGTCAAATGGCTGCACAAGTAGAGTTAGAGAAAACAGTAAAGAGCTTCTGCTGCGCAATGGACGCTATAAAAGTACCTTATCTACTCGAGTTTTCAGGGCGAAGAGGTTTTCATGTATGGATAACGCTCTCGGAAAAAACAAGCTATCGAGTCGGCTATGAGGTGCTGAGTGCTTTGATCGAGAGTGCAAAACTAGATTACGATAAAAGCCTTATAAGCCTAGACTTGTTTCCTAGCACCGGAACACCAACAGACGGTGCTGGGCTAGGGGTTAAAGTTCCATTATCCAAACATACAAAGTCAAATAATTATGCAGTTCTGCTGAAGGGAATAGAGGCTCTCGATTGTGATTACAAATTTACAGAGCTTACTGATCAGCTAATAGAGGCCAGCGTAGGAATACTTAACGATCATAGAGGCACCAATAAATCGGAGCTAGAGTCGGCATTAGGTACTATATTCGATTTTTCGCATGACGATGGGACGACCAGCAAACGTATTAAATTTATTGAGGTGCAAAATAATTCTTTCGGACTTTCGGCTTTGTTGGCGCATTGGTCGCGTCAACCGCCATTGAAAATTCTTGGAGAAAAAATAAAAGGCGGCACGAATATAACCCACGAGGAGAGAAAGCTACTTGTCGGGATGTTACATAATATCTATGCTAAAAATATTGACCGGGCCGGCGTCAAGTTGCTTTTAGAGATATTTAGTTTGAGTGCCAACTATAGTCCGGATATCACGCGAAAGTCAATTGAAAAGCTGTCTTCGTTTAATTTTCCATCGCAAGAGCAAGTTGAGAGCGCCACGAAGTCAAAATTTTTGACAGAACTGAGTTTGGATGAACTGGTAAACGCTTGCATACCTACGGTAAGGAGTTTCAAAGATGGTACTTTTGAAATATCGCGATCTGATATAGAAATAACAAAAATCGCAGAGTTGAATTATCTGTACTTAAATGATGAAGCGCATTCAAAATTAGTGATCAATGAGCTTTCGTCGATTGATAGCCAAAGACTTTACTGGCAAGTACAAGAACTATTGGATCATCCGAAGGCTGCAGAGTTTTATCGGCACTCGAGAAATGAACCAAGCAAAACTAGAGAGCTGATAACACTCAAGACTCGGGAAAGGATTGCTACTTCATGCATTCTCAAACAATTTAACTATTTCCTCAATCTGACACCGAGCCCCAACTCCCATGGGTACAGGCCGAATAAAGGGTTCAAAGATGGTTATATCTTTAAACCGTGGCTATATCTGTGGATTAAATTTGTATCCAATATCAGTAGTGCCATTTCGGATCCGGAGAATAGGAACTACTACATAGTTAAAACAGATATTAAGAGTTTCTACGATACTATCCCGCATGACAATGTAAAACGTATGCTGCTTGGTGGAGTCAATGAACGCATTGACGCAAGGCTAGGTGAACTGCCACAGGATGCCAAAGAGACTTATAAAAAATATATTGACGCAATTTTTGAAATAACCGAAAAAACGGTTGGCTCTAAGATTGGATTACCTCAAGGGCCCGCTTACGCAAGGTATTTTGCAGAGCTTTATCTTGATGCAATAGATCAAAAATTTGATTCCAAGTTGCAGGTTGAAGATATATATCTTTATCAGCGGTATGTTGATGATGTGTTTATTATCGCTCCTTCTGAAACGGCAGCACAGGCAGTATTGTTGATGCTGCGTGAGGAGCTTGAGCTAATAGGTTTAAAGTTAAATGATGAGAAGACTAGTATTACGAAGATTACTAACTTCTCCAAAGACTTCAATGAGTACCGATCGCAGTCGAAGTATGCTGTAGATAAGGTTTCAAAAAATTTCGCCGACTCTACGCCTACAGAGAAAAATCTAGCGATTTCAGAATTTATAAAGTTAGTGCAGTCAGATAGTTGCAATGAGGATTTGGCTTTTATATTCTCACACTTGGCTGGCGTGCAAGTTATAGATGATCTAAAAAGAGAAAAGGTAGAGCCCACACTCCGTTCGAAGGCCGGGAGAGGGAGTTTATATAAGCATCTATTTAATTTTGTTTTAGAGTCTTCTGAAAATTGGGATTTGCTAAGCGCCATTGAAGATTTTGATGTGTTGCAATCCGAGGTGTTATCAGCCTGTTTAATTACTGCTATTGAATCTAATAAGTCTGATGTAGATGGCCTTAGAGTATTGGCGGGAGAGGTTCAAAAGAAGCTTCAGCGTTCAGCGTTGGTGGGTGAGAATCTCGCATACCTTTATTTGGTGTTTGGTGTAGATATTGAATTGTCTCTCATAGCTACTCAGCATATTGTTGATTGCTTGGTTTCAATTCAAGAATGCGACAATCTAAAAATATCCTCAAGGCTTATCGAGCGGCTCAATACAAGTCTAAACGATATCAAGGAACTTCCGAGATTCATCGAGGCACTATATCCGCTTTGTGCGAGTTCCAGTACGTTGCCTAAGGATCTTAATGATTTGGCCGCTACGTTTTATGCAAAGCTTTCTTCGGATCAAAAGAACGGGCTTCTTTCCACTAATTCTCAGCCGGAAATAAGGTCAGCTTCCACAGCGTCTAAATTTTACTATTTACTATGTTTGTTCTCTATATCTAATAGAAATAAGTCTCCCGATCTCCTGAGGAATGCATGGAAGTATTGTGCTCATGTCCATAATAGCTGCGATTTGGTTGCAATGTATCGGACTCCTGAGTGGTTTAAGAAAATCGGTACTATCGAATACAGTCAAGAAAATGCGTTGCTGTTGATATCTACAATCGTAGATGGAAATATATTTCGCGGTCTTGAGGATAAAGCTAAGATTTTTGAAAAATTCCATAGTCTTTTATTGGTTTACTTGACCTTGCAACGAAGTGAAATAAAAGACGATAGCATTGAGCATGCCTTAGAGGAGCTCAAAGATAAAGCGGATTTCTACAAGTGGCTTATAGAGAAAGATGGAGCTGTAATTTTCCCCACTACCAATAAGCTGTGGTTCGAGAAAAATATTATTGAAAACAGCACGATTGTACTGAAGCGCCATAAGGAAATTCTATTCAGGAAGCCATCGGAAAACTTCCATTCATCAAGCGACCCCAGAAATGAACATAATGGCTATAGCGAAATTATAGTCGGTTATGCTCCTGAGGAACTGAGAAGTCTCAGTGAGTTAATCTCTGGAAATACATCTTGGCAGAAGTTGAAAATGCTTCTAGACGTTATGACCCTATGTCAAGGTTATGATTCCTACCCAAATATTTTTTCTCGAGATCGATTGTTAAAAGGCGACTCACTCATTCCGTTTAGTGAGGAGCTATCCAATTCCCGCTCGATAATTGTGGAGGATCGAAATGGAAATGTTGAAACGCTGATAAATAGTCAGAAAAATTTCATTCGTAGCTATTTGAAATTTATAAGTGGTGATGATTTTGTTATTGGTTTGATTAAAGATAAATATATTGAGAGCTTGGATGAGGACGTTAATTTAATCGAGTTTACTAAGCATCTGCTGGCACAGATAGAAGAGGGAGACGGACTAGAGGACGAATTTTATTTGGATTTGGCTGCAGCCTCGGCGCTATATTTGTCCATTGGTGATTTAAGTCCTGGAAAGAAAATAGAGCGCTTCGTAGATCAGTATCATCGCTTCAATAAAGACGATAAGGATCGTCATCTTTATGCAGTAAATCAGCAAGTAGTTATAGCCGATACTACCCCAGTTGAATTATTAAATACGATAGAGGAATCCGTTAAGATTATACCTAAAGAAGTTATACCTTACTCCACTACTTATCTTCATATTGACATTGAAAATTATCGGCAAAATATCATTGATATTATTGAGCGGCACGAGTGCTCTTCTTTACTAAGTCTCGCAAATTTTAAACGGGTTAGACCGTCCATATCTCAAATAAGTGAATTAATTCACGTTAATGGCAAGGATTATAAGTTCCAGTCTGTGCATATTGTAAATGTCACGACAAATGAAGTGCATCAGTTTGAGGTTAGAAGCTCGAGTATCATTAACTCATCTGAGCATGTATATGCCTATGAGGATGATTTCGAGGTTTACTTACTGGCTATGAGTAGTTCGCTAACAAAAATTTATAGTTCTGTATCCAAAAGAAATGAGGCAATGGGTGTAGGCGTCGGTTGCTATCAAAGCTATCCTACTACGATTTTAGATGAGCAGAGCATTTTTGCATTGAATGGTTTCAGCGCTGCGGTTGAAGTTGTATCTATACATAGGGATATAGCGGAGGTGGATGCAAGAGCGAAGATTATAAGGTGGCTTAGCTCGCTTCCGCGAAAGTTTCATCAGATGCTGGTGACTTTGATTTCTGCGCATGTTGTGATGCACAAGGAAGATATAAGGGTTTTTGGGGATCATGTCGAGAGTTTGTTGTTAGATGCGGAGAGTAATCCATTCCTGATAAAGCATATCGGTGATTATAATGGAACTCATCGAGTACTATTTAAAGACGGTAGGGTAGGGCGGACAATTGAAAGCTTATCTCCTGTAAATATTCGGGCTGGATCGGAGCGCGCTACAATAATTGTTGATGCAGTAATCACTGGATCCCAAATAATGTCGGCACTTAAGTACTACATCACTGGTGACGGGGGCAAACCGGGCTCTAAATTTTTTCCGTTGAACGAATCTGACAAAATTACACTAAGTGAAAAATTAAAAAAACTTAAGCATTTGGATATTTGTACAATTTTGTATAGTTCATCAGCGATAAGTAATATCTTGGCTTTCTTGCGGCTTGAAGCTAACAGTGAAATAACCGTTAACGTGGTTTGCGGAAAGGATGTTGAATGCAATGCTTTATTTGGAAGTACTGATCGAATAGGTGCGTTGGAAAAACAAAAAATTCGTGAAATATTAAAGGATAAGATGCTTCTGCAAGAGCTCCATGATCATCTTGAGGAGTTGCCAAAATACAAAGCATCCAATGCCGACATTGATGATGTAATCGATTCTTCTAATTTGGTTGCTAGGTATCAGTCGCTACCGAAAAAATCGTTTAGATTCTTATATGCTGGTCTAAGACATGATCCAGATTGTCATCCGCTTATGCGAATTAAGGAACTAAATGATTAGTTTTTGAAGAAGCTAGTCGGTGTATTCTGCTTCAGGTGCAAAAGCTATTTTTGTATCTGAAGCAAAATTTTTTAGCAGCTTTTAACCGCTTGAATTTCTATTTGGATTTTTCGGTGTCAACGCTTAATGCACTTGCCGCTCAATGGCGCGGATAATATCGAAACATGACAATGTTTAAGGTGGAGAGTAATTTATGGGAGGATTTGTGTGGATCATACGACCAGCACTGCGTGCCAATGCTTGGATATCAAAGGTTCAAATCAACAAGAACCGCATCACGACTCAAAGTTTTCACGGCGCTCCCCTACTAGGGTGGAGGTCTACAGCAACTATTGCGTGGCTATGCATCGTTGATGAAGTACGGATTCAATGTGAACACTAATGGCTGGGTGTTCAACCCCACGGAGGTGTTTTGCAATAATCGTGACCAATACTACACCATGCGGGGTGTTGCCGATACCGGCGCCACAGCGGGGTCGGAAGCGTGGTGTACCTATGTGTTGCAGGGCATTCGTGACGAATTGCGGAAGGTGGACATACTCACCGACTACGGTTATCTCACTGACCCCATCCTGTTGCCGGGGGTGAATTTTGCATTCAACCGCGAGTGGATTACGCAGACGGAGGAGTACATCCTCGTCAGCGTGGTTAAAATGAAGGTCGTGAAATCCGGTGACATCGCCCAGGCGTTGTCCGTGCTTACGACTAATCAGCGGACTTATCAGATCAAAAGCCTGATTGAGCAGGGCATGTTGCTGCCGGTCAGCTACGGATTAAGGCAGTACACCATTAGCTTTTTCAATCACTAACTGCTGCGCGGGATCATCAAGGATCTGAGGGAGCTCGGGTTTATACCGGAGCCACTCGATGGGCTAGGCACCTGCGGTTCAATTTTTAACGTGTGGCTTCGCGAGGTCTTGTGAGAGCGCTCCACTGCCTCTAATGGAGTGAATCGGTTGATCGCGCTACACTTATGTGCGGATCGCTGTTTATCCGGAAACCGCTAGCATGACTTGAAAAGGGGTTCGTTGCATCAACAGGTTAAGGAACTACCTGCCTTTTCTCTTGCTCCCACTGTTTTGCAGTGAACCCTTACAGCTGTATGGTTATTTAAAATTGTGCAGTGTGAGCGAAATGCCAGGTGATGTATATACTAATTGGTGGTTATAAATTAAATGAATATAGATTTCGAAAAGAGACATGAGTTGGTTAAAAGTTCATTTTACTCTGAGTATGAAACTTTGACTATGCTCACCTTGCAGCCTGGGCAGAAAAAACAATTTGTCGGAGATAAAGATAATAGGGTATGCAGATATTGCGGCAAAAGAAAAGGACAAGTGACCTTTAGAAAGGTTGCGCATGCCATTCCTGTTTTGATTGGAAATAAAACTTTATTCGATTATTCTGAGTGCGATAACTGTAATGGTTTCTTTGGTCAAACCATTGAAGATAGTTTCGCTAACTACTTTCATCCTCACAGAACGATGAATCGAATCGTTGGAAGAAAAAAACCTGGCTACAAGACAAAGGAAATAATGGTTGAAATCGATGATAATCGAAATCTCAACATCAACATACCTTATGTGGAAGGTGGCGATCCTGTCTACACAAAAGTTGCCAGTGATCTAATAAGGTTTAATCTCTCGCGTCGACCTTATCATCCCATTGCTGTATATAAAATGTTTGTCAAGATTGCATTGGCTCTTATGCCTAAGGAAGAAGATGGCTTGTTAAAGGCTACAAAAGAATGGCTTGTTTCTCCGGTTCAGTACGCTCACATGGTGGATCATAAACTCATACAGTTTAGAATCCCCGGGCCATCTGATCCTGACATAATTAGGTGCGCACTTTGTAAGGCTAATGAGGGCCTTGAAAATAAAATTGTAAGGTTTGTATTGATCTTTGCGTTCAGTAATCTGCAGTTTCAGATTCCTATCCCATCAGCAGGCAATGAAAGTCCCCGTATTAGTATGCGGCTAGCCCCCTCGTTGCGTCCTATCACAGAGTTCATGGAATTCGGCGAGCCTTCTGTCGATGTACTTGACTTTACGTCAAATGAACGCGTCAAGGGCGAGAAAACAGAGATCTACTTCAGGGTCGAGAAATGATTTTCTTTGGGGGACTAAATGAATAATGCACATGAGTTAGCTGCCTAGACTCTGTACCAAACGTAATGCCGTAGACAGAGCAGCCCGCAGCCTAATGTGACCATTGTGGTATCCCGCCAGATTACGCTGGAGCAGAGCACCCACAAGATGTCGTAGAGCATCAGTCGATCGGTCAATCTTTGGACGCCCAGTACACAGATGTATAGTAACGGGGACAGCGAACATATAGCAGTGCTCTTCAGAAAGTTCGTCTCGCTTGGGCATAGTAGAGTCCTTCGCCTAAAAGGCGAGAACTCTTCGGTAAATCGGAGTTCCGGCGGCTTTTACGGAGTTTAAATGGCTTTCGTATAGAGCCTTACATTTGAAGCGGGTGTGCGTAACTCTCACTGGATCCTCCGCAAGTCCCGCTTCGATTCCACTGAACGCCATAATCAGCTGATTTTTGTATAGATACCCTATGGGGTACATCAAAAAATCCAACAAATTCCAACCGCGGCAAAACCGGGCCCTCCCGGCCAGCAACCGTCCGTCTGTCTCCGGCGCCACATCCAGCTCCACTGCATTCCGCTGAATGCTTTGGAAGCGTTCTAAACCGGCCTTCTGTCCGGTTTTTCGTTTCCACGACCCTCCGTCGGGAATCAATAAACTCCCAATAACTGGTGTGATGCTGTTCACTTAGGGCCGCAATGGGCCAGGAAATGGCACCAGCGATCTTAAGTGAACAGCCTTACAGTAACCGGGGTATTTTTGGGGTACAGCGTCTTTCCTGAATGGAGAACGTACCCCTATGCCACGCCTAGCCATTCCGCTCAGCGACCTAAAATGCTGTACGGCCAAACCGCGTGATCGTGCATACAAACTGTTCGACGACGGGCGTATCCACCTGTAAGTCGCGCCCAGTGGCTTGAAGACTTGGCGGCTGCGGTATTTCAAACCCAGCGGCAAGGAGGGCACGCTGATCGCTGCAAGATGCCAGCCCCGCGAAAACTGGGCGCTCACGTCCAACAACCGTTCTTCTGTTTCCGCACCAGTATCACTTGGCCTATAGCGATTTCTCGCTAGCTGGCATCAATAGGAGCCCGCCTCATGCGGGTTTTTTTGTTGTGCGTAGCTCTCAAACCGCCAAGTCGTGCCCTAGTCCTAAATCCGCATTACTCGTAGGAATCGTCTCGTTAGCTGCTTGAGGCCTCATTTGCCCCTTCTTAGCTGTTAGGTTCTCTCGATCCTAACAATTCGCAAGGGACTCTAAATGCGCGTCAGTCTGGATGGGCTTGGCCAAGCAGTAGATGGTGATATGACCACCACAGGTGCGATTTGCATCGCCACCGGGGAAGATTACCTCGACGAGGGGCGAATGGTCCTGAGGCTGGGGGATCCCACCACACCTTGTCCACTGTGCGGGCTGGAAGGAAAGGTCGTCGAAGGGGCTTGGCACTTCATCTCGGATGGCCAGCCAGTCTCGATGGATGGGGCGTTAGTTGATTGCGGTTGCCCAGAGGGTAGCAACCGGGTGGTGGCGCCTTTAGGGGAGATGCCCCCGCCGCGGCTACCGGTTGCCGTACGCACTCGCGTCAAGCTCGCTGGCCCTGGGAACTCTAGCGCTTTAGCAGGGGCCTCGCCCGTCAGGGTTGGCGGGTTGCCTGGGCAAATGCAGCCGGGATTCTATGTGGTGCCCCGGAGCATGTCGTTCCCGCAGATTCTGTTGGAGCTGGCTACCCATGATTCGACCTTACCCATTTCGTACCTTCAACGCCTGAACCCGACTTTCGAGCAGGGGTTCAAGGCAGGGGAAATCTTCGTCATCGGCGATCCGGATAACGGTTATGCCTGCACCCAGGAGGAGGGCCAACTCATGGCAGCCGCTTAGCACGCGCGACGTTCCTTGGCTGTACTCGATTTTGCCGAGTCAGATTTCATGATGGAGCATCAGGCTGAAATTGCCGGACTGCTTAGTGACGCCAGTCTCGCCATGGGTGTGGGCAAGGACATGATGGATCACGGCCTCCGGCAGCTTCGCAGCACACTTGGCAATATCGAGCGTTTGCATCAGCAAGAATTTCTGCGCCATGGCCATCTGAATAGCCCATCGTTTTTCGCCGAGCGACGACTGTTATTGGAGCAGCTAAATGGTCAGCTGAAGGCGACTTTTCTTAATAAACATCTGAATCTAGGGGCTTACGAGAAGCTCAAGAAAAGCTTGAATATTTCCACCAAGAGCCTTGTGCATCATTGGTCGAAAGCCGGTGGGCCAGGGCATATTCCTGGGTATGCCACATACTTGGACAAAGTGGCAAAACTTAGTAAGTACCTCAGGTATGGGGGGGATGTCGGAATTGGCTTAGGTGGGACATCGTCCTATCTGAAAGTCCAGGAGGCCTGCCGTGCAGGGGAAACAAAGGCCTGCAAAAAAATTCGTTTGTCTGAGGCAGGAGCTTTTGCTGGGGGTTTAGCGGGAGGGATCCTGGGTGGATACATTGCTGGGATCACTGCGCTCGCTGTATGTGGGGTGTTCTCTGCGGGTACCGCAGGTCTCGGGGCACCGATCTGTGGCATTGCGCTGGTCGGGAGCGGATCTTTTGCTGGGAGCACCGCCGGTGCGCAGGGCGGTGAGCACATGGGCGAGCTGATCTACGAATCACATTATGACTGAGTTCGAGAATTGGCCCGTGTGGCTGAAGTGGATAATGCTGGCGTGTCCGTTCGTGATCGGGTTGGCCGGTTGTGCAATCAGTGCATTCATCGCGTGTACACGAAATTTCACTGTTGCAACCTCGGCTATCCAAAGTAATCCCGGCCTGGAACAGATGAAACTGTTTTTGGGCACGCGGCGCTTTCGCGCTCGGTGGCTGCTGATAACATTTCTTTGTGGAATACTCATTTGGCCTGGCATACACATGCGCAGGGGGCATCTGGACATTGAAGAATTCGAAAACTTTCCTGCAAAAATTAAGTTGGCTCTACAAATATCCTCGTGGCTGACGGCCTTCGGCTTCGCTTGGATGTGGGTGACCTACGCATTCATCAAGGCATGAACGTTGATGCCACGGCGATCGTCGCTCTCACTGAACCCTTCGCAATTCCCGATTCGATTCCACTGTAGGCCATAAATAGCTGATTTGTTCATAGATACTCTAATGAGGTACGTCTATAAATCCACCAAATGCCAGCTCCGTGAAAGCCGGCCCTGATTCATCTGCACCCGCGCTTTGCAAAGAAGCGCCAGCGGTTCCGCATAGCTTCGATCCAAAGCGGTCATCGGCAAGACCATCGGTTTACTCAATTTTCGAAGACAGCCGTGACCTTGAGAAGACCCGCTACGGGGCGAACGGCCCATCACGTCGCCCGCTGTGCGGCTCAAACCAGTTCTCCAGTGCCAACTCGATCTGGGGAAATCGCACAGTGGCGGCGTATGACATAAATAATGTCCTGTTTTGACAAGTGCCTGTCTTACCTGAAGGGTTGATCAAACCCTCCACCCTCAATAATTCACATAACGGCTCGCTTCGCGCCACAGGCCAGCCGTTGCAGTTTCGCGAGTAAGCAGCCTCGTCTTACAACTCCAATGCTGCGGCGCCCCTTGCACCGGCAATCCGGTAGCACTCCTATAAAAATAGAACCTATTACGTATTTAACACCGCGCCGCGCCGCGCGGAACGCGCTCGCGCGCTTATTGAAGACTTGACTGCCATGATCGTTACTTCTGCTTCCAGCACCGGTGTCTCCACCGGTCATCGCAATGCTTTGCTCGCCGCACACGTCGCGGCGGTGCTTTTCGGGCTTACCGGTATCCTCGGGGCGTTGATTCTCGCCGATGCCAGCATCATTACGTTCGGCCGAGCGACGTTTGCCTTCATCGTCCTCGGGTTTGTTGCTGGCCTCAAGGGCACTCGTCTGTTGGATGCCCTGAGCTGGCGCAACCTCCCGGTCATTGGCCTGACTGGCACTTTATTGGCCGCCCACTGGGTGACGTTCTTCATTGCTGTGAAAGTGGGGGGCGTAGCAGTCGCTACGCTCGGCTTCGCCAGCTTCCCCGCGTTCATCGCGCTCGTGGACTTGCTGCTCTTTCGCGAGCGTATCGGTAGAACCGAGGGCCTGCTGCTGCTGATGGTGACAGCTGGGCTGGTGTTGGTGGTGCCTTCATTCGACCTGCTCGACAAGGGTACTGTCGGTTTGGTCTGGGGATTGGCTTCGGGCTTGTCATTCGCACTGCTGGCGGTGGCTAACCGTCGCCACACAGGGGGTATGAACGCCCTGCAGATCGCGTTTTGGCAGAACGTGGTAGTGGCCGCGCTGATGACCCCCTTTGCATTCAGTCACCTCACCACTGCCAGCCTGCGGGCTGATGACTGGGTGAACCTGGCGTTGCTGGGCGTTTTCTGTACCGGGCTTTCGCAGTTTCTTTTCGTAAAAAGCCTGGATGGCCTGCAGGCGCGCACGGCTGGGATGATCATCGCGCTGGAGCCTGTGTATGCCATCGCTTGTGCTTGGTGGCTATTTGGCGAACAGCCTTCATTGCGAATGGGTGCTGGGGCGGCGCTGGTGGTGCTCGCCACTGTGCTGAGCGCCCGCTGCAAACCATCACCCCACTGACGTGTAGCCAGGGTATGTCCGGCTCACTCGATTGGGGGGCCGAACCAGTCAATTAAGGCGAGATGGCGTTGGCGAGGCCTGAGACCCGTCTGCGCGCGGGTTCCACGTCAACCGGGTTCGCGCTGTACGCTTTTCACGCAGCCGAAGCGTTTTTCTTTCGAAGGACTGTACCCGAAGAACGACGCATAACACTTGCTGAAGTGGCTTGCAGAGACGAACCCGCACGCCACGGCAACGCCCAACAGAGGCAAGTCGGAATATTGCAGCAGCCGTCGGCTTTCGGTGATGCGCAGCTCCATGTAGTAGCGCACAGGCGTAGTCCCCAGCTGATGTTGAAACAAGCGTCCGATCTGGCGCTTCGAGCGACCTACGTATTCGGCTATCTGATCCTGGCTCAGGGGCTCTTCGATGTTCGCGGTCATCAGGCTGATCGCTTCACGTAGCGGCTCACTGATGTTGGTGTGGGGGGCCGGGACAGTGCGCCGGTAGCGGGACGCCTCGAAAGCCAGGATGGCGGTGACGCCATCGGTCAACGCCGTGCCTCTTCTTTGCCCCAACCACTCAAGCACCATGTTGAACGCACCTGCAGGACTCGCCGCGCTCAAGCGGTCACGGTCGACGACGAAGCTGTCTGTGCTTACGTGACTGTGCTGGGCGATCTCTGCTACGGCCCCACGGTGCTCCGGATGAACAGCGCAGCGGTAGCCGTCAAGCAACCCCGACTGCCCCAGGAACCAGGCGCCGTTCCACAGCCCGGCCAATGCAACGCCCTTTCTTGCCAAGCCCTGCAGGCAGGCGCTCAATTCACCGCAAGCTACAAGCATGGTACGGAGGCCACCGCAAATCACAAGCAAATCCAAGGGCAGCTTGAGGCTTTTTTCCAGTGGTGCTGCAGGGGAGATACTAATACCCAGATCACTGATTACTGGCTGGCCGTCCAAGCTGAACGTGGTACTCGCACAGGTTTCTGGCTGAATCAGATTGGCAGTAACCAGCGTGTCCATGGCCTGAGTAAACGCCAACAGCGAGAAGTGCTCGAGCAAGAGAAAGCCCACGCGCATCTGTTGATGGGTGGGCTGTTCAACCAAGCGGGTGAAACGCGAATTGTGCCCCTTTAGGGCATTGCTGAAGCTACGAGTGGGACGCAACGGTGTTTCTCTTTGTTCATGCAGAAAGTTGTGGCGGGCCTTAACGGCCCACCGTGTTTTCTCGGGCTTACTGAAGTTGTGGCCCAGCCCGACGGCTGAGCAGGCCTCGTGAGAGCCGGTCGAGTAATAGCGCCACGGCGACGATCGCCAAGCCCGCACGTAGGCCCAGCCCCATTTCCATGCGCGTCAGGCCGCGGGTAACTTCGGCGCCCAGGCCGCCTGCACCGACCAACCCGGCCAGAACGACCATGGCCAGTGACATGAGGATGCACTGATTGAGGCCAACCAGCAGGGTAGGCATGGCACTGGGAAGCTCGATCTTGAACAAGATAGTGCTGGGTTTTGCACCGGTAGCCTGGCCGAGTTCCAGTAGGTCTTTAGGTACCTGACGCAAGCCGAGCGTGGTCAGGCGTAGCATCGGAGGAATGCCATAAATGACCGTCGCCATGATCGCCGGCACTTTGCCCAGGCTGAAGATGATCACTGCGGGGATCAGGTACACCCATGGCGGAACGGTCTGCATCACGTTCAGCAGCGGACTTAGGGCGCTGTCGAAACGTTTTACCCGAGCTGCAAGGATGCCGAGCGGGAAGGCCACGGCGACCGCAATCAGTACAGCCACAGACACCAAGGCGATGGTCTGCATGGAAGCGGTCCAGAAGCCACTTAGCCAGCAAAAGCCCAGCAGCACGCCTGCAAGGCCTGCGCTGCGCAGGTTGATGAACAGCCCCGTCACAATGCATACACCGGCAATCATGGCGTAAGCCGGTGGTAGCAATAGCAGCGACTCGATTGCGCCTAGCATGGCCTCGACGAGGCGGCTGATGACGGCGAACAGCCCATGTAAGTTGGTGTTCAGCCAGTCGAACACGGGGGCGAGGTAGGCGCCGGGGGAGAGGTTCATGTCAGTGAGCGTCATGACGTGCCTCCTCGGCAGTGCGGATGCCACTCTGTGCCAGCCGGTCAAGGATCAGCGTCAGGATCACAATCGCGATCGCTGCGTTGATCGAGCGGGCGATGTCCAGCGTCCGAATGGCGCTGTAGATAACTTCACCAAGGCCTCCTGAACCGACGATCCCTGCGATGACCACCATGCCGAAGGCCATCATTAAGCTCTGGTTGATACCTGTCATGATGCTTGGCATGGCGAACGGCAAGCGTATCTTGACGAATTGTTGCCAGCCGGTAGTCCCGCTTGCGTTCCCCAGTTCTAGAAACGCTTTGGGGGTCATGCGGATGCCCAGTGCAGTGAGGCGTAGCACTGGGGGCACGGCAACGATGACCGTCGCTACCAATGCGGTGCCGGTGCCGTAGCCGAGCAAGGCGATGGCAGGCAGCAGATAGATGTATGGCGGTAACGTCTGAACCAGGTCCATGGCCGGGTCACAGAGGCGATTCAACGCTGGAGAAAGGCCGGCCGCTACGCCGCAGGGAATCCCGATCAGCAAAGCAAGGCTGGTCGCTGTAAGCACCAGAGCCAAAGTGCTCATGGTTTGCGGCCACAATCCCATCAGCGCGCACATCAGCAGCGCCAAAAAGGTACCCAGCGCAAAGCGCCACCCTGCCACACGCCATGCCAGCAGGGCGAACAGTAATGCCACAGCATAAAAAGGTGGTACTTCCAGTACCGTATAGACCGCCTGGTACAAGGCTTTCAGCAGGTCGTTGAACAGGTCGAACAAGCCAGCGGCATTGTCTGACAGCCAGATCAAGGCATTGTCGACATGTTCATCGAAGGTGGAAGCGAAGCCTTCGGGGTTCATACGAGACCCTCCACAGACGTACGTGTCTGAGCATGGGATTCGTCGTCCCGGACACCTTGGACAGCCCGTAGCAGGTCACGCTGGCTGATCACGCCCAGCAATGTTCCATTCTCGCGTACGCCTACGGCGTCGTGGCCTGAGCGAATCAACAGGTTGATCAGGGAATCCAGGTCACTTTCGGGGGCCGCATACTGCAAGCGCTCGGGGTCCTCGTGCGGGTGGCGGGCGCTGTACTGGGCAAGCGGTTGCATGATGGAGTGGGCTTTGACCAAGTGCAGGCGCGAGATCCCTGCGACGAACTCCACTACATAGTCGTCGGCCGGGTTCAGCACGATGTCTTCGGCAGTGCCTTCCTGGATGATCACCCCATCTTTCATGATGGCGATGCGGTCACCGATGCGAATGGCCTCTTCCAGGTCGTGGGTAATGAACACGGCCGATTTGCCCAAGGATTTGGTCAGTTCCCTGAACTCGTCCTGCAGCTGCCGACGGATCAGTGGGTCAAGGGCGCTGAAGGGCTCGTCCATCAGGATCACCTCCGGGTCGGAGGCGATAGCCCGGGCAAGCCCGACACGCTGTTGCATGCCGCCCGAGAGTTCGGCGGGATAGCGGTTGGCCCAATCGCTCAGACCAACCTTGGCCAGGGCGCGCCCGGCCACCTCATGGCGTTTGGCCTTCGACAGGCCTTGCACTTCAAGTCCGAAAGCTGCGTTTTCCAGCACAGTGCGATGTGGCAGCAAGGCGACACTCTGAAACACCATGCCAATATGCTTGGCACGTACTTCCCGCAGTGCGGCAGCGTCCAGTTGGGCGATGTCGCGGCCCTTGATCAGTATTTCGCCGCTGCTGGGGACGATCAGGCGATTGAGAAGCCGGATCAGCGTGGATTTGCCACTGCCAGAGAGGCCCATGATGCAGAAGATCTCGCCGCGGCGTACCTGCAGATTGACGTTGGAAACGCCTACAACGCAGCCATATTCCTGAAGGATCTGGGTCTTTGTCAGGCCGCGCTCGCGGTAGGCCTGCATGGCGGCCGGCGCGCGGTCGCCGAAGATTTTCCAGACACCGCGGCAATCGATCAGTGTTTCAACAACATTCTTAGTATTCATGTGTGCACCCGAACCAGAGTTTTCTGGTGTGTTCTTGTTTCAAGTTCGGCAGTGGCAAGGTGAAACGCTGCTGTCAGTATTTTTTGATGTTTTCCCAACGCTTGAGCAGATCGGCATGATTGTCGGTCCAGTCCTTCACGGCTTGGTCCATGGTCTTGCCATCGTTCACTGCGCTGTTGATTGCACTGATGTCCGCCAGCGGGACATAGACGCTGGCGATGACTTCACGGGCCTGGGGGTTCTGCGCCGAGAAGCCTTTCTGACCGATCCAGTAGTAGCCTTGCGCTGGAGCGAATACGCCTTTCGGATCCTTCAGGAACTTGGTGTCGTATTTGAGGGCCATCCAGGTCGGCTCCCAGAGCGTCACGGCTACCCATTCCTTGCGATCGACCGCTGATTTCAGTGCTGCCGTCATGGCCGCGGTGCTGCCTTCGAGCAGGTTGAGTTTCAGGTCATAAGCCTTGACCGCTTTGGCTGCGTCGCTCATCAAGCCCGAGCCGGGTTCAATACCGACGATCTTGTTGCCGAACTTATCGGCGTTTTCGTTGAGCTGCTCGATCGAGTCGATAGGCACGTACTTGGGCACCGCGATCGCCTGGTACAGCCCGTGGGAAACCGGCGAGATCTTTTCCAGGCGGCTCTTGTTGCGGTTCCAGAAGTCCTGGGCTACGTAGTCGATCTGCGAGGCGAGGATTTGTACGTCACCCTTGCTCAGGGCTGCGTAAGCGATGCCCCACTCCGAGAACGAAGTCACCTTGACGGTGTAGCCGGCGTCCTCCAGTACTTTCTTGGTGATCCCGGTGATGGGCGTGAGGTCTTCCCAGGATAGGGTGCCCATGTTGATGACCTTTTCTTCGGCATGGGCCTGACACAGCCCTAGACCGATCATCGCGATTGCGCACAGTGCCTTGCGGATACGATTCATGTTGAACTCCTGCATTGTGGTGGCTGGGCGTTTGGCCCCTGTTTTTGTTGAACTTCACCTGCGTGCATCCCTGGTCGGTCAACGTCCGTCCATGGCGGGTACTGCAAAACGGTCTTACGAGCGCGGGTTAACCGCTGTTGAATGTGCGTGCAATGTCTTCAACCAGGCTTTGCGGGGCGATAAACATCTGCATGTTGCAGCGCGAAAGCTCCCAGTGTTCGAACACCAAATCGACTACGGCACCTTCGTCATGCTGCCTGAAGGCTTCAATGAAACTGTCGTGATGCTCGACGGCCAAGCACAGGTGGCGCTCCATGTCGCTGTTGCGTGGGCGGAAGAAGGTATGGCCGATGCGTGCGTGGTCGATTAACAGGCGACCAAGACTGGGTTCGAGATAAGGGTTGCCAGCCATCTCGCCCATGATTTCGTGGAAGCGGTTGTTCTCAACGACCATCGCCCGAGGGTCGCGAACGTTGCTCGCTGTGCGAAAACGCTCTTGGGTGGCATGCAGGTCGCGCAGTTGAGCTGGCTTGTAGTTTTGTACGGCAAGTCGCCCTACGGCGGCATACACCATGGGCGCCACCAGGAAAAAGTTACGCAATGTGTTGTGGTTCATCGGTGCCACTCGGGTACCCCGGTGCTCCTGTATGTCCAGGTAGCCTTCACCTGCCAGGCGGCGAAACACCTCTCGGACAGGGGTACGCGATAGCCCGTATCGTTCGCTTAGCCCCAGTTCGTCCAGCAATTGGTCAGGGCTGAGTTCCATGGTCAGAATCTGGCCTTTCAGATCCTCGTACAGCTCAGTTTTGCCGCCTCTCATGGAATCCCCCACCGTTCACCAAAACCCGGAGTGATCACTGTTTGATGCAGACTGGCATGGGCTTAAAGGTCCGTCAACGTGATTGTATTCTTTGTGTATACCTAGATAATTTAAAAAGAATACCGGGAGCCCAGTGGACATCAGCCTTTGCGGCGGCTGCGCTGCGCACCGCTATGGTCGTGGGTTGGCATGATATTGTCGCGGACAGAAATGTGCGTTTCGAGTCATCGTGATCACGCTGTACCGGTGATCGAAAAATCAGTAGACACATTGTCTAACCGTCCCTATATTCATTATACAAATTGTAGACACAACAATATGAAAACCAAGAAAGCCGCCATGAAAGCAACCGCTGAGGCTCATCCACTGATCGGTGAAGTGCCGCTGGACCGCAAGGGTGTCCTTGCTGATGCCTTGCGCCGGCGCATCCTGAGCATGGAGCTGGCACCAGGCGCGGTGGTCGATGAGCTGGCCTTGAGTGAAGAGTTCGGCCTATCCCGCCCGCCGGTTCGCGAGTTGCTCAGGCAAATCGCAGCAGAGGGCTACATCGAATTGGAAGCCAATCGCGCGCCTCGCGTGGCTGCGATGAACCACGATTCCCTGCACAGCTTTTTCTTGGCAGCACCGTTGATCTACATCGCGACGACCCAGTTGGCGGCTACACATGCAACTGCGCGTGAGATCGAGGGGCTCAAGGCTATTCAGGCGATGTTCCGCCAGGCCATTGAAGAGCGCGATGTGGAAAACCGAGTGCTCTACAACGATGCCTTCCATCTGGAGATTGGCCGGATGGCGCATAACGAGTACTTGTTGCCCAGCCTGCGGCGTCTTCTGATCGATCACACAAGGCTGGGCAAGATCTTCTATCGACACCCGACCACTGATGACATGCAGCGCGACCTACAGCTCGCCTGCCAGCAGCACGATCAAATGATCGAGGCTATCGAGCGTCGAGATCCTGAAACTGCCGGGCAGCTTGTGCGCGAGCACTTCGAGTTGTCCCGTCGCCGCATGGCCGAATACGCGGCACCCCAAGGGATGGAAGTGGCATTGGCCTTATGAAGTAATGCTCACCGCGCGCCAATGCCCGGCAGGATGCCGGGTATGGCGAGGCGTGATGAGGAACAGACGCTAACAACAATATCTGGTTCCTGAAATGACAAAGATCACCTCGTTGCCCGCCGACGACACCACGTGTGGTTGGTACCACTTGAGCAAAGGACGGCAGATCAAAGCTCCGCACCACGGGCACACCGCCGCCCGCTGGGTTGTGGTCGGCGCTGGCTTTACCGGGTTAGCCGCTGCACGCCAGCTGGCGTTGCATTTCCCGGATGACCAGGTCGTGCTGCTCGAAGCTCAGGAGGTGGGGTTCGGCTCGTCGGGCCGCAATGCGGGTTTTGCCATCGACCTGCCTCACGACATCGGCGCCGACGACTACATCGGTGACATCGCCATCGCCAGGAGCACGCTGAAGCTCAATCTCAGCGGACAGTCATTCCTCAAGGAACTGGTGGAACGCTATCAAATCGATTGCCAGATGAAGCATTGTGGCAAGTACCAAGCTGCAGTAGAGCCACGCGGCATTGCCGTCCTCGATGCCTACCGGCGCGGCTTGGACAAACTTGATCAGCCGTACGAGATGATTGACGCCGATCAGCTTCCAGCGCATATCGGCACCCCTTTCTACCGCAAGGCCCTGTTCACGCCGGGTACTTCTCTTATTCAGCCCTCAGCGTTGGTAAAAGGGTTGGCAGATAACCTGCCGCCGAATGTCACGCTGTATGAGCAAACGCCGATCACTGAAATCGAGTACGGCGCAAAAACCGTGCTCAAGCATGCCAAGGGCTCGATCACGGCGGACAAGCTGGTGCTCACGACCAATGCGTTCGGTATGAATTTCGGCTTCCTCAAAGGCCGCATGTTGCCGGTGTTCACGTATGCCAGCCTGACCCGCCCGATGACCGCAGAGGAGCAGGCGAGGCTAGGGGGTAAGCCATACTGGGGCGTCATTCCCGCTGATCCATTCGGCACCACGGTGCGTCGCACGCCAGACAACCGTTTGTTGATCCGTAACAGTTTTAGTTTTAACCCCGACGGCCGTGCCAATCGCAAATACCTCGAACGCTTCAAAGTTCGTCACCGTGACGCCTTCGAACGCCGATTCCCGATGCTGCCAAACATGCCCTTCGCGTACACCTGGGGTGGCGCACTGGCCATGTCGCGAAACCACATGGGCTATTTTGGCGAGTTGGCCCCTAATGTATATGGTGCCCTGTGCTGCAATGGCTTGGGTGTTACGCGTGGCACCGCGACCGGCAAACTGCTGGCTGACTGGCTGGCCGGTGAAAAGAATGAACTGATCGATTTTGTTCGCCAGGCACCAGGACCGTGCGCGAATCCACCGGCGCCCCTGGTGTCGCTGGGTTTGAACCTGAATCTGGTATGGGGACAGTACCGCGCGGGTAAAGAAAGCTGATTTAACTTAAGGCGCTACAACTTATTGATATTTGCCGGGCAACGCGTTGCCTGGCCTGCGGTTTCTATTGCGTGCTGTTTACGGTCGACGCGCACTTCGGCAAGACGGAGCTGAATACGGTTTTCAGCTTCGCGGACCCGTTCGTCCTTAAACAGGCTGCACTTTGGTCGTAGCAGGAGAAAACAATGACAACTTCCAATGTATCAATCGAAGACGTACCTATTAATCGGTTTCATCAATTTCTGACCGTACGCTCTGGCGGCGGATCGTTTGTCGACGGCTATGTACTTAGCATCGTCGGCGTGGCAATGGCACAGATGTCGGCAGGGCTTGATCTGTCCAGCTTCTGGCAGGGCATGATTGCGGCTTCGGCGCTGATCGGCATTTTCTTCGGTGGCTTTTTCGGTGGGTGGTTGACCGATCGTTTTGGTCGCAAACGCGTTTTCTTCGTCGGACCGACCCTGTTCGTTCTGTCCTCAGTCGCGCAGTTCTGGGTTGAGTCGGCGCTTGCACTGTTCTTGTTGCGGTTTGCCATTGGCATCGCGGTCGGCATTGAATATCCGGTAGCCACCTCACTGCTGGTCGAGTTCTTGCCCAAGAAGAACCGTGGCCCGCGCCTGGCCACGCTTACTGTGCTGTGGTTCGCGGGCGCAGCTGTAGCCTACATCACTGGGGAGGCGATACTTCACCACGGTGGCGATGATGCCTGGCGCTTGGTCCTGGCCAGCGCAGCAGTCGTGGGCAGCGTGTTGTTCATGTTGCGCCTTGGTACGCCTGAATCGCCACGCTGGCTCATCAGCAAGGGCCGCAGCGCCGAGGCTGAGCAGATCATCAAGCGTGTATATGGCAATGATTTCTCTCTGCGCAACCTGCCAGAAGAGCCCAAAACCCGAAAATTGTCATTCCTCAGCCTGCTGCACTCTGGCTATGGCAAGCGCATGTTGTTCGTCACCATGTTCTGGACGTGCTCGGTCATCCCGGTGTTCGCCGTCTATGCCTTCGCCCCAAAAGTGCTTGGCGCGCTCAACCTCAAAGGGGAGTGGGCGTCGATCGGCTCCGTCGCCATCACCTGTCTGTTCGTGGTCGGCTGCATCATTGCTACACGTCTGATCAACAGCCTTGGGCGGCGTACCACGCTGCTGCACAGCTTCCTGTGGTCGGGGCTGGCGTTGCTGGGCCTGGGTGCATTCAGCAGCGGTTCGGAAATGCTGATTCTGGCCTTGTTCGGCGCCTATGCACTGTTTATCGGCGGTGCCCAAGTGCTGCAGCTGGTTTACCCCAATGAACTCTTCCCAACCGAGATCCGCGCGGGTGCGGTGGGTGTGGGCACCTCCATGTCACGGGTCGGAGCTGCGGTTGGAACCTGGTTGGTCCCGATGGCCCTCGATACCTACGGAATCGGCGCAACCATGTATGCCGCCGCAGCAGTGACGTTCATCGGCCTGGCGTTCTCCTTCGCGCTGGCGCCCGAAACCCGATCGATGAACCTGCAACAGGCCGCCTCGCTCGCCTGACCTCAACTACAGCCGTCGCGGCGCGCTGCGTCGCGGCTTTCACTACCCAATGTATCCTTGGAGAATCCAACGTGAAATTTGAAGGCATCTACACCCCGGCAATCACTCCACTGGCAGCGGACGGCTCGATCGACAAAGCGGCCTTCGCCCACGTGCTCGAGTACCTGGTCGAATCGAAGATTCACGGCGTGATCATCGGTGGCTCGACCGGTGAATACTATGCCCATACCACTCAAGAGCGCATCGAACTGGCTGCCCAGGCCAAAGACGTGCTCAACGGTCGTTTGCCGCTGATCATTGGTACCGGTGGCATTCGCACTGAAGACGCCGTGGCTTTCGCCCAGCACGCCAAGGAAATCAAGGCTGATGCGCTGTTGGTCGGTACCCCGCCGTACGCGCTGCCGACCCAGCAGGAAATCGCCCTGCACGTCAAAGCGGTCGACGCTGCCGCCGGCCTGCCGATCATGCTCTACAACTACCCGGGCCGCATGAGCGTGAGCATGGGCGAGGAGTTCTTCGATGCCGTGGCCGACGTGAAGAACATCGTCGCCATCAAGGAAAGCTCCGGTGACATGGCGCAGCTGCACCGCCTGGCCATCAAACACCCGAACATCCAGCTCTCGTGCGGTTGGGACGACCAGGCCCTGGAATTCTTCGCCTGGGGCGCCAAGAGCTGGGTTTGCGCCGGCTCCAACTTCATCCCACGCGAGCACGTGGCGCTGTACGAAGCGTGCGTGATCGAGAAGAACTTCGACAAGGGCCGCAAGATCATGGCAGCCATGATGCCGCTGATGGACTTCCTCGAAGGTGGCAAGTTCGTACAGGCCATCAAGCACGGTGTTGCGCTCAACGGCCTGAAAACCGGTGGCGTACGCAAGCCGCTGTACGACCTGGACGAGGCCGAAAAGCAGGCACTCAAGGGTGTGGTCACCGAACTGAAAGCCACCATCGCCCAGATCAAGTAAGGAGACAGAACATGGCTCAATTGCTGACCAAGGCACAATACGCGGCCATCGCTGCCGACCTGCAACTGCGCACCCAGGCGTTCATCGACGGTGAGTTCCGCGATTCCATCTCCGGCCGCACGTTTGCCACCACTAACCCGGCCACCGGCAAGCAACTGGCCGAAGTCGCGGCCTGCGATGTCAACGACGTTGATGTCGCTGTGGCTGCGGCCAAGCGCGTGTTCGACGAAGGCACCTGGTCGAAGATGCAGCCGAACGACCGCAAGCACGTGCTGCAAAAGTTCGCCCAACTGCTGGAGGACAACGCTCATGAGTTGGCGGTCTTGGAAGCGCTGGACAGCGGCAAGCCGGTCAGCGAGTGCCAGACCGTCGACGTGCCTGAAACGAT
>Ga0209370_1001157_pt1 | contig 25025 bp, 37 predicted proteins | sample AgamicAtPrz_FD_187164 | JGI IMG/M metagenome (GOLD analysis project Ga0209370, IMG submission 187164) | Agave microbial communities from Guanajuato, Mexico - At.P.rz (SPAdes) (version 2) | ecosystem: Host-associated > Plants > Phyllosphere > Phylloplane/Leaf | place: Guanajuato, Mexico... | reverse complement strand
CCTGGAGAGCAGGCGCAGGAAGAACCGGCAGTGGCGGTCGGTCCAGTCCATCATAGGTGCAACGCTGAAGCGGCGTGACGGCTCAGGGCGCGTGGTTTGTGGCTTTGAGGCTGATTCTAGGGGCATTCTGGTCTACGCATTTTTGTGCCGTTTTGGGGGGTTTTTGGGCGTTTTTGGTGTGACAGTGGTACGATGTACCACCGCCAATCACGCTTGTACCACCGAAAATCATGGCAACGATCAGAGCAAGGAAAAAGGCCGATGGGACGGTCAGCTACACCGTCCAGATCCGCCTCAAGAAAAAGGGTGTCATAGTTTACCAAGAAGCCCAGACATTCGCCCGCAAGCAGGCCGCTCAAGCCTGGGCGAAGCGACGAGAGACCGAATTGGCGGTACCTGGTGCGATCGAGCGGGCCAGCCGCAAGGGGCACACGGTCAAGGAGATGATCGAGCGCTACCTGATCGAGGCCGAGAAAGCTCGGCCGTTGGGCGAGAGCAAGCGGCGCACCCTGACTGCCATCAAGAACAGTTACCTGGGGGAGAAGGTTGACTCGGCAATCACCCAGCAAGTACTGGTCGACTATGCCCTGTGGCGCATGAGCCCGGATGGGGGAGGGGTTCAGCCGCAGACTGCTGGCAATGACCTAGCGCACTTGGGATCGGTGCTGTCGTTGGCTAGGGCGGCTTGGGGTTATGAGATCGATCCCCAGGCAATGCCGGATGCCCGGCTGGTCCTGAAAAAGTTCGGTTACAACATGCGTAGCCGAGAGCGAGATCGGCGTCCTACGTTGGACGAACTGGAGAAAGTGCTGGACCACTTCTTCAGAATGCTGGAACGACGTCCCAGCGTGATTCACATGCCCAAAGTGGTGGCATTCGCTATCTATTCAACACGGCGGATGGACGAGATCACTCGCATCCGTTGGGAGGATCTGGACGAGCATCAGCAGGCTATAAAAGTACGGGACATGAAAAACCCTGGTCAGAAAATCGGGAATGATGTGTGGTGTTACCTACCCGATGAAGCCTGGATAATTGTCCAGAGCATGCCCCGGGAGTGTGCTGAGATATTCCCGTACAACACGGATTCAATCGGCACTGCCTGGTCCAAAGCGTGCAAGATGAACGGCATCGAGGATTTGCATTTCCATGATCTGCGTCATGAGGGGGTGAGCCGATTGTTTGAAATGGACTGGGATATTCCGAGGGTTTCGAGCGTGTCCGGGCATCGTGATTGGAATTCGCTTCGTCGATATACACATATGCGTGGGCGGGGAGATCGATACAAAAATTGGAAGTGGTTGGATCAAATTATTTGTTCTAGTGTTAGTCTCGGTGCCAGGGTTGGCTGAGGAATAGATATGAGTGAAGAGCGCAATGATAAAAAGGGTATTGTTAAAGTGGTGCAAAGCTTCTTTGAAACAATGCCGATCTCGGATTATGCGGAAGCGGCCATTGATGCAGGCATCAGTTCTGATACGCTCAAGGATTTACCAGTAGTAGGGACATTGGTGGGGGCGTGGGAATTTCGCAATAAGTTTAAGAGGCAAAGGTTCCTCAAACGGGTTGACAAGTTCTATTCACAAGTTTCGGAGCTTTCTTCAGAAGACCTAAGTGGTTTTGACGAATCTTTTGAGTCACAGGAAGAGGCCGAGTTGTTTGTGTCGGATCTCATTGAGCTTATGGATCGCCTGGAGAATGAACAGAAGGCACTTATGCTTGGAGGGCTCTTTAAACGACTTATCCGAAAAGAAATTTCGCGGGGGAACTTTGAAGAGATCTCTCGGGTTTTTGAGCGGCTAGATAATACTAGTTTGTTTCATTTCATGCATGGTTATCATAATCACTTCATATACGAGGATAGCTTGGGTGATCAATTGGTGGCTATGCGTGTTTGTAAGCGTAAGATTGAAAGTGCGACTCGTCAGTTGAGTATGTCAGATCCTGGCAAGGTCGAGTCCTATATAAAGGTTTCCTACACAATTACTGCGTTTGGTAAGCTGGTCCTGGAAACTTTGCATCAGGTTTATAGCGAAAAAATCGACAAGGAGCGTTTGCTCAAGGAAGGGATGGATATTCAGCCGGTCCATTCAGGGTTTTGAATTGCAGCTCGGGCAGAGTGGGGAGAGACTGCCCGAGCTTGCATGTTAGCTTGGTTGGAGTGATTTATTAAGCTGCGCACATTCTTTACGCGCCGCTTCTCTTTGAATATCTAAATATTGAGCCAGGTCAGAAATATGAACGCCTCTGGCGCTTTTCTGGCTCGATTCTAATCTAGTGATGGGGAGCTTAATTTGGCCGGCGAGAACCTTCCGCTGGAACATGTCAGGTGTAAGGTGGGTGAAATAGTCAGTGCATATCTGCTCGAGGGAAATGATGGCTTTGCCATTGTACTGCGCCATGAGAACGAAAGCGGTGTTCATGCGTGTTCTTCCCCAATGCTTTTTTTGCTGTCTATTTCATCCAGCAGAGTGCGTGCGAAATCCACTGCTGCCCATGCTTTATCCGCATTCTCTTCGCAATAAGAGTTCGCGGCCTCGTCCTCGGCATAGGGAATTAGCGCGGTCACGGCTTGGATCAGCCGATTGCTGAGGTCGGGCTTACAGCCCTCCGCTTGGTTCAGGTTGTGTATACCCGCCCCGCCGGCGCAGGGTATGCCGGGAAGCAGGGTGCTGATCTCGGGCTTGCAGCCCTCGGCGTTTATCGGGCGTTGGCGCGGGCATTCGCTTTTCTCACCGTCCACCGCGCCGGCTTTGTAGCCAGCCAGGAACACGAGGTAATCGCTATGCGTGCGGTCGTCGGCGAACCCGGAGCTGTCTTTCCTCAGGTCGCGCTCGTCCAGGCCGAGGGGGTTGAGGCTGATGAACAGGTCACGTGGATCGGTGTTCATGATTTGCGACCTCGCATGATAATGAAGCCAGCTGCCTGACGGGTCTTGGAGCACTGGTCGTGATTGCCCTTCACACGAGCATTGCCGCAGATGTCGCAGATGAACGACATCGCGGGGCGCAGCATGGGTTGCATGCCCTTTGGTGTCCGGGTTGTCGGGGTATAGGTCGGTGTGTTGGTCACAGCGAATACCTCTCATGGGTTCGACGAGTGTTCGGGCTCACCGCCAGGCGCTCAAGGTTCGTGGCGCTGTTAATAGTTGGTAACGTGCCTATCACAGGGCTGCGGGTGGAGCTGCTGCGATGCAGTTCGACCAGCGTGGCGATCAGCGCTACGGCAAGCACAAGGCTGATCAGTTGCCAGATTCGTGTTGGGTTACGCACCTTGGCGGCCCTCATTGATCTCGCTGAGTACCTGTTTGCTGGCAAGCTCGAACAGCTTGTTGGCGGAAACCGGCGAGACAGACTGCTCGAAGTTGCGCACGGCGTCGAAACGAGTACGGTACAGCCCGGCCTGGCCGAGCCAAGCGGCTGCGTTGAGGGTTTCGGCCGGTGCGGGATGGTCGTGCTGGCTCATGCTGCCTCCTCCGCGTTTGCCGTACTGGCTGGGGTTTCGCGCAGTTGGGTGTGAATGCGTTTAGCCAAACCGTCCAGTCCAACGGCTTGTAGCTTGGCGCGTGATGCCTGCTGAGTTGCCTTCATTGCGGTTAAGGTCCGCTCGGTGAGGCTCAGGGTTTCCAAGGCGCTGATGAGCAGCTCGTAATCAGCCCTGGTCACTGCCAGTCCGGTATACGACATAATCCTGGCTTCGAGCTCGCGGACGTTGCCTTTGAGGTGGGCTACAGCCATGTGGTGCTTGCGCTGGCTTGCCTCGGCTTGTACTCGGGCTTCGTCCAGGTCCGCTTGCAGGCTTTGGATCTGCAACTTCAGATCGGCTTGGAGACGCTGTTTTCCGATTTCCAAGCCCCTGTTGAAGGCGCGATGCCGAGCTTTCGCGAACAGGAAAGGCAGGATGGCCAGGGTGACCAGAAAGATGATGCCCAGGGCAAGAACTTGTTGATGCGGTTGCATGTGCTGTGCTCCAAATGTAGCCCTCCGCCGTTGGTGTGAGAGTCGGCGGGGGCCGTGAGCCCCTGATGGCCGGGGCCGCCTGGTCAAGCAGATTGGGTAGAGCGTTCGGCCTGCCGGTCGAGATAAGCGGCAAGGTTGTGCAGGTAGATCACGTGCTGCGCTTTCTTCGAGCTGTCGATCTTGCTCAGCTGAAGATCAATACGCCCTTTGTTGATCAGCTCTTTGAATCGCCTGTCTGACCCGATGTGGGGGAAATATCGCTCTCTGACAGCAGTGAGCGTTGGGCAGGGGGTGGTCCACTCGCTGCGGAGCTGTTCCAGCGTACTCATGCGCATTTCCCGGTACCGTCAGGGCTGGGCCGAAGCTTCGCGCGGACTGCTGCTGCGAGTTGCTCTTTAGTGGCTCCCGTCACAGCAGCGCAGACATCGCCCTGGTCGTCAGTCACCACGGCGCCAAGGGGAAGCTGTCGGTTGACAGTGGCGATAACGTAGGCTGTCTGACCCGTCTGCAGGACCTCTTCAACGCTGACTTGCGCCTCCATGAGAGCAAGCGCTTCTTCCGTTTGGGCTGCGGAGTCAGCCCGGCCATTCGCGATGTCCTGCACAAAATCTCTTAAGGACTGGCACTTGGTGGAGAGGGCGCGCGGAAGTTTCAGGCTGCTGCAAAGCGGCCCAAGGGTCACCTTGATGCTGTGATGCGTACTGTCATTTTCGATCTCGATCTGTGCATCGACTGTGGCTTCAGGGCGCTGCAATTTGCAGGTCGCAGTGCCGCCGTTATCCAAGGTGCGTTGCAGCAGCATGATCTGGCGAAGGGAGATCCGGAATTCGCTCATGCAGCACCCCCATTGGCAGGTACAGCATGGGCTTTACCTTCGAGCGTGACGACCAGCTGCAAGCCGGTGCTGCGCTGGAATGCCTGTATTTTTGCCACGCTGCTGCAGGCGGTTGGATGGATCAGAATTGCTACCGACCCGTTGTGCTGTGCTGATTTCATTCTTCGTGTCCTTGATGTGAGAGGGGGGCACGAAGCCGAAATTAGCAAAAGCTAAATAATTGTTCAATAGCAGATGCTAAATTGCATGGGCGTGGTTGCGCCCCGGCGGATGGCCGGTATGACACAACTCGAGAAGGCGTTAGAGCTTTTTCGCGTTCCAGGCCAGCAGGACACGGGCCTGGATGTGCATCCGCTCGATCATCGACTCGTCGATGGTAATCGGCGGATAGATAGGATTGTCGGAGATCATCCGGAGCTGGCCTCCAGTCAGACGCTGCAGGCGTTTGATGTAGAGATCGCCATCGAGGGTGAAGACATAAATTGCGTCTGTCTTCACCTCGGTGATCCCGCGATCCACAAGCAGGGCATCGCCGTCTGCGAATGTGCCAGACATGCTGTCGCCATCGCCAGTGATGATCGCCAGGTTGTCGATGTTGGAAAAACTAAGGCCCTGCATCCTGAGCCAGTCTAGGTGAACCGTCATGTCGCGGATGACTTCAATGTGCATTTCCGGGGCTGCCTTGCCATGCCCCATAGAAGCCGCGACATCGAGATGCGGAATCAGAACGTAGTTCTTGTCCTTTGCTGCCCTGGTGGGCAGGCGAACCACGTTAGTTGGGGCTGCGATGGAGGGTTCCTCCATTGGAGGAGATGTCAGCGTCCCTGCTGCAAGCCCAATCTTGAGCTCGAGATTAAGCGCAGCCTTTTCCCCCAGCTTGCGATGGCCGTTGAGCAGTTGCGACAGGTACGACGCGTCTAGGTCGTGAGCCTCGGCGAATTCCTTCTGGCTCAGGTTCCCCATGATCGTACGGAGGGAGGCGATGCGCCTTTCGTTAATGTCCATCTGCAGATGATTGCTTTCCGTTAGCAAACAGTAAATTACGAGTTGCTATTGCCTTCATAATTAGCAATTGCTAATCTGCCGGGCATTGGAGGTGTCTATGACGCTTAGCGAATATTTGAAAACGATAGACAAGGAAGGGGTCGACGCCCTCGCACGGCACTGCGGAACATCGGTCGGCCAACTGAAGCAAGTGGCTTATGGAAACCGCCGCGCAGGTGCGGGGTTGGCTGTCAATTTGGATCGAGAAACAGGAGGGGAGGTTACTTGTGAGTCGCTGCGACCGGACATTGACTGGGGATACTTAAGGCAAGGAAAGGGGTAAGAACGCTGGACCAGGACTCTCACCTCCCAGCCCAGCTATGACAGTACGAAGCACCATCACTCTCGTCGGCCGGTGGCCTCTCTCACAAGTTCAGCCGGACGACTATTACCACATGCCATGCCCGCACAGCACGCAAGGCACAGCACACAGGTCGTGGTCGTAGGATAGGTCTTACATGATCCTATGACTAGGCCGTAAACCGAGGATTTACGGTTATGAGCAGGATTGATCTTTTGCCGGGCGCAGGTCCGGTACTCACTTTGCGACAAGCGCTCTATCGCGCGGGTCGTGATTATCACGGCGGTATCACCAGGCTGGCCTTCGACATGGGGCTCGAGGTGGATGCCCTGCAGAAGAAGTTGCACCATGCCGATGACCGCCGCTGGCCAACCCCTGACGAATTGGAAGAAATCGTGCAGTGGACAGCGGACCCTCGGCTGCTCGATGCGCTGGTTCGTCCTGCCGGTGCGGTCTGGTATCGCCCCAAGCCTGTGCCTGCTACCAACGATGCCTTGCAGGCGGTTGCGAAGCTTCTGGCCGAGTCCGGTCAGTTCGTGGGTAGCCTGCATGATGGTGCCTCGGACAACGTTTGGACCTTGTCAGAGGTGTTGAATCTGGAGCAGCGTGGCATGGAAGTGATCCGGCAAGTTCTCGCCATCATGGCGGGCGCGCGCGAAGCCATAGAGGACGCAAGCCATGGCTGATGCCGTCGATTTTGCCAATGACCGCGCTGAGTATTTCCTCCAGTTGTCGCTGCAGCGACTTGCGCGGCTCCCGGTCAAGCCAAGCGCGCAAATTTGCGAAGACTGCGCTGAGCCCATCCCGCTGCCCCGTCAATTGTCAGTCGCCGGTTGCGAAACCTGCATCGATTGTCAAGAGTTGCGGGAGCGCCGGAGATGAGCGAACGCCCAACTCCTACCACAGCTGATTGGGCGCGGCGTTACATTGAAACCTTCGGTCTGGCTCTGGTTCCTATTGAACCAGGTGAAAAGGGGCCGAAGGGGGCCGGATGGAACAAGCCAGGTGGGTATTTCACGGATGCCTCGAAAGCTGAAGCGTTCTGGACCACGAGCCCGAATCACAACCTCGGTGTAGTGCTCGGGCCGAGTCGTGTCTGCTCGCTCGATGTTGATGATGTCGAGCTGACCCGGCAGGTGCTGCAGCAGACGCTTGGGCTCGATGTCGACGCACTCGCTGACACGTACCCCACCTCCGTGGGCAACCCTGAACGATTCCGCGTGATGTTCCGCGTCCCTGAGGGGGTGGAGCTGAGTCGCCACGCCCTGGTTTGGCCAAACAAAAACGACCCGGATGGAACCATCTACAGAGGGCTCATGGCGCAAGTGAAGGCTGCCATGGACGAGGGTGATGCAGGCCGGGAGGCCGCCTTCCGCATGGCGGCTGAGCCTTTCAAGAAAGTGACGGTTTTCGAGTTGCGCGGTGGCCTGGTGCAGGACGTATTGCCACCTTCCATTCACCCAGGCACCCGCAAGCCTTACACATGGCGTACCCCTCCGGCAGCTGAAGGCTTGCCAGAGCTGCCAGCCGACTTGTTGGCTATCTGGCAGGATTGGAATGAGTTCAAGCCGAAGGGGGAGGGCGTTTGCCCGTGGAAACCGAAGGCGGCAACGCCTGGGCCTGCAGCTCGTCCCATGGCCAAGCCATCAACAGCTGCAGCGCGATCTGGTGATCGGCTCCCCGAGGTTATCCCTGAATTCAATCGCATCCATGACATCGCAACGATGATTGAGGCGCACGGTTACAAGCGCATCGATGGGAAGTGGTTGAGCCCGCACAGCAGTTCAGGCCTACCCGGTGTGACAATCACGGAGGGTAAGCTTTATTCGCATCACACCTCGGACCCGCTAGCGAACGGACACAAGAACGATGCGTTCGATGTGTTCTGCATCCTGATGCACGACGGCGACCAGAGGGCTGCGACTAGGGCGGCAGCTCGGATCCTGGGTATTGACGCGAAGTCCCGTCCGCCGACACCGCCGCCATTGGGCGAACTTCCCCGTGCCCCATCGGTGGTGGAGCCGGCCGAGCTGCCTCCGGTCGTCGATAGCAATGTCGAGCATCTTCCCCGCACCCCATCAGACGTCGAGGCCATCAGCCCTGCCGACTCCTCGGCCACTGGGGGGGCGGGGGGAGATGCCCTGGACATTGATGCTGCGATGCGCCGATTTGCCCTGGTCGAAGGTTCCACGAACGTATGGGACTTGGACAAGGGACGGTCGATGAAGCGGACAGGCTTCGAGGCCTTGGTCGGCAAGCTACTCTCGAAAGCGTGGATGGAGCGGACCGACAAGAAGCTCATCGCCTCCGAGCAGGTGCAAGAGCTTGAACAGGCCCGGAAGATGTCCAGCAAGAAGGGTGGAGCGCTGAAGCTTGAACCGCTCGACCGGTACATCTACATCGATGGGACAAAAGAGGCCTGGGATCGCGAGAAGAAGCGTCGGTTGCCCGAGGGCAGCGTCAAAATGGCCTTGGGGGATGCCTATCAGCTCTGGCTGAACAGCCCGGAACGGCGGGTGGTGGACGTCGATCACATCGTGTTCGACCCAACGATGACCAAGGACCCGGCGATCTACATCAACACTTTTGAGGGCTTGCCGCTTGAGCCGGTCCGTGACGATGCTGCGTGCGAGAACCTGAGGTGGCTGATCTCCTTCCTTTGCAACAATGACGCCGAAGCGTTGGATTGGCTGGTCAAGTGGCTGGCCTACCCGCTGCAGCACATGGGCGCAAAGATGGACACCGCGATTCTGTTCCACTCAACCATGGAGGGCTCGGGCAAAAGCCTGCTGTTCGCGGACGTCATGGGCGAGCTGTACGGTCGTTACGGTGCCACGGTTGGCCAGGCACAGCTGGAGGGCAACTTCAACGCCTGGCAAAGCGGCAAGCTTTGGGCCGTGTTTGAAGAGGTTGTGAGCCGTGACCAGCGCTACAACCAGGTAGGCAAGATCAAGCACATGATCACCGGCAAGACGGTGCGCATGGAATCCAAGTTCATCAACGGCTGGGAAGAATCCAACCACATGAACTCGGCTTTCTTGAGCAACGAGATCATGCCGTGGCCGATCAGTGAAGACGACCGCCGGATGCTAGTGATGTGGCCAATGGAGACTCTGCCCACCGAAAGGCAGAAGGCTATCGCCCGAGAGTTGGCCAACGGTGGGGTGGCAGCCTTGTACGGGTGGCTGCTCGATGTCGACCTTGGGGATTTCAACCAGCGCACGCGTCCGCCAAAAACTGAAGCCCGCCAGAGGCTTGTTGAGCTGAGTCGCACGGCTTGGCAGACCTTCTTCTACCTCTGGCGAAACGGCGAGTTGGGGCACGGCCTATGGGGCTGCTGCCTGACTTCCGATGTGTACGCCATGTTCCTTGAATGGTGCTCCCACAACAAAGAGAACTCCATGAGCCACACGAAGTTCTCGCTGATGTTAAGCGCGAAGGTGGAGAAGACACGCCCTATCCCCTGGACTGATGGCAGTTCTCGCCGATTTGCGGCGTTCTTTGTGCCCAGCGAAGGTGATCCTTCCCTGCCCCCATCCATGAAGTCGGCCGAGCTGGGCAAGACCGTTGTCGAGTGGCGCGCCCGAGCAAAGCTGGCGGGCTGGAGCGTGGACAGTTGGGACCACATCAAGAGGCTTGCGGCATGACTCTGCCATTAAGTGTGTTGGGTGTGTTGGGTTTGTGTTGGGTTGGTTTCGGTAAGCCAACACACATTCAGGCCCCGGAATCTGTGGCTTTGGGGGTATGTGTGTTGGGTGTGTTGGGTTTGTCCGCACGCGCGCGCGCGCGACTTTTTTTAATCGCTGATATCGAAGGGGAAAGAAATCTCCATGCGAACCCTGAAAAACCCAACACACCCAACACACTCAACACAGTTACTTCCAATCCATTGAATTCATTGAGTTCTGAGTGTGTTGGGTTTGTGTTGGGTTTGCCAAATGCGTGTTGGGTACTGGCCGGGGAGGGCTGGCGATGACGAAGGACCAAGGATTGCGCCTACAGGGGCAGGTGGATCACGCGCTGCACCGCATCGATATGGCGGCACTTATCGACCAGTCCGAACGTCTGCGTCTGGTTGCCGAGTTGATGAAGCATTGGGGAGAGCGGCGTGGACAGCTTGGGCTGGATGCCGGCTTGGGCAGTCAAATGGGCAGCATCATGGAATGGAAGGGCGCTGCACCGCGCGGTGGTTCGTCCGGTTCGCGAATTTTGGTCGGCGGTGCAGGCCTTGATCACGCGGCAGCAGAAGTTGACGCGGCAGTGGTCCAGTTGGAGCGGCGTGATCCACGCGGGGCTACGCTGGCCAAGCTGGCCCAACTGCGCTACCTGTATGGGGCCACGGTGCGCGAGCAGATGCGCGAGGTTGGGCTGGCTGAGGACGCCGACCGCACCTACCGAAACTGGGTTAAGGCCCTTCACCTGCAGGTGTTTGCCATCCTGGCCGCCCGCGCTGGCCGCGTCCGCCAGCAGACCGTTCGTCGGGTGACTATGCGACTTGCGTGCAACATTGATGAGACATAGCCACCACATGGCGACGAACCGAAAATAGGCCCTTTTCGGTTTTTCCGGTGGCATGTAAAAAGGCGCCACGATATCAAAAGTGCGCTTAGGCGCTTCCCCCACAAGCATTGTGCTGTGCGACCCGCTCCGATATGTCGGCGCCTGAGAACCCTGCCATCTGGTGGGGTTTTCTTTTGGGTGCACTTAAGGAGATGACGATGCGCGTTGAAGTGCGAGATGACGACGGAGAACTGGTCTGGTCGAGAAGCCCCGTAGGCGGATTCACAAGCAATGCCTACGGGGCCGATGGAACCCTCAACCGTTTAGAGCAGGCGCTGGAGAAAGCGCTTGATCAATGTCGAGGTGAGTTAGCCATTTCGATGAATAGTGATCGAGTGGCGGATCTGGGCGGAGCCACCACCCAGATCAATGGTGATATTCCAGTAGCCGGAATGTGGAGCAGCAATACGTGCCGGTAGCTGCTTATAGAAGCCACCGTAGTACTGGTGCTGCCTTCCATTCTTGAAGTTCGAAAACTGAGTGTCGGTTGTGAGCCGGACGTTGCATTGGTGGGAGCAGTCAACCTCGACGACATCACCCTCGTTCAAGTGTTCGCGTTTGTGCAAGAAATGCATAAGGCCTCCTTAGCCTTTGTGGTTGCACTTTGACATTACCACCTTACAAGGCCTGTTTCAGAGGAAGCTGCCAAGCCATGACAAATGAACAACAAGCGTTAGTCGAGATGCCGATCTGGATGGTGATCGTGCTGGCCCTGGTCGGCGGTGTATCCGGTGAAATGTGGCGAGCGGACCGGGCAGGGGCACGCGGTTGGGCATTGGTCCGGCGGATTGCCCTGCGGTCCGGCGCATGCGTGGTTTGCGGGATGGCAACCATCATGCTGCTGTACTCGGCCGGTGCGTCGATCTGGTCGGCCGCTGCCTTTGGTTGCTTGACCGCAACAGCCGGTGCTGATGTCGCGATTGGCCTGTACGAGCGCTGGGCCGCTAAGCGTCTGGGCGTCGAGCAGGTGGCTCCGCAGCCCAGCGAGCCGGGGCAGTGACCCGACCGGCAGGCCCAGCGGGGCCGGGGACCCTGGCGATATGGCCGGGGTACGGGGCAGGAAACCCGCGGTTCTTCGTTAGCGGCTGGCTTTTTCACGTTGGTTGACAGCGGTTGACAGGTTGACAGTTCTTAGTTGACAGAGGTTTACATGACGTATCTGACTCGAACCGATTACGCAAAGAGCAAAAACTGGTCACGACAGTACGTGGGTAAGCTCGTCCAGCAGGGCCGGTTGGTTCTGACTGACGACGGACTGGTCGACGTAGATGCAAGTGAACAGTATCTCGCGATGACTAGCGATCCAGGCCGGCGAAACACGAATGCCGCTGCAATCCCGATAGTTTCTACTCAAGCGTCGCCACAGCCCGTGCCCATATCCCCGCCCATCATTTCCCCTGGATATCAGCAGGCCAAGGCACGGTTGGCGCTCGCACAAGCAGAACTTACAGAGACCAATCTCCGCAAAGCCAACGGCACTCTGGTTGAAGTCGATGTGGTTGATGGCGCTGCTTTCGCAGCTGGTCGCATGATTCGTGACCAGATTCTTGCGCTTCCCGCCCAACTGGCACCAGAACTGTCAGCGATGACAGATTCTTGGCAGGTCGAAAGAACCTTGGCCAGTGCATTGCGGCGTGTTCTGGATGACGCGGCAGCGATGGTCGCTGCCGAGTTTGAGCACGCCACCCACTCACAGAGCTGAACCCATGCAATTTCCATATGCAGATGGGGCGGCGGTTCACCATCTTGCATTTGCGCGGGGGCTGAAACCAGACCCCGAACTGTGGGTCGACGAATGGGCTGACGAGTACATGCGAATCCCGCGTGATACTGGCGCCGCTGAGCCCGGCAAATACCGTACGGCACGGACCCCATATGCCCGTGAGCCCATGCGCTGTTTGTCGCCTGCTCACCCATGCAAGCGAGTAGTGACCATGGTCGCCTCGCAGATGATGAAAACGCAGATCGCCCTTAACTGGATCGGAGCGCTGATCCATATGTCTCCCTCCAACATCCTCACCTTGTTGCCAAGCCTGGCCTTGGCCAAGCGCGTCTCGGCGCGGATCGGCAAGACCATCGCCGCCATCCCAGTACTGACAGCACGTGTGGCTGCCTCCCGGTCGCGTGATGCCCGCAACACCATGGATACCAAAGAGTTCGAGGGCGGAACGCTGTACGCGACCACCGCTGGCTCGGCCTCCAACTTGGCCGAGCTGGCTGCGCGCTACATCTACGGCGACGAGATTGATCGCTGGGATGTGGACGTCGATGAAGAGGGTGACCCGGTCGATCTTGCTGAGACGCGGGGGAGTACCTTTGGACGCAACGCGAAGTTCTACTTCTCCAGCTCGCCCACCATCAAGGGGGCCTCTCGCATCGCTGATCTGTTCGAGACCAGCGACCAGCGGCACTACTACGTTCCCTGTCCAACCTGCGGTCATATGCAGGTGCTGGAGTGGGAGCGTCTGCTGTACTCCGCCGACTTTAAGACCGTCCACTACAAGTGCTCTTCCCTCGATTGCGATGTGCTGATTGAAGAACATCACAAGGGTGAGATGCTCGCTCGGGGGGAGTGGCGCGGACATGCCAAGGGCGATGGTGAAACGGTGGGCTTCCACCTCAATGCACTCTATGCCCCGCTGGGTTGGACCTCATGGGCTGATCTGGCTAAGCAATTCGAGAAGGCCAAACTCGCCCAGGACCGAGGCGACCTTGAGCCCATGCAGGTGTTTTACAACACCCGCTTGGCGAAAGTATGGGACAGCGCGGTCGAGCAGACCAAGGCCGAGGTGCTGCAGGCGCGAGCGGTGCAGGAAGATTATGTCCTCGGTACCGTGCCTGTCGGCGTGCTGGTGATCACCGGTGCAGTCGACGTTCAGGCCAATCGCCTGGAACTGATGACGCTGGGCTACGGCGCTGGCATGGAGCGTTGGGTCATCGATCACCAGGTTATCCCCGGCGATCCCGCTGATCAGCGCACGTGGGATCTGCTGGACGAGCGATTGAAGGTTCGGTACCGCCATCCCTGTGGCGTGAGCCTGGGTATCCTGGCTGTCGGTATCGACTCCGGTGGCCACCATACCCATGAGGTCTATCAATTCACCCGTGTACGCCGTTGGCGCAACATCTTTGCCCTGAAAGGTGCGAGCAAGCCGGGCAAGCCGATTATTGCCCAGAGGCCCTCCTTGGTGGATGTCACCTGGAAGGGGCAGACCGAGCGCAACGGCGCCGAGCTGTGGATGGTTGGTACCGATACTGCCAAGGATTGGATTTACAACCGTTATAGCTTCGAGTCCGGACCTGGTGCGCTGCATTTCCCGAAGGATCTACCTGATGAGTTCTTCCAGCAGTGCGTGGCGGAACGCAAGATCGCTCGCTATGTGAAAGGGTACAAGCGAATCGAGTGGGTCAAGGGTAAAGCCGACCGCAACGAAGCGCTCGACCTCATGGTGTACAACCTGGCCATGGCCAACTACCTCGGCCTGCATCGATACGGCGAGCAGGACTGGGACAAGCTGCGGCAGGCGCTGGCTCAGGCGAGTCTGTTTGACGAGCCACCATCAACGAAGCAACCGGTTATCGAGCACGACGACGGGGATGCCGACGACGAACCCATGTCAGCGACACCGCCCCCGGCTCGGCCCGTTCCACGGCCCACTCCACCGCCGCCTCGCCCGGCACCTCAACCAATGCAACGCCGCAGCTCAAGTAGCGGCTATCTGAAGAGACGCTGACATGGCATACACCCAGGCACACCTTGCGGCTGTCGAAGGTGCGATTGCCCGTGGCGAACGTATCGTTCGCTACAGCGACCGCACCGTCGAGTATCGGACGGTGGACGAACTCATCAAGGCCCGCGATCTGATCCGCACCGAGCTGGCCCAGGCAGCTGGCCGACGCTCACGCGTGGTGCGGCTCTACCACGGAGGTAAGGGCTTGTGAGCGGCCGCTATATCTCCACGCGCTCTGGTCTGCTGGTACCGGAGCGCATCAAGGCCAGCTACGAGGGCGCCGCCGAAGGGCGGCGTTCCTCTAACTGGGATGCCCCTGATACGGGGCCAAACAGCCTGATCATGCCCGCCCTGCGCAACCTGCGGTCGCGCTCTCGGGCAGCGGTGCGCAACGACCCGTATGCGGCCAACATCATCGACAAACGGGTAAGCAACCTGATCGGTACCGGCATCACGCCTCAACCGCGCTTGCTCGACAAGGCGCTGCGCAAGGCCATGCAGGTGCTGTGGGAGGATTGGGTGGACGAATCGGATGCAGATGAGCGCACCGACTTCTACGGACAGCAGGCGCTGGTAGCACGGACGGTCGAGCAATCAGGTGAGTGTTTCGTCCGCTTGCGGCCACGCCGGCTGGAGGATGGACTGGCGGTCCCGCTGCAGGTGCAGTGCCTTGCACCTGAATTCGTCCCGCACGACAAGTTCGAAGTGACGCGGTCCGGCAACGTCATCCGCGCCGGGATCGAGTTCAACAGCATTGGACGACGCGTTGCTTACTGGTGCTACCGCAATCACCCAAGCGACAAGGCCTCGCTCAATGCCGGCTACAACCCTCTGGTGCGCGTCCCGGCCGAACAAATGTTGCACATCTTCGAGCCATTGGAGCCCGGCCAGTTGCGCGGTGTGCCTCGGCTCGCGCCGATCCTGAAGCGTCTGCGCAGCCTAGATAACTACGACGACGCGGTGCTGTTTCGCCAGGAAGTGGCGAACCTATTTGCGGGCTTCGTTCGCAAGCCCGCGCCGGAAGGGCCAGGGCATCCGCCGATGGACATGCTGACCGGCGCACCGGTTGTCCATGACCGTGACGCTTTCACGCCGATGGTGGCGTTGGAGCCCGGCACCATGCAGGAACTCGGGCCGGGGGAACAGGTGGAGTTCTCCGACCCGCCCGATGGCGGCAACAACTACCCCGACTTCATGCGGCAGCAGCTGATGGCTGCGGCAGCCGGCGCAGGTCTGCCTTACGAGCTGATGACCGGTGACATGCGCGATGTGAACGACCGAGCGATTCGCGTGGTGCTCACTGAGTTTCGCCGCCGGCTGGAGCAGTTGCAGTTCCAAGTGTACGTCCACCAGTTGTGTCGTCCTGTGCGAGCCGCATGGATGGACATGGCTGTGCTGGCCGGGGCGTTGGAACTGGAAGACTACGTCCTGCGGCGGCGTGAGTACTTGCGCACGCGGTGGGTGCCACAGGGCTGGTCCTACATCCATCCCGTTCAAGACGTTCAGTCGCGGATGCTCGAAGTGGGGGCGGGTTTCGCCTCGCGCACGGAGATGTGCCTTCGCTCCGGTACAGACGCGGAAGTCGTGGACGAAGAGAACGCCGCAGATATCGCCCGGGCGAAGGACCTGGGCCTCAACTACAGCAGCTTGTCCGCCATCAAGGATGAGCCGGATGAGCCCGACGAGAAGGGGAAATCATGAAACCGTTGATGCCGTTCCGCATCTTCAACAAGGCCAAGTCCATGCCGCAGGTCGAGGATGGACACTGGTACAAGATCGCTGCAGCCGCCGAAGGGGAGGCTGGGTCCAAAGTGATTGAGGTCTATGTCTATGGCGAGATTGGCGCCTGGGGCATCACAGCGAACCAGTTCATCCAAGACCTCAAGGCGGTGGACGATGGCGTTTCAGAAGTGGTGGTGGCGTTCAATACTAACGGCGGCGACCTGTTCGAAGGGCTCGCGATCCACAACGCACTGAGCCGGCTGGGGGAGCGCTGCACCGGCCGGGTCGATGCTTTGGCGGCCAGTGCCGGCAGCGTGGCGGTATGTGGTGCGCATCGCGTGGTGATGGCGTCGAATGCCATGCTGATGATCCACAACCCCTACACCTGGGTCGGCGGCGATGCCGAAGACCTGCGGCGGGTGGCGGATGTTCTCGACCAGGCGCTCGAGGCCATGATCGCAGCCTATAAGGCCAAGGCGCCTAATATCGATGATGCGGAGCTGCGGCGTCTGGTCGATGAAGAGACCTGGCTCACTGCCCAAGAGGCCGTGGACCTCGGCCTGGCCGATGAGATCGGCAACGGCATCAAGGTCCAGGCCTGCTTGGGACAAGGTGCCACCCTGGCGCGGTACCGGAACACTCCACAGGCGCTGCTGGATCAGCTCCAAGCAAGCCAGGCCGAGCCAGAATCCCCGAGCGAGCCTGCCCCGGACGATGAGCCACCAGCACCTACCGCAGATAACTCAACGGCGTTGGCCTTAATGATCACCCAGGCCTGCGCCAAAGCGGGCATCAGTAACCTGGTCGAGCCGCTGATCGCATCGACCAAGCTGGCCGACGAAGCCACGGTCCAGGCTGCGTTGACTCGCGCCAAAGCCGTGCGCGACCTCTGCGTCGCGGCGCGCTTACCTGAGATGGCAGTCGAGTATGTCGGCGCTGGCCTGGATGCAACCGTGGTGCGGGCGCGGCTGTTCGACAAGCTGGTCGGCTCGGGCAAAGGCTTCGAGATCGACAACACCCTGCCACCGGCTGCCGATGAGCCGGAGAAGGTCCAGGCGAAGCTGCCTAATCCCAATAATATCTGGTCTGCCCGTCGGCAGGCTGCTCAACAACGCACCGGCAAAGGAGCCTAAGCATGAGCAAAAACTATGTGGAACCGGTGCATGCCGGCGAATTCTTGCTGTCCGAGGGCGCAGGGAAGATTTCCCGCGAAGCCATCGAGCTGGCACCTGGCGCTGCCCTGGTAGCCGGCCAGCTGCTTGGCCAGCTCACTGCCTCTGGCCAATTCGCGCCTTACAACCCAGAGGCTACGGACGGCAGCGAGACGGCCAAGTGCATCTTGTTCGCAGCCGTTGGTGAGTCGGATGTAGCCCGGCGCGGGCGAGCGGTTGTTCGCCTGGCCGAGGTGAGCGAGGGGCTGCTGACCGGCCTCGATCTCGACGCCGAGAAAGCCCTGGCGGCGCAATTCATCATCGTTCGCTGATCGCGAGCCAACCCTTTTACAGCCCCGCCTAGTGCGGGGTTTTGCATTTCTGGAGGGCCTTCATGGCTGACATCGATATTTTTGAAGACAATGCTTTCTCGGTTCCCGCGCTGACTGCGGCGATCAACGAGCAGCCTTTTGTGCCAGGGCGCCTGGCTGAACTGGGGCTGTTCGAGGAAGAAGGGGTGACCACGGTGACCGTCCAGGTCGAGAAGGACGGCGACACTCTGGCCTTGGTGCCAGCGGGCGAGCGGGGTACTTCGGGGCTGGTGGTCAGCGGTAGCAAGCGGATCCTGCTGCCATTCAACACCGTTCACTTACCCGAGCGCTTCGCCATCAAGGCGGACGAGATCCAGGGCATCCGCGCCTTCGGTGAGCAAACCGAGCTGCAGGCAGTGCAGGACGTGGTCAACAAGCGCCTGGCGAAGGCCCGTCGTCAGCTGGATGCCACGCATGAGTTCCATCGAATGGGCGCGCTGAATGGCTACGTGCTGGATGCGGACGGCAAGACCGTGCTGCTTAATATCTACGGCCGCTTCGACCTTGATCCCATCGAGATCCCAATGGAACTGACCAATCCGGACACCAATGTCCGGGTGAAGTGCGTAGATGCGCTGGATGCCCAGGAGGAAGCCTTGGGCGCTGCCACCACCAGTGGCGCCCGAGCCTTCTGCGGGAAGAACTTCTGGCGTGCGCTGATCGGGCACAAGAGCGTTGCGAAAACCTACGAGGGCACCCAGTACGCTGCGGCGTTGCGGGCTGACGGCCGCGAAACCTTCGAATTCGGTGGCATCACCTGGGAGCGCTACCGGGGCAAGGTTGGCGGTATCGCCTTTGTCGCGGACGACGAGGCACGTCTGGTTCCAGAAGGTGTGCCAGGCCTCTGCATCACTCGCTTCGCGCCGGCTGACTACATGGACACGGTCAACACCGAGGGCCTGCCGTACTACAGCCAGTTGGAAATGATGCCGTTCAAGAAGGGTGTGGCCGGTGAGGCCCAGTCGAACCCGCTTCACCTGGTGACCCGTCCGCGCGCCATTCTCCGCTTGAAGCTCTGACCATGGCTTTCCGCGACCTGATAACCGACGTCGACGCCACGGTGTTCGAGATCCTGGGCGACACCGTGCTGATCGAGGGGCACGAGGTGCTGGGCATGTTCTCAGCCCCTTGGTTGCAGCCCAAGCTCGGCCAGATAAGGACTGCGCTGCGTGAACCCCACCTGGTCATCCGCGTGCAGGACAACGTTGGCATCGAGGTAAAGCACAAGGTGTTCTTCGATGTGCCTCAGGAGGATGGCGGCGGCAATTACCTCATCACTGGCATCGAGCCGGGTGGCGATGGGCTGGTGACGCTTGTGCTGAGGAAGGCGCCATGAGTGTTGGTAGCTACTACAAGCAGTCGGCCTCCAGCGGAATGATCTCGCTGAGGGTCGATCCGCAGGATGTGAAGGGCTTTCAAAACTTCATGCGGTTGGTCCCCAAAGCTGTTGCTGCGGCGCAGCGTAGAGCCATCAACAAGGTTCTCCGCTGGCTTCGGACACACATTGCTCGCGATGTCGGGCGTCAAGAGCGTATCGCGATTGCAGCAGTGCGACAGCGCCTCAAGGCGTTCCCTGTATCCAGCAATGGACAGGGCCGGTTGTGGTTCGGAATCAACCCTATCGAAGCCAGTCGGGCTGGCCGGCCACGACAAACCCGCTCGGGTGTATCGGTGGCCGGGCGGCGCTATGAGGGGGCGTTCTTCAAACGCGTTTACGGTAGCAGTCCAGATATCTGGATCCGTACGGCCAGCAAGCACTTCGACGCGAGCGACTACCCCGACAGCGAGGTGTCAGGCGGTGGTGGTCGACGGTCTGGTTGGATCTCGGAGAACGACAGCCGCTTCCCTTTGGCCAAGGCAAAAATCTCGCTTGATGACACCCGGGCACACTTCGAAGCCTGGACCAATCGAGCGTACGAACGCCTGCAAGTAGTGATGGAGCAGGAAATGAACTTCGAGCTGCAGAAGTATTTGCGGAGAGCGGGTAATGGATGACGATCCGATCCCTCTTGGTCAGGTGTATGCCGCCATAGAGGAACATATCAATGCGGCGATCCCTGGACTGGCCTATGTCGGGACCATGCCGGAGAGCATCAGGGTTATCCCGCCGCCGGCAGTTGTGATCGAGTTGGCCGGGTTCGAGGCTGCAGAAAAGGACCCTGGCACCGGCGAGGTCGCGGTGGAGGCGCGCTTCGAGGCCCGCGTGATCGTTGGCCAAGAGGAAGCGAACTGTCTGCAGGTTGCGGCATTCGTCGCTGCGCAGCTGGCGGTGCTGCTGCGGATGCAGTCCTGGGGCTTGCCCGTGGAGTTTGCCGAGTTTGTGCGGGCGGAGCGTGATTGGACGAGGCCTGAGCTAGATGGCTATGCCGTATGGGTCGTCGAATGGGTGCAGGTCATCTATCTAGGCGCTGAGGAGTGGCCTTGGGAGAATCAACCACCGGGCTCGCTGGTGTTCGCCTTCGACCCCGACAGCGGGCCGGGCAGCGAAGGTCTGTACCAGTCGCCGGAGGCCATGGCATGAGCTATGTAGCTGGACAGCACGACCGCCTTTTGGCCGGCCTGGTGATTCCTTGCTATGTGGTGGGCGTCGACCTGGCGGCCGCCCGGGTGCGCGTTTCCGATGGCGGCGACTGGACCAGCGCTTGGGTGCGCTGGCACTCCCTAGCCGCCGGCAAGGCTCGCCACTGGCGTGCGCCAAGCTTGGACGAGCAGGGCGTGCTAGTCAGTCCAAGCGGCGAGCCGGCACAGGGCACGTTCGTGCCGGGCCTGTATGGCAACGCCGGCCCGCCGCCGGACAACCGCGACCATGTTGAGGTGTGGCGCTTCGATGATGGCGGCTCGCTGGTCTACGACTGGCAGGCCAAGAGCTACACCATCACGCTCCCCAGTGGCACGGCCAAGGTCAAGGTCGGCGGCAGCGAGGTGGTCGTTACGGATGATGCGATTGTCGCCAAGTCTGGAGCGGTCACCATCAATGGCCCCGTAACGATCAATGGCACGTTAGTGGTAACGGGCGATATCAATGGCGGCGGCCGCATCATCGACACGGCCGGCAACACGGCCAACCACAAGCACTGAGGTGCCCATGAGCGAGAAAGACCCACTACCGCCAATCAATGGGGCGGATCGGAACTTGGTCGAAAAGATGGTGAAGTACGGTATCACCGGTACTTCAGACCACTTCCGTATGTTGAGTTTCTGGCGCCGGCTACTGGCTGGCGACAACGACCCCGAAGAAATCGCGCAGGGGTTGGCGATGGCTCTGCGGTCAGGGCTCTACATCCCCAATCCCGGCCCCGGCCGGAGCATGGCCGTCACAATCAACATTTCTGGCAGCTCCGATCCGCAGGCGTTGGCCGATGCGCTCAATGGCGCGTTAGGCGTTCGCTGAGCCAGTCAAAACGGCACCCACTATCAATATCAACCCTACAGGCCCGCTCTCGCGGGCTTTGTCATATCTGGAGGGCCTTATGGCTGTCAAGAAAACCCCGGATGCCGCGCCCAGCGCGTCGGCAGTCGTGACCTACCGCGACAAAACCTACACCTCGCGCGTGCTGATCCTGGGTAAGCGTGAGCTGAAAGTTGCCGGCGGCCAGCTGCAGGTCGAGGAGGGCGACACCGAGGCGCTGGCCTACCTGGATGCGCGCGCCGACTTCGAGCGCCTGACCCCGGCGGGGTAAGGCCATGATCGGGCTGGATCGCCGCACCGGGCAGTCGCTATCCGGCGTTGCCCACCTGAAACAGTCCATTGAGGACATTCTGACCACGCCTGTCGGCAGTCGGCGTATGCGGCCGGAGTACGGCAGCAACCTGCGCCGTTACGTCGACCTGCCGGTTAACGAGGGTTGGAAAAGCGCGGTACAGGCTGAGGTGGCGCGCGCCCTGGGGCGCTGGGAGCCACGCTTGAAGCTTGAGCGCGTGCGCGTGGTGGCGGTGGTCGGCGGACAAATAACGCTGTCGCTGTCGGGTGTTTATCTCGGTGACGGCGTTGTATTAGAGGTGAGTGCATGAGCGCAATCGACCTTTCCCAGCTGCCGGTGCCGCAGGTGCTGGAAGACCTGGATTATGAGGAGCTGTATCAGGCCGACCTGGCGACCTTTCGTGCGCACATGGGTGACAACTGGAACGCACCATTGGAAAGCGACCCGGTCACCAAGCTGCTGGAGGTCGGGTCCTACCGCAAGCTGCTCAACCGCTCGCGCGTCAACGACGCGGCCAAGGCGCTGATGCTGGCTTATGCCAAGGGCGCGGACCTCGACCAGCTGGCGGCCAACGTCAACCTGTCGCGCCTGGTGGTTCAGGCCGAGGACCTGACGGCGGTTCCGCCGCAGGCTGAGGTGCTGGAAGAAGACGACGCCCTGCGCGAGCGGATTCAGCTGGTCTACGAGGGTCTGACAACGGCCGGCCCTCGTAACAGTTACATCCTGCACGCGCGCAACGCCTCGGGTCTGGTGGCCGATGCCACCGCCGAAAGTCCGTCGCCGGCGGTGGTCGAGGTGACCGTGCTGGCTTTGGAGGGTGACGGCACGGCCTCGGTCGAGCTGCTGGCAACCGTCGCCGCTTACCTGAACGACGACGATGTGCGGCCGGTGGCTGATCGGGTGATCGTGCAGAGCGCCGAGATTCTGCCGTATCAGATCAACGCAAAGCTGTACATGGCCAGCACTGGCCCGGAAAGCGAGGGCGTACTGGCTCAGTGCGAGGCGCGCCTGGCCGCCTGGATCAACCCCCGGCGCCGGCTGGGGGTTGAAGTGCCCCGTTCGGCGATTGACGCCCAGTTGCATATCGACGGGGTGGGCCGCGTCGAGCTGACAGGGTGGGTGGATATCAGCCCGACCAAGTCGCAGGCGGCCTGGTGCACGGGGTTCACCGTTGAGCGGGGTGGCTGATGAGCAGTCTTCTACCGCTCAACCGCACGCCGCTGGAGGCCGCTATCGAGGCCGCCGGCACCGAAGACTTGGCGACCATGCTGCGCCGTCTCTACAACCCCGACACCTGCCCGGCCGGGCTGCTGTATCTGCTGGCCTGGGCGTGGTCGGTTGACCGCTGGGATGACCGATGGTCCGAGGCGGTCAAGCGCTCGGTGATTCGCTCGTCGTTCTACATCCACGCACACAAGGGGACCATCGGCGCGCTGCGCCGTGTGGTCGAGCCGTTCGGCTACCTGATCGAGGTTACCGAGTGGTGGGAGACCGTGCCCGAGGGCGTGCCGGGCACCTTCGCGCTCAAGGTCGGCGTGGCTGATCAGGGCATCAGCGAGGAGACCTACCAGGAACTGACCTGGCTGATTGATGACGCTCGGCCGGTCAGCCGGCACATGACCGGGCTGGCCATCAGCCTGGAAACCACCGGCGCCATGTACCTGGCCCCGTCCGTTTATGACGGCGACGAGCTGGATGTGTACCCGCCGCAGTCGGTTGACCTCGAGGTCACCGGCGAGATTGGCCGTGGCGGCCGCGACCACACCATTGACTATCTGGACGTTCACTATGGTTGACCAGACTTCACAGTTTTACGCGATCTTGACCAATATCGGGGCCGCGAAGCAGGCTAACGCGGATGCCTTGGGCGTCCCTTGGACCTTTTCACAAATGGGCGTTGGTGACGGCAATCCGGCCGGCCTGGAGAATCCTCCGCTTCCCATGCCGACGGCCTCGCAAACGGCATTGCTCAATGAGTGGCGGCGGGCGCCGCTCAATCAGCTTAAGGTCGATCCCAATAACGCTGAGGTGATTATCGCTGAGCAGATCATTCCGGCCGACGTAGGCGGTAAGTGGATTCGCGAGATTTCCCTGTACGACGCAGATGGCGACCTGGTGGCGGTAGCCAACTGCCCGCCGACCTTCAAGCCGCTGCTAAGCCAGGGCTCGGGGCGCACCCAGGTGGTTCGGGTCAACCTGATCGTCAACAGCTCCAGCAATGTACAGCTCAAGATTGATCCGTCCGTTGTGCTGGCCACCCGCGAATGGGTGACCGAGGAGCTGGCCAAGCAGGACTTCAAGCACTCGGTTGTCGCCGCCACCACGGCCGCCATCAACCTGAGCGGCCTGCAGACGGTTGATGGCGTGGTGCTGACAGCCGGCGCGCGGGTGCTGGTGAAGAATCAGGCCGCCGCCAAAGACAACGGCCTGTACCTGGTCGTCGCGGGCGGTGCCTGGACCCGCTGCCCTGATGCGGACGCCAGCGCCAAGGTAACGCCAGGCCTGCTGGTGCTGGTGGAGCGGGGGACGGTCAACGGCGACAGCGCGTGGCAGTTGCTGACCAATGCACCGATCACCTTGGGTGTGACCGATCTGGCGTTCGACATGGCGTTCGGGCGCACAGGCGTGGCCGAGGGCACCTATCGCAGCGTGACCGTGGACAAGTACGGCCGAGTCGTCGCGGCGACCAACCCGACCACAGTGGCGGGCTATGGCCTGACGGATGTGTACACCAGGACGCAGATCGACCAGGCCCTGGCGCTCAAGGCGGCGCTGGCAAGCCCGGATTTTAGTGGTACTCCATTGGTGCCAACGGCGCCGGCAGGTACCAATACGCGGCAGGCAGCCAGCACAGCTTTTGTGCTGACGGCTATCGCGCAGCTTGTGGCATCGTCGCCGGCCGCCCTGGATACGCTCAACGAGCTGGCGGCGGCGCTGGGCAACGACCCGAACTTCGCCACGACCATGACCAACGCCTTGGCGCTGAAGGCGCCTCTGGCCAGTCCGGTCTTTACCGGCGATCCCCGAGTGCCGACGGCGCCGGCAACCGACAAGGATACGACTGCCGCCAATACTGCATTTGTCTATGCAGCCATGGCGTTGTTCGGCATCGGAGGCGCTGTAATCAGCACCGAGGCCAACATGAACAACTACCTGGTGCCGGGCAACTATCTGACGCCTGCAGCGGGTCTTGTGAACATCCCGCCGGGATGGAATGCCGCGCAGCGGCATAGCATCGTGGTGTCGGGTCTTGGGTCAACGGGGCATCTGGTGCAGACCATGGTTTCCGGCCTGGCCACCACTGAGCCAAAAATGGCGCTTCGAGTGCTCAACTCGGCACAGAACTGGACTGGATGGATCGAGTTTTGGCACAGCGGTAATACGCCCAAACAAACGACCCCCACGGATCAAACTGCCGGCGCCATGCTGACGGTTGGGTCTTTTGGTGCTGGCTTCGGCGTTCTTAGCGACGAAACTGACCTGAACAACTACAAGGTGCCGGGTAACTACCTGACGCCTTTGGCGGGTCTGACGAACATTCCTGAGGGGTGGTCTGCAAGCGTTCGCTACAGCGTGGTTGTCGAGGGCTACAGCGCAAACAACTACTTGGTCCAGCGCATTACTGGCGGCCTTCCCCAGGGCGGCACCCC
>Ga0209370_1001156_pt1 | contig 25038 bp, 36 predicted proteins | sample AgamicAtPrz_FD_187164 | JGI IMG/M metagenome (GOLD analysis project Ga0209370, IMG submission 187164) | Agave microbial communities from Guanajuato, Mexico - At.P.rz (SPAdes) (version 2) | ecosystem: Host-associated > Plants > Phyllosphere > Phylloplane/Leaf | place: Guanajuato, Mexico... | reverse complement strand
TCAGGCAGAGCGTGCGGCGCCGAGGCTCCGGCAACCAATTTACGAGCGCGTGCTTGCCGCGGACGAAGTACTCCATCGCCTCGAGCGGCGAGACGTTGCTCAGGCCCGAATGGGGCGTGCCGTTGTAGCTCGCGATCGCATATTCGACCAGCTCCTCCAGTTCGTCGAAGGACACGAACAGGCGCAGATTGCCTTTCGGGTCCGACAATGCGCGACGCAGGTCGCGCGGATGACTCCCCGTGTAGCCGGGCAAGCGCGACGACAGTCGGCTGGCGATCGTACCGAAGAATCGCTCGATGTACGGGCGCTCGTCCGGACTGTGCTTCGGACCCGCGGCGACTTGACAGCCGACGAACTCGCACAAGGCCGCTAGCGTATCGGTGGCGAGATTCGCCTTCGCGTTATCGAGCTTGATGTGTTCCCACGTCACGTAGGCCAGTTCCGGCAGCCGCTGGGATGGGTACCCGTCCATGGGACCGTAGCCGAGCTCGGGAATCGTGAAACTGCGCGTCCGGTGCGACTCGAGCGCGGCTTCGACGGTCTTGATGACGTCGTAGCGGCTATATTCGCGCGCGAGCACGAGGTGATATCCGAGTACGGCGCGGGTGCAGACGTCGATGATCACGAGCAACCAGACGCGCTCGATCTCGAACTCGTGCGTGAAGCCGAGTGGATCGTGCATCACGACCTTGAGCCGGATATCAAGTCGGTGACCATCGAACTCGACAATCTGAAACGGACGCGTCGCGGCGGTAGAGGCAAGCTCATCGTTGCGCGGCAAGCCTTTCAGGTGCGTGGCGCCGGCGGCCCGCGCGGCGGCGCCGAAACCGCGCAGCAGCTCCGCTTTCACCTGGGCCGAGAGCGATCGAATCGCGTGGCTCGCCGTATTGAATGGATAATCCGACGCAACGAGGCCGCATGCGCGGCATTGCTGCAGAAAGCCCGCATGCAGTCCCTGCAGGCCGCGCAATCGTGTGCGCAGTTCGTCTCCGGTACGAATCTCCACCAGTGCGACGCGACGCTGCTTGATTTGTAACTGTAGCCAGGCCGCCAGCACCGGGAAGCGCTCGAAGAGTTGAGACAGTGCGCCAACGGCGCCGCGGCTACCCCGTTCGCCGCTCAGTTTGACCGGACTCATGCGAACGTAATCGGCAACATGCGCGTATGCGATCAGCGCGCGAAAGCCATAAATGCGCCCATCGGGATGGGCAGCGAGCGCCCGCTCGAGCAAGCGGTAGAGTTGCCGACGGTTGACGCCCGTGGTCTGCTCGATTTCCTTGATGGTTGCGCCGCGCACGTACTGCTCGATTGCTTTCGTGCGCGTGTCGACGGATTCGCGCTCGGCGGCATCGAACTGCGTCCACGCGATGGTTGGCCAGGTCGACGGATCCAGCGCCTGGAATTCCGGTTTGCGGCGTGTCATTCTGCTGCTCCGGTCGTGGAGAAGCGCGTCAGTAGCGACAAGGGTTCAGTGCGCAAGTCAGTCGAGTCGATGTGTCCCGCATGCAAAAGACCAAAGACGGCGGCCCGGACCAGCATCGGGTCGCCCACCGAAAACTCTCGCTCGATCTCGAGCAAGCTATGCGGTATCGTTACGAAAGTTTCAACGGCATGCTGGAGGGACGACGAGACCAGTCCACGTGCCGCGACCAGACACGGCAGCATGTGCCGCCAGTTGTTGATCCAGACATGCGCAGCGGCCAGGTCGGTCGACGTCACCGATCGAATCGGTATGTCGTCCAGTTCCGCCTCTTGCTGCGATTCACGAGGAACGTTCACACCCGAATTAGAGAGGATGACTATTTCTTGACGATCAGCGTAGCGAACCCAGAAATCAGCGAGCTGGCGTTGTCCGTCGATGAGCACGTAACCCGGCCGCTCACAAAAGGTTCGAGCGGCGGGATCTGCCTCGATCAGCAGCCATAGTTCGGGCGTGCCGCGCTGGAACAGCGTGAGGCGACGGTTGAGTTTGAGGCTGAAGGCGTCCAGCCGAGGTGCGCCGCGCGGGCGCAGCGTCGAGACCGGCCGCATCGCGCGCCGGGAATCGTCCATAAGATCAGGGCCTTACGGTCGGGCTTCGAAGTCTACGACGCGAATTGACAAATTTAATCCGGACATATGCGAATTGACGCCATTATTTTGGTGAGACTGTCAATAATGTTGTCAACTCAGGCGCCGAACGCCATGATCTGCGGGGATTCTGGAGTGACAGATTTAATTTGCTCTACGGGAGCGACGTGATCCACGCGATATTTTGGATCTTGCAGCCGAGATAGTGCTCTGCGCGGATAAGACTGTCGTATGAGTAACCGGTCAACCCTCGTGCGTTACGCTCGTCATATGTTGTCGTACGAAGATGGATATCGCGATGCCGCTCAGCTTCGGGTTTACGTTTTTCGTCGTTTGCACCAACCCGCTCCGCCGCAAAATTGAGAAGCAACCAAATAATCATAACAACGGGGCTGACTTCGACCCACACAGTCACTGCGTCAATCAATATCGCGCTCACGTGCAACCCGACTATTTGCCAGGCCGCCATCGCGATCACGACTATTCCGAAGAAAATTATAATCCCTGCTGCGAAAGAACCTGCTTTCTCCAATTTTCTCTGCGTGATGCTCTTGTCTTGATTGCGATGGTATGGACGGCAATTTTCAAGATAACGTTGAATATCTTCGAATTCTTGCATTGCGACCCCGTAGGATGTGGTTTCCACGCGTTAAGAACGAACCATCGGATGAGCCATCTACACAGTTTGTGACCGTGGACGCCCTGTTCGTCGCAAGCCGTTTTGCTGCCGTGGACGGATGAATGTGGTAGTACAATCAGCAGGCTCTGTTTTCCGATTACGGAGCATTCTTTAGCTAAGCTATTTTTCAAAGGAAATATTCAAACATCCATGGCTACTTATCTCGAACTGAAGGCGCAAGCTGAAGCGCTGGCTCAACAAGCGGAAGAAGCGCGGCTTGCCGAGCTGGACGCCATCATTTCCTCCATCCGTGAACAGATTGCCGAGTACAGCATCACGCCCGAACAACTTTTCGGTCGGCGTCGCGCCGTTGCATCGAGCCCTCGTGCTCCGATTGCGCCGAAGTATCGCGATCCGAAGACCGGCGCGACGTGGAGCGGCCGCGGGAAGGCACCGCAGTGGATTGCAAGCGCGAAGAATCGCGATCGGTTTTTGATCAAGAATGCAGAGTAAAAATCCGAACGAGCCGGTCACCATATAAGACAGCCGGAGTTTGGATTGAGCGTTGGCCTGATGACCAGTACTGTCAGGCCGCGCTCTGCGCGCGACCTCAAAGCAGTCGCTAGTCAAATCGTCGAATCCAGCGCATGGTCTCTTCTTTCTTGTCGAGGTTGTCCGGCACGCGGAACAGTCGGCTTGAGTACGCCTCGAAGCGGACGGGCTTCGTGTACCTTGCAACCAATCGATACGCCTCCGGGATGTCACCTCGTGTGGAGTCGCCGAGCCGCGGATTCTCTCCTGCCTGAATCACAACGCCGCCAGCATACTCGTGGATCTTGCACGTCGGCTCAAGCGCAGCACGCATCGGCCCGGTGCCGCCCAATTCCGTGACAATTTCGTCTCCAAGCACCGTAAGCCAGTTCACGCACTTGATGCGGTTACGAGTCCCTTCCGCCTCCATCGTGAAGTCAACACCGTCGATGAAATCAAACCCCGGAAAGCGTTTCATCAACGGTAAGGCGTATTTGGTGTTCTGCGACATTCCTGATGCGTAAATTAGCGTAAGCCCCGCAGTGCCATGTACGGGGCGACACATGGCACTCCACCTCAACACCGCGTCAAGCAGCACTGCGTCGTTTGGTTTATCACCGCTACAGATTGGCATAAATGCAGCGACAAACGAGAGATCCGTCTGGTTGCTGCGACTGATCAGGACATGTGCTTGATAGGGAGCAACGTCGTCTTTCTGCAAACCGATGTCAACAGCACCAAATAGGGCGCTACTGTATCCCGCATCTGCAGGTTCCTTGCCTGCGTCGTTACGAATGAGTGCCTCTGGATCATTTGAGATCTTGACGGAGCGACGAGCGTCTTGCCGAAGGAACTCATTGACTCGATCTGGGAACATTCCTTGATAGTTCAGTAGAAACTGAACCGCCTGCTCACGAAGCGCAGCTCGATCGATGCTAGGCAAATAGAGCTCGCACCCCAAACCAAATTTGGCGGCAGGCCCTGAATCGGCGCTCGCGTAGGGAAGATGTAGTCTATCCAACGCGCATAAGCCACCATGCGCTTGGAGCAATTCAGCTATCACCTGATTTGGGTCCATCGTTTCATCTCTTCAAGAAATTTTCCTAGGTGCTAAGCCGGTATTCACGGTAGCGGCACCGCATTGCGTGGCAAGTAGACCCGACTGACCTCGGAGACTACCACGTAAGCAATCAAGAGACCGCCAGCCAACCGCACCCCTGTCTGCGAATAAAGCGCGTCGCTCACCTTGTCCAGGAAGCCTTTTTCCTGCGTCGCAGGTGCCGTCACTGGGACGGTCTTCGGCGGCGGCCAATCGTCATCGCAATTGCAGCGCTCGTCGACACGGAATTCTTCGAAATTGTCAGCGTCTCCAGTGTGCTTCCGAGCAATCTCTCGGTAATCTCTCCGCGCTCCACTCGTTAACTCATCATTTTCAAACTTAAAATCGTACAGCTTGGTCACTTTGCCATCTTTGACGGGAGCGATATCAAGGCGTCGCGAATTCGGACGAATGTAGTTCGACGTCGGGATGTCAGGATTTCCCTTGCTACCAATGAGATCCCAATTTGAGCCTCGATCGTACGGAATCTCGCGCCACGCTTTTGCGTCGGGCTTCGGATGCCCGTTCCCATCGTAGTACTTGTCGTCGATTTTCTTGCGAACGCAGTCCTGATATGTCTTGCCCTGCGGCAGCTTCCCTTTCCACTCGTTCAAACACTCGCACGCCATCTTGCAAAGCTCGTCGAGCAGCTCCTGTTCATCTTCAGGCAGATCGCGTTGCTTCAGTCCCGCCATGTTGACAGTGTTTCGATGGTTCATGAACAGCTTGTCGGTCAACCTGCAGGCCGCCTTGCCTTCGAATTTCACGTCAAACGAATGGGTGATCCAGTCCGTTTCAGCGAGGTGCGTGCCCGACACAACGCCGCCCATCGAGCCCGCCTCGTCGAAAATGCTCTTCGAAAACTGGCTACCGTAGTTTGCGATCATATTCCCGCCGTCGGCAAACACCGACGTCGTGCCCTTGACCAGATCGCGCGAGTGCGCCTCGTTCTGATAGGGCACCGGCACGCCGTTGCCCGGCGTCTTGCAAACGTCCGGCAACGTGTTGTCGCTGACGCCGCCGCTGCCGCGGTGGCAAAGGGTCAGGCCGTTAACGTTGATGGTGATCGCCATGAGCGGCTCTCCTGCCATGCGGGCGAAGAATCGGTGGGGCCGATGAGCACTGCTCCGCGTAGCGGGTCATCGGAACTGGATAGAACGAGGTGGTTCGCTTGCCGCGGGCGTTTCGAGATTCCATAGGCGGCCAACGCGACATGCGCGACCGCGCTGGCGGAAGCAAGGTCGCCACTAGCCAGCGCGGGCACGATACGCTGCCAGCCCGGCGCCAGCGCGTCGGCGAGGCGAAGCGCCGCGAAACCGAACTGGTCGGCTCGATACGGCTCACCGTTCAGATCGACCGATATCCAACCGATTTGATCAGCACTGAATTCCCTCGCCTGACCGAGCGCGGCACGGACGGCTTGGGATAGGCCAGTCCCTATACACACCTTCCCGGAGTCATGGGTGTGCGGCTCGTGCGCGTGTCCAACGCCGAGCAACCGCGCCCAACTTTTTCCACCCGACGCCAATCGCCCGGATAGCGCAACCGCGGCCGCACCTTCGCCAGGCACACGACCGTAAGGCTCTACCCGGAAGCGACCGCGATACGCGCGATGCGCTCCATGCAGCAGCGATCGCGCATCGAGCCAAATCAGCGCATCGTGACTCAGGCCCGACTCGACGCCGAGTACGACGGCCAGCGCGGTCGGATCCGCCTCGAGCCTCTCGGCTGCTTCTTCGATCGCGGCGACACCCGCGGCATGGCCGCCCTTCCGGATCAGAACCTCTGTCCACCCTTCCGCTACCTCCTGGACCGATGCCCTCACCGTCTCGACGAGGTCCGAAGGCAGTCCAGGACGAAGCGCGTTTTCCGGAAGCACGATCCAAAGCCATCGGACTCGGCCGTGCAGAGCGTCGTGGCCTCGCCGCACCAAATCGCCCATCACTTGCTCCAGCGCCTCCCGCGCGAGCGCCTCCCAACGCGCCGAATCGAAAGGACGTTCGACGGGGAAGAAGCTGCCCCGGACCGGCTCGCCCGCGCCATCAACGTAATCGGGATGACGCTGGAGCTGTGCGAGCTGCGCGCGCACTGCCGTATCGGCGAGCTCGATACCGGGGCCAGACGGAAAGATGCACGACGCGGAAACAATCATCGGCATACCGTTCATGCGGGTTGCTCCGTGTCAGATTCAGCGCTCGCCTTAGCTGCCGTCGGGACATCGCCGAACATGGCTTGCCACGCCTTATCGAGCGGTCGACGCTTCATCGTCACGCGGGTCTGCTCCAGCAAGTTCACCTTCTCGTGACACGGCAATGCCATGTGGTACACCACGGATACGCGAAGGTCGTCCGGCTCGAGGATGACTGTGTGTATCACTGGCCGAGTATGCACCCGTGTGCCGTCGTAAAAGCGCGTCTCGCACACCAGCGAGACCTTGGGCAACCGGAAGTTCAAGCGGCCGCCGGGTGCCAAATCCGGCCGTGTCACATTGAGTAGCGTCACCGTTTCGCCGCCTGACAAATGGCCATTCGTTTGCTGCTCGGGCGGGGAAATCTGCCAGAACCGAGGGTCTAGATCCTCAGGCGGTAGCGGATGTCGTGTGTTGCGCCAGGTGTCGTCGTACGTGCCCCCGTGCTGCAGCCTCGCCGGCCAATGTGCAGGCAGTACACCGAACCCCGTCGTTGGCGGCACGTCGTCTCGCTTCCGAATCGGTTGCGTCACGGATTCGATATTTGGCAGCCAGACGCGCCCGTCGGCGTCGGGCAAATAACCGCGCCCAACCGGGTTGCGGCTCGCCGGCGGCAGTTCCGGCGTATCACCACCGAATGCGTGCTCATAAGCGAGCGGCATGCTCACGAAAGGCACCGCCTCGCTGGGTCGCCACGACCAGAGCTTGCGTTCCCAATAGCGATCGCCGCACACCGTCGCAAAGTGGCCGGTCGCCCCAATTTGAAATCCTGCCCGCAGCGTCCGCACGGGCTCGCCATTGGGCGTCCACGCGAATCCGTTCAGTACGACATCGGTCCCCGTCTTGGGCGGCCCAAAGTCTGTGTCGTAGAGCAAACCGGCGCGCCCGTCGGCCGGTACCGGACCGTGATTCAGGGGTACCTGTTCGCCGGCGAGCCGGACGTTCCCGTCTGGCAGAATGCTATAGGTCGCCTTCACGGCTACTACCCATACTTCCGCTCCGTCGGAATCTCGCACCCAAGTCCGATCCGCAACAAACGGGGTCCAGTTATCGACGCGCCACATACCGTCAGTTCAGTTCAATCTGGCCGCCCGCAATCCGGTTAACACCGGCCGCGTCGCTCACGATGTATTCGCCGCGCAGCGCGATCTTTCCGTTCGGATACAGCGTGATGCTAGCCTTTCCGCATCGCAGCGTAATTTTTTGCTTCGCCTCGAACACAAGTTCGTCCTCGGTAACTGCCGGCATCTGGGGCCCCGTGCTGTCCGGGGTCGTCGTCGACGTGTCCGGTTGCAGAAGACATTCGATATCGTGATTCATGCAATCCCCTTCTAGGTCAGCGTCTGGAAAAGCGCGCGCTGCGCGGGCGCGGAAAGGCGGGTCGGGAAGAGAGGCCCACGGGTCAGTCGTTGCAGATGTTCAGCGGCAAGCGGCCGCCACGCGAGCGGTCCGCAAATCAAGACCTCCCCGAGCCACTCAGACGTAATCGGCCGGCCAGCGAAGTAACGCTCAGTGCCGTCGAATCGCGGACCGTGCGCGTGCCACCATGCTGCGAAAGCAGCGACATCGGGCCACGGCAAATGCGCATCCGGATCGACATCGGGTATTTCGTCGTCTGCGAGTTGATCGGTTGCATTCGGCAGCATCGCCGGGCCTTGCCAGTCATCACGGACCGGGTCGGCCCCGGTGATCAATGACAGCGACGCAGCAGCGACCCGCGCGGTCCGAGGGTCCGCGAGGTGCTCCATCAGGGCCGGAACCGCATCAATGCTGCCGACCCACCCCAGCGCCATCAGGTGAAGGCGTATCAGCCCGGATTCACTTAGTCGGCAGAAATGGCGAGGCGCGCGGTCCGCCGCGTGCAAAGCTAAACTGCGCAGCGCGTTGCCGAAGACCCGTGTGTCGACCGTAGAATCGGAGAGCAACCGACCGAGCGTATCGCAAGCGGCCGGCCCGTACTCTAACGGCGCGAGGGAAAGCAATGTCTGCGCTGCCGCCAACTGCACGTCGGCGACCTGGTGATCGAGATACCGTCGGGCTGCGGTGGCCAAGTCGTGGCGGCCGATGCTCAGTACCAGTTGCAGCGCGTCGATAATCTCTGCCGTGGTCGGCTCCTGGATCGCCTGCAGTTGCGCCAGCGCCTGTTGCGCGACGCCATCGAAATCACGATGCCGCGCACCGATCAGCGGCAAGCGAATCGAACTGGGCAAGGCCTCGATACGCGCTCGTACTTGCCGCGTCGCCGGCGCCCATTCAAACGCGTCGACGATCCCGACTCGAAGGTCGGGAATCGCCGTCGCAAGCGCTTGACATCCGTCCAGCATCTTGTTGTCGTCGCGTGCCAGCGCATACAGCGTCATCGCAAACATCTCGCCGCCGCGTAGCGGATCTGGCGTCGACACCTGCATTCGCCTCGCCGAGGGTTCGCCAAGCAAGAGGAGCGATTCCAACGCGGCAAGTAACCGATCGTCGAACTCCGCCAGATCAGCAAAGTCGACTGCCGAACTGGCCAGCATGTTTGAGCGTCGCCGCCATCCCATTGTGAGCAGATCAGCGTATTGGTCGGCGAGTTGCTCGGCGGTGCTCGCAATCAGCGACTGCCCCATGCCGCCTTCGATTGGCCGCGCGAGGGCTTCCGACGGAGTGATCGCCGACTGACCATCAGACTTATCTTCGACTGTGTGCATGCTTTGCGCGGTCAGTTACCGTTGATCGTGTTGCCGTCGACCTTCACTGCACCGGACCCGACAATCTGGATGTTCCCGCCGCGGATCGAGATGTTTCCATTGCTCTCGAGAACGATCGAAGCCTTGCCGGTGCGCAGCTCGATCCGGTCACCGGCCGTGATCGTGTAGGTCTTGCCTACCACCGTCGTCTTTGACAGCCCAACTTCCTCTGCTTGCGCGAGCCCCACCGCCGTGTTCATCGCGCCAACAACCGTGATGGTGTAGGCGCCACCAACGACCAACGCCTTCGCCAGCCCCACCTCTTCGGCCGATGCCATCGCGATCAACAGATTCTGCATCCCATCGATCGTCTCGACTCGATTTCCGCCAACCGTCAACGTCTCGTTGTTGCCCACGTGCTCGGTGCGATCGATGCCAACAGTGATCGTTTCGTTGTTGCCGACCGTTTCGGTCCTATCGTGACCGACGTTCACAGTTTCGTCGTGGTCGATTTTCTTCGTGCGATCGTTGCCGACCCAATGCGATTCGTCGTGCTCGACCTCGATTCGTTGATCCTTCTCGGCGTGCAACCACACTTCTTCCGCGCCCTTCTTGTCCTCGAAGCGGATTGCGTTGGCCGTATTGACGTTCCCGGTCTTGGTCGAGCGGGTGAGAATCCCGCTCTGCGTCGCGTTCGCCGGCAGACCCCACGGCGGCATGTTTGCCGAGTTGTAAACGCTTGAGATGATCAGGGGACGGTCCGGATTCCCATCGAGGAAAATTACGACCACCTCATCTCCGATCCGCGGGATCTGGATCATCCCAAATCCGCGACCGGCCCACGGTTGCCCAACGCGGACCCAGCATGAGCTGCCTTGGTCGCGTTTGCCCAGTCGATCCCAATGGAATTGCACCTTTACGCGGCCCAGGCTGTCCGTGTAGATTTCCTCGCCCTCGGGCCCGACGACGACAGCAGTTTGCGGCCCAATAATCGACGGCTGCTCGATCGTGAACGCCGGACGATAGGGAATCTTCTTGCGAATACAGGTGAAGCTGCACTGGTAGGTCGCGGCCTCCTCCCCAGCCTGGTAATTGTTCGTGCCGCTATGCGTCACCGTCGTCAGCAGAAACTGGCGATTTTCAGGCTGGGTGCTGCCGTGGTCGTAGTGATCGTCGAGCTCGAAATACAGGCAAGGCGACAACCGCCGGCTCGTGCTCGTACCGATGAATATCTTGCTGTGCGCGGCAAGCGCTTGCGTCCTGAAACGCGTCAACGCTTCACCGCGATCGCTGTCGGGGAAGCCGTGCTCGCCCAGGTAGTCGTAAACCTCGTACGACGGTACGTCTCCCTGATCGACTTCCGTGCCCCCAGACACATACCTGCGCGCGTGCGGCACCTTGTAATCGAAGGTCTTCAGTCCGACATGCGTGGACTCGAGCTGACGGCTCGCTTGGAATGTGGTGATCACCGCCAGATTGTCGAGCGCCTCGCCCTTCGTGTATTGCAGCACTGGACTGCGGCCCCCGATCGGCTTCGCGGCAACCGAGTGATCCGTGATGATGAGCTTGTGATCGTCCTTCGCATGCTCGAAGAAGAAGAACAACCCATCTTCCTGCATCAGGCGCTCGACGAATTCAAGATCCGTCTCCCGATACTGCGTGCAGTAGCTGCGGTTCTTCGTCGCCTTCGACAGCCGAAATTCGAACGACGCGATCTTTCCGTATTCGCGAAAGACTTTCGAAAGAATTGCTTCGGTATTCTCTTCCTGAAATATCCGAATATCGCGGCTGCGCGAAAGCATCCAGAGCCAAGGTACGATGGTCGCACTGTAGACCGTGAAGCTGCCGTCATGGTCGAGGTGCGAGAAGTTAGCCACGTACCCGTGGAAGTACCGCTCTTCCGAACTCGCCAACGCATCGGTCAGTTGTAACGTAATCGTCACAGGTTGGCCGATCAGCTTTTTCAGCTCAATATTCGAATCCTGGGAAGCAAGCCGAACGTGGAACTCGAAATTTTGCGATAAGCACTCGGTCCCCTGAAAATCGACGAGCACCAGATCAGACCGCCCTTTCATTGGCGTCTGGATGGTGAACAGCCGGTTGCTCTGTAGCCCAAAAAAGCCTGGAATATCTGACAGTTGCATGGCGCCCTCGGAACCCCGCATCGGAACGGCAGGATATTATTCGTCGTGGGATTTTAAACTGCCTGCCCCCGGGAGAATCAAGTTTTGCGTTTCTTGTACCTCGAATATGGGGACTGAGCCGTACGGAAGGTGAATGGATAACCTGCTGCCCCATTACGAATGCGAAGTCGGTCTGCTGTTGCGCGGCGTCGCGGAATTTGCCCGGCGTTATCCGAAGATTGGCGCTCGACTCGGCATCGCCAATGGCCAGGGTGACCTGCATGTCGACAGAATGATCCAGACGTTCGGGCTCCTGGCCGCCCGTATCGACGCGAGGCTGGAGGACGCCTACCCCGAGTTCACCGAGTCCTTACTCGAAATGTTGTACCCGCAGTACCTGCGCACCGTGCCGGCCTGCGCGATTGCGCAATTTGACCCAGCTAATCTATTCGGGCAGCTGACGGTGCCCTTTACGATGCAGCGTGGCGTCTTGCTCGATGCCAATTCGGCTGCGTGCCGATTTCGAACAATCTACGACGTGACGCTCTCGCCGCTTCGCATCCACTCGGCTCGCTTTGGTCCAGCGACGATGGTCCCTGCGGCGGTCCGGCTACCGGCCAACGTCTCTGCAATCCTCTCGGTTACATTCGCGAGCGCAACGCCCACCGAGACTTTCAATGAAGCGATACCGTCCGGCAAAGTTCGCATTCATCTGGCAGGTAGTCGCGCTCGTGTCGCCGCGCTCGCCGACGCGCTGCTGCTCCGCTCGGCCAGCGCGTATGTCGAGGTCGATCAAGGCGGTCGCTGGATGGCATTATCAAAGATCCCGATCGAATCAGTCGGATTTGGCGACCATGAGAGGCTGCTCCCAAAAGAATCATCCAACACGTCGGATGCATTCGACACGCTGATTGAGTCCTTCGCTTTCCCCGAGAAATTCGATTTCGTCGACATCGACCTTGGGCGAATCCGGCGCGCGGCCCGCGCACCGCAAGCACGACAACTGACGTTGCACCTGGCTATTCGCGACGCATCTGCGGAATCGCCTGCCGCCCAGGCGCTGAGCGACCTCGACGCCGCATCGTTCAAGCTGTTTTGCACGCCCGTCGTCAATTTGTTCCAGCGAGACGCGACGCCCATCCAGCTCACGTCCACCGATCGGGCCTACCCCGTTACGCCCGAACCCCTCGAGACCGGCACGCCGCTCGACGTCTACTCGATCGATGCCGTTCGCCTAGGTGATCGGACGCAGTCCGAACACGAAAAAGGTGCTTCGTCGTCGACCGCCGCGCCACGAACGGCCGTGTTGCCCTACCGCGCGTTGAGCCATGGCCGGCAACCCGATCCTACCGTCGCTTATTGGACGGCGTTTCGCGATCCGTATGCCGCGGCGGGAAATGCGCGTGGACCTATTCTCCTATCGCTCGTCGGGCTGGACGGGGCCGCCGCCCCGGTGAGGCATCCCCAAATCGACGTCGACGTCACCGCCACCAACGGTGAACTCCCTTCGCGGCTGCCGATCGGCGCGCCTGATAGCGACCTGGTTCATGAAGGTGCAGCGCTGGCGTGCCCGATCCGGTTGCTGACGCAGCCGACTCTGCCGTGCTCGCATTCGCGCGGACACGGTGCGTTGTGGCGCGTGGTGGCCGGTCTGTCGTTGCATCCTTTCGATCTCACCCAGACCGGGCTGAAGGCGTTCAAGGACTTCTTGCGCTTGCACGCTCCGCGTACGAACATCGTCGCTCAACGCAGCATCGACGCGATCGTCGGACTGGATTACCAACCCGCAATGAAGTGGATGTCGCTCGACGGCCAGTTTCCGTCGTTCGTGCGCGGTATCGAAATCGTCGTATCGCTCGAGGAGAGCGCGTTGCGCGACGTCACGTTGCATCTGTTCGCTCGAACGCTCGATCGGTTTTTCGCCCCGTATGCACCGACGAACAGCTACGTACAGGTCATCATCCGGTCGTCTCAAACCGGCCAGGAATTGCATCGCTGCCCGGCCCGATCCGGAACCCGGCCGGTAATTTAGTCAATGTAGATAGCCGACTAGGATCCCGGCGCCGGCGCCCGCTTGCAAGCCAACCGTCGTGCCGCCCATCAGCAAGATCGCGGGCGCATGCGCAATCGCTATCTCGGCGAGCCACGTCATCGCTGGGTTCGACAGCCCGAGGGCGAGCTGCGCTGAATTGATCCCGAGGATCATTGCGGAACCAGCCTTGCCATAGCCGATGCCGACACCACCGTCGAGATAGACCGTAGCGCCTTGAAAGTCGCTCTTAGTCAGCTCGGTGCCGCTGAACGCGGGTGCCATATAGATGAGCCCCGCGCTGTCGAACGATTTGACAGACCCTGCGCCTCCGATCTCGCGGCCGGCGATCTTGGGAATCCTGAGCTCCGGCAAGGAAAATCGCGGAAGTTTGATCTTCGGAACACGCAGGCCGAAACCGATACCGACGCCTACGCCGCCGTAGTAGAAATCGGTTTCCGTTCCAACGGGGTCGGCCAGAACGATCGTGCCGCCCGACGCAACGACGAACTCGATGCTGACGCCGCCTGTCGCACCCGTCTTGTAGCTCCAGTTGCTTGGTCTCAGAATTGACACGGCCGATCCTCTCAGATGCTGTTATTTTTTTGGTGCCAGATTCATCGCCGCGAAGAGGATGAATCCAAGACCGAATATCGTCGCCATCAATGTCCAGTTCCACACGGCGCCAAACCGGTCGATCGTCGCCGTGCGGGCCGGCGCGTCGGGCTGGTAAAGGACGGTGACCTTGTCGCCGACCTTGGTGCCGTAGATCATTCCGCCTTGCGGATACGACACGCGCTCGCCCGTTTTTGTCACGAACTCGATCTGTGGGTGGCTCCCACCGGCATTCAGGCTGACCACCTCGCCCGGAACGGCGATCGCAGTCTGCAAAAAACCTCGCGTGGACCACCCGATGAAAGCCGCGATCACGAGAAAAACGACCCCGATCGCAATGCCTGCAATAGCCTTAGACATGAGCCCTCTCGATTTTTGTCGTTCGACACGCGGCTGCATCCTGTCACCGCGTGTCCGAGCTGGATTTTAGCGCATTGGCACTGGCTGTCCGGACATCATGTGATGCCCCAATGTATTCGCAGGACGACCGCGCCTGCAGGTCAAGTTTCACTTTCGGGCGGCTTCATGTCGCCGCTTTCGGTGCGTCTCCTCGGTCGTCGTAATGCTGATGAAATAGCAGCGCGCGCACCAATGCCCGCGACGGATCGTGTTCGGCGTGGCGAACCATCGGTGGCCGCGCGCACATTCCCATTCCAGCCGGGTTGAACTATTCACGTAGGTTTTCGAGACGCAATCTCCGCCTCGCTCCTTCGCGATCGCCCGCATCAGGTCAATGCCGAGCTTGCCAGCGTCGTGCGCGCACGCGGAGCACCAATGACCGCGGACGATCGCTCCGGGATAGGCCCACCAACGATGACCTCGCGCGCACTCCCATTCGAGTCGCGTCGCCGCGTTGCGATAGATATCCGAAAGGCAGCGCCCGCCGTGCGCCTCGGCCAGCTTATGCATGAGACTCATGCCATATCGCTTCGCTTCATGCTGGCACTCGGTACACCACGATCCACGGAAAATCCGAGCGCCCAACATATCGAACTCGTGACCCGCCTCACATCGAAAGCGATAGTGGGCTTTGCTGCCTTCGTAGACCGTAGAGAGGCATATGCCACCACGCTTCTCGGCGCACCGCTGTAGCCGAGCTAACCCATCTTGAAGCCGATACCCTTGCACTTTCTTCTGGTTCGAGCAGGCTCGGCACCAGGCACCGCGGATGACTTCAAGACCAACAGTCTCCCATTCGTGCCCAACCGCACAACGGAAACGGTAGCGGTCCCCAAGCTTCGTGTATGACGCCGTCAAGCACTTGCCGCCTTGCGCACGGGCAGCAGCGCGAATTCGCTTCATTCCATGGGGATCTGCCATGCGCTTCGAATGCTCGTCGCGCGCGCAAATGACGCACCACGAGCCCTTTTCGAGGCTATCAACTGATTTTTCGAAGACATGGCCGGCGCGACAAACGAACTGATAGCGCTTCGCTCGACCTGTATAGCTGTCGGAGATGCAGCGTCCTCCAGCCGCCCGCGCCAGCTTATCGAGGCGTCGTAGCGCATCATCGTCACGGCACGCGGGGCATGTGACTAGGTGGTAGAACAGATGTGAGCCCGAACGGCTCACTTCATGCCCCTCTCGACAACGAAATCGATACTGGGCATGCCACCCATGCCATACCGGCTCCAGCAGCTTCAATCCGTATGGCAACAGCGCCTTGCGCAATTGCTTCAAGTGGTCAGCGGGCAACTGAGTTCCTCGACGTGGCGGACGGTACTATCATCGAAACCAATGCCAATACTTTACTCGCGAGACGATCTCCGCTGAAGGGTCGCGGCCGTTGACGAACGTTGCCGGGTTAGACTGTCCCGATCAACTGATGGGCTGTGACCGACTGCGGTTCGCAAATGGGCGCCGAGGGAATGAACAACGAACCGAACACGGGCACACTTGCCGATGGTAACTACATCGCGAGTTGCCGAGAACGCACCATATTCGCCGCCACCGCACATGGCTATGGCACGGTCTTCCCCGAAGCGATGATGACGGTGAAAGATGGGTGGGCAATTTTCACCCACGACGGGGTAGAGGTGTGGAACTGCAGCGCTCGCTACGCCGCTGCCCACTTTGACGTTCAAGCCGCTTAGGAGGGTTTGCCGATGACGCAGCTTGTTCAAATTGCCCCGGGCGTCGTGTTCTCGTCCGACGTGCTTGGCGTCGCCTGGTTATGCAAGCATCATGGGGACCACGGGAAAGCGGAGCAAAGCAGTGCTACCCCCTCGAGTGTGCTGCGGTGCGGGGCCGCAACGGAACGGGTCGTCGCGATTCCCGAAGCGCTGCCAACCCAAATGTCGTTGCTGTAAATCATCGCGAAGACTTCCTATGTCGAATCCGGAAAGGTCTCGGTCTTCCTCCGCCAGCAAAGCACCTGCGTTCCATCACTTCTACTCGAGAGCGACAGATTCTGGTCGCACCGCTCGGCTTTCGATCGCTTCGATCTCACCGAAGAAATCGCGTTGCCCTGGAGGCGCTGCCGGCGCGCGGCGAGGCGAGCGTGGCCGTGCGTACCCCGCCCGCTTCAATGTGCGCTCAATCGCTTTCAATTGGGACCAAAGGCGGTCTGCCTCCTCGACCGACAGCGCGTCCGCCGCAACTTCGAGTGCAGCGGTGATCGCCTCAAATTGCGCGTGAGCTCCCGCCAGTAGCGGTAAAGCTCGCACGCGGGCCTGCTCCTCCCTATAGGTGGTCAGCCAACAAGCGAGCGCCTTACGCTCCTCTCGGGCCAATGCCGCTAGCAATTCCGCCGGCACTGGTTCGTCGATGCGAAACGATCCGACTACACGACGGACACCTCGACTGCAGTCGTGCGATCGCCCGACTATCGCGGCCCCTTTCGACGGCTCAATGCGCACCAACCTGACTATCCGTCCTTGTTTGCGAATCAGCATGAAGAGTTATTTGGTTCACACAATCACCACAGCAGGATAGCGCAAACTTCACTGCGATCGACTACGCCGCACCCTCGATGCGACGCTCTCTGGAACGATTCGGCGAACACGCGACCGGACGATAAATCGGGACTGCCTGTCGTGAGAATAGTGCTCGCCTATACCGTACTCGTTACCGCTCTGGAGGCCGTTGTGATCGTCCCTTTGTTGATGCCGCGTCTGTTTTGTGAAGCCATCGAACTGGCCGGCGCGACCTAGCACGACATTCTGTCGTGTCAAGGCCCGCCAAGCGCCGACCATACGCTGCTGGCGGTGCCAAGCAACACCGCCGCGGCAGTCCAGCGCGCGGCGACCTGGTTCAGCCAGCCCATTTCGCGATTCGCGTCGACCACCGCATTCCAGTTCTTCTCGGCCGCGAGCGCGAGCGCCTCGCTCGACTTCGTCTGCCAGTACGCGTACCAGCCCGGCTTCAACTCCGATTGCTTCGCATGTGCGTAGCGGCCGATCTGGCTCGCCAGACGCGGCGCCTCGCGGTTGTAGTTCTGCCGCAGCTTCAGACCATGCCGGGCGGCCGCCTTCACCAGATGCTCCCGGCAGCGCTCAAGCAGACGCGAATCGGTTGGATGCGCGATCGCCTTCTCCATCACTGTGGTGTCGACGATCACGCGCTTCAGACTCGAGCTCTTGATGACTTGGGCCCGTTTGGCCGCTTCGATCGTCTCGGCCAGCAGTTCTTCGACGCCGGCTTCGCCCAGCCGCTTGCGCCAGCGCGTCAAGCTCGACGGATCGATCGGCGGCTTCGTTTGCAAGTACGTCTCGCCCGTGAACACCTGCCAGTACGGGTTCTCGATCCACTGCCAGACGACATCCTCGTCCGACAGGTCGAACGCGTGCTGCAAGTACAGCAGTCCTGCGATCAAGCGCGGCGACGTTGCCGGTCGGCCCCGCTGCGACTCGAAACTCACGCTCATCGCCGTGCTCAACCGTTCCCAGTCGATTAGATCGGCCAGGCGAATCAACGGATGCTTCAAGTTGATCTGCTCGCGCAGCGGTTGGCGGAAGAAATCTCCCTCTGGCACCGGCGTTTTCGGACCCATCCTCACCTCGTCAGGATTTGCAGGATTCACGCGTCAATATGCCTGCACCTTGCAAATCCTACAACACCGTTTCGGCCGTGCAGCCTTTCTGTATAAGCCTTCCAGGATTGTTCAGGGCCGACTACATAGGCTCGCCCCTTGTCCTTGATAGTGGGCTTCTTGAACCGGCGTGTCCTGTCCATGTTGGTATGTTTTCCTTCACGAGTCAGTTTGACGTGCGCTCGTCCACGCCACGAGCAATTCCGCCGCGTCCGGTACCGCGAAGACCGGCTTTTCCACCCAACATTCGACACGGTTGCCGTGCCAACCCGTCTCAAAGAGACGGTCGGCTTCCCGAGGCGAGACACCTTGCTCAACCAGTTCGCGCGCTGAGGCCAGGTTGTAGTAAGCGCTTTCCAGATCGGCCTTCGGATACATTGCGAGGATCACACGCCCCATCGCTGCGTGAGCTTCCTCGCGGCTGACCGCACGAACAAAGACGGTGAACTCATCAGACGCTATCTCGCGAGGCAAGGACGTGTGTGCACGCCAGAGGCTGGCCCAGCCATATTTGAGCGACTGCGAAGAAGTGTTTGCGCTTGTCATTGCCGGTTCCTTTCGCGTTTTCCGATCGAGGCGGCTTTAGTTCGCTCGTACCGCGCCGGCCGCGGGAGCGCATCTAGGGTTCGAAATCTGCCAGCCGTGCGCCACATCCGGATTGCGCACGAATGTCGGGTGACAGTCCCACATTGCGGTCTGCTTGTCCGCCGCGAGTACGCGAACCGGGATGCTCAATACTCCGCTGTTGTCCTCGGGCTCTCCGAATGCGAGCTGATTTTCGTTCGCGTGGTAGATGAGAGCCATATACTCGGCCGCGACAGCCTTTGCGGCACCTACAGTTCCCGATTGGGTTTGCGAGTGCGCGGCGCTACAGGCCACGAAGCTACTCAGCGCGATTGCGGCAAACTTCATCGTCATTCTCTTCTTCCCTTTTCCTTCCGACTGCCGGCCGGTGCGGAGCGCCCATGCGCCGATCATTTTCCGTGACTATTCGTACTTTTGTTCGATAGCGGTTTCAACTTCGTTAATCCTGTCAACGTAATAGTTGGAAGGCGATATCACTCCGACCGCCTCGATGAAGTGACGCCAGCTTCGAACGGTGTGTTCGTACAAGTCCATCCAGATGGCAATCGGGATCGATTCCTCGTCGTTCTCTTTGCCAGCAACGATCATCCAATCAGACAGAAGAGGCACACCATTTTTTCGTGGATGACCGCCAAGTTGGCAATGTGCGGAATACTCGTCGGCATTAAACTTTCCGCCTGAGCGCTCCCGCATCTTAGCGGGCATGAAATAGTTCTTCGCTTCGGCAGGCGACAGAGAAAGCCAACGATCGGCCTCCTCGGGATCGCTCGCGAAAAGATAGAGGATGTACTCGATCTCGACAATCTGACGAACGAGCGCCGAGCCAGGGTACCAACGTTCCACTCGGAAAAGTTCCGATGCAGCTCCGATTAGCTCTGCACTCATCTGGCCTACCATACCGAGCGACCGACGACGCCCTTCCGATAGTCCGTATGCTGACACGCGCAGAGCCGTTTCCTCAAAGTTGCGATGTACTACCGCGATAAGAGAAGTGCGTCGCAGTGTTCGAGGATCAGACTTGTATTGACGAGTTCGGATGAGAGGCATGTCAGCGTTTTACAGTACGTTTTCCTATGCGTTCGAATTCAACGCTCGGGCCGTCTCTCGAATCCGGCGAGCGGCATCGCGCGGCGTGTCGGTTACCTCTGTCCAGTCGTGATGCCACCACTCGATCACTGCGGCAGCGTCGACCAGCGAGCGCGCAGCGATCACGTCGCGAACTTCGTCAGCAACCTCATCCCACCATGCCGCACTTTCACCATCGCCTGCGCTCGGGTCGATTGCTTTGCGGTAGACCGCCTTAGCGGTATCGAGCGTGATTGGCATCGCGTTTTCCAGTGCCGCGCGTGGGAGCGAATATTCCTAACGTACCGTTCCGTTTTTGCAGTAACTGCACCAATACCATTTGCTAGTGCTGCGCGGCACCGGACGGCCGAAATGCGGGCAATGCTTCGTCATCGCTGGGTTGCTACGCCACGACGTTTCCATCCGCACCATACAATTCGCATTCGTCGCCCTGCACTCGCGCACCGAGCTTCCGGGCGATCTCCCACATTTTGGCGAGTATTTCAGCATCCGGATTCTTGACGACAACGTCACCTCTGCCGAAATCGAACCACGCCATGTTCCCGTTGGCTGCGTGGCCCGAATACGCCACCCATACGGCCAGTCCTTCGCTTTCGACGCGAAGGACTGCTCCGCTGCCGACCTTGGCTTCGGCGTATCCGTCGAGGCGCATTTCTTCGTCCGATGCTACAAGATCCCGCCACTCGTCAATGTCGATCTGCGGTTCGTCGTCGAACCAATTCGTTTTGCGCGTGATGTGAACGTCGTATCCCATGAGCTCGTATCCCTAGCTTGTCTCAGTCCAAGACTCAATCCAAAACCGGACGCCGCCAGATAAGGTTCTCGCCCCTGGACGAAACGTCTTAATGTATCGCTTCCCCTCATACTCGACAATGGTCTTGCTTCTAGCGTTCGGGTACTTCTCATCCAGGGCGAGCTCCAACTCATCGTGCGGTGTCAGTGGTATCGAACGAGCCCGCTTCAGCGCCCGTTCGACCGTGTACACATGCTCCCTCGCTTCGGCTACTTCGGTTCGATGCTTGTTCGGGTTGTTTCCGTCGTAATCGTCTAGGCGACGCTCCGCGCTTACCAAGGCAGCGCGCGCCCTTTCCAAGTCATCAACGGTGTACATGTCGTTTTCCTTTGGACGAGACACTGATTGTCCCGACGATGTGTTGGCCCGCCGGTGCAGCGCCGCGAGCGCGCCTTTCCCGGCCGACGACTATTGCAATGCGCGCGGCTGACCTATGGAGACTTCGATCAGTCGATCGTCGAGGGCCTTCTTGATCGCGCCGACCAATTGACCTGTGGCATCCGGCGTCAGTTGCAGCACGGTCTTGAGGCCATCAGTCTGGCCCGAAAGGCCCATGACGATGTTTATGTCCATACGTTTAGCCGAGAACGTGACGCTCAACGGGCCGTCGATGGGCATAACGAACGGGCCGAGCTGGCTGGTGCTCAATGTATCGGCTGCCGGAGCCGGAGTGTCTTGCTTGTTACTTTCGTCGCTCATATTTTCGGGTGTTTTCCTATGCCTTGCGCGACAGTGCGGCAGCTACAGCGATCGCCACGAAGACTGCGATCTCGATCGCCGCACCGCCCAGACCGAACCCTAAATAGACGCCCACGACCGAGAGCACGGCGAGTAGGATCGTCAACGCTTTCTGTTCGTCAGCGTGCGACATGATTGCCACCAGAATTCGGCTCATCGTGTGCTTTCCTAGTCGATTAGCGTTGCCGTAGGCCGAGCCGTCCGCCCATCGCAAAATACAAAACTACGGCGATCAGGAGAAGCACTCCGCCCGCGTACGCCTGACGCTCCAACGGGATCCCGAGGTTCGCGATCAGCGGCAGGTGTGCGCTCAATCCCGACGCGACCAGCACACCACCGATGAGCGCAAGAACGGTCGCAATCAGGTCTATCGCTTTATCCATGTTGTTTCTCTAATTTTCCGAGTTAATTCAACGGCCAGTCACGGGGTAGTTTGCGACGAATTTTCGGTGCGCGCCCTGCTGGTGGCATGCACTACTTGGCTCCCAACGGCACCCTGGCAGCGCCCATAACGGGCGCGTATGGATGAAGGTCGCGTAGCGTCAACGTCAGTGGCCCACGATCGTCCCCGGTCTGATCGCCGAAGACTGCCATATTCATTGCATCATGTATCTTGGTGACCCACGACGTATCGGTGTAAGGGTCGAGACTGGAGGTGCAGATGGCGAAAACGGTCCCGGTCAAGGCGTCAAAGACCGGCCCGCCGCTTGCGCCGCCGTGAATGTGAATCGACGTCTGGAAGCAGGGCCAAGTGATCGTCCTGTCGTCCCGTCGCTCTGGAAAATGCTCGACGATCTCACCTTCATAGAATGCGGGCCTCAAATCGATTCTGGTGCGCGAGCCACGACGAACAATCCGGGAGTCGGGGTAGGCAAATGTCGCGACCGGCGTACCGTTTACCGGATCGTGATCGCGTAGCTTCAAAATCGGGTTGGCCAGCGGCTCCCCCGTGGGATGACGCGTCGGCTTGAGGCGGCACAATGCAATGTCGGACCGGATACTGGAACGGACATCCACGATCGGTCGCCAGTGCCACTCGCCCGTTTCAGGCCGGATCTGGATACACCATAGCGGAGTCTGCAGGGTGGGGTCGTCGATAGCCGCCTGCTCTGCTACATGGCGCGCGGTCAGGATCAGGCCATCGCCGACGAAAAAGCCCGTACCAATGATCTCGCCACGGCGGCCGCCGTCGACCGACCGGAGGATCGGCATTACAGCGCTGGCCGCATTGACTGGTTTGCCGTTCATCAATGCAGTAAAGCGCGGATTAACCGCGGCGCCGTTCAGCGTTGTCCTTTTCTGTTCGCCTTTGCGGCGACTCGCTTTGCCCATCGCTATTTCCGAGTCGTTAGTGCGCAGCGAGCGCGTCATTCCACAACTTCATCATGCGCGCGGCGTCGGCGCGCGATTCGGGGCTGTCCGGCCCCATCATCGCGATCGTCAGTCCGCTACCATCTTCGGCTTCCAACATTACCCATGGCGTCGTCAGGCCGGTCGCCGCGAACTTCGGCAGCCGTGTCGTGACCATCACTCGCTTTCGTGTGAACTTGGTTTCGTCAATCTGCATGACTTGCATCGCGAGTTTTCCTATCGAATCTCACGATACATCGCGGGCCCGCCGATGAGACCCACCGCCGTCAGCTCGTTTCCCCCATAGTTGCGTGATTCCTTGCGGACCTCGTAACCGTCTTCGTCGCTATGGACTCGTTCGATATGATCCGCCACAGTCGCGACTTCATTGCGCACAGCCGCGAGATCGCGCATCGTCATGTCACTAGGCAGCGATCGCAAGCACTCCAACAACGTAGCCATTTTGCGTTTTCCGATTACAGACCGTATTTCTCGGTCAGGGCCGCGATGCGCCGCACATCGGCCTGGTGCGCCGCAAGCGCGTCCGGAGAAACCTCTTCGAGCCGGACCTTTCCGCATGCGATCGTCGTATCCCATTCGGTCGCACGTTTCACGAGTCGCATCAATTCGCTCAGTTCTCTGCGCATCGTATCGAACATCATTTACTCCCGTTTTCCTAGTCTTGCGTCGACGACGAGTTGCGCGCGCTTGCAATCGCGCGATCGGCCAGCTCTCGATGCGAATTGACGTCGAGGTCGGGGTTCGTGTCGATCGCCCCAGCGACCCACAGCTCATAACGCGCTGCCGCGTCGCTTTCCGTCCAGCCGTGCCGGACATGCTGGCGAATGAAGTCGACCTTCGCCCGTTCGTCGGTTCGCGGCAGCGAGCCGCCCGACCGAGAATAAACCGCCGGAATGAAGCGCATCGTCGTTCCCGTTTTCCTATCGCACTGTGCCGTTTTTGCAGTGCCCGCACCACATTCGCTTGCTCGCACTGCACAACGCAAGGCGGCCGCAGTGCGGGCAGCGGATCGAGATTGCTCCAAGGTTCATTCCGCTTTCCAGTGTCGCGCGAAGCGGCGAATTTTCCATGTTGTCTTCCGATGGCTATGCACGTTGCTTCTTGACCCGACCGCGAAGAGCCGCTCCGGCGATTCCGACGATGCCGAGCAAAATAGCCGTCACCGATTCCCACCGAACCGCGTGGCTCCCTTCGATTGCATTTAATGCCGAGGCGGCACCGATTGCGACCGCCGCCACGCTGCACGCCATATAGAAGTGTTTTTTCATCTTGTTCTCATGCTTCGGCTACCGGCCGAATGCGGGGCGTTGTCTCGCCGACTGTTTTCCTATGCCTTTTTCCATCCAAGCTCGACGTCGAACTCGGGCATCAGTCTTGCATTGATCAAACCTTTTGGCGCTTGTTTCAGGTCAAAATCGCCTGAGAACCAAAAAGACACCAGTTCGCCGGCCCTGAACACATCGCTGGGATCTGCTGCGTCTGCGACAACCTCAACACCGCCGTTCTCTGATGCCACTCTGATGGTGTAAAGATCGGGAGCCTCGCCAGGCAATCCCGAGGCGTCGAGCACCAGGGCAACGGTCTGGCAACCAGGAATCAAGGTGCAATCGCAGTACTTACATGCGTACTGAAACGCGCCTTCACTGTCTCTGAACGCGAGATTCGTCCGGTCTCTCTTCGGCGCTTTCGGTTTAACCCTCGCGAACAGCTTCGCTAACATGGTCGGCCCTTTTCCGTCATTCCAAAATGGTTTGCAGGCGAGCGAGCGCATCTTCGACAACTTCAATGGGGGCACGCTCGACTTTGTGTGCGCCACGCGCCTCAAGGTCGAGCGTGCGAACCATGTTCACCAGCGCCACGCCCTGCGTCTCCGTCCCGGAACCCGAGAGCGGCACAGCGAATCCCGCGTATCGCGCGAATTCGCCGCCCTGCGTAATCGGCGCAACGAGCGCCACGCCAAGCGTGTTGAACGCGGCGGGTGACAGAACCAGCGCGGGGCGGAAGTCCCCCTGCTGTTCCTTGCCCACTGTCGGATTCAGGCTAACCCTCACGATATCGCCACGCTCGAACTTGACGCGCCTCACCATGCCTCACGCCCCACAGGCTTGACTTCACCCCACGCAACGAGGTCTGCCGGTTGCGGAGCCTTCGGATCGCATTGCGCAACGAGTTCATCCAGCGAATATTTGCGCCGCGCGGGCGAAAGCAACACTCCATCCGGCCGTACATCAGCGTTCAGAGAACTACCGGCCGACGCGCCGATCTGCTCCAACAACACAGCGGGAAGCCGTACGGCCGCGCTGTTGCCCCACTTCTGAATTTTGAGTTCCATATCGTGCTCCGAATGTTTATCCATTGTAGACACCTACCGCAGAAATGGCAAGCTGCTTGTATCTAGTCGCCCCTGAACAATTCGTTTTGCTCTGGGGAGAGCGTCATATCGCATCTAGGCAGCAGTCCCGCGCTCAATCAATAGTGCAAGAATCAGGGCGTAA
>Ga0209370_1001154_pt1 | contig 25087 bp, 20 predicted proteins | sample AgamicAtPrz_FD_187164 | JGI IMG/M metagenome (GOLD analysis project Ga0209370, IMG submission 187164) | Agave microbial communities from Guanajuato, Mexico - At.P.rz (SPAdes) (version 2) | ecosystem: Host-associated > Plants > Phyllosphere > Phylloplane/Leaf | place: Guanajuato, Mexico... | reverse complement strand
GCGCCATCTTCGCCAGGGGCTGGTGGCTGGCTCCGCTGGTGGGCTTGCTGGTGTTTGCGCCCCATGCCTTCTGGCTGGCCTCGCACTGGGGCATGGCAACCACCGAGACCGTACAGAAGATGTCCATTTCCACCGAGGCTTCGCATCTGAAAGGTCTGGGTAATCTGCTCAAGGCCCTGCTTTCCACCCTGGGCCTGTGGCTGATTGCCGCCGTGCTCAGCTATCGCTCCAGACTCTGGAAGCTCGGCACCGACGCGTCTTTGCCCAGCCAGCAATGGGCCAGGCCTTTGCTGCGCAACTACCTGCTCATCATTGCCGTCTGCCTGCTGGGAATGGTGCTGGCAGCTGATGTCACGGACTTCAAGCAGCGCTGGATGCTGCCTCTGACGGCCATTGCACCACTGGCCCTGTATGTCTGGCGCCCGGCACTGCTGGAGCAGGGCGTGGGCCGCATGTTCACCGTCTTCGTCATCGTCTTTGCCCTGATCTTTCTGATCATGGCCACGCTGCGCCCCTGGCAGGGCGGCCACAAGAACGATCCCGACGAGCTCAACCATCCGGTCAAGACACTGGCCCAGGAACTGCGCAAGGCCGGTTATGACGGCAAGGGCGTCATCGTCGGCTCGGACCATATGATGGCTGCCATGCTGCATTCGCAGTTCCCGCAAACCTACGCCCTGGGCTGCTCCGATGGCGCACAGCTGAGGCAGTGCCTATCTCAGGCCGGCGCCTATAGTGCAGGCGGCCTGCTGTTGATCACACGCGCCGACAAGCCCGTCGCGGGCTGGTGGGACGGCATCTTCACCACCCAGGCAAAAACCGCGCTGCAGACACTGAGCATGCCTTTCGAGAAAATGCCTGCCAGCGCAACACCTGCGCAATACCAATATCTCTGGATTGCCCCATGAATCCCGTTCTGATCACCGGCTGTGCCGGCTTTATCGGCATGCATTGCGCCAAGCGACTGCTTGAGCAAGGTGTGCCCGTAGTTGGCATCGACAACCTCAACAACTACTACGACGTGGCGCTCAAGCATGCCCGCCTCGCCGAGTTGAGCCCACACGCCCACTTCCGCTTTGTGGAACTCGATCTGGCGGACCGGCAAGGCATGGCCGACCTGTTTGCCGAGGTAGCCCCCAGCAAAGTTCTGCACCTGGCCGCACAAGCCGGTGTGCGCTACTCCATCGATCAACCCGACGACTACACCGACTCGAATCTGCTGGGCTTTGGCAATGTCCTGCAAGGCTGCCGCAAGCACCAGGTCGAGCATCTGGTCTATGCCAGCAGCTCCAGCGTCTATGGTGGCAACACCAAGATGCCGTTTGCCGAAAGCGATGCGGTGGACCACCCCATCAGCTACTACGCAGCCACCAAGAAGGCCAATGAGCTGATGGCCCATAGCTATGCGCACCTGTACGGCATTCCCACCACAGGCCTGCGCTTCTTCACGGTATATGGTCCCTGGGGCCGCCCCGACATGGCCTTGTTCAAGTTCACCAAGGCCATGCTGGCCGGCGAGAGCATCGATGTCTATGGCGAAGGCAAGCTGGTGCGCGACTTCACCTATATCGACGATATCGTCGAAGGCATCATGCGCGTGCTGGGCAAGCCCGCCACGCCAGACGCCAGCTATGACAGCCAGAACCCCAACCCTGGCACCAGCACCGCGCCCTATCGCATCTTCAACATCGGCAACAACGCCCCCACCGTGCTGATGGACTACATCGCCGCCTTGGAGGGCGCCCTGCAAATTACCGCTCGCAAGCAAATGCTGCCCATACAGCCCGGAGACATGCACAGCACGTCGGCGGACACACGAGCCCTGCAAGCCTGGGTAGGCTTCTCGCCAGCCATGCCCGTGGCCACCGGCGTGCAGAATTTTGTGGATTGGTATCGCTCTTTTTATCGCGTATGAAAGTTACTGTCTTTGGTACCGGCTATGTCGGTCTTGTGCAAGGCGCCGTGCTGGCCGACGTAGGCCACCAGGTGCTTTGCGTGGATGTGGATGAGAAGAAGGTCGCAGCACTCAAGGCCGGCCAGATCCCCATCCATGAACCAGGCCTCGATGCACTCGTCATCAACAATCAGCAACTGGGGCGTTTGCAGTTCACCACCAATGCCGCCGAAGGCGTGGCGCACAGCGAGTTGATCTTTCTGGCCGTGGGCACGCCGCCCGATGAAGACGGCAGCGCCGACCTGCAATATGTGCTGGCCGTGGCCCGCACCATCGCCGAGCACATGGACGGACCGCGCATCGTCATCAACAAATCGACCGTGCCCGTGGGCACCGCGGACAAGGTCTCGGCCGTGATTGCCGAAGGCCTTGCACAACGCAATCTGCAGCATGCGTTCGACGTGGTGTCCAACCCCGAGTTCCTCAAGGAGGGTGCGGCCGTGGGCGATTGCCAGCGCCCGGACCGCATCATCATCGGCACCGGCAACCCGGCTTCCGAAACCAAGCTGCGCGAGCTGTACGCGCCCTTCAACCGCAACCGCGACAAGATCGTGGTGATGGATGTCCGAAGCGCAGAGCTGACCAAATACGCGGCCAATGCCATGCTGGCGACCAAGATCAGCTTCATGAACGAAATCGCCAATCTGGCGGAAAAGCTGGGGGCCAATGTGGAGGCCGTGCGCCGCGGCATTGGCAGCGACCCGCGCATTGGCTATCACTTCATCTACCCGGGCGTGGGTTATGGCGGCAGCTGCTTTCCGAAGGATGTGAAGGCGCTGATCCACACCGCCAGGGAAGTTGATTTCGAGCCTCTGCTGCTCAACGCCGTGGAAGACCGTAACCACGCCCAGCGCAATGTGCTGTTCGAGCGCATCAGCGCCTTCTACGACGGCCAGCTTGAGGGCAAGACCATCGCCGTCTGGGGCCTGGCCTTCAAGCCCAATACCGACGATATGCGCGAAGCGCCCAGCCGCAATCTGCTGGAGTCGCTCTGGGCCGCCGGCGCCAAGGTGAAGGCCTACGATCCCGTGGCCATGAAGGAAGCCCACCGGATCTACGGCGAGCGTGCCGACCTGCAGTTGGCGGATAGTCCGCTGGCTGCCGTGCAGGATGCAGACTGCCTGGCCATCGTGACCGAATGGCAGATCTTCCGCGCTCCGGACTTTGACCTGTTGGCCTCAACACTGCGCGACAGAATGATTTTTGACGGCCGCAATCTCTACGAGCCTGCCCTGCCTGCCAGCCATGGCCTGGGCTATGTCTCGATAGGCCGACCCGCCCAGCGGCCACGCTGAAACGCAAAAACCCCGCAGGCCGAAACCTGCGGGGCTTTTTTTTGGGGGTACGGATCAGACCAGAGGCAGACAGATCACAAAGCTCGCACCGCTACGGCCGTCCTGGCGTGCCTCGCAGTGCACCGTGCCACCATGCCGCTCGGCGATCGAGCGCACCAGCGACAGGCCAAGACCCACACCGCCGGAGCGCTCGCTGGCGCCAGGCAGGCGATAGAACTTTTCGAAAATACGCTCACGCTGCGCCTGGGGAACGCCAGGGCCGTGATCCTCGACGCGAATCACGGCCATGCCGTCCTGCCTGGACAGGGACAGCGTGATCTCGCCCTCGCTGTAGCGGCGCGCGTTCTCCAGCAGATTGCGCACGGCGCGGCGCAGCAGTTTCGCGATACCTTGCACCTCAAGCGGACCATCGGTCTGCATCTCCAGATCGGCATCGATGCGTGCACATTCCTCGGCCGCAAGACCGATCAGATCGACCGACTCCACCGTGCCCACATCGACCTCGCTGGAGTCCAGCCGGCTGGCCAGCAGGATCTCGTCGACCAGTTGATCCAACTCGCCAATATTGCGCTGGATCTCGGCCTTGGCACGTGCACTGGCCGGGTCGTCGCCCATGAACTCCAGTCCCATGCGGATGCGCGTCAGCGGCGAACGCAGCTCATGCGAGGCATTGGCCAGCAGAGACTTGTGAGAGGTCATCAAGGTCTCGATGCGCGCGGCAGCGGCATTGAACTGGTGTGCAAGATCCGCCACCTCGTCATGGCCATGCTCGGGTACGCGCACCGACAGATCGCCCTCGCCGAAGCGCTTGACGCCGCGCTGCAGGTTTTCCAGACGCTTGAGCAGGCGACGAATGATGGGGAACACGCCCACAACCACCGCCACGCCGACCAGGCCCAGCATCCACAGAAAGCCGAACGGTGGCCGCAGCCAGAAGGCCACGGCACCATCACGCGGCGGAGGACGGCCCTCACGCCACTCGCGCGGCGCCATCCACAGCTCATAGACCTGCCCGTCCCTGGCGGCAATTTCAAAACGCACGCCATCTACGGGCGAGCCGGAGATGCGGTTGCCACGCCCCTCCACCAGCACCTCGCCCTCGGGGCCTTTGAGCACCATCTCGCGCGAGGGCGGTGTGGTGCTGTTCTGCGCGCGCTGTTCCTCGGCAATATTCCAGGCCCAGGCCACGCAGAGCGTGAGCACGGCCACGCCGACCACTACGGCCAGCCAGATGCGCAGATACAGGCGCTGAGAGAAGACATGCAGCAGCTTCATCAGTCTTGTTGCTTGGCAAAAACATAGCCCACACCGCGCACCGTGAGAATGCGCTTGGGAGCCTTGGGGTCGGCCTCGATCGCGGCACGGATACGGCCCATATGCACATCGATCGAACGATCGAAGGCCTCCAGTTCGCGCCCTCTCACGGCTTCCATGATCTGGTCGCGCGTCAGCACGCGACCGGCGCGCTCGGCCAGCGCCACCAGCAAATCGAACTGGTAGGAAGTGAGATCGGCCTGCTGCTCTCCCACCGACACGGTACGGGCATCACGATCGATTTCCAGGCTGCCGAAGCGCATGACGGCATTCGCGGGCGCCGCCTGGCTCTCGCCACCTTTGCGGCGCAGGATGGCGCGAATGCGGGCCAGCAGCTCGCGCGGCTCGAAAGGCTTGGGCAGATAGTCGTCGGCGCCCAGCTCCAGGCCGATGATGCGGTCCATGGGATCGCCCTTGGCGGTCAGCATCAGCACCGGGACCTGAGCGGGGGCTCCAGGCATGGAACGTATGCGGCGGCAGACTTCAAGGCCGTCCATATCGGGCAGCATCAGGTCCAGGATCACCAGATCGGGCAGCTCGACCGATCCGCCATCGCTGGGCTGCAGCTGTTCCAGGCCGCTCTTGCCGTCGGCCATATGGGTCACTTCCAGGCCGTTATTACCCAGATAATCGCTCACCATTTGCGCCAGGCGAACGTCGTCCTCAATCATCAGAAGTTGGTGCGTGCTCATAGGGGGCAGTGTAGTCATGCTCGCGCCTCGATATTTCTTCAAGGCACCATGCTGCAGCACGCAGATGATCTGCTCTTGTCTGGCGCGTAAAGTTCGGTAAACGCCACACGCATCAAAAAACAATAGCTAACAGCACTTTCCCATCAAGCGCTGGAGCCTGTTTTCACTCTTGATGCCAGGAAAATCAGCAACAGCACGGGGAAGCCCATCAGCGCCGTGGTATGGAAGAACGCCTCGTAACCATAAGTATCGACAAACACCCCAGAGAAGCCCGCCAGCCACTTGGGCGCCAGCAGCATCATGGAGCTGAACAGCGCATATTGCGTGGCCGAGTACTGCACATTGGTCAGGCCCGAGAGATAGGCAATAAAGGCTGCCGACGCGATCCCCCCGGCGAGATTGTCGGCACTGACCACCCAGACCAGCGCCGCGACGTCATGGCCGCGCGTGGCCAGCCAGGCAAACAGCATATTGGTGCAGGCCGACAGCACGGCACCCAGCATCAGCACACGCATCACGCCCCAGCGCACGGCCATGGTGCCGCCCACGAAGCCGCCCAGCAGCGTCATGATGACGCCGAACACCTTGGTCACGGCGGCCACCTCTTCCTTGGTGTAGCCCATGTCCACATAGAACGGGTTGGCCATGATGCCCATGACCACGTCGCTAACGCGATACAGGCCGATCAGCGCCAGCAGCAGCAGCGCCTGCCAGCGGTAGCGGCCGATGAAGTCGGCAAACGGCGCAATCAGTGCGCCCTTGATCCATTCGGCGGCATTGCGCGCCGGTGCCATGGGGCGGGTTTCAGGCTCGGGCGAGAGCAGCACCGTGATCATGCCCACCAGCATGCTTGCCGCCATGGCCGTATAGGCCACATGCCAGGCCTGCACCATATAGCCCTGCACATCCCCCTGCACCTGTGCCGCCACCCACAGAACGCCGGCACCGGCCCAGATCATGGCCAGGCGATAACCGGTCTGGTAGGTGGCCGCCAGGGCCGCCTGGTCGTCGAGCTTGGCGGACTCTATGCGATAGGCATCAAGCGCAATGTCCTGCGTGGCCGAGCCGAAAGCCACCAGCACTGCGCACCACACCAGTGGCTGCAGCGATTGCTTGGGGTCCATGAACGACATGCCAAGCAGGCCCGCCACGATCAGCAGCTGCGAAAACAGCAGCCAGCTGCGACGGCGGCCCAGCATCCGTGTCAGCGCCGGCAGGGGCAGACGATCCACCAGCGGGGACCACACCCATTTGAAGGCATAGGCCAGACCCACCCAGCTCAGGAATCCGATCGTCGTGCGGTCGATATCGGCCTCGCGCAGCCAGAAGCTCAGGGTACCCAGCACAAGCAGCAAGGGCAGGCCGGCCGAAAAGCCCAGGGCCAGCATGCGCAGGCTGGTGGGCTGGGCGTAGACCTTGAAGGCCTGGCTCCAGCTGCGCCTGGGCTTGAGGGCGACGTCTGCGGAAGAGGGATTGCTGCTTGTTTGGGACGACTCGGTCATGGTCTGATTCTCTGAGGCAGAGGGCATTATCGGTTGCCCGCGCCAGTCGCCGGGCGCTACCATTGCCCGACCGCCGTCTCTTTCTGTAAGCAGGATTGACCCATGAGCCGTGACACCGCATCCCCGCGCCCTGTGCTTGACCAGGCACAGGCATCGGTGCGCAGTTACAGCGGCGAGCATCAGGCCCATGCCCACGACTATGCCCAGATCCTGTTTGCGCTGCAGGGCCGCATGGAACTGGAGGTGGCCGGCAGACCCAGCTTTGTAGACAGCGCCTGCGGCATGGTCATCCCTGCAGGGGCCGACCATGGTTATCTGGCCGCGCCGCAAACCCAGGTACTGGTGATCGATGCGCCCATGGCCGAGGGGCTGTACAAGCTGCGCCGCTTTGCCGTGCCACCGGCGCTGCGCTTTCCTCAGTCGAGCCTGTCGGCCGCCGCGCAAATGGCACTGGTGCTGCAGGCCCCCACCTTGCTGCAGCGGCGTGGACTGGATCTGCTGCGGCTGCAGCAGCAGGTCCAGGCCGCCTTGCACGAAAGCTGGCCCACGGCCAGACTGGCGGGCTTGATGCACCTGAGCGTGGCCCAGTTCCATGCCCGTTTTGTGGAGCTGACTGACCGCACCCCGCAGGACTGGCTGCGCGGCCTGCGTCTGGATGCAGCCGTGCTGCAGCTCAAACAGGGGACGGCACTCGAAGCGACCGCCTTGCGCTGCGGCTACGCCTCGGCAAGCGCCCTGGCCTATGCATTGCGGCGCGAGCGCGGCGTGACATCGCGTCAACTGCGTGAGCCGCGCTGAGCCGGCGCACTTCAAGCGTTTCTCGACAGATGGGCGGCCCGGGCCCGCGCATGATGGCTCACTCATGTCTGTCACTTCCGCTATCTCTTCCTCATCGTCCCGAAATGCCTTGGGTCCTGTCGGCCTGGTACTGGCGGCCGCCATGCTCTGGGGCACCACGGGCACGGCACAGCATTTCGCGCCCGCACAGCTCTCGCCCTACTGGGTGGGCGGCCTGCGCATGGTCATGGCCGCCTTGTTCTTTGGCGCGCTGGCGCTGCTGCTGGACCGAGGCCATGCACGTCAGCCCATGCGCTGGGCGCGTATCGTGTTCTGCGGCCTCTGCATGGCCATCTACAACCTCAGCTTCTTTGCCGGCGTCAAGGCCAGCGGCGTGGCCCTGGGTACGGCGCTGGCCATAGGCAGCGGCCCCATCTGGGCCGGTCTGATGCAGGCCGTGGTGCAAAAGCGCATGCCCAGCTCCCAATGGTGGCTGGGCACCTGCACCGGCGTGGGCGGGGGCATTGTCATGGCGCTGGCCGCCAGCGACAGACAGCATCTGCCATGGGCGGGCATGGCCCTGTGCCTGCTCGCCGGTCTGTCCTACGCCGCCTACGCCCTGGTCAATCAGGCCCTGGTGATGCAATCGCGTGTAGCCACGGTCAATGCCTGGGTCTTTGCCTGTGCAGCCCTGCTGTCGCTACCCGTTTCGGCCTGGCTGGGCGGGCCGCTGCAGATCAGCGCCGAAGGCTGGGCCGTGGTGATCTATCTGGGCATGGTCGCCACGGGATTTGCCTATCTGCTGTTTTCCGTGGGCCTGCGCGGCATGTCTGCCGCGACCGGTGTGGCCCTGAGCAAGGCCGAGCCAATCACCGCCTTTGCGCTGTCGCTGCTGGTGGTGGGCGAGCGACCGGCCTGGTGGTCCGTGCTGGGTCTGCTCGGCGTGATCGGCGGTCTGTGGCTGGTGGTGCAGGCAGAGCGCAAGACTGCAGAAACCGTCTGACCCGAGGCCTCGTCGGGCTCGCATAGACTTGGCGCTCATGCACGCCCTCATCTCATCCCTGCGCCTGCCCGCCACCCGCAGTTGCCTGCTGCTTGCACTGGCCTGCGCGCCGTTGATGCCTGCACAGGCGCAGGTGGAAGTCGGCAAGGCATCCGTCTTGCGCCAGCTGGTGCCGGCCGAGACGCTGGAGAACTCGGCGACCCAGCAATACCAGGAGCTGCTGCAGAAAGCCAAGGCCCAGGGTGCGCTGGCAGATGCCGGCAACCCGCAGCTGCAACGCCTGCGCACCATTGCCCAGCGCCTCATCCCTTATGCCGCGCAATGGAACCCGCGCGCCAGCCAGTGGCGCTGGGAGGTCAACCTCATAGGCAGCAAGCAGATCAACGCGTTCTGCATGCCCGGCGGCAAGATCGCCTTCTACACCGGCATCATCGACCAGCTCAAGCTCACGGATGACGAGATCGCCATGATCATGGGTCACGAGATGGCCCATGCCCTGCGCGAGCATTCGCGCGAGCAGCTGGCCAAGAACCAGGCCACCAGCATAGGCATATCGCTGGGCGCGCAACTACTGGGTCTGGGCGATATCGGCAATGCTGCGGCACGGCTGGGAGGGCAATTGCTCAGCCTCAAGTTCAGCCGCAACGACGAAAGCGATGCAGACCTGGTCGGGCTGGAACTGGCAGCCCGCGCCGGCTACAACCCGCAGGCCGCCGTGAGCCTGTGGCGCAAGATGGGCCAGGCCACGGGCGAAGGCGGCATAGGCTTTCTCTCCACGCACCCGACAGGCCCCGATCGCATCCGCCAGCTGGAAGGAAACGTGCCGCGCGTCATGGGCCTGTACGAACAGACACGCAGGCGCTGAACACCGGCGACAAGGCGGCTGAAAACCCGCTTTTCGCCAGCCATGCGGCGCTCTATATTGGGCTGTGACAAGCGCACAGCACAGGAGTGATCGCACATGCAGGCCCTGGACACCCATGAAGTCTTCAACCAGTTCGACGAGCTGACCGACATCAACCTGCTGCAGGCCGACACTGCCTTGCAGGAAGTGCTGCTGCGCCAGCAGGCCCAGAGCTTTGTGCCGGCCCTGAGCCGCTTTGCCCAGCAGCTTGGCGAGAAGCAGAACTGGGAGCATGCCGAGCTCGCCAACCGCCATACCCCCGAGCTGCAACGCTTCGACGCGCGCGGGCGTGTGCTTGATGCAGTGGAATTCCACCCCAGCTGGCATCGCCTCATGGAGCTGTATCGCGAGCAAGGTCTGATCTCTCTGCCCTTCGAGAGCCAGGGTCGCGGTCGCTGGAGCGCCTGGGCCGCCGGCTTCTACCTGCACGGCCAGGTAGAGCAAGGCACGCTATGCCCGGCCACCATGACCACAGCGGCCATCCCCGTGCTGCAAAAAGAGCCGAGGCTCTGGAGCCAGTTGCAGGCCCATTTGTTCAGCCACGAGTACGACGCACGCGATCTGCCGCTGGCCCAGAAAAAATCCATCTGGATAGGCATGGGCATGACGGAAAAACAGGGTGGCTCGGACGTACGCGCCAACACCACGGTGGCCCGTCCGGTGCATGAGGGTGGCCGCGGCGGCGAGTATCTGCTGCGCGGCCACAAATGGTTTTTCTCGGCCCCCATGTGCGACGCCCATCTGGTGGTGGCGCGCATGGCCACGGCAAGCGGCGAACTCGGCGGCCATGCCTGCTTTTTCGTGCCGCGCTGGCGCCCCGATGGCAGCAAGAACCCGGTGCGTGTGCAGCGCCTCAAGGACAAGGTCGGCAACCGCAGCAACTCCAGCGCGGAAGTGGAGCTGCAGGACGCCTGGGGCATTCTCATGGGCGAGGAAGGGCGCGGCATTCCCACCATCATCGAAATGGCCAGCTATACGCGCTTGAACTGCGTGCTCGGCAGCGCGGCCATTGTGCGCAGCGCCACCGTGCAGTCGATTGCCTATGCACGTCAGCGCTCGGCCTTTGGAAAGCATCTTGCAGATCAGCCGCTGATGGCCTCCGTACTCGCGGATCTGGCACTCGAAAGCGAAGCCTCCATGCAGCTCGCCATGCATCTGGCGCAGGCCTATGAGTCGGAGGCCGACGGCGACCTGCTGGCTCGTGCCTGGAAACGCATCATGACTCCGGCCGCCAAGTTCTGGGTCTGCAAGCGCTCGGTGGAGATCACGGGCGAAGCCATGGAGGTCTTTGGCGGCAACGGCTATGTGCAGGAAAGCATCGTCTCGCGCCTGTTCCGTGAAGCGCCGGTCAACTCCATCTGGGAGGGCTCGGGTAATGTGATGTGCCTCGACGTTCTGCGCGCCATGGGCCGCGAGCCAGAAGCTGCGCGCCTGCTGCTGCAGGATCTCAGCGATATGGCTGCCGACCACCCCTTGCTGACGGCGACGGCGCAATCGCTGGCCAGGCGCCTGTCTGCCGCACCCGATGCACTGGAGCCGCAAGCGCGCCGACTGGTGCAAGACTTGTGTCTGCTGGCCCAGGCCTGCCTGCTGTACAGGCACGCGCCCGCCCCCATGGCCGATGGCTTCATCCAGACCCGCCTTGGCGCACAAGGCGGGGCCATGGTGGTCGGAGCGTTCGACCCTGCGGGGCTCGATATCGCAGCCATACTTGAGCGCGCCCTGCCCGCCTGAATCCGCTCAGGCCGCGACCAGTGTCTTCAGCTGCCTGAAGCTTTGCGCCAGGCTCTTGCCGCTGGTGTCCAGCACATGGTCGGCCTTGGAATAAAAGGCCGATCGGCCGTCCAGAATCCGGCGCAAATCATCCATGGCCTCGGGGTTGGCCGCCATGGGCCGCGTGTCGCCCTGGGCCACGACACGGCCCATATGCTCGTCGGGCTGGGCCTGCAGCCAGACCGTGGTGCAGTGGCTGAGCAACTCATTGAAGGTCGCGGGGTCCGAGACAATGCCGCCCGGAGTGGCAATCACCACATCGCTGTAGATCTGCACGGCCTCCTCGAGCGCACGACGCTCGTAACGGCGATAGGCTCCCGCGCCATAGAGGTCGTAGATCTCGCGCACACTGCAGCCGGCCACCCGTTCGATCTCCTGATTCAGCTCCAGAAACGGCACATTCAGCTGCTCTGCCAGCATGCGGCCCAGCGTGGACTTGCCCGCGCCCCGCAGGCCTATCAGGGCAATACGAGAAGCCCGGTGCGGGTCTCCGCTGGGCGCCGTCCCCAGAATCTCTCCGGCCGCCAGTCGCACGCGCTGCAAATCGGCCTCGCTGCGGCCCTCGAGCAACTCGCGCAGAAGCAACCATTCGGCGCTGGCCGTCGTCACATCGCCCAGCAGCTCGGCCATGCTGCACTGAAGTGCCTGTGCGATCTGCTGCAGCACGAGGATGGAGACATTGCCCGTGCCGTATTCGAGATTGGCCAGATGGCGCTCGGACACCACGGCTGCAGAAGCCAGTCCGCGGCGCGTGAGGCCGCGGCGCGCACGCAGATTGCGCACCCTCTCGCCCAAGGCCTGCAGCAACGGGCTTTTGCCCGCCTCATCCCCTTCCGCAACCGACGCGGATGCCATGTCTAACTGATCCATAAAGCTCCTCAGAGGCCGTGAATGATAAACAGTCGGGGTTAACGCGAATCATGCAATATATTGCTTGACACTGCATTGTCTCGTATTTATCTTTTGATTGCACGCACAATATTGCATGTTGCACCAAAGATTTGATGCTGATCAGAACAGCACTTCAGGAGACCCCCATGACTGAGTTACTGGCCAACCATATGGCAGGCCGCTGGCAAACCGGCAGCGGCCCGGGCAGTTTGTTACGAGATCCGGTACTGGGGGCCGAGCTGGTGCGTGTCGACGCCACCGGGCTTGATCTGGCTGCCGCCTTTGCCTTTGCACGCGACACCGGAGGCAATGCCTTGCGCGCCCTGAGCTACGCCCGGCGCGCCAGCCTGCTGGCCGATATTGCCGCCGTGCTGCAAAGCCGGCGTGACGCGTACTACGAGATCTCCACCGCCAACAGCGGCACCGTCAGAAACGATAGCGCCGTCGATGTGGACGGCGGTATCTACACCCTGAATCAATACGCCAGATGGGGCGCAGCGCTGGGCGACGCCAGACATCTGAGCGACGGCGAAGCCGTCGCGCTGGCCAAGGACGGAGCCTTTCTGTCCCGCCATATCCAGGTCCCGACGCGCGGCGTGGCGCTGTTCATCAACGCTTTCAACTTTCCTGCCTGGGGACTGTGGGAAAAGGCGGCTCCGGCCCTGCTCTCGGGCGTGCCCGTCATCGTCAAACCGGCCACGGCCACCGCCTGGCTGACCCAGCGCATGGTCAAGGATGTGATCGATGCCGGCATATTGCCCCCGGGCGCGCTGTCCATCGTCTGCGGCAGTGCCGCCGGCTTGCTGGATCAACTGCAGCCCATGGATGTGGTCTCCTTCACAGGGTCTGCGGACACTGCAGCGACCATCCGCTCTCACGCTGCCATTACCCGCCATTCGGTGCGCAGCAATATCGAGGCCGACAGCGTGAACTGTGCAATGCTGCTGCCCGGCCATGGCCCGGACAGCGAAGCCGCCACCTTGCTGGCGCGTGAAGTGGTGCGCGAAATGACGGTCAAGTCCGGCCAGAAATGCACGGCCATACGCCGCGTGCTGGTGCCGCAGGCCCTGTATGACAACCTGGCCCAGGCCATCAGTGCGCAGCTGGCGAGGATCTCTGTGGGCAACCCGCGCAACGACGCTGTGCGCATGGGATCTCTGGTCAGCCGCGAGCAGTACGACGGCGTGCAGCAAGGCCTGGGGCGCTTGCTGGAACACACCACGGCCCTGCATGACGGCCGGCGCAATGCGCTGATCGATGCCGACCCGGCGATTGCGGCCTGCGCCCAACCCGTGCTGCTGGGCACCCAAGACCCCGATGGCAGTGCACTCGTGCATGACATGGAAGTCTTTGGCCCGGTGGCCACGCTCCTGCCCTACCGTGATCTGGCCCATGGTCTGGCACTTGCGCATCGCGGCCAGGGCTCGCTGGTCTGCTCGATCTACGGTGATGACGACCAGGCTCTGGCCGCCAGCGCCACAGAGCTCGCCACCAGCCACGGCCGCGTGCACGTGGTCACGCCCGCTGTCGCCAAGCTGCATACGGGCCATGGCAATGTCATGCCCCAGTCCCAGCATGGAGGTCCGGGCCGCGCCGGCGGCGGCGCCGAACTCGGCGGCCTGCGGGCACTGGATTTCTATCATCGCAAAAGCGCCATACAAGCTGCACCGCAGGTTCTGCAGGCACTGGCCGAAACGACGAGAGCATGAGCCATGACCGACTTCAGCCAAGCCTTCAACTTTGCCCAGCATCTGTTTGATCTCAACCAGGGGCGCGGTGACAAGAACGCCTACACCGATGACCAGGGCACGCTCAGCTATGCGCAGTTGCAGGAGCAGGCCCGCCGCCTGGCCCACGGCCTGCTCGCTGCCGGCATCCATCGCGAGGAGCGCGTGCTGCTGGTCATGCACGATATGCGCGAGTGGGTGATCTCCTTTCTCGGAGCCATGTACGCAGGTGTGGTGCCGGTGGCGGTGAACACCTTGCTCACCGCAGCCGACTACGCCTACATGCTCGAGCATTGCCGTGCGCAGGCGATTCTGACCAATGGCGCGCTGGTTCCAGTGGTGCAGCAGGCCCTGGCGCAGGCGCAACATGAGGTCAACCATATCTGGGTCGCCAGACCCGAGGAAGCATCGCCAGGCCTGCCACCGGCCTTCGAGGCACTGCAGCCTTGGCTGCAGCAGCAAACGCCGCTGGCCCACGCCGCCAGGACCATGGGCGACGATCCCGGCTTCTGGCTCTATTCCTCAGGCTCCACCGGTAAGCCCAAGGGGGCGGTGCATACCCACGCCAACCCCTACTGGACGGCCGAGCTGTATGGCAAACCGGTGCTGGGCCTGAACGAAAACGATGTCTGCTTTTCCGCCGCCAAGCTCTACTTCGCCTACGGCCTTGGCAATGCCCTGACCTTCCCTCTGAGCGTGGGAGCCAGCGTGGTGCTGATGGCCGAGCGCCCCACGCCGGAAGCCACTTTCAGGCGCTGGACCGAGCACCGACCCACAGTGTTTTTCGGAGCGCCGACGGGCTTTGCGGGCATGCTGGCTCACCCCGCCTTGCCGGCACGCGAACAGGTCAGCCTGCGCATGTGCTCGTCGGCAGGCGAAGCCCTGCCGGCCGAGATTGCCCAGCGCTTCAAGAACCACTTCGGTGCCGATATCGTGGATGGCATCGGCTCCACCGAAATGCTGCATATCTTCCTCTCCAACCGCCCGGACGATATACGCTACGGCAGCACCGGCAAGCCTGTGCCCGGCTATGCGGTGGAACTGCGCGGCGAGGACGGACAGCCCGTGGCCGATGGCGAGATCGGCGATCTCTACATCAAGGGCCCGAGCGCGGCCCTGATGTACTGGGCCAACCGCGACAAGACGCGCGACACCTTCCAGGGCGCCTGGCTCAAGAGCGGCGACAAATATGTGCGCGATGCCGAGGGCTACTACACCTATGCGGGCCGCAGTGACGACATGCTCAAGGTCAGCGGCATCTATGTCTCGCCATTCGAGGTCGAGTCCACGCTGCAGCAGCACCCTGCCGTGCTGGAAGCCGCCGTGATCGGCGTAACCGACGAGCAGGGCCTGACCAAGACCAAATCCTATGTGGTGTGCAAGCCCGGGCAGAGCGCCAGCGAGGACGAACTCAAGGCCTTTGTGAAGAACCGGCTGGCGGCCTACAAATACCCGCGCTTCATTGAATTCGTGGACGAACTGCCCAAGACCGCAACCGGAAAGATCCAGCGCTTTCGCTTGCGAGAACTGGATACGAAACCACGCTGACGGCCTGCTGCAAGCACGCAAAAAGCGTTAGCAACAGCGTCATCCAACTAGGGCAATCGCTGGTATTGCTTTAAACCTAAAGTTGTTAGAGTGCGCTCGTGCATCAGTGCGAACCCCAGCACCACAGCCAGTCATATCCCTTGATCTGAGAACAAGCCGGCATTCATCCATCAACCAGCAGGAGACAAGCATGAGCAAGCAATGGGCAATATGGAGCGCGATCGCACTGGCTGCAGCCGCAAGCGGCAGCAGCGCCATGGCGCAGGAGAAGATCAAGGTCGGCTTCATGCTGCCTTTCAGCGGCACTTATGCAGCTCTGGGAGTGGCGATCGAGAACGGCTTTCGCATGCAGGTCGCCGAACAGGGCGGCAAGCTGGGCGGACGCGAGATCGAGTACTTCAAGGTCGACGACGAATCCGACCCCGCCAAGGCCACGGACAACGTCAATCGTCTCATCAAGCGCGACAAGGTCGACGTGATCATCGGCACCGTGCACTCCGGCGTGGCGATGGCCATGGCCAAGGCCGCCAAGGAAAGCGGCACAGTGCTCATCGTGCCCAATGCAGGAGCCGATGCAGTCACCGGCCCCATGTGTGCTCCCAATATCTTCCGCAGCTCCTTCTCCAACTGGCAGACCGCCTATCCCATGGGTTTGGTTGCCGCCAAGGAGGGCAAGAAGACCGCCATGACCATCACCTGGAAATACGCGGCGGGTGAGGAAGCGGTGAATGGCATGAAGGAAGGCTTCGAGAAAAGCGGCGGCAAGGTCACTAAGCAGCTGACGCTACCGTTTCCCAACGTTGAATTCCAGGCCCTGCTGACCGAGATCGCAGCAGCCAAGCCCGATGCGGTGTTCTCCTTCTTTGCGGGTGCAGGTGCCGTGAAATTCGTCAAGGACTATCACGCCTCTGGCCTGTCCAAGACCATTCCGCTCTACGGACCGGGCTTTCTGACCGACGGCACGCTGGATGCCCAGGGCGAGGCCGCCCAGGGCATGCTGACCACGCTGCACTATGCCGACGAACTGGGCACGGCGCGCGACCAGGCCTTCCGCACCAACTACGCCAAGAACTACAAGCTGCAGCCCGATGTCTATGCCGTTCAAGGCTATGACGCAGCGCAGATGCTGGCCGTGGGCCTGAAGGCGGCCGGCGGCGACATCGGCAAGAAGGATGTCTTCCGCACCGCCATCGAAAAAGCCACGATTGCCAGCCCGCGCGGCGACTTCACCTTGAGCAAGGCCCACAACCCCGTGCAGGACATCTATCTGCGCAAGGTCGACGGCAAGGAAAACAAGAAGATCAGCGTGGCGGTGAAGGCGCTGGCGGACCCGGCCCGCGGCTGCCGCATGTAACAGAAGCAAGCCATACCGCCCTGGATACGTTGCTGCTCTGCGCAAGCCGCACCTTAGGTGCCGGCCCCGGCAGAGCGCCTCGTCTCCAACGCGAATCCGTGATTCGCGGGGCGGTAGCTGCCGCTGCTTCAGCCCTCCCGCTTCAACAAGGATTGCCGTGGATCTCGCCACTTTTCTGGTGCAGTGTCTGAACTCGATTCAGTACGGACTGCTGCTATTTCTGCTGGCCTCAGGCCTGACGCTGATCTTCGGCATCATGGGAGTGATCAACCTCGCCCATGGCAGCTTCTACATGATCGGAGCCTACGTGGCGTTCTCGCTGGCACCTTATCTGGGCCAGCATTTCATCACCATGCTGCTGGTTGGCGTGGTGCTGGCCGTGGTGCTGGGCTATTTCCTCGAATGGGCATTCTTCAGCTTTCTCTACGAACGCGATCACCTGCAGCAGGTGCTGATGACCTATGGCCTGATCCTGGTGTTTGAAGGCCTGCGCGCCATCCTTGTAGGCAACGATGTGCATGGAGTGGAAAAGCCGGCCTGGCTGGCCGGCAGCTTTCCTCTCATGGGCATGATGCAGTACCCCTGGTACAACGTGTTTGCCGCCGGCGCCTGCCTGCTGGTGGCACTGCTGATGTACTACACCGTCAACCGCACGCGCCTGGGCATGATGATTCGCGCCGGTGCCAGCAATCGCGACATGGTGCGTGGCCTGGGCATCAACATCAAGCGCCTGTACCGCATCGTGTTCGCCGTGGGCGTGGCCCTGGCGGCCCTGGCCGGCATGATCGCGGCGCCCATGAGTTCGGTCTATCCGAACATGGGCTCCAGCGTGCTCATCATCTGCTTTGTGGTGGTGGTCATCGGCGGCATTGGGTCGATTACCGGCGCGCTGATTGCCTCGCTGCTGGTGGGCTTTGTGGATACCTTCGGCAAGGTGTTCTTCCAGGAGCTCAGCGGCATGAGCATCTATCTGCTGATGGCCGTGATCCTCGTATGGCGCCCTGAAGGCCTGATGGGGAAAAGATGATGAAGTTCCCCTTGAGTCGCTTCGCGCCTCCCCCCTCTCTCGCTACGCGGGAGGGGGACAACACCTTCGCTGAGGGATGGACCTTGCCCGGTGTCCCCTGCTTGGCTCACGCCAGTTTTACAAGCAGTGTCAAGGATCATTGATATGAGCGACACCTCCTATACGCCGCTGCCGCAATCCAATCAGGCCTATGCCGAAGCCCCTGCCGTCACCAACCAGAGCCGCCCGATTCGCGCGCACAGCGTCTGGGTAGGGGTGGTGCTGCCGCTGGCCGCCGCAGTGCTGCTGGCGGCCGCCCAGCCCTTCTGGTCGGCCTATCTGTCCGATCTGGTGGTCAAGATCATGATCCTGTCCATCTTTGCGCTGAGCCTGCATATCCTGGTGGGCGGCGCAGGGCTGGTCAGCCTGGGCCATGCGGCCTACTTCGGCCTGGGTGCCTATGCGGCGGTGAAGGCTGCCGGCCAGGACGGCAGCAACTTTCTCGTCATGCTGGGAGCCGCAGTCGGCGTCTCGGGCCTGTATGCGCTGGTGGTGGGCGCCCTGAGTCTGCGCACCAAGGGCGTGTACTTCATCATGGTCACGCTGGCATTCGCGCAACTGGCTTTCTTCGTCGTGCACGACGTGGGCTACTTTGGCGGCAGCGACGGCATCTACCTGATGCAGCGTCCGGCCATCGGAGCACTGGACATGGAAAGCAGCAGCACGCAGTACTTCGTGGTGCTGGCCGCACTGGTGCTGGTCTATGCCTTCATCGCCATGCTTCGTCACTCCCGCTTCGGCCATGCGCTGGCCGGTATCCGGGTCAACGAGCAGCGCATGCGTGCTGCCGGCTTTGCCACCTACGGCTACAAGCTCGCCGGCTTTGTGATCGCCGGTGCGCTGGCGGGGCTGGCGGGCTTTCTGCTGGCCGCACGCGATGCCGTGGTCAACCCCGAACTGCTGGCCTGGCACCACTCCGGCGAGGTCCTGCTGATGCTGATTCTGGGCGGTGTGGGTTCTCTGCGCGGTGCGGTGCTGGGCACCATCACCTTTGTGCTGCTCAAGGAGCTGCTGAGCACCCATGCCATCGTGGGCAATGCCGCGGACCACTGGCAGCTGACGCTGGGCCTTGCCATCATCGCGCTGGTCGCGCTGCTGCCCAAGGGCCTGGTCGGCATCAACGATAAATGGCAGAAGAAGGCAGCAGCGCGGACCGGCAAGTCGCCAGAAGCTGTCGAACAAGGAGCGGATCATGGCTGATGCAGGCAATGCTCCAAAGATGTCCGTGCGCGGCCTGACGCGGCGCTTTGGCGGACTGGTGGCCGTGAACAATGTGGACCTGGATCTGCATCAGGGCGAGGTCCATGCCGTCATCGGCACCAACGGCGCAGGCAAGTCCACGCTGATCAACATGCTCTCGGGCGAGATAGCGGCCAGCAGCGGCAGCATTGCACTTGAAGGCCGGGACGTCACGCAGATGCCGCAGCCACTGCGCGCCAAGGCCGGCATCGGCCGCAGCTACCAGCGCACCACCATCTTTCCCGAATTCACGGTGCTGGAGAACTGCCGGCTCACGGCCCAGGCCCAGGCGCTGCCCAGGCCCTGGCGCATCTGGGAGTCGGCCCAGCATTGCGCGGCCAGCATGCAACGGGCGCAATCTGCGCTGCAGCGCGCTGGTCTTGCCCAGCATGCCGGGCGCATCGCCGGCAGTCTGAGCCATGGTGCCAAGCGTCAGCTGGAAGTCGCCATGTGCCTTGCCACGGCACCGCACGTGCTGCTGCTGGACGAACCTCTGGCAGGCATGGGCGCCGAAGAGACAGAACGCATGCTGGAGCTGCTGCAGGAGCTCAAGTCCGCACATGCCGTGCTGCTGGTGGAGCACGATATGGATGCCGTTTTCCGCATTGCCGATCGCATCACCGTCATGGTCAACGGCAGCGTGGTGGCCACGGGCACGCCCGATCAGATTCGCAACGACCCGGTCGTGCGCACCGCCTACCTGGGAGAGGAAGAGCATGCTTGAAACAAAGCCCCCCCTGAGCGGATCTGCCGCTTCCCCCTCTCTCGCTGCGCGGGAGGGGGACGGCACCATCGCTGCGGGGCGGCCCTCGCTTGGTGCCTCTGGCACAGGCACGCGCCCACTTTCCGGGACTTCGAACCATGCCATGTTCAGCCTGCACGAGGTGCACAGCTTCTACGGCGACAGCCATATCCTGCACGGCATCTCGCTGGATCTGCCCCAGGGCCAGGCCGTGGGCCTGCTGGGCCGCAACGGCATGGGCAAGACCACGCTGATCCGCACGCTGATGGGCTATGTGCCGGCGCGCTCGGGCCAGGTGTTTGCCGATGGCAAGGAGGTGACGAATTCCGCCCCCGAGAAAATGGCGCGTCTTGGCATTGGCTATGTCCCCGAAGGTCGCGGCGTATTTCCCAATCTCTCCGTCAAGGAAAACCTCTTGATGAGCGCCAGAGCTGGCCTGGACGGCAGCCGGGGCTGGACCTACGAGCGTGTACTGGAAACCTTTCCACGCCTCAAGGAGAGACTGTCCAACGGCGGAGATCAACTCTCGGGCGGCGAGCAGCAGATGGTCTCCATCGGCCGCGCGCTGATGACCAACCCGCGCCTCATGATTCTCGACGAAGCCACCGAGGGGCTGGCTCCGCTGGTGGTGGCCGAAATCTGGCGCGTGATTGCCCAGATCCGCGAGACCGGCATCTCCACGCTGATCGTGGACCGCGACTACAAGAAGGTGCTGGCCCATACCGACAAGGCCGTGGTGATGGAAAAAGGCCGGCTGGCCTTGCAGGCGGAGTCTGCGGATCTGCTGCAGCAGCCGCAGAAGCTGTCGGCGTTGTTGGGAGTTTGACTCTCGTCTTGTTTCGATAGCTGTTCAGGCCTGATAGATAAGCGTTTGAGACCTGCTCTGTTTGATGTTTGGAGTGAAACTGGGTACCTGATTTATGGGCAGAGGCCGGGACTCGCCCCGGCTGGCGACCTGCTTTCTAGCGCGCTAGAAAGTAGGCAAAGAGCGCTATCCGATTGCCTGTGTCCCTGCGCTTCGCTCCGGGTAAACCTGCGTCACACAATTCAGCCTACGGTGCCGCCCAACTCGCTGCGCGGCATGCCGCTGCACTCAGACAAACGGCGGCAAGTCAGTTCACAAAGCAATGCTGTCCTGCGGCAGCATTGCCCGCAGCCTGAACCGCGTGCCGCAGGCACAGCCAGACGGGCGGGAGCGGACAGCCTGCAAGACTTGCGGCGAAATCAGGCTCAAGCGCTTGTACGAATTGCGGTGGCAGCTATCAAATTTATCTCGAAGCTATCCTGTCTCGGGTATTGCCCCTTGTGCCCACGCCTGCGACGGCAGCCTCTTGTGGCGCGCGGCTGCACCGTAGAGTGCAGACGCATCGTCATCACTTTTACGGCAATGTGTTTGAACGAAGAGCGAAGCTCGAAGTGAGTTTTGCCGTACAGCCACAAGAGGTTGTCGGCGCAGGTTGCCCACAGGCGAAGCCGGAGGGACGTGGGCAGTAGGGGCCTGCTCTTTGCCTACTTTCTTGCGAAGAAAGTAGGTCGCCAGCCGGGCGAAACCCGGCCTATATCCTCAAAACAAAGCGGTCTCGCAAACCAAAACCTACTGAACCCCGCCCAACGAAGCGGCATCCAGTCGCACATTCTTTGCGGCCTCGGGCGGCAGGATTGCCATCGTCAGGCTGCAGTTGCAGGTCAGCTTGCCTTCCTCATCGCGCAGCTCCACCGCCCAGACATGCGTGGTACGCCCGAGGTGCGTGGGCCGCGCCGTGGCGGTGATCCAGCTGCCCTTGCGGCCTGCACGCACATGGCTGGCGGTCACGCTCAGTCCCACGCAGCGGTAGCCTTCGGGAATGCTGCAGGCCGCAGCCATCGACCCCAGCGTCTCGGCCAGCACCACGCTGACACCGCCGTGCAAAATGCCGTAGGGCTGGCAGGTGCGTTCATCCACATGGATGCGGGCACGCACATAGTCGTCGCCGTATTCGGTGAACTCAATGCCCAGATGGGAAATTGCAGTGTTTGCGCTGCCTGCGTTCAGCGCTTTCAGATCGAGCTCTCGGGTCCAGATCGCCATACCAGTCCTTGTGGTGCATGAAAAAAGGACGCTCCTTGCAGAGCGTCCTTCGATCCTAAGGACTTGGAGCAGCAGACGCCAGCACCAAGCGGACTAGCTCGCAGCGATCAGCCCCCACCCACACCCCAAGTCAGAAACACCAAGCAAGGGCCTAGGCGGCCCCGCAGCAATGGTGTCGTCCCTGGGGGAATCCGCGAAGCCGCCCAGGCGCAGCAGCTCAGCGGGAGCCTATTCAGGCGCGCATATCGCCCTTGTCCATGAAGCGCTGATGCCAGGACAGCGCCTCGGTCAGGATATGGGGCGTGTGCTGTGCACCCTGCTGGCGCGAGCGGTCGAAATAATCCTGCAACTGGGCGCGGTAGTCCGGATGGACGCATTGGTCGATGATGACCTGCGCACGCTGCTTGGGCGACAGGCCGCGCAGATCGGCCAGACCTTGCTCGGTTACGATGATCTGGGTGTCATGCTCGGTGTGGTCCACATGCGAGCACATGGGCACGATGCAGCTGATCTTGCCGTCCTTGGCCACCGAGGGCGTGACGAAGAAGGACAGATAGCCGTTGCGGGCAAAGTCGCCCGAGCCGCCGATGCCGTTCATCATGCCCGTGCCCATGACATGGGTGGAGTTGATGTTGCCGTAGATGTCGGCTTCGATCATCGAGTTCATGGCGATGATGCCCAGGCGGCGCACCAGCTCGGGATGGTTGGAGATTTCCTGCGGGCGCAGGATGATGCGCTCGCGGTAAAAGTCGATGTTGTCCTCGAAATCCTTGTAGGCCGCCGCAGACAACGAGATGGAGGTGGCCGAGGCCTTGCTCATCTTGCCCGCGCGCAGCAGATCCAGCATGCCGTCCTGCAGCACTTCGGTAAAGCCCAGCAGGTTCTCGAACGGGCCAGTCAGCAGTCCGGCCAGCACGGCATTGGCCACATTGCCCACGCCCGACTGGATGGGCAGCATTTCCTTGGGCAGGCGGCCCATCTTCATCTCGTGGGCCAGGAAGTCGATGATGTAGCCCGCGATCTTCTGCGAGTTTTCGTCCGGTGTGGCAAACACATTGTCGCGGTCGCCCTTGTGGGTCTCGACCACGGCGACAACCTTGGCGGGGTCCACCTTCAGATAGGCATCGCCGATGCGGTCGTCGGCATGCGTCATGTTGATGGGCATGCGGCGCGGCGGGATGGCCGTGCCGTAGTAGATGTCGTGCATGCCCTCCATCCGGGCAGGCGGCTTGGTGTTGACCTCCAGAATCACCTTGTCGGCAATCTCCAGCCAGGTCTTGTTGTTGCCCACGGCCGTGGACGGGATCAGCAGGCCGTCGGCGGTCACGCCCAGCACCTCGATCACGGCGACGTTCATGTGGCCCAGAAAGCCGAACCAGGCATGCTGCGCCACGTGGGACAGGTGCATGTCGATGAAGTCGATCTCACCCGCGTTGACGGCCTTGCGCGCGATGGGGTCGGTGTTGAAGGGCAGGCGCTGACCCAGGGCATGGGCTTCGGCCATCACGCCGTCGCACTCGGCGGCGGTGGACGCACCGGTCCAGACATTGATCTTGTAGGGCTTGCCCTGGGCATGCTCGGCCTTGGCGCGGGCCGCAATGGCCTGGGGCAATGCCTTGGGGTAGCCGGCTCCGGTGAAGCCGCTCATGCCGACATTGACACCGTGGGGAATCAGGGCGGCTGCCTCTTCGGCCGTCATGACGCGCGAGAGGAATTCTGGGTAACGTACGCGATCTGCGATGGACATTGCATGCTCCAACTAAAAAAAACCGCCCTGGTAGGGCGGCATATCTCCAGCGAGAAATGTTACCAGCGCGGAACATTAATACCGGGATTCTCGGCAAAGGCCCCGCGCTGCTGTCAGGGGAATGTTCCCCTGATTACATGTTGGCACTCACTTAGCCTGTACCTTGGTTTCAGATTTGCGCTCGCCCATGGCCAGCAGTGCGTACAGGATGATGGCGCCGAAGGTGGCGCAGCCGATGCCGCCCAGCGCGAATTCGCCGAACCTCAGCGTGAATTCTCCGGTGCCCAGAATCAGGGTGATGGCAGCCACGATCAGATTCTTTGTGTCGGAAAAGTCCACCTTGTTGTCCACCCAGATCTTGGCGCCGGCAATGGCGATCAGGCCGAACACCACGATGGAGACACCGCCCATGACGGGCAGGGGAATGGCCTGGATCAGCGCACCGAACTTGGGCGAGAAGCCCAGCAGCACGGCCAGCAGGGCCGCCACAAAGAACACGGCCGTGGAGTAGATGCGGGTCGCCGCCATCACGCCGATGTTTTCGGCATAGGTGGTCACGCCCGTGCCGCCGGCTGCGCCGGAGACCATGGTGGCCACGCCGTCACCGATGAAGGCACGACCCATGTACTGGTCCAGGTTCTTGCCCGTCATGGCGGTCACGGCCTTGATATGGCCCAGGTTCTCGGCCACCAGGATGATGACCACGGGCACGATCAGCAGCATGGCATTGCTGGTGAACACCGGCGCATGGAAGCTGGGAATGCCGAACCAGGCGGCATTGAGCACTCCGCTCAGGTCCACCGGCTTGCCCCAGCCCAGGCCGTTGGTGAAGACGGCGTAGAGCACGCTGGCAATGATCAGGCCGATCAGAATCAGCAGGCGCTGCAGCATGCCGCGCGTGAACACGGCCACCAGCGCCACGGAGACAAAGGTCAGCGCCTGCATCCAGGACTCGAAGTTGTTGGACGCCATGTTCTTGATGGGAATCGAGGCCAGGTTCAGGCCGATGATGGCCACCACGGCGCCCGTCACCACGGGCGGCATGAAGCGTTCGATCCAGGCCGTGCCCACCATCTGCACCAGCAGGCCGACCAGCATGTAGACAAAGCCGCAGGCAATGATGCCGCCCAGCGCCACGCCGATATTGGCGTTGGCTGGGCCCTGGCTGGCCACGTAGCCGGTGGCGATGTTGACCACGCCGATGAAGGCAAAGGAAGAGCCCAGATAGCTGGGCACCTTGCCGCCGGTGATGAGAAAGAAGATCAGCGTGCCGATGCCGCTCATCAACACCGCCAGATTGGGATCGAACCCCATGAGGATGGGAGCCAGCACCGTGGAGCCGAACATGGCGATCACGTGCTGGATACCCATCAAACCGGTCTGCGTCCAGGGCAGTCGCTCATCGGGGCCGATGACGCCACCGCCCTGCAAGACATCGGACGATCGCTCCGTCCATTGAAACATTCCCATCCCATCGCTCCTTGGAGATAT
>Ga0209370_1001152_pt1 | contig 25202 bp, 26 predicted proteins | sample AgamicAtPrz_FD_187164 | JGI IMG/M metagenome (GOLD analysis project Ga0209370, IMG submission 187164) | Agave microbial communities from Guanajuato, Mexico - At.P.rz (SPAdes) (version 2) | ecosystem: Host-associated > Plants > Phyllosphere > Phylloplane/Leaf | place: Guanajuato, Mexico... | reverse complement strand
CTCTCTTTACTCATTCCAAGGGTGCGGGCTGTGGATAACGTGCCTTGCGCTCGAGGTCGTCGAGATCGATGTGGTTGCGCATGTACTGTTGGCTGGCGTCCACCCAGGGTTGGTGGTCCCAGCTTTTCAGCTTGCCGATGGCCAGCGCCTCGGCCACCAGGCGGCGGCGGCGCTGGCTGGCCAGCACTTGCTGGCGCAGGCTGGGGATATCCCAGCGTTGCTGTGCTTCATCGACAAATGCCTGCAGCAGCGCCTGATGATCCGGGCTGCTGGTGAGGTTCTCCCGCTCGTGCGGGTCGCGGCTCAGGTCATAGAGTAGGCATGGGTCGTCTTCGCTGTACACGAACTTGTACGGCCCGCGGCGGATCATCATCAGCGGCCCGACCGTGCCTTCGGCCATGTACTCGCCGATGACTTCGTCATGGCCGCCCTGCCCTTGCAAGTGGCCCAGCAGCGAGCGGCCGTCCAGGTGCAGGTTTTCATCCACAGACCCGCCAGCCAGTTCGACCAGCGTCGGCAGCAAATCGCAGGTCGACACCGAGGCGTCCACGCGGCCTGCGGCGAAACGCTTGGGCGCGTGTATCAGCAGCGGCACCCGCGCCGACATCTCGAACCAGTGCATCTTGTACCAGAGGCCCCGCTCACCGAGCATGTCGCCGTGGTCGCCGGAGAACACGATCACGGTGTTGTCGGCCAGGTCGCATTCCTCGAGGGTTTGCAGCAGCTGGCCGATGTTGTCGTCGATGTAGCTGCAAGCGCCGAAGTAGGCGCGGCGGGCATCGCGGATCTTGTCCACCGGCAGTGGCTTGTTCCACAGGTCGTAGACCTTCAGCAGGCGCTGCGAGTGGGGGTCGAGTTCCGCCTGCGCGAACTCGGCGCGGGGCATGGGGATATCCACACCCTCGTAGCGATCCCAGTAGCGCCTGGGGATGGTGTACGGGTCGTGCGGATGGGTCATCGACACGGTCAGGCAGAACGGTCGGCCATGGTTTTCGCGAACGTGGTCGTACAGGTACTGGCGCGCCTTGAACAGCACTTCTTCGTCGAAATCCAGCTGGTTGGTACGCACGCACGGGCCGGCCTGCAGCACCGAGGACATGTTGTGATACCAGCTTGGGCGCACATCCGGTTCATCCCAGTTCACCGCCCAGCCGTAGTCTGCCGGGTAGATATCGCTGGTCAGACGTTCTTCGTAGCCATGCAACTGGTCCGGGCCACAGAAGTGCATCTTGCCCGACAGCGCAGTGCGGTAGCCCAGGCGACGCAGGTAGTGGGCGTAGGTCGGCACATCGGCGGGGAAGTCGGCGGCGTTGTCGTAGGCGCCGATGCGGCTGGGCAACTGGCCGCTGACCAGGGTGAAACGGGACGGGGCGCACAATGGGCTGTTGCAGTAGGCGGCGTCGAACACCACCGCCTGCTCGGCCAGGCGGCTCAGATGGGGCATCTGGATCGGCGAAGGGGCGTAGATCGGCAGCAAGGGCGCGGCCATCTGGTCGGCCATGATGAACAGGATATTCGGGCGCGTCATGGTGGCTTCCATCGTTTAGAGTTATGCGAACCGCTTGCCTTCAAGATGCGACGGTGGATAACATGGGTAAAGCCCATGGCGAACAATGACCAGGATTAGCCACGCTTATGTTTGACCACCTCGCCGATTTGTCGCTGGATACCTTGCGCGTGTTCGAGGCCGCTGCGCGGCTGCGTGGCTTCACTGCTGCGGCGCTGGAGCTGGGCACTACGCAGCCGGCGGTGAGCCAGCAGGTCAAACGGCTGGAGGCTCAGTTGGGCACGCGCTTGTTCGACCGCATTTATCGGGGCATCGAGCTGACCGAAGCTGGCCAGGTGTTGTTCGAACAGGTGCATCAGGCCCTGCAGGCCATGGATGACGGCGTCGCTGAAGTCTGCGGGAAAGGCCAGCGCGAGGTGCTGCAGGTAGCGACCGACTTCGCTTTTGCGGCGTTCTGGCTGATGCCACGGTTGCAGCGCTTTCACCAGGCTTATCCACAGGTGGATGTAAGCCTGGTGACGGGTGAACGCAGCCAGGGCATGTTGCGCCCGGACATTGATGTGGCAGTGCTGTTTGGTGACGGGCGCTTCCACCAGGGCGAGAGCCGCTGGCTGTTCGATGAAGAGGTTTTTCCGGTCTGCAGCCCGCGGCTGATTCATGGCAAACCCTTGTCAGCCGAGGCTTTGCAACGATTGCCGTTGTTGCACCTGAAGGGCGAGCAGGCCAGCCGCTGGTTCGACTGGGCGGGGGTGTTTCGTGGGTTTGGCGTGGTCAGCCCGCCGCCGCCGGGGCAGCTGCGGTTCGATAACTATACCTTGCTGATTCAGGCGGCGATCGCCGGCCAGGGCGTGGCGATTGGCTGGAGGCATCTGGTGGACGGGTTGGTCGAGCAAGGGCTGCTGTGTCGACCCCTGGAAGGGAGTTTGCGTTCGGCGCGTGGGTATTACGCCGTGTTGCCGCCGCGCAAGCGGCGTGGGGCGTTGATCGAGCGGTTTGTGGACTGGCTGGAGCGGGAGCGCAGTCTTTGAGTTCTTGGGGCCGCTGCGCAGCAGCCCCGGCAATCTAGACCACGAAGTTCAGATGCTCGCCCCGGTGCAAATCCAGCTCCAGCATATCCACCATTCCCGCCGCGATCCTCGCCAAGTGCCGCAACGGTTCTGCCAACCCAGCCTCCAGCGTGCCCTCGGTACTGCGGAAATGCTCCATCCCCAACCCAGGCAGCTCCGGCGGCGAATTGATCAATGTCCACTGCAAGGCGCTGCGCTGCAACCCATCGACCATCTGGTCCATGCATTTCTGCTCCGCCTCACTGTGCTTGGCCGGCTTGTCCAGCACATCGAAATCGCCCACCAGCAACAGCCGGCGTATAGTCGTGCGCTTGAGCCCCGCCACCAGCGCCTCGCTCATGCGCGCCTGGCCTGGCAGGTCGCCCGGCGCCAGTGTCGATAACAGGGCAATCACCGCCGAACCGCCTGCCGCACCCTGTTCCGCCTGGTCGGCATCGCCCAGCCCGCCTATCTTGAAATGCAGGCCCGGGCGCGGCGCGTGGCGGTTGAGGTCATTCACCACGGCCGTGACTTCGTGCTGGCGCGACAGCAGCTCGACCATCAGGGCATAGCCCAGGCTGCTTTCAGGCCCGAACAGGACCAGCTTGAACACGGGCGTTTCGGCGTTTTTCACGGCATCACTCCCTTTGCAGGTGGTGAGGTTTGGACCGTAATCAGGAGTTATCGTGCAAAGAATCAAGGGTTACCACGCCCACGTGTATTACGACGCAGCGACCATGGCGCAGGCCCGTGAGTTGTGCGAGGAGGCTGCGCGACTGTTCCCGGTGACCATGGGGCGCATGCATCAGAAGCCGGTGGGGCCGCACCCGGACTGGAGCTGCCAGTTGGCGTTCGGGCCGGAGGTGGTAGGGGTGGTGTTGCCTTGGTTGGCGTTGTATCGCAAGGGGCTGGTGGTGTTCATGCACCCGCTGACCGGGGATGAACTGGCGGACCACCGCGACCATGCGATCTGGATGGGGGCTGTGCGGCCTTTAGACCTTTCGATTTTCGGGGGCTAGGCCGTGTGCTGACGTCATCGCCGGCAAGCCAGCTCCCACAGGGATAGCACAGGGCCTGAGCCTGGCGCTGTAACTGTGGGAGCGGGCGAGCCCGCGAAGATGGCGATGCGGTTCAGCGGCGAGCGCCGCGCACCCCTTCAGCCAGTGCCGAGCACAGGCTCAGCACATCGTTCACCGCCTGCTCGGCACTCTTGGCCTGGGCGATCTTGTCGACCAGCGCCGAACCCACCACCACACCGTCCGCGAGGCGGGCGATGTTCGCCGCCTGCTCCGGCGTACGAATGCCGAAGCCTACGCTGATCGGCAGGTCGGTATGCCGACGCAGGCGGGCTATGGCCTCGGTCACGTGTTCGGTGGTCGCCGAGCCGGCACCGGTCACACCGGCCACCGACACGTAGTAGACGAACCCGGAGCTGCGTTCCAGCACGCGCGGCAGGCGCGCATCGTCGGTGGTCGGGGTGGTCAGGCGGATGAAGTCGATGCCTGCGGCCTGGGCCGGGGTGGCCAGTTCGGCGTCGTGCTCTGGCGGCAGGTCGACGATGATCAGGCCATCGACGCCCGCTTGCCTGGCTTCGGCCACGAACTGTTCCACGCCAAAGCGGTGGATCGGGTTGTAGTAGCCCATCAATACGATCGGGGTGGTCTGGTTTTCCACACGGAAATCGCGAACCATCTGCAGGGTCTTGGCCAGCGTCTGGCCGGCTTCCAGGGCACGCAGGGTGGCCAGCTGGATGGCCACGCCATCGGCCATCGGGTCAGTGAATGGCATGCCCAGTTCGATCACGTCGGCACCGGCTGCCGGCAGGCCCTTCAGGATCTGCAGCGAGGCGTCATAGCCAGGGTCGCCCGCAGTGATGAAGGTGACCAGTGCCGAGCGGCCTTCGGCCTTCAGCTCGGCGAAGCGTTGTTCAAGACGGCTCATGCCTGTTTCTCCTGGGCGGCCATGTGGTTCATGACGGTTTGCATGTCTTTGTCGCCGCGGCCCGAGAGGCACACGACCATCAGGTGGTCCTTGGGCAGCTTCGGTGCACGCTTGATCGCTTCGGCCAGCGCATGGGAGCTTTCCAGGGCCGGGATGATGCCTTCGAGGCGGCAGCTGGCGTGGAACGCATCCAGCGCCTCATCGTCGGTGATGCTGACGTATTCCACACGTTTCACTTCGTGCAGGTAGGCGTGCTCCGGGCCGATGCCCGGGTAGTCCAGGCCGGCGGAAATCGAGTGGGCGTCGGTGATCTGGCCATCCGCATCCTGCAGCAGGTAGGTGCGGTTGCCATGCAGCACGCCTGGGACGCCGCCGTTGAGGCTGGCAGCATGCTTGTCGGTATGCACACCGTGGCCACCAGCTTCGACGCCGATGATCTGCACGCTCGGTTCTTCAAGGAATTCATGGAACAGGCCCATGGCGTTGGAGCCGCCGCCGACGCAGGCGACCAGGCTGTCCGGCAGGCGGCCTTCCTTCTCTTGCAACTGGGCGCGGGTTTCCTTGCCGATGATCGACTGGAAGTCGCGGACCATTGCCGGGTACGGGTGTGGGCCGGCCACGGTACCGATCAGGTAGAAGGTGTCTTCGACGTTGGTGACCCAGTCGCGCAGGGCCTCGTTCATGGCGTCTTTCAGGGTACCGGTACCTGCGGTGACTGGAACAATTTCGGCGCCCAGCAGCTTCATGCGGAATACGTTGGCCTGCTGGCGCTCGATGTCGGTGGCGCCCATGTAGATCACGCAAGGCAGGCCGAAGCGGGCCGCGACGGTAGCGGTCGCCACGCCGTGCATGCCGGCACCGGTTTCGGCGATCAGGCGCTTCTTGCCCATGCGCTTGGCCAGCAGTACCTGGCCGATGCAGTTGTTCACCTTGTGCGCGCCGGTGTGGTTCAACTCTTCACGCTTGAAGAAGATCTTGGCGCCGCCGCAGTGTTCGGTCAGGCGCTCGGCGAAGTACAGCGGGTTGGGGCGGCCAATGTAGTCGCGCTGGAAATACGCCAGCTCTTCAAGGAATTTCGGGTCAGCCTTGGCTGCCTCGTATTCGCGGGCCAGGTCCAGCACCAGAGGCATCAGGGTTTCGGCCACGTAGCGGCCGCCGAACGAGCCGAACAGGCCGTTGGCGTCGGGGCCGGGGCGGTATTGGGACTGGGTCATTGGGGCGCTCCAGGGCGTAATGGATGAGTGATGGGCTTTACTCTAACCACGACAGGCCCGGCTGAAAACCGATAAGATTGCGCAAACTTGTCAGGAAAACTCACAGGTACCATGGCCCACGACCTCCCTCCCCTCAACGCCCTGCGGGCCTTCGAGGCCACCGCCCGGCTGAATAGTGTCAGCCAGGCGGCTGAAGCGCTGCACGTTACCCATGGCGCAGTCAGCCGGCAACTCAAGGTGCTTGAGGAGCACTTGGGCGTGGCCCTGTTCGTCAAGGATGGGCGCGGCATCAAACTCACAGATGCCGGTGTGCGTCTGCGTGATGCCAGCGGCGAAGCCTTCGACCGGCTGCGCAGCGTATGTGCCGAACTCAGCCGTGACGTGAGCGAGGCGCCGTTCGTGCTGGGCTGCTCGGGCAGCCTGCTGGCGCGCTGGTTCATTCCACGGCTGGGCCGACTGAAGGCTGATTTACCCGAGTTGCGCCTGCACCTGTCGGCAGGCGAAGGCGACCTCGACCCACGCCGGCCGGGGTTGGATGCGCTGTTGGTGTATGCCGAACCGCCATGGCCGGTGGACATGCAGGTGCACATGCTGGCCGAGGAGCGCATCGGGCCGGTGCTCAGCCCGCATTATTCCGGTTTCGAGCGCTTGCAGGGGGCGCCTGCCAGCGCCCTGCTCGACGAAGCCCTGCTGCACACCACCTCGCGCCCGCAGGCTTGGCCGACCTGGGCGGCGCAGCAAGGGCTGAATCCGGCGGCACTGCAGCATGGGCAGGCCTTCGAGCATTTGTATTACCTGCTGGAAGCGGCGGTGGCAGGCTTGGGCGTAGCCATTGCACCACAGCCGCTGGTCGCCGATGACCTGCGGGCCGGGCGCCTGAGTGCGCCTTGGGGCTTTTCCCGCACTTCCGCAGTGCTGGCGTTGTGGGTGCCGCGGCGCGCCGCGGACGGGCGCGCCGAGCAGCTGGCGCAGTGGCTACGTGCCGAACTGGCCAGCCAAGGCGCCTAGTTGCGCTTGCACAGCAGGTAGGCCGCCAGCAGGCCCAGTGCACCGATGGCGACGCCTGCCGTGGTGTAGGGGTGCTGCTGGGCGTAGTCACGGGTAGCGATGCCGGTCTGGCGGGTACGTTGCTTCACTTCTTCGTAGGCATCGCTCAGCAGGCTCCGGGAATGACGAAGGGCGCTTTCGGCGCTGCTGCGGATGGCCTTGACCGACTTCTGGGACTCTTCCGAAGCGTCATGCTTGAGGCTTTCCAGGCTCTTCAGCAGGCTTTCGATCTCGGCTTCCATGCTTTCCAGGGACGCTTTACGCAGCGAATTGCGGTGCATGTTGACTCTCCTTGGCGTTGTGGGCTGTAGAGGTTGCGACTGCCAAGCGAAGCGAAAGTGCGATCGAACTTTCCACATTCGTGCCGGCTCGCAGGTAAACCCTGCCTGCGCTGCTAGGCTCAATCACACCGTCATCCAAGGAGAGTGCCCATGACCGACCATCACACGTACAAGAAGATCGAGCTGGTAGGGTCTTCGACCACCAGCATAGAAGAGGCGATCAACAATGCCCTCGCCGAAGCCGGCAAGAGCATCAAGCACCTGGAGTGGTTCGAGGTAGTCGACACCCGTGGCCATATTCGCGACAACAAGGCGGCGCACTTCCAGGTCACGCTGAAGGTCGGCTTCCGTATCGCCAACAGCTGAAATATTACCGGGCTGGATGAGTCCGGCAGGATGGGATATTCAAGAAGCGGGCGCCTCGGCAGGCGCCCTTTCTGATCGGGTCTGCACAAGGAAAGCAATCGATGAACAAACTGATTCTGGCGCTGGGGCTGATGAGCCTGGCCGGTGGTGCGTTGGCAGCAGGCAAGCCCTGCGAGGAGCTGAAGGCGGAGATTGCCGCCAAGCTGGATGCCAAGGGGGTTCAGGGATACACCCTGGAGGTCGTGAAGAAGGGCGAACCGGCGGGCAAGGTGATTGGTAGCTGCGAGGCCAGCACCAAGGAGATCGTGTACCGCCGTGGCTGATGGCATGGCGTCATCGCCGGCCAGATAGGCGCTGACCGTGGCGCTGTCGGTGTAGGCGCGGCCGTGTGTCGCGAAGGGCCGCGCCTACAGCTGACCGCGCCGGGTTTGCCGGCGCCGAAGGTCACTCGGCCCTGAGGGCCTGCGCCAGCAGTTCATAGGACCGCACCCGGTCGGCATGCTCATACAGGTCACAGGTAAAGATCAGCTCGTCCGCCCCGGTCTGCTCCAGCAGCACTTCCACCTTGGCCCGCACTTTCTGCGGGCTACCAATCATCGCCAGGCCCAGGAAGCTGCCCACCGCATCCCGCTCATGCGGTAGCCATAGGCCATCCATGCTTGCCACCGGCGGCTTCTGCATCAGGCTCTGCCCGCGTATCAGCGCCAGGATGCGCTGATACACCGAGGTGGCCAGGTATTCGGCCTTTTCATCGGTTTCAGCCACGACCATGGGAATGCCCAGCATCACGTACGGCTTGTCCAGCGTGGTCGAGGGCTTGAAGTGGTTGCGGTACACGCGGATCGCCTCGTGCATGTAGCGTGGTGCGAAGTGCGAGGCGAAGGCATAGGGCATGCCGCGCATGCCGGCCAACTGGGCACTGAACAGGCTGGAGCCAAGCAGCCACATGGGCACATCGGTATCGTGCCCTGGCACCGCGATGACTTTCTGGTCATCGGTACGCGGGCCGAGATAACGCGACAGCTCCTCGACATCGTCCGGGAAATCGTCCGGGCCGCCAGCACGGTCGCGGCGCAGGGCGTAGGCGGTCATCTGGTCAGAACCCGGTGCGCGGCCCAGGCCAAGGTCGATGCGCCCCGGGTACAGGCTGGCCAGGGTGCCGAACTGTTCGGCGATCACCAGCGGTGCATGGTTGGGCAGCATGACCCCGCCGGAACCCACGCGAATGCTCGAAGTACCGCCGGCCAGGTAGCCGATCAATACTGCAGTAGCCGAGCTGGCGATGCCGTCCATGTTGTGGTGCTCAGCCACCCAGAAGCGGTGGTAGCCAAAGCGTTCGACGTGTTGCGCCAGGTCCAGCGAGTTGCGTAGCGACTGCGCCGGGCCGGCGTCGGCGCGCACCGGCACCAGGTCGAGGGTGGATATTTTCAGGTCACGCAGCTGTGTCATGGAGCCTCCGCGGAAGTGGTTGGCCAGAGGCCTTTTTGACTCTGTATGGGCGCATTCGTTGGATTCAATGCCTGCGGTCAGATTGCGCTGAACTTGCCCGGCGCGACAGGCCTCTGAACCGGTAGACGTCTGTAACCCAGTGACCAGGAGGGAGCATGAAAAAGACAGCATCGGCGATCTGGCAAGGTGGCCTGAAGGACGGCAAGGGCCTGCTTTCCACGGAAAGCGGGGCGCTCAAGCAGAACCCCTATGGCTTCAATACCCGTTTCGAAGGGTCGCCCGGGACCAACCCGGAGGAGCTGATCGGAGCGGCACATGCGGGCTGTTTCTCGATGGCGCTGTCGATGATGCTGGGTGAAGCGGGGCTGACCGCCGAGCGGATCGACACGGCTGCCGAGGTGACACTCGACAAGCAACCTGATGGCTTTGCCATTACCGCCGTACACCTGGTGTTGCGGGCCAAGGTGCCCGGGGCAAGCGAGGCGCAGTTCCTGGATATCGCCAACAAGGCCAAGGCCGGCTGCCCAGTGTCCAAGGTGCTGAACGCCAAGATCAGCCTGGATGCGGCGCTGGTGGGTTGAAGCGGTGCAATGGGGGCAGTTTGCTGTAGGCTAGACCGCGTCGGCAGCATGCTGCCCTTTGAGGAGCCGTTTCATGATACGCGTAGCAATCGCCGTGTTGGCTTCCCTGGTCGCCACCTCTGCGTTGGCGGCGGTAAAGCCGTGCGAGGAGCTCAAGGCCGAGATCGAGGCCAAGATACAGGCCCAGGGGGTTGCCTCCTACACCTTGGAGATCGTGCCCAATAGCGAGGTCAAGGACCCGAACATGGTCGTCGGGACCTGCGATGGCGGGACCAGGAAGATCATCTACCAGAAGAATGATCAGTAGCTTCGCAACCTCGGGGCTGCGCCGCAGCTCCGAGGTTCAGGGGATGCAGAACACTTCGCTGGGTTCGTTGACCACCACCTTGCGGCTGCCGTCATACAACAGCACCTGCGGCTCCATCACCGGCGCCCTTGCCTCCAGGCGGTAGCGTTCACCGGCCTTGAAGTCGTCGAAGCGCACGGTCAGGTAGCAGGTGCGGTCTCTGGGGTCGGTAGTGATGCCGCCTGAGTAGATCTCGTAATCGAAACGCACGACCAGCTCGTGTTTGCCGGGTGTTACCTGGAAGTAACGGCCATCATCCAGACGCTTGCCGTCGAGGCGGTCGGCCATGATTACCCTGCCCGGGGTCATGGTGTAGAGGTCGACCCAGGCCTGCTTGGGGTCGACGGGCGGCAAGGGGCTGGCGCAGGCCCCCAGGGTACTGAGAGCGATCAGCATCATCGGCTGGCGCATGGCAAGACTCCCGCTTGCGATTCACAAGGTACAAGCATAGCGCCATTTATGCGTGTCAGCTGTGCTGGCAGCCCGCAGGCAAGCCCTGCCCGACCAGCTTTTGCTGGTGATCGTAGAGCTTGATCCAGGGGCGGAAACCGATGCTGCCCGCCTGCAGCTGGTAGCGCTGGCCGGCGCTGAAGTCCTTGAAGGTCAGCTTGACCTGGCAGTCGCGCCACAGCGGCTCGTCGACCGGGCCGATATTGCTGGGGGTGACCGGAAACTGGTAGCGCACGGTCAGCTCGTGGCTGCCAGGCGGTACTTCGAAATAACGGCTGTCGGCCCAGTCTCGTTCATCGACTTGCAGCGCATGCAGCGAGGTATTGTCGTACGGGGTGAGGTCGATCCAGGCCTGGTTCGGGTCTGGGTCTGGCAGGGTCGAGCAGGCGGATATCAGCAACAGTGAGCCGGCGACCAACAGTGCGCGCATGGCGAAACTCCCCCTTGGCGAGATAGTCTTGGAGTGAAACGGCCTAGAGCGAGTCTGACGTACCGGATGCTTCGATTTTTTCTTGTTCAGCGCTCGGGCCATGGGGCACTCGACCGCATTTTCACCCGTTTGGTTCCCCCGCTTGCCGCGCTCCTGCTGAACGGTTGCGCCAGTGCGGCCTATTACGGGCAGTTGGCCGAAGGCCAGTGGCAACTGCTGCGCGCCCGTCAGTCGGTGGAGCGGGTAGTGGCCGACCCTGCTACCCCGCCGCAATTGCGTGAGCGCCTGACGCATGCCGAGCAGGCACGCGTGTTTGCCAGCCAGCAGCTGAAGCTGCCGGACAACCGCAGCTACCGGGTCTATGTGGAACTTGGCCGGCCCTACGTGGTGTGGAACGTGTTCGCCACCCCCGAGCTGTCGCTGCAGCCGGTCACGCACTGTTTTCCGATCGCAGGTTGTGTAGCGTATCGCGGCTACTACCAGCTCGGTGCCGCGCGTGGAGCGGCAGCCTTGATGCGCCAGGACGGCATGGATGTTTACGTGACTGGCGTGGAAGCCTACTCGACCCTGGGCTGGTTCGATGACCCGATCCTGTCGTCGATGGTGGGCTGGGGTGATGAGCGCCTGGCCACGCTGATTTTCCATGAACTGGCACACCAGCGCTTCTATGTGCAGGACGACACCGAGTTCAACGAGTCATTCGCCTCCTTCGTCGAGCAGGAAGGTACGCGGCAATGGCGCATGGCGCGTGGGCTTGCAGCGGTTGATCGGACCCAGGGGCAGCAACGTGACCAGTTCACCCGGCTGGTGCTGGCCAGCCGCGAGCGATTGCAGGCCATTTATGCCGGGCCGTTGGATGATGCGCACAAGCGAAAGGCCAAGCAGGCTGAGTTCGCACGGCTAAGGCGGGAGTATCGGCGGCTGCGTGATGGCCAGTGGGGCGGTGACAAGCGCTACGACGCCTGGATGTATGGGCCGATGAACAATGCCAAGCTGTTGCCGTTCGGGTTGTATGACCAGTGGGTGCCAGCGTTCGCGGCGCTGTTTCGCGAGGTGGGTGGGGACTGGGCGCGGTTCTATGAGCGGGTGGAGCAGTTGGGAAGGCTGCCGAACGAGGAGCGGAAGGCGGCGTTGCAGCGGTTGATGGTTGACCCATCAGGTGTTGCGGCCGATCGCGATGCAAAGCCTACGCGGTCCTGGTAGGAGCGGCCTTGCGTCGCGATGGGCTGCACAGCAGCACCCTGGTCCTCAAGCCTGGAGAAACGCCCGATGCATTTCAGCCAAGGTTGCAAAGTGATAGGCGGGTTCCTCCGCCATCAACTCCTCCTGGCTGCCAAACCCATACCCCACCGCCACCGCCTGCAAGCCGTTGCTGCGTGCACCGATCAGGTCATGTTTGCGGTCACCGATCATCAGCGTCTGCGCCGGGTCGAGCCCTTCTTCGTCCAGCAGATGGCGAATCAGCTCGACCTTGTTGGTGCGCGTGCCGTCCAGTTCACTGCCGTAGATCACCTTGAAATGGTGGTCGAAGGCGAAGTGGCGGGCGATTTCACGGGCGAATTCCCAAGGTTTGGAGGTGGCGATATACAGTGTGCGCCCTTGCTTGTTCAGGGCTGCGAGCAGTTCCGGCACACCTTCGAACACCAGGTTTTCGTACAGGCCGGTGACGCGGAAGCGTTCCCGGTAGAAATTTACCGCCTCCCAGGCCTTGGCCTCGTCGAAGCTGTAGAACTGCATGAACGCCTGCAGCAAGGGCGGGCCGATGAAGTGCTCGAGGCGGGCCAGGTCCGGCTCGTCGATGCCCAGCTTGGCCAGGGCGTACTGGATCGAGCGGGTGATGCCCAGGCGTGGGTCGGTCAGCGTACCGTCGAGGTCGAAGAGGATGTTCTGCTGGTGCATTTACATAGGTTCCACTTGAGTGCTGCGCGGCCTCCTTCGCGGGCTCGCCCGCGAAGTGGTCATTCAGGTTGATCGAAGCCTTCGGCCAGGTGCTGGTCCTTGAGCTTCACATAGTTGCTGGCGCTGTAGGCAAAGAACGCATGCTCCTTGTCATTCAGCAGCCGGGCCTGTTTCACCGGGCTGCCCATGTACAGGTAGCCGCTGACCAGGCGTTTGCCCGGCGGTACCAGGCTGCCGGCGCCAATGATCACTTCGTCCTCGACGATGGCGCCATCCATGATGGTGCTGCCCATGCCGACCAGGATGCGGTTGCCCAGGGTGCAGCCATGCAACATGACCTTGTGGCCGATGGTCACCTCGTCGCCGATGATCAGCGGGAAGCCGTCAGGGTTGAACGGGCTGGCGTGGGTGATGTGCAGGACACTGCCGTCCTGCACGCTGGTGCGGGCGCCGATGCGGATACGGTGCATGTCGCCGCGCACCACGGTCAGCGGCCACACCGAGCTGTCCTCGCCGATCTCCACGTCGCCCAGAACCACCGCCGAACGGTCGACGAAGGCCCGTGGTCCAACTTTCGGAGTGTGTTGCTGGAAGCTTCGGATGGCCATGATAGCGTCTCTCATCTGTGCCGATAGGCAGGCTGCCTGCTGCGGTCGGCGTCGATTGTAATTAAGATGGGGCAGTGTTTCTTCTGCCAAGGTATCCAAACCGTGAGTGCGAACAACCCGCTTCTGCAGTCCTACGATCTGCCGCCCTTCTCGCAAATCCGTGCCGAACACGTGTTGCCGGCGATCGAAGCGATCCTGGCCGACAACCGTAAAGCCATTGCCGAGATCCTCGAAAAGCAAGGCAAGAACCCCACCTGGGCCGGCCTGGTGCTGGCCATGGACGAACTGAACGACCGCCTGGGCGCCGCCTGGAGCCCGGTCAGCCACCTCAATGCGGTGTGCAACAGCCCGGAGCTGCGCGAGGCCTATGAGTCGTGCCTGCCGGCGCTCAGCGCCTACTCTACCGAACTCGGGCAGAACCGTGCGCTGTTCGAAGCCTACCAGGCGCTGATCGACAGCCCGGAGGCCGCCGGCTTCGACGTGGCGCAAAAGACTATCCTCGAGCATGCCCTGCGTGACTTTCGCCTGTCGGGTATCGACCTGCCGGCGGACAAGCAGCAGCGCTACGCCGAAGTACAGAGCAAGCTCAGCGAACTGGGCAGCCGCTTCTCCAACCAGTTGCTCGACGCCACCCAGGCCTGGACCAAGCACGTGACCGACGAAGCCGCACTCGCCGGCCTGACCGACTCGGCCAAGGCGCAGATGGCGGCAGCAGCCCAGGCCAAGGGGCTCGACGGCTGGCTGATCACCCTCGAGTTCCCCAGCTACTACGCGGTGATGACCTACGCCGACGACCGCGCCCTGCGCGAAGAGCTGTATGCCGCCTACTGCACACGTGCCTCGGACCAGGGCCCGAATGCCGGCCAGTTCGACAACGGCCCGGTGATGCAGGAAATCCTCGCCCTGCGCCAGGAGCTGGCCGAACTGCTGGGCTACAGGAATTATGCCGAGCTGAGCCTGGCCACCAAGATGGCCGAATCCAGCGACCAGGTGCTGAGCTTCCTGCGCGACCTGGCCAAGCGTTCCAAGCCGTTCGCCGCACAGGACTTGGCGCAGCTCAAGGCCTATGCCGCCGAGCAGGGCTGCCCGGAACTGGCCAGCTGGGACGCCGGTTACTTCGGCGAAAAACTGCGCGAGCAGCGCTACAGTGTGTCGCAGGAAGCCCTGCGCGCCTACTTCCCGATCGACAAGGTGCTGGGTGGCCTGTTCAGCATCGTGCAGCGCCTGTACGGCATTGAAATCGCTGAACTCAAGGGCTTCGACAGCTGGCACCCGGACGTGCGCCTGTTCGAGATCAAGGAAAACGGCCAGCACGTCGGCCGCTTCTTCTTCGACCTGTACGCGCGCGCCAACAAGCGTGGCGGTGCCTGGATGGACGGCGCGCGTGACCGCCGCCGCACCGCCGATGGCCGGTTGCAGAGCCCGGTGGCCAACCTGGTCTGCAACTTCACTCCGGCAGCCCCGGGCAAGCCGGCCTTGTTGACCCACGACGAAGTGACCACGCTGTTCCACGAATTCGGTCACGGCCTGCACCACCTGCTGACCCGCATCGAGCATGCCGGTGTTTCCGGCATCAACGGCGTGGCCTGGGACGCTGTCGAGCTGCCCAGCCAGTTCATGGAAAACTGGTGCTGGGAGCCTGAAGGCCTGGCGCTGATCTCCGGCCATTTCGAAACCGGTGCGCCGCTGCCGCAAGACCTGCTGGACAAGATGCTGGCGGCGAAGAACTTCCAGTCGGGCATGATGATGGTACGTCAGCTGGAGTTCTCGCTGTTCGACTTCGAACTGCACGCCAGCCATGGCGATGGTCGTAGTGTGCGGCAGGTGCTCGAGGGCGTACGCGACGAGGTTTCGGTGATGCGCCCACCCGCGTACAACCGCTTCCCGAACAGCTTTGCGCACATCTTCGCGGGCGGTTATGCGGCCGGTTACTACAGTTACAAGTGGGCCGAAGTGCTGTCGGCCGATGCCTTCTCGCGCTTCGAGGAAGAGGGTGTGTTGAATGCCGAGACTGGTCGCGCCTTCCGCGAGGCGATACTGGCGCGTGGCGGTTCGCGCGAGCCGATGGTGCTGTTCGTCGACTTCCGTGGCCGGGAACCTTCCATCGATGCCTTGCTGCGCCACAGTGGCCTGAGCGAGGACGCTGCAGCATGAGTGAGGTAGCCGTGAACAAGACCAAAAAGCGCTTCATTGCCGGGGCGGTGTGCCCGGCATGCAGCGAGACCGACAAGCTGATGATGTGGAACGAAGACGGCGTACCGCACCGCGAGTGCGTAGCCTGCGGCTTTACCGACACCCTCAACGAGCAGGGCCTGTCAGTGCCGAAGGAGCTTGGCACGCGGGTCAACCAGCAGGCACCGAAAGCGGCGCCAGCCAAGGTCCAGACCGTGCAGTTCTTCCCCAACCCGAAGCTGAAGAAACCGGCTGAATAAAGCCTTCGTGCCGCCCGGGCGCAATGCCCGGGTGGTAGATAGTCAGGCCTCGTGCCGCGCAGCAACCCCGCAAGCTCCCCTGCTCTCCACTACGAGCAAGGTGTAGCGTCATGGACAACCCGCTGCTGCAAAGTAGCCACATCCCCGTCGATTACCCGGCAATTACGCTTGAAAACATGCAAATGGCCTTCGACCATGTGCTGTCGGCGCACCGGCAAGGCATCGAACACATCATCCGCAACCAGCAGGCATTGCCCACCTGGGATGACATGGTGTTGGCGGTGGATGGGCTGGATGCCCAGCTGTTGGCAGTATTGTATGCCGCGTCGCCACTGGTGGGTCGGGATGAGGCCTGGGCCGCTGCCATTATCGATTTTTTCGCCAAGGCTACGGAGCGGTTCGAGCAGAAATTCACCAACTCCGCATTGCAGGCCTTGTATCAGCGCTTGGCCGATAGCGCCATCGGCAAGCAACTGGATGCCCAGAAGCGCGCCACGCTGCGCTGGCATCTGGACAAGTTCGCCTCCAGCGGTGCATCGCTCGACCCCGCAGGCAAGTTGCGCCTGGCCGAACTCCTGAAACAGATCGGCGCGGCGCGCGACGCGTTTCGCAGCAATATCAACCGGCCGGGGCTGCGCATCACGGATGAATCCGAACTGAGCGGCATACCTCAGCGCATTCGTGACGGGCTGGCGACAAGGGCACAAGAGGCGGGTGAACCCGGTTGGTTGATTGCCTGCGAAAGCGTGGCCACCGACGCCGTGCTCAAACATGCCGATAACCGGCAGCTGCGTGAGCGTGTGTACCGGGCATACAACACCCGGGGCGTCGGCCTTGGCCAACAGCAGGACAATCGCTTTCACCTGGAGCAACTGGCGAGGCTGCGCGAAGAAAAGGCCCACCTGCTCGGCTTTGCCAGCCATCTGCAGCAGAGCCTGCAGGTAAAAAGCGGCGGCTCGGTTGCCCAGGTGTACGGCTTTCTTCACGACCTGGCCGACCAGGTGCGGCCAGCCATGCGGCGCTGGCGCGCCGACATGCAGCGCCAAGCTGCAGCCCGGGGCCTGGGCAGTGTCCAACCCTGGGACATCGCCTACCTGCAGGCATCGTCGCGCACGGCACTTTCCACCGAAGCATTGCGCGACTACTTCCCGTTGAATGCGGTGGTCAGTGCGTTACAGCAGTTGATGGAGAAGCTGTTTGGCGTGATGTTGCAGGCCAGGCCGCTGCCCACCTGGGATGACAGCGTGCAAGCGTTCGAGGTGTGGCAGGACAACGCCTTGATCGGCTTCCTGTACCTGGACGCCGTACAGCATGTCGGCAAGCAGCCTGATTCGGTATTCACCACCTATGTACGCAACCGCCGGGTCGATGCCGAGGGGATCTACCAGGCGGCCTCGGTGGTGGTCTACTGCGACGTGCCAGCAGCATTGCCGGGTAGCCAGCCGTTGCTCGACCATCTGTCGCTGCGCAAGCTGTTCCATGAGTTTGGCCATGCCTTGCATCACTTGCTGGTGCGCACCACCAACCAGGTGATGTCCAACGTCACCGAACTCGGTACCGATGGGGTAGAGCTGTTTGGCAAGCTGTTCGAACGCTGGCTCTGGGATGCGGATTACCTGGTGGCGATTTCGTCGCACCAGCTGGATGGCAGCCCGCTTGACCGTGCACGGGCCGATGAATGTCTGGATCGCTTGCGGCAGCAAGGCGTGGAAGAGATTGCACGTGACCTGAGCCTGGCCCTGTTCGACCTGGATCTGCATGCCACGCCGAACGATGGCAGGACGCTTGAGCAACGCCTGGAGGCGGCCCGCGAGCGTTGTGGTTACTGGCCACTGGCTGACTTCGAGCACCCGGCGCATGCCTTCGACTACCTGGTGGATGGCTACGATGCAGGTTATTACGCGTACCTGTGGTCGGACGTCCATGCCTTCGACCTGTTCACCCGCTTCGAAGCCGCAGGGCTGCTGGACCGCGCCACTGGCCGTGAATTGGAGGAAGCGTTGTTCGCTCCCGGGGCATCGCGGCCGCTGCGCGAAGGTATCGAAGCATTCCTTGGCCGAGCGGCGAGCCATGCGCCGTACTTGCGCTGGCATGGCCTGGGCTGAAGGTACGCTGACCAGAGGTGCTGGATAGATCGTCGCGCGCGCTGTACTGTATATAAATACAGCATACAGGGCAGAGCCATGATTCACCCAGCACCGCCAAAGGGCCGCGGTACGGCACACAATCCGCACAACCGCTTTGCCCCAAGCCACTCGGTGGCGGAGGATGACGGCTGGTATCAGGAGGTGCCGCAAACCCAGGGCACCGAGGTGCGGGTCGAGGCGGCCAAATCGGTGATCAGCCGTAATACCTCCCCCGACTTGCCGTTCGATCGTTCCATCAATCCCTATCGAGGTTGCGAGCACGGCTGCATCTACTGCTACGCCCGCCCCTCGCATGCCTACTGGGACCTTTCGCCCGGCCTGGATTTCGAGACCAAACTGATCGCCAAGACCAATGCTGCCGAGGTACTTGCGCAACAACTGAGCAAGCCGGGTTATGTGTGCTCGCCGATCAACCTGGGCTCCAATACCGACCCGTACCAGCCGATCGAGCGGGAACAGATGTTGACCCGGCGCCTGCTCGAAGTGCTGCTGCGCTTTCGCCATCCGGTGACCATCGTCACCAAGGGTGCGCTTGTCCTGCGTGACCTCGACCTGCTGGCTGAAATGGCCAGGCAGGGGCTGGCGCGGGTGATGATCAGCCTCACCACCCTGGACGACGACCTCAAGCGAGTACTCGAGCCCCGTGCGGCCTCGCCCAAGGCCAGGTTGCGCGCCATCCGCGTATTGCGCGAAGCCGGCGTGCCGGTGGGCGTGCTGTGCTCGCCGATGATTCCGATGATCAACGACAGTGAACTGGAGCGCCTGCTGGAAGCGGCCCGGGAGGCAGGTGCACAAAGTGCCGCCTACATGATGTTGCGGCTGCCGCTGGAAGTGGCGCCGCTGTTCGAACAATGGCTGCAGGACCATTACCCGCAGCGGGCGGCGCACGTGCTCAGCCTGATTCGCCAGAGCCGTGGCGGCGAATTGTACGACAGCCGCTTCGGCACACGAATGCGTGGTGAAGGGGTATTTGCCGAGTTGCTGGCGCAACGCTTCGCCAAGGCCATGAAGCGGCTGGAGTTTGAAGGGCGGGAAGCGCAAGCGCTGGATTGTTCGGCGTTTTGTCCGCCCGGCGGGCAGATGGCCTTGTTCTAGGTAGGCAAAAGGGCGAATTGCCAGCCTTCAATGCGACTAATCCAAGCAAATAATTGCAGTAATGGCTCTTGGCAGCTGATGGTTTTTTGCTATTATCCAGTTCCCGCCTCTCTCATCTGGAACACGCGTTCTAGAGCCTCCGAATTAAGTTTCAGTTAAGTTTTCCCCGCTAGCGTAGGAAATCAGTCTCCACCGACTGTGATTTATGGCCCGTGCGCGTCATCTAAAACCCTGCATAGCCAGAATCTTTCACCGGTAAAATGGATTTACCTACACACCGTCAAGAGGATGAATCATGCCCGTCAAGGACCCATCCAAGGTCGTTCCGCAGGTCCCCGCGGAGAGCGCCGATGCCGCCCTTAAGCACATCGTCGACGGCTTCCTGCGTTTTCACCATGACGTTTTTCCCGAGCAGCAAGAGCTGTTCAAGAAGCTCGCCACCGCGCAAACCCCGCGCGCCATGTTCATCACCTGTGCCGACTCGCGCATCGTTCCCGAGCTGATTACCCAGAGCTCGCCGGGCGACCTGTTCGTGACCCGTAACGTCGGCAACGTGGTACCGCCCTACGGCCAGATGAACGGCGGCGTTTCCAGTGCCATCGAGTACGCCGTGCTGGCGTTGAAAGTGCACCACATCATCGTCTGTGGCCACTCCGACTGCGGCGCCATGCGTGCGGTGCTCAACCCGCAGTCGCTGGCCAAGATGCCGACCGTTTCCGCCTGGTTGCGCCACGCCGAAGTGGCCCGTACCGTGGTCGAGAACAACTGCTCGTGCGGAAGCGAACACGAAACGATGCAGGTGCTGACCAAGGAAAACGTCATCGCCCAGCTGCATCACCTGCGCACCCACCCGTCGGTGGCTTCGCGCCTGGCAGCCGGTGAGCTGTTCATCCATGGCTGGGTCTACGACATCGAGACCAGCAAGATCGAAGCCTACGACGCCGCCAGCGATAGCTTCCTGCCGCTGGCCGCTGGCGAGCCGGTCCCCTGCGCTACTCCGAGAGGCCGCTACTAAGCGACCCATCCGCCTGCTGAAACCTTGATAGCCGGCTGCACCCTTCCGGGGTGTGGCGCGGCCTTCGGCTGCCTTTAATTCCCTGACTGCCCTGCCGGCATGCCTGCTGGCGGCCTGCGCCTGCGCGCTTGTCAGGGGCAAACGTGCCCATGGCCAGGGGAATGGCTGTGTGACAGAGAAAGGAGAAACAACGGTGAACATTACACAGTTGAAAGCGGCCCTGCCGCGTGAATTGCTGGCGTCGGTAGTGGTCTTCCTGGTGGCCCTGCCGTTGTGCATGGGTATTGCCATCGCCTCGGGCATGCCGCCGGCCAAGGGCCTGATTACCGGCATCATCGGCGGCATCGTCGTGGGTTTCCTCGCTGGCTCGCCGCTACAGGTGAGTGGCCCGGCGGCCGGCTTGGCGGTGCTGGTGTTCGAGTTGGTACGCCAGCATGGCATGGCCATGCTCGGGCCGATCCTGCTGCTGGCTGGCCTGCTGCAATTGCTGGCCGGGCGCTTGCGCCTGGGCTGCTGGTTCCGCGTTACCGCACCGGCGGTGGTGTACGGCATGCTGGCAGGGATCGGCGTGCTGATCGTGTTGTCGCAGGTGCATGTGATGTTCGACACCGCGCCGCAGCCGTCCGGCCTGCAGAACCTGCTGGAATTCCCGGCGACCGTGGCGGCGGCGTTGCCCCAGGAAAGCACGGGTGCGGGCTGGCAGGCCGGTGCGCTGGGCCTTGGCACCATCGCCATCATGTGGCTGTGGGAGCGCCTGCGGCCACAGCGGCTGCGCTTCGTCCCGGGCGCGTTGCTCGGCGTGGCGACGATGACGGCCATCAGCATGTGGCTGGCCTTGCCGGTGAACCGGGTGCAGGTACCGGCTGACCTGTCCGAGGCGATCGACTGGATTCGCCCTGGCGACCTGATGCAGCTGGCCGACCCTACCCTGCTGCTCGCCGCGTTCGCCCTGGCCTTCATCGCCAGCGCGGAAACCTTGTTGTCGGCGGCGGCGGTCGATCGCATGCACAGTGGCCAGCGTTCGGACTTCGACCGTGAGCTGTCGGCCCAGGGCATCGGCAACATGCTCTGCGGTGTGGTGGGGGCATTGCCGATGACCGGGGTGATCGTGCGCAGTTCGGCCAATGTCCAGGCCGGCGCACAGACCCGGGCGTCGGCGATATTCCATGGTCTGTGGCTGCTGGCATTCGTCGTGGCGCTGAGCAGCGTGCTGCAGCAGATCCCGGTGGCGAGCCTGGCCGGGGTGCTGGTGTTTACCGGTATCAAGCTGGTGGATTTCAAGGCATTTCGTGGCCTTGGCCGCTATGGCCGCATGCCGATGTTCACCTACGCGGCGACGGCGCTGGCGATTATCTTCACTGACTTGCTGACCGGTGTATTGCTGGGCTTTGCCCTGACCTTGCTGAAGCTGGCGTTCAAGGCGGCGCGTTTGAAAATCAACCTGGTGAACCTGGAGGAAGCCGGACACATGGAGTTGCGGCTCAGTGGTGCGGCCACCTTCCTCAAGGTGCCGGCGCTGACCCAGGTGCTGGATGCCGTGCCGGCGGGCACCACCCTGCATGTGCCGCTGGGCAACCTGAGCTATATCGACCACTCGTGCCTTGAGTTGCTGGAGGACTGGGGGCGCAGCAACGCCGTCAATGGGGCGCGCCTGCTGATCGAGCAGCGCCGGTTGAAGCGGCGGATCGAGGGGCGCTTGCGGACCACGGCGGGGGTTGGGGCCTGAAGCTGAAAGTCAGTATCGCCTGAACTTGCCTCTTCGCGGGTAAACCCGCTCCCACAGGTATTGCACTGGGTTCATAGCCTGTGCGGTACCTGTGGGAGCGGGTTTACCCGCGAAGTGGCCGGAACAGCTTATACCAATCGATCAGGCCGGCTGGCCCAGCTCCACACCCAGCTGCCGCGACAGGCAAGGCCAGCGCTTCCACGCCGCACCCGTTTCCGGGCTGCTCAATTTCTCGCGGTAGGCCTCCACCGATTCCACCGCGAAGCTTTCGTCATTCAACATTTCATCCACCGAGTGATGCACCACCTCGTCCAGCTGGTTGGCAAATTCCTCGCCAATCAACTGGTGGGCGATCAGGTTGGCAACGGTGGTGTCGACCGGAATCAGCGGCTGCTGGAAGTGGCGGATGTACAGGTCGTTGACCTCTTCCACCAGGCGGTGCGCCAGGTAAGCCTCGTCCAGCAGGCAGTCCAGCCCCACATGCCCCTGCATCACGCTGGGCGGCTGCAGGAAGTAAGCCTCGGCAATCTTCAGTACCGGGGTGATCTGCGATTCGATCCCGGCTTCGCGGGCCACCTCGTGGGCAGCCTCCAGCAGTTCCGGAACCTGGTCGATGTAGGCGCTGACGAAGCGCGCCAAAGTACCCTGGGCGTCCTGCTCAGGCAGTTGGATCGAGGGGTGCAGATGGGGCAGTTGCAGCTCGAGACGCTTTTTCAGTTGGCCGGTGCGGCCTTCGTGTTGGTGGGCTTGGCTTACCTGCTCGCGTACAGCAGCGATGTTCATGACAACTCCAGGGACATTACGTTTCAAACGGAAGACACTAAATTAGCTCGGTATACAGAATACCTAAGACGCATTTGTTATAAGTGGCGCAACGCTGCGCATGCTCAGGTATATCGAAATGCCATTATCGCGCCATGCGCTGTCAAGCGCGCGGTTTTCCGCAGGGTTCGGCGATTTCATGAAGTTCATTTCACCGGTGTCGTTGCGTGCCATTGGTCGCTGTCTATACTCCCGGTGAACGTGATTCGTTGATGAGGCCCGACTGCTTTTAGCAGGGGCTCGGTCGTCGAAGCCAGGCAGTCTTGACCGCCGTTCCCTCTTGCCGCAGGCCACGCCTCCGGGACTACAAGAACGAGAAGGGGAACCCGCAATGATGCGACATCCACATGTCTGGATGGGCCTCCTGTTGTGGTCGGTTTTTGGTCAGGCCAACGCTGCCTGGACCGTGAACATGCACCCGGGGGCGACGGAAGTCTCCAACGCCGTCTTCGACCTGCACATGACCATCTTCTGGATCTGCGTGATCATCGGCGTCGTTGTGTTTGGCGCGATGTTCTGGTCCATGGTCATCCACCGCCGCTCCACCGGCCAGCAGGCTGCGCATTTCCATGAACATACCTGGGTGGAGATCCTCTGGACCGTAGTCCCATTCCTGATTCTGGTGGCGATGGCGATCCCGGCCACCAAGACCCTGATCGATATCTACGACGCCAGTGAGTCGGACATCGACATACAGGTCACCGGCTACCAGTGGAAATGGCACTACAAATACCTAGGCCAGGACGTGGAGTTCTTCAGCAACCTGGCCACCCCTGCCGACCAGATCCATAACCAGGCTCCCAAGGACGAGCACTACCTGCTCGAAGTCGACCAGCCGCTGGTGCTGCCGGTCGGCGCCAAGGTGCGCTTCCTGGTGACCGCCGCCGACGTCATCCACTCCTGGTGGGTGCCGGCGTTCGCGGTCAAGCGTGATGCCATCCCAGGTTTCGTCAACGAAGCCTGGACCCGTATCGACAAGCCCGGCATCTACCGTGGCCAGTGCACCGAGCTGTGCGGCAAGGACCATGGCTTCATGCCGGTGGTGGTCGAGGTCAAGTCCAAGGCCGATTACGACACCTGGCTTGGCGAGCGCAAGGCCGAAGCCGCCAAGCTCAAGGAGCTGACCAGCAAGGAATGGACCCTGCAAGAGCTGGTGGAGCGTGGCGACAAGGTCTACCACACCACCTGCGTGGCCTGTCACCAGGCCGAAGGCCAGGGCTTGCCGCCGATGTTCCCGGCGCTCAAGGGCTCGAAGATCGCTACCGGGCCGAAGGAGGCCCACCTGGGCATCGTCTTCCATGGCAAGCCCGGCACTGCCATGGCCGCGTTCGGCAAGCAGCTTTCGGAAGTCGACATCGCCGCCGTGATCACCTACGAGCGTAACGCCTGGGGCAACAACAAAGGCGACATGGTCACGCCGAAGGACGTGTTGGCACTGAAGCAGGCAGAAGCGCAATGAACCGGGTTACGCGCGGCAATCAATGGATTGCAGGAGACAGGACATGAGTGCAGTGATCGACGACCACGCCCACGGCCATGAGCATGCACACGGGCCAGCCAAGGGCCTGATGCGCTGGGTGCTGACCACCAACCACAAGGACATCGGCACGATGTACCTGTGGTTCAGCTTCATCATGTTCCTGCTCGGCGGCTCGTTCGCCATGGTGATCCGCGCCGAACTGTTCCAGCCCGGGTTGCAGATCGTGGAACCGGCGTTCTTCAACCAGATGACCACCATGCACGGCCTGATCATGGTGTTCGGCGCCGTGATGCCGGCTTTCGTCGGCCTGGCCAACTGGATGATCCCGCTGATGATCGGTGCCCCCGACATGGCCCTGCCACGGATGAACAACTTCAGTTTCTGGTTGTTGCCAGCGGCCTTCCTGTTGCTGGTGTCGACCTTGTTCAGCCCGGGAGGCGGGCCGAATTTCGGCTGGACCTTCTACGCCCCGCTGTCCACCACCTACGCCCCGGCCAGTGTCACCTTCTTCATCTTCGCCATCCACCTGATGGGTATCAGCTCGATCATGGGCGCGATCAACGTGATCGCCACCATCCTCAACCTGCGCGCGCCGGGCATGACCCTGATGAAGATGCCGCTGTTCGTCTGGACCTGGCTGATCACCGCGTTCCTGCTGATTGCAGTGATGCCGGTGCTGGCCGGTGTGGTGACCATGATGCTGATGGACATCCACTTCGGCACCAGCTTCTTCAGTGCCGCCGGTGGCGGTGACCCGGTGCTGTTCCAGCACGTGTTCTGGTTCTTCGGCCACCCCGAGGTATACATCATGATCCTGCCGGCCTTCGGCGCGGTCAGTTCGATCATCCCGGCGTTCTCGCGCAAGCCGCTGTTCGGCTACACCTCCATGGTGTACGCCACCGGCGCGATCGCCTTCCTGTCATTCATCGTCTGGGCCCACCACATGTTCGTGGTCGGCATCCCGGTGGTCGGCGAACTGTTCTTCATGTACGCAACCATGCTGATCGCCGTGCCCACCGGGGTGAAGGTGTTCAACTGGGTCAGCACCATGTGGGAGGGCTCGCTCACCTTCGAGACGCCGATGCTGTTTGCCATCGCCTTCGTCATCCTGTTCACCATCGGCGGCTTCAGCGGGTTGATGCTGGCCATCGCGCCGGCCGATTTCCAGTACCACGACACCTATTTCGTGGTGGCGCACTTCCACTACGTGCTGGTGCCCGGGGCCATCTTCGGGATCTTCGCCTCGGCCTACTACTGGCTGCCGAAATGGACCGGCCACATGTACGACGAAACCCTCGGCAAGCTGCACTTCTGGCTGTC
>Ga0209370_1001150_pt1 | contig 25234 bp, 19 predicted proteins | sample AgamicAtPrz_FD_187164 | JGI IMG/M metagenome (GOLD analysis project Ga0209370, IMG submission 187164) | Agave microbial communities from Guanajuato, Mexico - At.P.rz (SPAdes) (version 2) | ecosystem: Host-associated > Plants > Phyllosphere > Phylloplane/Leaf | place: Guanajuato, Mexico... | reverse complement strand
TTTGTCAGTTCCGTTAAAGTTTTACCCGAAATAAAAAAAACTTCCAGTGCTCGCGAAAGTCTCTGCGGATCATTCGGATGAATACGACTGCCGGCGACCGGATCGATTTCACACAGCTGGCGGTGCAGGGTTTCCCACCCTTGTTCAGCCGCCGTTTGCTCTATTTGCTGACGTATTTGCGGATCGGCCGGGGGCAGCGGCGACAATCCTTCAAGCAACGCCTTAAAGTAGAGCATGGTTCCACCAACAAGCAGCGGAATTTTACCTTCCCGGGTAATCTCCGCCATTTCTGCCAGCGCATCGCGACGAAATTCAGCGGCAGAATAACTCTCCGCCGGATCGCGTATGTCCAGCAGACGGTGAGGAGCCAGCGCCTGCTCTTCAGCTGAAGGTTTTGCTGTTCCTATATCCATCCCGCGATAGATCAGGGCGGAGTCAACGCTAATCAGCTCTACCGGCAGCTGCTGGCGTAATGCAATGGCCAGCGCAGTTTTGCCGGAGGCGGTTGGCCCCATCAAAAAAATAGCCTTTGGCCGGCCAGCCTGGTTTAGTTCACTCATGCTTTAACGCGTTAATCGCGCTCTCAATATCCAGGGTCTGTAACAGACCTGAAGGCGGCGACTTCAGCAGCTGCGGACAGAGCCGTTCCAGCTCCGCCAGTAGCGCAATCGCCTGCGAGTGATTCCAGTGTGGCTCCTCTGCATCCTCACGACGTGCCAGCCACTGAGCCAGCATGGACGCAGAAACCTCTTGCTGCCGGGCCAGGTAGCCTAACAGTTCTGGAATCAAGATTTGTAAATTTTGTGTTCTTAACGGTAAAGGCACCGCACGCAGGGTGACATGCTGCCCATCCCGCTGCAAATCAATGCCCATCTGCTGCAGCAGCGCAGCCCGGGTAGTAATGACCTCCTGCTCACTGGCGGCAATTTTCAGGCGTACCGGTATCAGCAGCGGCTGCGGCCGCAGCCCCTCCTCCCCCGGCTGAAGCTGCGCCTGCTTTAGCCAGCGCGAAGCGACGGACAGCGAGAGCAGCTGGAGCGCTGCGCCCCGCTCCAGCAGCGCATAGCGCTCGCGGACGACGCTGAGCACGCGACCAAAACTCTGCGTGTGCGCGGCCAGCGGTGCATCAGCTGTGGGCTCGCGCGTTCTCTGTGGGGCTGCCGGAGCCGGTGTCGGTGCCGCGGGTGCGGCTGAGGGCGTCTTCAGCAGCTGCTGATACGCGGCGCCCTCACGAGCGCGATACGCGGGTTCTTTATGCTGCCAGCCTGCGCCCGCGTTTCCGCTGCGGGCGGGCGCACGATCGCGCGGGCTGGCGGCGGCGTCGTCAGGCCGGGATGGGGCAGCGGCAGGCTGAGCAAAATGGTTACCGCCGGCAGCCTGCCGGTTCTCTGGCTGCCACGGTGCAGCAGGCTCTTTTGCCGCGACTTCCGGCAGCTCGGCACTGCGGCTCGCCTGCAGCACGCTCATCACGCCCTGCCAGATAAAGTCATGCACCAGTCGCGACTGGTGAAAGCGCACTTCATGCTTGGCAGGATGAACGTTGACATCAACCTGATGCGGGTCAATCTCCAGATAGAGTACATAGGCGGGCTGCTGATCGTCGCCCCCCTGGGCCTGCCAGGCCTGGCGGATGGCATGGTTGATCAGCTTGTCGCGCATCATACGACCATTGACGTAGCAATATTGCAGGTCCGGAGTTTGCCGCGCGCCAGCCGGATCGGCTACCCAGCCGCGCAGCGCCAGATCGTCATGCTGCCAGTCGATGCGCAGCGCATGCTGCATAAATGCCGTACCGCAGATCGCCCCCAGACGTCGTTCCTGTTGCGACGTCTGCGTCACGCCGCGGTACTGGCGCACCAGTTTACCGTTGTGCGTCAGCGAAATCGCGACGTCAAAACGCGCCAGCGCAATGCGACGGATCACTTCATCAATATGGGTGAACTCCGTTTTTTCCGTGCGCAAAAATTTGCGCCGGGCCGGCGTGTTGTAGAACAGATCCAGCACCTCCAGCGAGGTTCCCACCGGATGGGCCGCCGGCTTAACGGTGACCTGCATATCACGCCCTTCGGCATACGCCTGCCACGCTTCCTGCTGATCGGCGGTGCGTGAGGTCAGCGTCAGACGGGAAACTGAACTGATGCTGGCCAGCGCTTCACCGCGAAAGCCAAGGCTGGCTATCGCTTCGAGATCGTCCAGTGATGCAATTTTACTGGTGGCGTGACGCGCCAGCGCCATCGCCAGCTCTGCTTTGGGAATACCGCAGCCGTTATCGCGGATGCGAATCAGCCGGGCTCCGCCTTTTTCAATATCGATATCAATACGCGTTGCGCCGGCATCGAGGCTGTTCTCCACCAGCTCTTTTACAACCGATGCCGGACGCTCAACCACTTCGCCAGCGGCAATCTGGTTTGCCAGCTGCGGCGGTAAAATCTGTATAGGCATGGTGGTGATCCTTGTAGCTTGCTGGCCCGAAGGCCAGCGATCAGGATTGAGGAATTTTTAAATTCTGTCCCAGCATTACATTGTCTGACTTCATATTATTGGCCTGCATAATCGCTTTCGGACTCACGCCGTAACGCACGGCAATGGCCGTCAGCGAATCACCGCGAACCACTTTGTGGCGCGCCGGGCGTGCAGCCGTCGTGCTGACGCGGCTGCCGGCCGGTACTTTCAGGCGCTGCCCCACCCAGACCACGTCGCGCTTCAGGTTGTTGAGATCGCGCAGCGTCGCCATGCTGACCCCATACTTTGCGGCGATTCCCGACAGCGTTTCGCCGCGCGTTACCGTGTGGCGCTGCGTCACGCCCGTATACTGTACGGTTCCGCTGGCGGGATTGCTGGCGACGCTAACCGCTGGTGCGCTGTCCAGCGGCCGGTTTTCCTGCTTTGGGACGGACTGTAACGGATGTGCGAGGAAATAACTGCGCAGGCCTTTATGGATCGCCAGCGCAATTTTTTCCTGGTACGCACTGCTGCCAAGCAGCCGCTCCTCCCCGGCGTTACTGATAAAGCCGGTTTCAACCAGTAAAGATGGAATATCGGGTGAACGCAACACGCCAAGGCTGGCGTGCTCCGGCAACCGTTTATGCAGCGGCGTGATGCCGCGTAACTGCTGCAGAACTTTGACCGCTACGTCATAACCGACGCGCTGTGAGTGGCCAAACTGCAGATCCAGCACCGCCTGGCTGAGATAGGGATCGGCCTGGCTGTTCGCCAGCAGATCGCCCGCTCCGCCCAGCAGCTCAGACTGTTTCTCTTTCTGCTCCAGCCAGTTTGCCATTTCGTTATTGGCACGCCGGTTTGACAGCACCCAGACGGAAGCGCCGGTTGCCGAGTGGTTTGGCGCCGCATCGGCGTGAATAGAGACCAGCAAATTGGCGTTCTCTTTGCGGGCAACCTCTGAACGTCCCATCACCGAGATAAAGTAATCGCCGTTGCGCGTCAGCACCGGTTTAAACATCGGATCCCGATCCAGCAGCGCTTTAAGCTTGCGTGCAATGGCGATAGTAACGTTTTTTTCCCGCAGCCCGCGCTGCCCCATCGCCCCCGGATCCTGCCCGCCATGTCCGGCGTCAATGGCCACAATCACCGCATCGTTAAGGGTAACCGCGCCGCCCGGACGTATCGTGGTGTTGCTGTTGGTCACCGCGGTGACCGGATTGCCATCAAACGGATTGCCCTGGCTGCTGGCTACGCTGGCGCTCTGGCGCGCAGCGGTAACCGGCGCGGCTGCGGTGCTGCTGCGGTTTACCGGCCGGGTGCCGCGCAGGGTAAACACCACGCGATAATTATTGCCGTCACGCTGCGTCGCAGCGCGCGTTTTAGTGGACTGGTTTAAATCAAATACCAGCCGGATGCTCTGGGCATCTTTAGGCTGGCTGTTGCGAATGCGCTGCACGATGTTTTCACCGCTGAAGCTCAGCGGCAGCCCTTTGATCGTGCCGCTCTGGCGAATATCCAGCACCACCCGGTCAGGGTTATGCAGCGGAAAAAAACCGTATACCGGCTGGCCGTTGAAGCTGAGCGTCACCGTTGCCTGATTCGCCCCGTTCTCAACTTTAATATCTGAAAGCGTGGCGGCAAATGACGTAGCGGAAAACAGGCAGAGCACGACCAGCACGATGCTTTTTATCCGTGGCTTCATGCCGGATCTCCCTGCTGCATCTGCTCCAGCAGCACGGCGCCATGTGCGGAAACCGCCGTGATTTCTGCTTCACGCCCCGTTTCTGCATAACACAGCGTCAGTGACAGATCGGGCTCGGGCAGAAAGCCTGCGCCCTGCTGCGGCCATTCAACCAGACAGAGCGCCTCACCGCTGAAATAGTCGCGGATACCCATAAACTCCAGCTCTTCCGGATCGGCCAGGCGATAGAGGTCGAAATGATAGAGGGTACGATCGCCAATCTCATAGGGCTCAACCAGCGTATAGGTCGGGCTTTTAACATTGCCCTGATGACCGAGCGCCTGCAGAAAGCCGCGGCTGAACGTCGTTTTACCGGCGCCCAGATCGCCATACAGATAAATAACGGCCGCGCTGCTGCAAACGCGAGCCAGTTGCGCACCCATTTTCAGGGTTGCCGCCTCATCGGGCAAAGAAATTACACAGGTTTTCATGCGTTATTATTGCATCATCTCTGGATTAACAAACTGCCACAGTTGCTCAAACAAATCAGTGGCTAACATACCGCGCGTTCCGTGCTGACGGGCAACTGCATCGGCCGCTGCGCCGTGTACCACGCAGCCCGCACAGGCGGCTTCAAACAGCGAAAGCTGCTGGCCCAGCAGGGCCGCAATGATACCGCTCAGCGTATCGCCCATGCCGCCCGACGCCATACCGGCGTTACCGACATCAGCAATGGCAATATCGCCCGCGGCGCTGGCAATGACCGTACCGGCGCCTTTCAGAACCACGACTCCGCCATAACGCCGGGCCAGGTTCTGCGCGGCCTGCAGGCGATCGTGCTCGATCTCACTGGTTTTTACTCCGAGCAGCCGGGCCGCTTCGCCGGGATGCGGCGTAATGATGCGATTCTGACGGTTATCCGGATTGATTGCCAGCAGGTTAAGCGCATCTGCATCCCAAAGCATGGGCTTTTCACAGGCCGCGACCTGCTGCAGCGCCTGCTGTGCCCAGTCGCGTTGTCCCATACCCGGCCCAATCGCCACGACGTCCGCCCACGCCAGCGCGTTATGCAGTTTTTCGCGCGTAAATGCATCAACCATCAGCTCAGGACGTGCGGTAATAAGCGGACCGATATTATCAGCCTGCGTCAGCACGCGCACCAGTCCGGCACCGCTGCGTAGTGCCGCCTCGCCGGTCATACGGATGGCGCCGGCAGTACCGCTGTCGCCGCCAATAATCAGCAGCTGTCCGTGATCGCCTTTATGCGAGGTCGCCTGGCGCGGTTTAAGCCAGCGCGTCAGGTGCTCCGCTGCATAGCGCCGGACAGGCGCCTGTTGCCCGCTGAGCCAGGCATCAAGGCCCAGCGTATCGCAGTGCAGCTCACCGACATGATCGCGTGCTTTTCCCGTCAGCAGACCCGGCTTCAGCGCAATCATGCTCAGCGTGCGACTGGCGACAACCGCCGCACCTGGCGTGGCACCGGTCGTCGCCAGTAAGCCGGACGGCACGTCGATAGCCAGTACCGGCGCGGTGTGCTGATTGATCGCTTCAATCAGGGGTGCATAAGGTGCCACGGGCGCGCGGCTGAGGCCGGTGCCCAGCAGCGCGTCCACAATCAAATCGACCTGCTCCGGCCACGGGCTGTCTGCGGCATGGATCTCGCCGCCTGCGTCCAGCCAGGCTTCGCGCGCCTGCCGTGCTTCATCAGGCAGCGGCCTGCTGCCTTCACACGCCAGCAGTGTGACCGCCATACCGGCTGCCTGAGCCAGCCGCGCAATGACGTAGCCATCACCGCCGTTGTTGCCGTGGCCGCACAGGATCAGCCAGTGCCCGGCCTCTGGCCAGCTCTGGCGCGCCAGGGCAAAGCTCGCCTGACCGGCGCGCTGCATCAGTTCATAAAGCGTCAGCCCCAGGCTGTCTGCTGCATCCTGCTCCATCTGCGCCATGGCCTGCGCAGGCCAGACAGAGTGTGGTAAACTGCGCGCGTTTGCATCAACTGCCTGGTTTCTCATGTCATACCCTCTCGATCTTCAACAGCTTGCTCAACAGATTAAACAGTGGGGGCGCGACCTCGGCTTTCAGCAGGTCGGCATCTGCGACACCGATTTACGTGCTGAAGAGCCAAAGCTACAGGCGTGGCTGGACAAGCAGTATCACGGTGAGATGGCATGGATGGCGCGCCACGGCATGATGCGTGCGCGTCCGCATGAACTGTTGCCCGGCACGCTGCGGGTGATCAGCGTCCGCATGAACTATCTGCCCGCAAAAGCGGCTTTTGCCCAAACCCTGAAAAATCCTCAGCTTGGCTACGTCAGCCGCTATGCGCTGGGTCGCGACTATCACAAAGTATTGCGCAATCGTCTGAAAAAGCTCGGAGAAATGATCCAGGCGCACTGCAGTGAACTCAATTTTCGCCCGTTTGTGGATTCCGCTCCCGTAATGGAGCGGCAGCTGGCGGCGAAAGCGGGCCTCGGCTGGACCGGAAAACATTCACTGATTCTGAATCGTGAAGCGGGCTCATGGTTTTTCCTTGGTGAACTGCTGATCGATCTGCCGCTGCCGGTGGATGCTCCCCAGGAGGAGCAGTGTGGCCGCTGCGTCGCCTGCATGACGATCTGCCCGACAGGGGCCATTGTGGAGCCCTATGTTGTGGATGCGCGGCGCTGTATCTCCTACCTCACCATTGAGCTGGAAGGCGCCATCCCTGAAGCATTGCGTCCGCTCATCGGCAACCGTATTTATGGCTGTGATGACTGTCAGCTGATCTGTCCCTGGAACCGCTACAGCCAGCTGACGGATGAAGCGGACTTTTCACCGCGTGCGGTACTGCATGCGCCAGAGCTGACCGCGCTGTTTGGCTGGGACGAAGCGCGTTTTCTGCGCGTGACGGAAGGCTCGGCGATTCGGCGAATTGGTCATCTGCGCTGGCTGCGCAACATTGCCGTAGCGCTGGGTAATGCCCCCTGGTCAGCTGAGTGCGTGGCGGCGCTGCAGCAGCGGCGCGGTGAAGATCCGCTGCTGGATGAGCATATTGACTGGGCGCTGGATCAGCAGCAGCAGAAGCGCGCAGCTGAAGTTATTGAGGTGCAGCCAGCGAAAACGCTGCGTTTAGTACGCGCCGTGGAAAAGGGCCTGACACGTGATGCATGATTGAGCGCATCTGCTGCACACAGGCTTGTCCACACGCTGTGCATAAGATTTTTTCACAAAAATAGTGACGCACAAGCGTGCGTGGTCTATAGAGACCATTAACATAATGAAATAGTAATTTATATAATAAAAACAATAACCTAAATATGAATTGTAAACTTATATTTGCTGAATAGCACGCAGGCGTCGAGCCAGAGCTTGTGGATAACTCTGTTTAAAAGGGTTTTGCATGATGGGTATAACGCCGCCTTTCAGGCGCGAGCAAATTGTGGATAACTTGCAGCGGTATGCAGCAAACCATCGGCAATATCGACGCTGACACAGCGTGTGTAATGTTCAGAACAATGCAGACTGCAGAAAGAGCAAAAGCAGTGCTTAATGTCTGATGACGCCCGCAGGCAGGAAACAATCGTGAATAAGAAAACTGGAGCGGGAAACGAGACTCGAACTCGCGACCCCGACCTTGGCAAGGTCGTGCTCTACCAACTGAGCTATTCCCGCAAAGAGGTTACTACAAAACAGATTCTGGAGCGGGAAACGAGACTCGAACTCGCGACCCCGACCTTGGCAAGGTCGTGCTCTACCAACTGAGCTATTCCCGCATTATCGTTGATATTCAGCCTGCTGCTACGCGGCAGAGCAAAACATCTGATATTGGTATCTGACTACATCTTTAAATCTGGAGCGGGAAACGAGACTCGAACTCGCGACCCCGACCTTGGCAAGGTCGTGCTCTACCAACTGAGCTATTCCCGCATCATCATCGCGATTACCTCGGCGTAACCTTCACGCGAGGGGATAAACGCTGATGCTTTACTGCTGCGCACCACACGAAATTCTTCATCGGTACGGGGTGCGCATTATACGAGAATTCGTTTTTGCCGCAAGCCTCTTATCGCAAAATTTTGCGCTTTCAGCGCGTTTGCTGCTTTAATCGACAAAATGATGCTTTACTGTGCATTTCAGGCCGTTAAAGCTGTAAAAAATGCTCGCGATAGTACGCCAGCTCCGCGATTGACTCGCGAATATCATCCAGCGCCTGGTGCGTACCCGCTTTTTTAAAGCCCGGCAGGATCTGCGGTTTCCAGCGTCGCGCCAGCTCTTTCAGCGTGCTGACATCCAGATAGCGGTAATGGAAGTAGGCTTCCAGCTCTGGCATATAGTTAAACAGAAAACGGCGGTCCTGACCGATGCTGTTGCCGCAAATCGGTGAAGTGTTGGCGGGCACCCACTGCTGCAGAAACGCCAGCGTAGCTTGTTCAGCCGCCCGATCGTCATACTGACTCGTTTTGACCCGCTCCACCAGGCCACTGCCGGTATGGGTGCGCACGTTCCACTCATCCATCAGGGCCAGCTGCTCATCAGACTGATGTACCGCCAGTACCGGTCCCTCAGCGAGCACGTTTAAGTTTGCATCGGTAACGATCGTCGCGATCTCAATAATGCGATCGCGAAGCGGATCGAGTCCGGTCATTTCAAGGTCGATCCAGATCAGGTTATTTTCGTTTCCAGCTGTCATCTATTTTCCATCCGTTGCCAGTGTCGTCATTCGACCGCGTTAAGGTGTATCATAGACGTTTTGCCCAGCGGGGCGAAGCCTGGCGAAAGCGTGAGAGGATGCGTGAGCAAAAATAAACTGTCGAAGGGTCAACAACGTCGCGTAAGCGCAAACCATCAGCGTCGTCTGCAGCAACGGAGTGAAAAACCGGAGCCTGATGATAGCTTGTTTGGCGATGCGTCTGAGGGCGTGGTGATCAGCCGCTTTGGCATGCACGCAGATGTCGAAGACCAGGCGGGCGAAGTGCATCGCTGTAATATCCGCCGCACTATCCGCTCGCTGGTTACCGGCGATCGCGTTGTATGGCGTGCAGCGAATGAAAATGGCGGTAAAGGTATCGTTGAAGCGGTACACGAGCGTAAAACCGTGCTGACCCGCCCCGATTTTTATGACGGCGTAAAGCCTATCGCGGCCAATATCGATCAGATCATGATCGTGTCAGCTATTCTGCCGGAGCTTTCGCTCAATATTATCGACCGCTATCTGGTCGCCAGCGAAACGCTGGGTATTGAGCCGTTACTGGTACTCAACAAGATCGATCTGCTGGATAGTGACGCGCGTGCGTTTGTTGATGAGCAGATGGATATCTATCGCCATATCGGTTATCGCGTGCTGATGGTCTCCAGCTACGCACAGGATGGCCTGAAAGATCTGGAAGCGGCACTGACCGGGCGCGTCAGCATTTTTGCCGGCCAGTCAGGCGTGGGTAAATCGAGCCTGCTGAACCGGCTGCTGGGACTGGATGTTGCCGGCAGTGAGATTCTGACCAATGATGTGTCGGATGTGTCCGGACTGGGTCAGCACACCACGACCGCCTCACGTCTTTACCACTGCCCGCACGGCGGCGATGTGATCGACTCGCCCGGAGTGCGTGAATTTGGCCTGTGGCACCTTGAGCCGGAACAGGTTACCCGCGGGTTTATCGAATTCCGCGAATTTCTCGGCAGCTGTAAGTTCCGCGACTGCAAGCACGATACCGATCCCGGCTGCGCAATCCGTGAAGCGGTAGAGAATGGCCTGATCAACGCGTCGCGCTTTGATAATTACCACCGTATTCTTGAGAGTATGGCGCAGGTAAAAACGCGTAAAAACTTTTCTGCCGATGAAGATTGATCGGTAAAACGACATAGTCGCTAACTCACCGGGGCGCTGCTACAATCCGCCCCCCTTTTTTACGTAAACCACAGGTATTAAGCCAGGAGGCAACGGTGTTTGATCGTTTTAAACTCGGCCTGAATCATATTCTGCCCAAGAAGGCGCTGACCGAACTCGCCGGCTGGGGCGCCAGTCGCCGCGGTGGCTGGCTGACCAAAGCGGTCATTGATGCTTTCGTCTGGTTCTATAAAGTTGATATGGCGGAAGCCAGTAAGCCACATACCGGCAGCTATCGCACGTTCAACGACTTCTTTGTCCGCCCGCTGAAAGAGGGTGCCCGCCCTGTCGATCCTGACGCCTCGCTGCTGGCGCTGCCGTGTGACGGCGCGATCAGCCAGCTGGGCCGCATCACCGGCGATCAGATTTTTCAGGCGAAAGGACACTACTATACGCTGCAGGCGCTGCTGGCAGGCAACGACGAGCTGGCAGAGAAGTTTATTGATGGGGAGTTCGTTACCACTTATCTTGCCCCGCGCGACTACCACCGCGTGCATATGCCCTGCAACGGCATTCTGCGTGAAATGATCTACGTGCCGGGCGACCTCTACTCCGTTAACCCGCTCACGGCGCGCAATATTCCTAATCTGTTTGCGCGTAATGAGCGCGTTATCTGCGTATTTGATACCGATCACGGCCCGATGGTGCAAATTCTGGTGGGTGCCACTATCGTCGGCAGTATTGAAACTGTCTGGGCAGGAACCGTGACGCCGCCGCGTGAAGGTGTGATCAAACGCTGGCGCTATCCTTCTGCCGAACATGATGGTGCGGTCGTACTGCTGAAAGGTCAGGAAATGGGCCGTTTCAAGCTGGGTTCAACCGTGATCAACCTGTTCGCTCCTGACCGGGTAAAACTGGCGGAAAGCCTGGAGGCGGAAAGTAAAACGCGTCTCGGCCAGCCGCTGGCTATTGCACTGCCGCAGTCTGGCGACAGCGCCCCGCTGACTCAATAATCAGAGACCTGCTCCCGTGCGCGCTTTCCTTGTTCTACTGCTGAGCCTCGTGCTCAGCAGCCCTCTCTGTGCCGCCTCCCTCCCCTCCACTACGCAGCTGCAGCAGGAGCTGGATGAGGCGAAATCCGCTAAAAACAGTCCTGCACAAACCGAACAGGTGCAGGCGCTGGAAGCGGCCATCAATTTTCTCTCTGAACGCAGCGACTCGCTGGAGCGGGCGAAGCAGTATCAGCAGGTGATCGACGATTTTCCCCGGCTGGCACGCGAACTGCGCCAGCAGATCGCCACGCTGAACGAGACCAGCAAACCCGTACGCAGCAACATGAGCAATGCGGAACTGGATCAGGAAATACTCCAGGTCAGCAGCCAGCTGCTGGAAGAGGGACGGCAGGCGCAGCAGGAGCAGGACCGCGCACGTGAAATCAGCGACTCGCTGGCGCAGCTGCCGCAGCAGCAGACTGATGCGCGCCGTGCCATGACGGAGAATGAGCGTCGCGCGCAGGGCATTTCAAACAACGCGTCACCCCTTGCCCAGGCGCAGGTGTATGCCCGTCAGGCGGAAAGCGCAGCGAGCAAAGCCCGGGTGGATGAGCTGGAGCTGGCGCAGCTCTCAGCCAATAACCGTCAGGAACTGGCGCGCATGCGGGCAGAAGTGCATCAGCGGAAAGCCACGCAGCTGGATAACTATTTGCAGGCGCTGCGCAGCCAGCTGAACAATCAGCGTCAGCGCGAGGCGGAACTGGCGCTGGAGCGCACGGAGCAGCTGGCGGAAAACAGCGGCGATCTGCCGCCCACCATTAGCGAGCAGCTGCGTATTAATCGTCAGCTCTCTGCCGATCTGAATCAGCAGGCGCAGCGTATGGATCTGGTCGCCTCCCAGCAGCGTCTGGCAACTAATCAGACGCTGCAGGTGCGCCAGGCGCTGAGCACGCTGCGCGAGCAGTCACAGTGGCTGGGCGCCTCTAATTTGCTGGGTGAAGCGCTGCGCGCGCAGGTAGCCCGTCTGCCCGATATGCCAAAAGCACAGCAGATCGATAGCGAAATGGGCGAGCTGCGGGTACAGCGGCTGCACTATGAGTCACTGCTCGAGCGTCAGCAGACATTGCGTAAAGAGAAGCAGGAAGATGGCACGCCTTATACCAGCGAACAGAGCCGGATCCTGGACGCGCAGCTGCGCACCCAGCGTGAACTGCTTAATTCGCTGATCTCCGGCTGCGATACGCTGATTCTGGAGATCACCAAGCTGCGGGTGTCAAACACGCAGCTGCAGGATGCGCTCAGCGAAGTTAAAGAGGCGACGCATCGTTACCTCTTCTGGACGGCGGATGTCAGTCCGGTGGGCCTGAAGTATCCCCTTGAGGTAGCAAGCGCCCTCACCCGCCTGCTGTCGCTGGATACGCTGGGCCAGATGGGCAAAGCGCTGGCCATGATGTTTACCAGTCGCGAAACGGTGCTGCCGATTATGGGTGCCGTGCTGCTGGTGGGTTTCAGCATCAGCTCACGCCGCCACTACAACGCGTTTATGGCGCGCGCCGCCAGCCGCGTGGGCAAAGTGACACAGGATCGCTTCAGCCTGACGCTGCGGACGGTATTCTGGTCCATTCTGGTGGCGCTGCCGCTGCCGGTGCTTTGGGCAGCACTGGGGTATGGCCTGCAGCATGCGTGGCCCTATCCGTTTGCCGTGGCGATAGGGGATGGCATTACCGCCACGCTGCCGCTGCTGTGGGCGTTTATGATCAGCGCCGCCTTTGCCCGTCACGACGGCCTGTTTGTCGTGCATTTTCGCTGGCCGCAGACGCGGGTGGCGCGCGCCATGCGCTACTATTCGCTGACCGTGGGGCTGATTGTACCGCTGATCATGCTGCTGATCGCCTTTGGCAATCTGGAAGATCCGCAGTTTTCCGCGACGCTGGGACGACTCTGTTTTGTGCTGATCTGCGGTGCACTGAGCATTGTCACGGTCAGCCTGAAGCGCGCCGGTATTCCGCTTTATCTTGATAAAGAGGGCAGCGGAGATAATTTTGTCAATCGCATCCTGTGGAACCTGATGATCGCCATTCCGCTGGTGGCCGCTTTTGCATCCTGCATTGGCTATCTGGCAACCGCCCAGGCGCTGCTGGCTCGCCTGGAAACCTCAGTCTGTATCTGGTTCTTCCTGCTGGTGATTTATCACATTATTCGCCGCTGGATGCTGATTCAGCGCCGACGCATTGCGTTCGATCGCGCTCGCCAGCGTCGCGCCGATATGCTGGCCAACCGCGCGCGCAGTGAAGAAGAAAAAGAGCAGCAGAGCGCCACCAATACTGACACCATTGAAATTGATGAGCCGGTAATTGACCTCGATGCCATCAGTGCGCAGTCGCTGCGGCTGGTGCGTTCAATCCTGACCCTGATTGCGCTGGTATCGGTGATCCTGCTCTGGTCGGAAATCCACTCTGCGTTTAGCTTCCTCGATAACATTCCGCTCTGGGATGCCAGTACCACGGTTCAGGGCGTTGAGAGCGTGCAGCCTATCACGCTGGGTGCGGTGCTTATCGCCATTCTGGTGCTGATCATCACCACGCAGCTGGTCCGCAATATGCCGGCGCTGCTGGAGCTGGCGCTGCTGCAGCATCTCAGCCTCGCGCCGGGTACCGGCTACGCCATTACGACGCTGACCAAATATGCGCTGATGCTGATGGGGGGCCTGATAGGCTTCTCCATGATTGGCGTGGAGTGGTCAAAGCTGCAGTGGCTGGTCGCCGCACTGGGTCTTGGGCTCGGATTTGGCCTGCAGGAGATTTTTGCCAACTTTATCTCCGGCCTGATTATCCTGTTTGAAAAACCGATCCGCATTGGCGATACCGTCACCATTCGCGATCTTACCGGCAGCATTACGCGTATTAACACCCGCGCGACTACCATTACCGACTGGGACCGGAAAGAGATTATCGTGCCCAATAAAGCGTTTATTACCGAGCAGTTCGTGAACTGGTCTTTGTCAGATTCCGTTACGCGTGTGGTACTGACGATTCCGGCACCGGCGCGCGTAAACAGTGAAGAAGCCACCACCATACTGAAACAGGCGGCCGAGCGCTGCACCTACGTGCTGGATATGCCGCCGCCGGAAGTTTACCTTGTGGACCTGCAGCAGGGTATTCAGCTGTTTGAGCTGCGCGTGCATGCGGCAGAGATGGGCCATCGCATGCCGCTGCGGCATGAGCTGCATCAGCTCATTCTACGGGGCTTCGCGGAGCACAATATTGAGATGCCTTTCCCGCCCTTCCAGGTGCGTATGGAAACGCTGGGACGCAAAACGCCTGCCGGCAATGGCACGGCGGCGACGCAGACCTTCAAATCTGGCGGACTGTAACAAAAACGCCCGGCTTCAGCCGGGCGTTTCACACTGCGTAACAGGAGTTACTGCTTCACAAACTCTTCACCCTGCGCAATATCTTTTTTCAGCGTCTCCAGCATACCGTGCAGCGCCTGCTGTTCAAATTCGCTCAGCGTGCCCAGCGGGCGACGTTCGGCAATCCCGTTTTTCCCCAGCAGCAGCGGCTGAGAGAAGAAGCGCGCATATTCACCGTCGCCTTCGACATAGGCGCATTCGACTACGTTGGCCTCACCCTGCAGCGCACGGATCAGCGACAGGCCAAAGCGTGCGGCGGCCTGCCCCATTGAGAGAGTCGCCGATCCGCCACCCGCTTTGGCTTCCACCACTTCGGTGCCGGCGTTTTGAATACGCTTTGTCAGATCGGCGATCTCCTGCTCGCTGAAGCTGACGCCCGGCACCTGCGACAACAGCGGCAGAATGGTCACGCCAGAGTGGCCGCCCACCACCGGCACCTCTACTTCTCCTGGCTGTTTACCCTTGAGCGCAGCGACAAAGGTATTAGCACGAATGACATCCAGCGTGGAGACGCCAAACAGCCGGTTTTTATCGTAAACGCCAGCTTTTTTCAGCACCTCTGCGGCGATCGCCACGGTGGTATTAACCGGATTAGTGATTACGCCAATCAGCGCTTTAGGTGCCGTGCTGGCTACCTGCGCTATCAGGTTACGGACAATGCCCGCGTTAACGTTAAACAAATCCGCGCGATCCATGCCGGGTTTACGCGCTACTCCGGCAGAAATCAGGACCACGTCGGCCCCCTTCAACGCAGGGGTGGCATCTTCACCGCTGAAACCTTCAACCGTCACAGCGGTAGGGATATGGCTGAGATCGACCGCCACGCCAGGCGTGACCGGTGCAATATCATAGAGAGAGAGGGCGGAACCCGCGGGTAACTGCGTTTTGAGCAGCAGAGCCAGCGCCTGGCCAATACCGCCAGCGGCTCCGAGAACGGCAACTTTCATCCTGAACTCCTTATTAAGATGGGGCAAAGATATGCCAGAAATCCATCAGCTTACGAGTTTAGTCAACATCTCAGGCGATAGCGACATAGCCGTTGCGCACAGGCAGCATGCTGCTATCCGCTTCCGATACCGCTCTGTTTCAGAAGCACCTGAATGATCTTATCGCAGCCAGCAGAGATATACGGCTTTGATCGTCGATCTGGTTGTTACCACGTCAATAGTATAACAACTTTGCAACCTCTGCTTTGCGCGTCAGCGCGCGATTTTGGTGCGTAGCCAGTTTCTGCTAGAATGCCCGTCCCGCGCGGACGTATGGCGAAAGTCGCTGCTGACGCATTGCATAAAAATTCATCTAAATGCATAATAATTTATCAGCTGCAGGCTTGTTGCCTGCTGCGCCTCTCATTCATTGGTAGCTTATGCGTAATCCTTCAAAACAAGACGACCTTATCAAGGCATTTAAAGCCTTGCTTAAAGAAGAAAAATTCAGCTCTCAGGGCGAAATCGTGCAGGCGCTGCAGGAAGATGGCTTTGAAAATATCAATCAGTCAAAAGTCTCCCGCATGCTGACAAAGTTTGGCGCGGTGCGCACGCGCAACGCGAAAATGGAGATGGTTTACTGCCTGCCCGCTGAACTGGGTGTCCCTACCGCTACCAGCCCGCTGAAAAACCTGGTGCTGGATATCGATTACAATGAAGCGCTGGTCGTGATTCATACCAGTCCGGGCGCCGCGCAGCTGATTGCCCGCCTGCTCGATTCCCTCGGCAAAGCGGAAGGAATTCTGGGTACTATCGCCGGCGATGACACCATTTTCATCACCCCGGCGCGTGCTTTTACCGTTAAGCAGCTCTATGACGCGGTACTGGTGCTGTTTGAGCAGGAGCTGTAACACTTCTCTGCCGGCGGCCAGTCTGCCGGCCCTTCTGGCGTTCAGATACCTGCTGTCCTCTGTTACTCCGCCCCGCCTTTATCGCTAAAGGTTATCAAGCCGGCTGATATAGGTCAGACCTTTAATCTCCTGTCACTCTCAGCCATATATTCTCCTGCCTGTAACCACTCTTTCACCCGTTTTAACTGATTTTCTCGCCAGCGTGCAGCGGCATTGACCATAAACTTTGGCACGAAAAGTTAATTTGACGCAGATCACTGTTTTTGCGAAAAAAAAGCGCTTAGCGGATGAAAAATAGCCGATTTTAATAACTTAACGTTATAAAAAGGTGGCATAAGGATAAAGGATAACAACGAAACATTATTAGCGAAGTATTAATTTCCTGCGTGATTAGATCTATACTTCTTTTCGTGACGCAAATCACACTAACTAAAAAGATAAAAATCACAGACGAGGAAAATACCATGAACGTTAAAGCGGCTATCGCCACCCTAAGCATTCTCTCTGCACTCTCATTTGGCGCTTCTGCAGCAGATTCTATTTCTGCCGATCAGGCAGCGAACCTGCAGTCTGCCGGCACCATCAGCGTCAGCGGCGTGGGCGGCTCGCCAATGGATATCCACCAGCAGCTGAATGCGAAAGCCGATGCGCAGGGCGCAAAAGCGTATCGTGTTATCGAGGCGTATAACGACAACACATACCACGCTACAGCTGAACTCTATAAATAACTGTCAACCGGCGTGATACAACGCCGATGCTAATCGACGACCCGCTTACTCTGGTGTAGCTGCAGGTTGTTGATGCTAACGAGGAGATACATCATGAAAATCAAAACAACTCTTGCAACGGCTGGCCTGCTCTCTCTGTTTGCCTTTGGCGCCTCTGCGGCTCAACTGGTTACCAGTGAATCAGCACAAAATCTGCAGCCTGCTGGCAGCACCATCTCAATCAGCGGTACCGGCGGTTCACCAATGGATTATCGCGAACAGCTTTCTCAGAAAGCTGATGCGCAGGGCGCCAGCGCTTACCGCGTCATCGAAGCGCGTACCGGCGACAGCTATCACGTGACCGCCGAACTCTATAAGTAATTCCTCGTCACCCCTGACGAACCTTTTGGCCCCGCTTTGCGGGGCCCTTTTTGGGTTGTATTACTGAGCGGTAAAGTGGAGCTGGCCCTCCAGCTCCTCTTCTGCCTTTTCAAATAGCAGGATCAGAGCGCTATACCGGCGTTTCTGCCCTCTCCCCAGATTAACGAAGACAATTTCCAGCGGCAGCGGAAGCTGTTCACCGGTCATCACCCGCCAGAGATCGTCCGGATCGCGAATAGCGGCCTCGTTCAGCATAAAACGCTCGCCAAACTGACTGTAGAAGTGGGCCTGATCGACGATTTCATCAAAATCGAAACGCTCGGTTCGCATGCTGTATCCTCCTGCTAAGAGAGACCGCCCAGATGCAGCGCTTTGACTTCCAGGTACTCTTCAATACCCAGCACTGAGCCTTCGCGTCCCAGACCTGATTCTTTAATCCCGCCAAACGGCGCCACCTCAGTAGAGACCGCGCACTCATTAATACCGATCATCCCCGCTTCCAGCGCGGCAGCGACGCGGAACACCCGCTGCAGATTCTGCGTATAGAAGTAGGCAGCCAGACCATATTCGGTATCATTCGCCCGCCCGATTACCTCCTCTTCGCTGCTGAAGCGGAAGCAGGCCGCAACCGGACCAAATGTCTCCTCCTGCGCCAGCATCATGCTCTCCTGCGCTTCGGCAATGACCGTGGGCTGCCAGAAATTGCCGCCCAGCGCATGCCGTTCGCCACCGGTGACAATTCGGCCACCTTTACGCACCGCATCCTGCACATGCTCTTCAACTTTTTCCAGCGCGGAGGCAGCGATCAGCGGCCCGACGATCACACCTTCATCCATACCGTTCCCGACTTTGAGCTGCTTAACCGCTTCTGCCAGCTGCGTAACAAAGCGATCGTAAATCTGCTCATGGATATAAAAACGATTCACGCTCACGCAGACCTGACCGGCATTGCGGAATTTATTGGCAATCGCACCCTGTACCGCAGCGTCAATATCCGCATCTTCAAAGACGATATATGGCGCGTTGCCGCCTAGCTCCATGGAGACCTTTTTCATCGTCTCAGCCGCATTGCGCATCAGCGTTTTGCCCACGGCAGTTGAGCCGGTAAACGAGATTTTGCGCACCGCGCGTGAGGCCATGATAGCGTCGCTGATCGCCCGGGTATCGCCCGCGACGGCATTGAGCACGCCGTCCGGCACGCCAGCCTGCTGCGCCAGGGCTATCAGGGCAAACGCGCTGAGCGGTGTATTGTTCGCCGGTTTAATAATCCCGGTGCAGCCTGCGGCCAGCGCCGGCCCAAGCTTACGGGTCAGCATCGCCATCGGGAAATTCCAGGGGGTAATCGCCGCGACCACGCCAACCGGTTCACGCGTGGCCAGAATACGCGAGCCGGGTTTAGCGGGCGGAATAATCTCGCCGTTAGCGCGCTTTGCCTCTTCTGCAAACCACTGAATAAAGCTCGCGGCATACTCTACTTCGCCTTCCGCCTCTTTGACCGGCTTACCCTGCTCGGCGGTCATCAGCTCTGCAAGCCAGCGTTTGTTTTCCACGATCAGCTGATACCAGCGCATCAGGATCCCGGATCGCTCTTTGGCCGTTTTATCCCGCCAGCCGGGAAAAGCGCGCTGCGCGGCAGCGATCGCTTGTTCGGTTTCCGCTTTACCCGCTTTGGCGACGCGGGCAATGACCTCGCCGGTCGCCGGGTTGGTTACGTCAAACGTCGCGGAGGCCGCATGCCATTGACCCGCAGCGAAGAAGCCGGTTTTGAAGAGTTCATGTTGCTGCAAAGAAGCGGACATCAGTATTCTCCTGTCAGTATGCATCCGTCAGGAAAGTATAGATGGCAACGCGCAGCCGATTGGTGTCAGCGTGGCATAAACCCGCCGCCGCGCACGGCGGCAGGCTCAAATCTGGATGAGGGTGTTCTGATATTTGTCCAGCATCTGCGTCAGGCGGGCGACCGGCTCCGTGACGCTGGCAGGGGCACTATAATGCGCCAGCTTCTCCTGATAGCCAGCCAGCTCCTGCAACAGTGTCCTGAACGCGTCGCGTCGCTTATCATCACTGCTGGCTGAGATAACCCGGTCCGCGGTGTGCCGCAGCTGCCGGTGATAAGCGGAGAGCTCCGCATTGACCGGCACTTCTGCATTACGCAGCCGCTGATGACCAATGATCAGCGTCAGGGCGATACGGTATTTGTCGATATCGCCCGGAAACAGGTTGAGCAGCAGAAAAAGTTGCTGATAAAGCGCCGGCAGATGATTTTCACGGCGCCGGGCCTGATTGGTCGTCAGCGCTGCAACAGCAGCATACATCAGGCGATTCAGCAGTTTGCGGCCGGTACGCGCTTTGGATTTATCGCGAATCAGCAAAATCACCATCATGGCGACAAAGCTGCCGATCCACTGCCCCAGCGCGTTATCGAGAAACACGTTGAATTCAAACTTCATCGGGTTATCCAGCACCAGCACATTGATTGTGCCAATCAGCGCGCCCAGCGTGCCAATCTGCCGCCGCTGCACAAAGATACCGCCGACAAAGCCGAGCAGGCCGATGGCGATGCAGAGCAGCAGCGCACTCTGCTGCGTGGCAGGCAGAACCCAGGTGAAGTAGAACAATCCAAGCGGCACGGCGACCGCCATACCGTAAAAGAAATCTTTGGCCATCATCAGCGGATTGGGCATGCGCATCGCCAGTGCGGTGATCACCCCCAGCATGACCATGCAGCCGCTGCCGGAGGTCCAGCCGGTATAGAGCCAGAACAGGGCCCCCAGCGCGGTGGCGACAAAGGTGCGAATACCGTTGATCATCGCATGGTGAGTTTCAGCCGAACGGGCCTGAACGATAATTTCCCGCTGCAGGATGTTCTCTTCAAGGGCGCTGATACGGCTGTTGCATTTAATCCCTTTGATCAGCAGCAGATATTCAGTCGCTGCTCCGGTCCAGCTCGCCAGCGTGACCGGAACCGTTTTGCTGCTGTCGCTGATAACGCGACGCAGCACTTTCATGCGCTTATGCACCTCACCGGCGCTGTTTGCCTCTTTTTCCAGCAGCAGCCGGAACTGCGGCGGAATATAGTCGGGCCGGGAGTTCTGGATAAGAAACGTCTCAGCGGCCTGCGTAATCAGCGTCAGCGACAGCGTATTAAGCATCTTTAGCCGGCGACTGCTGTTCTGCCAGCGAGATGACTCCATCATCAGCTGACTGCGCATGCCGTTCAGGGCAGTGGTGCGGCGTACCAGCGCGCTCCAGGCTTTGTCCACCTCATCTTTATCTTCATGCGCAACGCAGAGCTGCAGCAGTTTGTAGTGCGCCACCAGCAGCGCATCCACTTCGGCATCGATGACTTTTTTAATGGAGCGCGGTGAAAACAGCATATCTGCCAGAATCGCACAGAGGATCCCGAGCACAATTTCGCTGCAGCGCTCAACGGCAAACTGGGGGGCGAGCGTCAGCCCGCCGGTTGCGTCAGCGGTTACAACGATAATCAGCGCCGTATAGCCTGCCAGCCCAAGCGCATAGGAGTTTTCGACTTTGATCAGCGAGGAGAGCCAGACGCAGAAACCGGCCCACATGCAGCACAGCAGCAGCATCACGACCGGCGCACGCACGGTGGTGATCATGATAGTCAGCGCAGCGATACAGCCGATAAAAGTGCCGATGATGCGCAACACGCCGCGATAGCGCAGCGCGCCGGAGTAGGGATCGCCGCCGGCCGCAAAGGCGGTGCCGCCAGCGACAATACCGGCTGTCATCACCGCCCAGCGCGGCGTTTCCAGATGAAAGTGAAAGCCAATCATCAGCGCGGCCACCAGCGCAAACGTCAGCTTGATCGGGAAACGCAAAAACTCAATCATCACGCCCCCGCTTAACCAAACTCACGCAGGCGATTGAAGAATTGCGCCAGCGGCGAGACGTTGGTCTGCCGATCCTGCTCACCGGTGATCACCACGGTCGCGGTTGTGCCTGCCGGGAAGCGGTTGCCAGGCTGGGCATCCAGGCGGATACGCACCGGCACGCGCTGCGCCAGGCGCACCCACTCCAGATTCGAGTCCACCGTTGCCATACCTTTATTATCAATGCTGCTGCTGCTGTTGGTCACCCCGGCAGCCACGCTGTCCACCGTGCCGCGTAACACGGTATTGCTGCCCAGCGGCGTGACTTCAGCGCGAAAGCCCGGACGCACGCCGCTGAGTTTGGTCTCTTCCATATAAGCCAGCACGTAGAAAGAGTGCTGCTGTACCAGCGCGACCGCCACGGAGCCGCGCGTAATGAATTCACCCTCATAGACATTGAGGTTGGTTACCCAGCCATCAGAGGGGGCTTTGATCGTAGTACGGTCGAGATCGATAACCGCCAGATCGCGGGTAGCGATCGATTTCGCCAGCTGATGTTCACTGGTCTGCAGATCGCTGTTGGCCTGTTCAATCGCCTCACGCGACATCGCGCTGGTACCGAGCTGATTACGGCGTCCCGCCTCGCGGCGTTTTTCACTCACCAGCGCCTGATAGTAGTCCACGTCTGCCTGCGCCTGCGCCAGCGCTTTCTGATAGCGCGGCCGGTCAACGATAAACAGCGTATCGCCCTTTTTCACCAGCTGGTTGTCATGTACCGGCACGTCGGTGATCAGCCCGGTGACATCAGGTGCGATAGCCACCACATCCGCAGAGAATTTAGCATCGCGTGTCCACGGGGATTCGGTGTAGAACACCCAGGCGCGGAAGACAATCACGACGGCGATGATAACCAGCAGGAGCGTAATCGCGTAACGCGCGATTTTTCTTATGAGCGCTTTCACTTAAAACCTCAGATGAATAGACGGGATACAAGATAAAACACACAGCAATACAGGGCCGTGTTAAACAGGGCCGGATGCCAGACAAGATCGTAGATCCCGCTTGGCGTCAGCACACGTTTCACCAGCCAGAACAGCGCCAGCGAAACCAGTAGTTCAATGAAGATGGGCGGGAAAGATAGCCCGAATACGACAAATACCGGAAGCACACTCATTTCGGTTCCTTAGTTCGACCTTGCCGGGATCGCACCGCTTTTGCCCCCACGCTGTGCCGCACCGGGAATGGTTAAGCAGGCAGCAGAAAAATGGCAGTAACCTTCAGGCCGCCCTGCGCTAATCATAGCGTATCATCAGCCTGTCTGGTCCGTAACGGGATGCAGTGCATAAACCCAGCGCGCGTATAATAACGTGCCTGACTATATGTTTTCTACAAATCGTGACATAAATCACTTTTTAATCCGAATAAATAATCGCACGACTTAGCGCGCTGTCTGTTTTTGCCAAAGTGGCTGAATCGGAGGCATTTATAGCTGACGCAGCCACAAAAAAGGCTGCCCGCAGGCAGCCTTTAGAGTGACAGAGGCTCAGCACCTCAGGCGGTGCCGCCTACGGTGATTTTGTCCAGCTTCAGCGTTGGCTGGCCCACGCCAACCGGGACGCTCTGCCCCTCTTTACCGCATACGCCGACGCCTTTATCCAGCGCCAGATCGTTACCGACCATTGAGATTTGCTGCATCGCCTCAATGCCGGAGCCAATCAGCGTAGCGCCTTTGACCGGCCGGGTAACTTTACCCTTCTCAATCAGATACGCTTCTGAGGTAGAGAAGACAAATTTGCCCGAGGTGATATCGACCTGACCACCGCCGAAGTTAGGCGCATAGAGGCCATATTCCACGCTTTCGATGATCTCCTGCGGCGTGGACTTGCCCGCCAGCATGTAGGTATTAGTCATGCGCGGCATCGGCAGATGCGCATACGATTCGCGCCGGCCATTACCGGTTGGCGGCACACCCATCAGGCGCGCGTTAAGCTTGTCCTGGATATAGCCCTTCAGCACGCCATTTTCGATCAGCATGTTGTACTGACCCGGAACGCCCTCATCATCCACCGCCAGCGAGCCACGCAGCCCCTCCAGCGTACCATCATCCACCACGGTGCAGAGTTCCGAAGCAACCAGCTGCCCCATCTTGCCGCTGAATACCGACGTTTCACGACGGTTAAAGTCACCCTCAAGGCCATGTCCTACCGCTTCATGCAGCAGCACGCCCGGCCAGCCAGCGCCCAGCACGACCGGCAGCGCGCCAGCAGGGGCTGCAACTGCAGAGAGGTTAACCAGCGCCATACGCACCGCTTCGCGCGCCCAGGCGTCAGCCCGGACGTCACCGCTCTCATCGGCGAGGAAAAATTCATAGCCGGTACGCGCGCCGCCGCCGCTTGAGCCGCGCTCGCGCTTGCCCTGATCTTCCACCTGCACGCTGATTGACAGACGCACCAGCGGACGAATATCCGCCGCCAGCGTCCCATCGGTTGCCGCAACCAGCACCTGCTCATAAACGCCGCTCAGGCTGGCATTGACCTCCTGTACGCGCGGGTCGGCCGCGCGCGCCACGCGGTCCACGCGATGCAGCAGGGCGATTTTATCTTCACGCGTCAGGCTGTCGAGCGGGTTAACCGGCGCATAGAGCGAACGTTGCATTACTGCCTGCAGCGTATGTGCGGTGCCATTGCCCTGCTCGCGTACGATACTGCGCGCGGCTTCCGAAGACTGCTGCAGCGCGTTCAGGGTGATCTGGTCTGCATAGGCGAAGCCGGTTTTTTCACCGCTTACGGCACGTACACCAACGCCCTGATCGATATGGTAGGAGCCATCTTTAATAATTTTATCTTCCAGCACCCAGGACTCATGGAAGCTGGACTGAAAATAGAGATCGGCATAATCCAGACGACGTTCTGAAAGCTGCCCTAACAGGGAATGGAGGTCCTGCTGATTAATGCTGTTCGCAGCTAGTAACTGCTCACTTACCAGATTCAGAGTCATCGTTTCTCACTCATTATGTGCTCAGATAGTCATAGCCTGCGGCAATTCCCCGACGGCGTCAAATTCACTTGCTGCCGGCGTCGCGCGCTTTGCGCAGCACTTCACTGATTTCCGGTTTATCCAGCGGGCCGCTGATGTGATAGCGCAGCAGGGAAATCTTGTTCCAGAGCGGTCCCAGTACCTTGCTGGCGGCAAAAACGGCGGCGCCAACCACCGGATTGATTGCAAACGCCGTTGCCACACCGACCGACGCGGAGATCTCCGGCGCCACGACCGCTTCCATATCAATTTTTCGCTGTACCAGATCGATCCGGCCCTGCATCGCGATATCCGCCTCCAGCCCATCTACCAGCAGGTTATCAGTGCGCATGACGCCGTTTTCGATCCAGGCGGTGCCGTTGATTGAATCAAAATAGAAGCCATCGCTGAAGGTATCGCTGAAATCCAGACGCAGCTTGCGCAGCAGCGCATCAAAACTTACCAGACGCAGCAGCTGTCCTGCCCGTCCGGTATTAACGTCGGCAATCTCTCCTTTGCCAAAGTGCGTTTTCAGCGTGCCGCTCAGCGACGCCTCAGCAGGCTGCCAGGGCGCGGCGCGCCAGTGCAGGTCATAATCCACGTTAAACGGCGCATCGCGCAGCGGCGTGTTCATACCGAACCAGTTAGTAGCGTCATTAATATTGCTGCCGCTCAGGCGTCCCTTCAGCGAGGTGCGCGGATTGCCCGGTGAATTAACCCATTCGCCACTGATACTGAGCCGGGCGCTGCCGCTGTCCACTATTCCGTTAGTGAGTGCTAACGTCTCTCCGCGCGGCGTCAGCGTTGCAGCCATCCGTCCGAACTTCTGTCCGCGCAGCCAGCACTCATCGCAGTTAAGCTGCAGCGCAGGCCATTTGCTGAAATCGATACCGCTGTCGCCGCTGAACGGTGATGACGCCTGTTTGCTGCCGGTCTCTTTCCATTGCGGGTTGTAATAAAGGTAGTTCAGATTGATGCGCCACGGTGCACGCTGCGCTGTTGTCAGCGTGCCGCGCGCTTCACGACTCTCCAGCTTCAGCTGCGCATCACCGCCCGCGCCCTGCAGCAGAGTGGCGCTGAGATCGTGCCACTGCTGCCCGCCAAGCGTCAGGGCTGGCGTATGCAGCGTAA
>Ga0209370_1001148_pt1 | contig 25261 bp, 20 predicted proteins | sample AgamicAtPrz_FD_187164 | JGI IMG/M metagenome (GOLD analysis project Ga0209370, IMG submission 187164) | Agave microbial communities from Guanajuato, Mexico - At.P.rz (SPAdes) (version 2) | ecosystem: Host-associated > Plants > Phyllosphere > Phylloplane/Leaf | place: Guanajuato, Mexico... | reverse complement strand
GCGCCAACCCCACGCAGATGAGTTGGGCCGACGCCAAGCCGGCGCTGACCACCGGCGCCGTGGATGGCCAGGAAAACCCGCTGTCGGTGTTCGACGTGGCGCGCATCGACCAGGCCGGGCAGAAGTACCTGACCCGCTGGAACTACATGGCCGACCCGCTGATCTTCGCCGTCAACCAGCGCATCTGGAAGGAACTGCCGGAAGCTGACCGCGAGCTGTTGGCGCAGGCCGCCCGCGATGCCGGCGAATGGGAAGTGAAGCTGTCGCGCGACGCCGAAGCCAAGCGCCTGACGGACATTCGCGAGCGTGGCGTGGAGGTGATCGAGCTGAGCGATGCCGAGCACCAGGCGTTCGTCGACGCCACCCGCAGCGTGCAGGACAAGTGGGCTTCGCGTATCGGCAACGAGCTGATGGAGGCGGCGCGCAGCGCCATCGACAAGCCCTGATCCCGTTGCGTTAGCCGTCTTATCGGGCGCCACCCAGGTTGCGCAAACCGGGCCTGGGTGGCTTGCCGTTTCGTTGAGGTTCTTATGAGCAATAAACCGGACGCGTCCATCGAGCGCGTGCTGGCCACCCTGGCGTTGGCGCTGATCGGTCTGATCAGCCTGGCCAACGTGGTGGTGCGCTATTTCACCGACGCCTCGTTCGCCTTCACCGAGGAACTCTCGGTGTTCCTGCTGGTGGTACTGACCTTCGCCGGCGCTTCGGTGGCGCTGCGCCGCAACGGCCATATCCGCATCGGCATGCTCGAGCAGCTGTTCCCGCGTCTGCGCACGCCGCTGATCGTCGTGCAGTGGCTCGCCGGTGTGCTGGTACTCGGTCTGGTCAGCTGGTATGGCGGGCAGTTCGCCTGGGAGGAATACCAGTGGCAATCGGAGTCGCCGGGCATGGGGTTGCCGAATTGGTGGTACGTGGTGTGGCTGCCGCTGCTGAGCCTGTTCATGCTGCTGCGCCTGACCCAGATGACCCTCGATCGCCTGCGCGGGAGGATCAGCGATGAGCCCTGATCTGTTGCTGGTTCTGAGTTTCGTCGCGTTGCTCGCGGTGGGCGTGCCGGTGGCTTTCGCCCTCGGCCTGGCTGGCGCCATCGGCATCGTCGCCGGCCTGTCGCCGGACATGCTCGCCACCCTTGGCACCAACACCTACAACAGCGTGGCCAAGTACCCGCTGATCGCCATTCCGCTGTTCATCCTCACCGGCCTGGTGTTCGAGAAGGCCGGTGTGGCGGTTCGGCTGGTGCGCTTCGCCCAGGCAGTGATCGGCCCGCGGCATGGCGGCCTGGCCATGGTCGCCGTGCTGGTGTGCATGATCATGGGCGGGATGAGCGGTTCCGGCCCGGCGGATGCCGCGGCGGTGGCCATGGTGATGCTGCCGAGCATGACCAAGGCGGGTTATCCCAAGCCGTTCTCGGCGACGGTGATCGCCGCGTCTGCCTCGACAGCCATTCTGATCCCGCCGTCGATCGCGCTGATTCTCTACTCCATCGTGGTGCCCGGCGTGGACCTGCGCGCACTGTTCGCCGCCGGCCTGTTTCCCGGCATCCTCGCCGGCCTGACCCTGTTGCTGCCGGTGTGGCTGATCTCCCGTCGCTATGGTTGGGAAGCGCCGCAGGGCGAGGAGCGGCCGCCGCTGTGGGCCAGCTTCAAGGATGCGCTGCCGGCGCTGTTCGCGCCGATCCTGATCCTCGGCGGCCTGCGCAGCGGCCTGTTCACGCCGACCGAAGCGGCTGTGGCGGCGGTGGCCTATGGCATCCTGGTCGGCCTGTTCCTCACCCGTGAACTGGACTGGCGCAGCCTCTGGCGCCTGTGCGGCGAGGCGGCGGTGATTTCCGGCGTGGTGATGCTGATCATCGCCCTGGCCGGCATCTTCGCCTGGGCCGGCACCATGCTCGGCACTTTCCGCCATCTGGCCGAGTGGATGATTTCGCTTTCGGACAACGGCACCACCCTGCTGATCCTGGTGATGCTCGCCGTCCTGCTGGTGGGCATGCTGCTCGATGCGATTTCCATCTACCTGATCCTCATGCCGATCCTGATTCCGGTGATGCAGCATTTCGGCTGGAACCCGGTGTGGTTCGGCATCCTGCTGGCGATGAACATCGCCATCGGCCAATTCACCCCGCCGGTGGCGGTGAACCTGCTGGTGACCACCGAGGTGGCGAAGATCCGACTGGAGCAGACGGTCGGCTGGGCGCTACTGTTCGTAGTAATCATGGGCAGCGCGCTGGTGCTGGTGGCGATCTTCCCGGAGATTGCCCTGTGGTTGCCGCGGACGCTTGGGTATGCGGTGGACTGAATGATGGAGCGGGGCACCGCTCAGGTGCCCCGTTATTGAACGCCAATCGGTTGATTATCTGGACTGGGAACCGGCGGATCACCGGTCAGCGCCGGCTGGCGGGTGTTGTTGAAAATAATTATCAGCGGATATATGTTCGCAACCCTTTCCCTGCACGAGATCCCCCGAGTGCGCCCGCCCCTCGATCCTGACGCCCAAGACGGCCAGTTCCAGCGCCATGCCGGCGAGCTGTTGCGTTTTCTGACGCGACAGGTCAAGTGCAGCGAGCTGGCCGCGGACTTGCGTCAGGAAACCTGGTTGCGCTTCCAGCGCCGCGGAGGTGATGAGGTGGGCAATCTGCGGGCCTTTCTGTATCGCATCGCCCGCAACCTGGTGATCGATCACTTGCGCCAGCAGCAGGCACGCCCGGCGCAGGAGGAGGTTTCGGTGGAACTCGTCTCCGAGCAGCCCGGCCCCGAGCAGATCGTCGGCGACGTGCAGCAAGTCGGTCGCCTGCACAGCGTCCTCCAAGAACTGCCGCCCCACCTGCGCCAGGCGCTGCTGTGGAATCGTCTCGACGGCCTGACGCAAAAGGAGATCGGCAAACGCCTTGGGGTTTCCGAGAGCATGGCCGGGCGCTATATCCTCAAGGCCCTCGAACACTGTCAGCAGAAAATGGATTTGATGCCGTGACCACCGATTCCTCACTTCTCGCCCAGGCCAGGGAATGGCAGGTGCTGCTGCATTCCGGACGCGCCACGGCGGCCGATCACCTAGCTGCCAAAGCCTGGCGTGAACGCTCGCCGGCACACGAACAGGCTGCCCACGAAGTGGACCAGCTGTGGGCATTGCTGGGGCAAGTGCAGCAACCGGCCACCGCGCAACCGATGCACTCGTCAGGCCGGCGTCGCTCGCTACGCTGGCCCGTTTCCTTGGCCAGTGCCGCGTTGTTGCTCATCGCCCTGTGGCTGCCCCAGGGCGCCTGGCTGGGTTGGTACGCCGATGTGGCGACGGCGCCGGGCGAAGTGCGCACCCTCGAACTGGGCGACGGCACCATCCTCACCCTCAATGGCGCCACGGCGCTGGATTGGACACTCGGTGAAGGGCGCCGGGAAGTGCGTTTGTACCGCGGTGAGGTGGACCTGCAGGTCGCCAAGGATGCCAGCCGGCCATTTATCGTCGAGGCCGGGCCGGCGCGTATCCGGGTCACCGGCACGCGTTTCGATGTCGACTACGACGGCCGCGATGTGGTGCTGGCCGTGACCGAAGGGCAGGTGCAGGCCAGCGATGCAACGGACCGGCCGCTGCCGGTAGGCGCCAACCAGCAGGTGCGCTGGAGGGGTGATCAGCTGCAGGCGGTGCAGCCGCTGGATGCCCGTCAGCAATTGGCCTGGCAGCGCGGCAAGCTGGTGTTTCGCGCTCAGCCGCTGGGCGAGGTGTTCGCTGCGCTGGAGCGCAGCCAGCGGCAGCGGGTGATCTTTCTCGATGACAGCATACGCGAGCTGAAGGTTACCGGCGTGTTTGCCCTCGATGACCCGCAAGCCGTACTGCGCGCCATCGAAAGCGCCCTGCCGATACGCCTGGTGCGCCTGCCTGGTTTGCTACTGGTCAGCCGAGCCTGATTCACCGCCACTGTGTCGGCCGAGTTGGAAAATATTCGGTTGGCGGTTCAGAAACGTGCAAGTGCTTCGTCTTCCTCTCTGCAAATGCGACTTCTTCGCATGACCTTATGCAGAACACAGGAAATTCAGCATGCGCCTGACGCGTACTCCTCTCTGGCAAGCCATCGCCACCGCCCACCTGCTGCTCGCCGCCACCAGCGCCTCGGCTCTGGAGTTCGATCTACCTGCCCAGCCGCTCGACGCGGCGCTGACCGACTTCGCCGAGCAGGCCAACGTGCGCCTGCTCTACGACGCCAGCCTGACCCCCGGCGAGCGTCAGGCACCGGCGCTCAAGGGCGACTACTCGGTGGACGAGGGGCTGCAGCGGCTGTTGCAGGGCAGCGGCCTGAGTTACCTGATCGGCGCCGATGGGACGGTCAGCCTGGTGCCGCTGAGCAGTGACGCCAACTCGCTGCAGCTCGACGCCACCACCGTCAGCGGCCAGGCCGACGGGCGCCTGGATCTTCCGGTCGAGTACGCCGGCGGCCAGGTCGCCCGCGGCGCGCGGATCGGCATGCTGGGCAATCAGGATATGCAGGATGTGCCGTTCAGCTTCAGCAGCTATACCTCCGACCTGATCAAGAACCGCCAAGCGCAGAGCCTGGGTGATGTTCTCAACAGCGACTCGGCCGTGCGACAGTCCTATGGCTTCGGCAACTTCTCGCAAGTGTTCGTGATTCGCGGTTTCCAGCTGTATAGCGACGATATCGCCTTCAACGGTCTGTACGGCATCCTGCCGCGGCAGATCATTTCGGCCGAGGCTGTCGAGCGGGTCGAAGTGTTCAAGGGCGCCAATGCCTTTCTCAATGGCTTTGCGCCTGGAGGTAGCGGCATCGGTGGAGCGATCAACGTCGTGTCCAAACATGCCGAGGACACACCGACCCGAAACATGACCCTGGACTACGGCAGCGACAGCCGGGTCGGTACGCACCTCGACCTTGGCCAGCGTTTCGGCGAGGACAACCGCTTCGGCGTTCGCGTCAACCTGGCCAAGCGTGAGGGCGAGAGCGCCATCGACGACGAAAGCAAACACTTCACTCTGGCGGCGGTCGGCCTCGACTACCGGGGTGACAGGCTGCGGGTCTCGACCGATTTCGGCTACCAGAAACAGCGGGTCAACGAAGGGCGTTCTCCGGTGTATCTGGATACGACGCTGACCAGCAGGCTTGGCGGCAAAACGCCCAAGGCGCCGGACGCCAAGGGTAACTATGCACAGCCCTGGAGCTGGTCGCAGCTGGAAGATACCTATGGGATGCTCAATGCCGAATATGACCTCAGTGATCACTGGACGGCGTACATGGCCGCCGGCGGCAAGTACACGCGCGAGAACGGTATTTATGGATCGACCTACGTAAATGCGCTCGATGGCTCGGCGCGTGTCGGGCGACTGTATTCACCGCTCGATCAGGAGAATCTCAGTGCGCTGGCTGGGCTGCGCGGCAGCTTCAATACGGGCTCCGTGAGCCACCAGCTCAACCTGGCAGTGAACGGCCTGTGGACGGAAAAGAGAAACGCCTATGAGTCCACGGCTGCAGGCAGCCGGCGTTTCGGCAACCTCTATGATCCAGTCGACGTAGCCGAGCCGGTTGCCACCACCCGTGCAGGTGACATTCATGATCCGAAGACCACGGCCAAGGTGCAGAACCGCAGCCTGGCAGTCTCCGAGACGTTGGGCTTTCTCGATGACCGCGTGCTGTTGACGTTGGGCGCTCGCCGACAGTCCATTGGCTCGGATGCCTGGAGCGCGGTCGATCGGTCACGTACCGCCAACTATCAGGAAAGCATTACCACGCCGGCCTATGGCTTAGTGGTGAAACCAACCGAATACCTGTCGCTCTATGCCAACCGCATCGAGTCGCTGCAGCAAGGGCAGACGGCGCCGTCTACTGCCAATAATCGCAATGAGGTGTTCGCACCCTATCGAGCCAAGCAGACCGAGGCTGGCATTAAGTTGGACTGGGGCCTCTACGGTGGAAGCCTCGGTGTCTATCGCATCGAGTTGCCGCAGGGCGTATTGGGTGGCGATGGCAACTACCGGGTGGACGCACAACAGCGTAACCAGGGCGTCGAATTGAGCGTATTTGGTGAGCCGATGCCCGGCCTGCGTTTACTGGCCGGAGGCACCTGGATTGACTCTGAGTTGAGCGGTGGCGTCAGTGGCACAGAGGGTAACCGCGCTGTCGGCGTGCCCGAGTTTCAGTTCAACCTGAGCGCGGATTGGGACGTTCCGGGTGTGCCCGGTCTGGCCCTCAATGGTCTGCTGCTGCGCACCGGCGGGCAGTTCTACGATTCTGCCAATAACTACAGCATCCCGGCCTGGACGCGTGTCGATCTTGGCGCCCGCTACGCCTTCAAGGTTGAGCAGCGTGGCGTGACGCTGCGTGCTGGCGTGGAAAACGTGGCAGGCAAGGACTACTGGGCCTCCACCAACGGCGGCTACCTGACCCAGGGCGAGCCACGTACGCTCAAGGTATCGGCCACCCTAGATTTCTAACGCCTGCTCATCGCGACGAGTCGTGACGCCCGAGGACTGCTGTCCTCGGGCTCGTGCCGGCTAGAAAGTCAGGCGCAGCCCCAGCGTCGCGTTGCGCGGGGTGCCGTAGTAGGCCGTGGACGTGCCGGTGTAGTACTCCTTGTCGAGCAGGTTGTTGACGTTGAGCGTCGCGCTGAGCTGTTCGGTGATGGGGTAACGGGCCATCAGGTCTACGACGGCATAGCTGTCCTGAGTGAAGCGCACGCCGTTCGGGCCGGAGCCGTCCGTATAGGCCGCGTTCTGCCAGTTCACTCCGCCGCCCAGGGTCAGGCCGTTGCCGATGTTTTCCAGCAGGTAGCTGGTGAACAGCTTGGCGGTGTTCTGCGGGACGTTGGTGTTGAGCGCGCGGCCGTCGGAGTCCTGCACGATATTGCGAGAGAAGCTGGTGCTCAGTTGCCAGTTCGGTAGCAGCTCGCCGGTCAACTCCACCTCGAAACCGCGGGTCTTGGTGCCAGATTCGGCGCGGTAGGCCTGGTCACCATTGGGGGCCGTCTGCCCGTCTATGGCGACGGCAAGATTGTCCTGCTCGATCTGGTAGATCGCCGTGGAGAAATTCAGGCGGTCTTCGAAGAACCCGGCCTTGATGCCGGCCTCGTAGCCTTTGCCTTCCAGTGGGTCGATGAACGCCCCGCTCGCCGTACGCCGATTCTGCGGTTTGAAGATGCTGGTGTAGCTGGTGTAGACCGACCAGGTATCGTCGAGGTCGTAGACCAGGCCGGCGAAGGGCGTGAACACACCAGTTTCTGTCCGCCTGCTGGTCTCGTCAGCGGCATTGTAGTTGTCGGTCTTCTGCACGCTCTGCCAGTCGGTGACCCGGCCACCGAGAATCAGCGAGAGCTTGTCGGTAGCACGCAGGCGAACGCTGCCGTAGGTGGATTCCTGGCGCTCGTTGTAATCGGTGCGCCCGGTCACTTCGAAGTCCGGCTTGGCTGGTGTCCTGCCGTCCCACCCGTAATAGCTGGGGATCGAGCCCATGTACCAGAGCCGGTAGTTATCCGCCTTGTAGCGGGTTTGCTGACGTGCGTGGCCGATGATCAGGTCATGGCGCTGGCCGAAGGCCTCGAAGGCGCCGCTCAGATTGAGGTCGAGGCTGTCCTGTACCGGTGTGGCCGCCCAGCGTCCGCCGTAGGTCTCTCCACCGCTGCCCGTTTGCCGATCCGGGTAGGACCAGGCCGACGCATGGCCGATCACCTCGTCGTAGTCGTAACGCCCGCGGTTGAAGGTGGCCATGGCTTTCCAGTTCTCGTTCAACTGGTGTTCCAGGGAGGCGAAACCGTTGGTGTAGTGCCGCTCGGAGTAGCCCCAGGCGGTGGCGGCCGAATCCGATCGCGACCAGTCGGTACGCGACCCATCGCTGTAAAAGAGCGGCAGGCCGAGGCGCGCGTGATTGTTGGCGTCGTGGTGCTGCACATCAGCCCCTACGCTGAGCAGCGTATCCGGCGTCAGGTCCGCCTCGACGATGCCGTAGAGCACCTTGTGGCGCTCGTTGAGGCGGTCGATATGCGAGCCGGCGTCGCGGTAAGCGGCGACCATACGGGCCCGAACGGTGCTGCTCTCGTTGAGCGGGCCGCCGCTGTCCAGCTCGATGGCGTTGTTGTCCCAGGAGCCGGCCTTCAGGCCGATGCTGCTTTTCCATTCGCTGGTGGGTCGTTTGCGTATGAGGTTGATGGTCGCGCCGGGCGTGCCGACGCCATTGGTCAAGCCGGTGGCACCGCGGATCACTTCGATACGGTCGTAGATCGCCAGGTCACTGCTCTGGAAGATCGAGGCATAGCTGCTGTTGAGCAGTTGCACGCCATCGATCTGGTAGTTCTCCACCTCGAAGCCGCGGGAGTAGATCGGGCTGCTGTCCGAGCCGCTGTTGCCGCCCTGATGCATGCTCAGCCCCGGCGCCTGGCGTACCGCGTCGGTAAGTTGCGTGAGGTTCTGGTCATCGAGGCGCTGGCGACTGATCACACTTACCGACTGTGGCGTTTCGCGCAGGGTCAGCGGCAGCTTGGTCGCCGTGCTGGTCGAGCCGGTGGTGTAGGAACCGGTGCCGTCGGTGGTCTCGCCCAGGCCGATGCCGGTGATGCTGGTGGCGTCCAATTGCAGCGAGCTGCCGAGGTCGTCACGGGTGATGATCAGGGTGTTGCCAGCGTGCTGGTAACTCAGGCCGCTGCCGGCCAGCAGCCGTTGCAGCGCCACCGTTGGCTCCAGCCTGCCATTCACGGCGGGCGCCTGCAGGTGGCCGGTCAGGCTGCTGTCTGCCGCGATGCTCAGGCCAGCGGCTTCGCCCAGTTGGCGCAGGGACACGCTCAGTGGCTGGGCCGGCAGATTGAGCTCGACCGGCGCGGCCAATGCAGGCGCCACCAGCGCGACGCTGACGACGGCCAGCAGGTTGCGCAGGGAGGAGTGGGGCATCAGGACATCCTTTTCAGAGTCGGGAGTGGGATGCCTGACTGACGGCGCTTGGTGGATTTCCCCTGATACGTCGCCGACGAACGGTCGTCAGCGCGGACGCAGTTCGGTGTGCTGCGCGCCCTCGCTGACCCGCACCGGGGCGATGTTCGGCAGGGCGCGGATGAAGTCTTCGACATCGCTCAGTTGCAGCACGGCGCTGATGCGCGGCTGTGGATAAGCCGCCTGGGTCGCCACGGGGCGTTCGCGGTAGCGCGACAGGCTGGCGGCGATTTCGCCGAGGTCGGCGTTCTCGAACACCAGGTTGCCGCGGGTGAAGGCCAGGGCATTGCTGGCGGCCAGGTCGACCCTATGCAGATGGCCTGCGCCATCGACCTCGATCACCTGGCCGGCGCCGACCTGCCAGACTTCATCGGGCTGGCGGCTGCTGGCCACTTCCACCAGGCCATGATCGACGCTGACCCGCAGGCGGTCCGGCAGGCGGTTGACCACGAAGCGGGTGCCGCGCACGGTGATCTGCGCCAGGCCGCTGTCGATTACGAACGGCCGGTACGGGTTGCGCGCCACGTCGAACAGCGCCTCGCCCTGGCGCAGGTCGACCTGGCGCTGGCGCCAGCCGTAGCGCACGTCGATTTCGGTGGCGGCATTGAGTTGCAACTGGCTGCCATCACGCAGGGTGATCTGCTGGCGCTCGCCGATCGGTGTGTGCAACGCGAGTGTTTGCGGGCTTTGCCGATAGCCGAACCAGCCGGCGGCCGAGGCGAGCATCAGCAGCAAGGCACAGGCGCCGCGACGCAAACCGTTGCGTTGTTTGCCGTGCTGGCGCTCCATGGCACCGGCCAGGGCTTCGGTTTGGCGGGTGTTGCCGAAGTCGTTCCACAGCGCCTCGAAGGCTTGGTATTCCTCTGCGTTTGCCGGGTCGGCGGCCAGCCAGCCGCTGAACTCCGGCTGCTGGGCCAGGCTGGCGTCATTGCGGATACGCAGGAACCAGGCGGCCGCCTGGGTGGTGGCGTCACTCATGGCTGCAGCAGGTCGCGGGCGCGGCGCAGATCGATCAGCGCGCGCATCATGTGGCGTTCGACCATGTTCAGGCTGATGCCCAGGCGCGTGGCGATGTCGGGCTGCGTGTAGCCTTCGATACGCGCCATCCAGAACACCTGGGCGCAGCGCTCCGGCAGGCAATCGAGAATACGCTGCAGGGCCTGCAGGCGTTGCTGGATGTCGAGCAGGTGCTCGCACGAGGGCGCCACCTGGCTTGGCGCCACGTCTTCGGGGTTCTGATCTTCGAGCGATTCCAGGCGCGATTCGCTGCGGTAGCAATCGATCAGCACCGAATGGGCGACGCGGCGCAGGTAGGCATTGGGCTGCTCGACGGGCCGGCGGTGCTGGGCCAGGGCGAAGCGCAGCAGGGCGTCGTGCAGCACGTCGTAGGCGCGCTGCACGCAGCGGGTGCGTCGGCTCAGGCTGATCAACAGGTCGCTGTAGGCCCAGCCCAGGTCGATGCCCTGCCAGTTGATCTGGGCAGGCTCGCGCACAGCGGCAATGTTGGCCTGAAACGCGGCAGTCGACACGATAAGCCCTCTGGCTGACGGAAGCGGCCAGAGGATAGGCATTTGCCAATGATTCGTAAATAGCAATTATTGCTATTTGAGTGCGAGTCGTTCGCCGAGCCGTCGATCAGCGGTCAGTTGAAGCTATAGGACACCCCGACATATGCCCCAAAACCCTCACCCGGTGTCGAGCGGGCGACGTCGGCGCCGTTGTCGTCGTAGCCCGGCGTGACGGTGGCCGCGTAGCGCTTGTCGGTCAGGTTGCGCAGGTCCAGCCAGGTTTGCCAGTCGTTCTTCGGCGAGGCGTAGCCCAGGGTCGCGCCGAAGATGGCGTAGGCATTGGCGTAGTAGGAGTTGGCGTAATCCACTGCCACTTTGGAGGCGTACTGGGTGTTGAGGCCGGCGTAGAAGCCGCTCGGGTGGTCGTAGCGCAGTTCGGCCTGGTAGTAGTGACGGGGCAGGCCGGGCAGGCGATTGTCGCCAAAGGCGGCGTCGTCGCGGTAGTGGAAGTCGCTGAAGGTGTAGGCCTGGCGCAGGGCCAGAGCGCCGGCCGCGCCGCCGTCCCACAACGGGCTATCGAGGCCCAGCTCGATGCCCTGGTGGACGGTGGGGCTGGCGTTGGCCTCGGAGAACACGTTGCTCTCCACTGGTACGGTCAGCAGTTCGTGGCGCACTAGCGAGTAGTAATAGGCCACATCCCACTGGCCCAGGGCCGAGTCGCCACGGCTGCCGATTTCGACGCTGGTGGCGGTCTGGTTATCCAGCGAGATCGGCGCGCGCTGGCGGGCACTGTACGGCTGGTTGCTGTTGGGGAAACGCAGCGGCGAACTCCACAGCATCGACCAGGCGTGGGGCGGTTCGACCGAGCGGCTGACATTGCCGTAGAGCTGCACGTCCGGGTTGAGCTGGTAGCGCAGGCCGATACGCGGCGCGTAATCCCAAGTGTGCTCGCTGAGCTTGTCATCGGTGGCTGGCCAGGTCACTTCTACTTCACGGCGGGTATAGATCAGCGCCAAACCGCTGGTCAGCCACAGGTCGGGGGCCAGTTCGGTTTCGTTGCCGATATGCAGCACGTTGTCCGAACCCAGGTGCTCGTAGGCGCGCATCAGGGTGCCGGCCGGGTAAGTGGTGCTGCCGACCGTGATGGGTAATGCGGCATTTTCCCTGGACGTGCTGCTCGGCAGGTTGGTGGTACTGCGAAAGCCGACGGTGGTGGTGCTGGCGAGGCCGAACAGGCTGTGGCGACGGGTGTAGTTCAGGGTGCCGCTCACGTCGCTGTAGTCCACTCGCACCCGATAGGTGTTGCCGTTGGGCGAGCTGTTCTCGACGATATCCATCGGGTAGTGGTGATAGGCGAGACCCGCCACCAGGGTCGAATCGTCATCGAGCTGCCAGGTGGTCTTGTTGGCCAGCCAGGTGCTGCCGGGCTGGTCACGGTGCGCATCGATACGCAGGTTGTTGGCAGCGGCCGCCCGTGGGTCGTGCTCGATCTGCGCTTTGGTCAGGCGGCCTGGGACGTCATGCTCGGTCTCCCGGTAGCGCAGGTAGAAGCGCGTTTCCAGGCTGTCGTTGAGGCGGTAGCCAAGGTTGGCGGCGACCCCTTTGCCCTTGCCTGACGAGTGATCCTGATAGCCGTCGTATTCGCTGTCGGTCAGGTTGATGTAGTAGTCGAAATCCCCTAGCGCCTGGCCGGAGCTGATGCTGCGCTTCTGATAGCCGCGGCTGCCGGCTTCGTAACGCAGCTGCAGCTTGTCGGCATCACGGCCGGTGCGGGTGATGTAGTCGATGGCGCCGCCCAGGGCCAGGGACCCCTTGTCGAAGCCATTGGCACCGCGCAGCACTTCGGCGCGGCTTATCCACAGTGGCTCCAGCAGCTCGTAGGGCGTGCCGCCTGAACCGGTCAGCGGCAAGCCGTCGAGCATGATGTGGTTGCCGGAGGCATGGGAGCCGGTGCCGCGGTTGATGCCCGAGCCACGGATGGCGATCTTGATGCCCTCGTTACCCGGCGATTGCGCATACACGCCCGGCTGGTAGGCCAGTACATCGGCATTGCCGGCCACGCGGCCCTGCTCGACGCGCTGCATGTCTACCAGATTGGTGCCGCCCGGCACCTCCTTGAGTTGCGCCTCGGCCACTTGCTGCTCGGTCAGCGCCTGCTCGGTGACCTCAACCCCGTCCAGCTGCAGACTACCCGGCGTGGTATCGGCATGGGCGGCGGGCAGCGCGGCGCAACCCAGCAGGCTGGCAGCCAGCAGGTGACGGGGGCGCAGGGCGAACGGGGGCAGGGCAGGCATTCGGCAGGTTCTCCGGGAGGCGGCATTGAGATAGCGCGGGGTAGGACGGCGCCCGCCCGTGCCAGGCCACTTCTGCCCTTCGTCAGATCACGTGCACATCGAGGCCCGGCTGCGGAACTAAGTCAGAACGCCGCAGCGACAGCCTGTCGCGCGGCATCCGGCCACGCTGGTAAGTGGGGGTGGAAGGCGTAATCTGGCCTTGATCAGTTGATCCAGATCAAGGCGCGTTTCGCTTTGGCTGTCTGCGGCAACACTCATAACAAGAAGTCGACAATTAAACCTGATCGAGGGGCACGTCCATGTTCGGCCTAGAGGCTTTGGATCTTGCGCGCATCCAGTTCGCCTTCACCATTTCCTTTCACATCATCTTTCCCGCCATCACCATCGGCCTGGCCAGTTATCTGGCGGTGCTCGAAGGCCTGTGGTTGAAAACCGGGCAAACGGTGTACCGCGATCTCTACCACTTCTGGGTGAAGATCTTCGCGGTCAACTTCGGCATGGGGGTGGTCTCCGGCCTGGTGATGGCCTACCAGTTCGGCACCAACTGGAGCGCCTTCTCGGATTTCGCCGGTTCGGTCACCGGGCCGCTGCTGGCCTACGAGGTGCTCACCGCGTTCTTCCTCGAGGCGGGCTTTCTCGGCGTCATGCTGTTCGGTTGGAACCGTGTGGGGCCGGGCCTGCACTTCTTCTCGACGGTGATGGTGGCGGTCGGCACGCTGATCTCGACCTTCTGGATTCTCGCCTCCAACAGCTGGATGCAGACGCCTCAGGGCTTCGAGATCGTCGACGGTCGGGTGATTCCGGTGGACTGGTTCGCGGTGGTGTTCAACCCGTCGTTCCCCTATCGCCTGGCGCACATGGCCACCGCCGCGTTTCTGGCTACCGCGTTCTTCGTCGGTGCTTCGGCGGCCTGGCACCTGCTGCGCGGTCGCGACACCCCGGCGATGCGCAAGATGTTCTCCATGGCCCTGTGGATGGCCCTGCTGGTCGCCCCGGTGCAGGCGGTGATCGGCGACTTCCACGGCCTCAACACCCTCAAGCATCAGCCAGCGAAGATCGCCGCCATCGAAGGCCACTGGGACAACAGCTCCGGTGAGCCGACGCCGCTGATCCTGTTCGGCTGGCCGGACATGGAGCGCGAGGAGACCCGCTTCAAGATCGAAGTGCCGTACTTGGGCAGCCTGATCCTCACCCACAGCCTGGACAAGCAGGTGCCGGCGCTCAAGGAATTCGCCAAGGAGGATCGGCCCAACTCGACCATCGTGTTCTGGTCGTTCCGGGTGATGGTCGCCATGGGCCTGCTGATGATCCTCGCCGGCGTGTGGAGCCTGTGGCTGCGCTGGCGCGGCAGCCTCTACCGGTCGCGGCCGTTCCTGTACTTCTGCCTGTGGATGGGCCCGTCCGGGCTGATCGCCATCCTCGCCGGCTGGTTCACCACCGAGATCGGCCGTCAGCCGTGGGTGGTCTATGGGCTGATGCGCACCGCCGAGGGTGTGTCGGCCCACAGCGCCGCGCAGCTGGGCCTGACCCTGGTGCTGTTCGTGGTGGTGTACTTCGCGGTGTTCGGCGCCGGCTTCGGCTACGTGATGCGCCTGGTGCGCAAGGGGCCGGTCACCGGCGAGGGCGATCATCAGGACGACGGCGGGCCGGGCACCCGGCACACCCCGGCACGGCCACTGTCGGCGCCCAAGGAGGGCCTGCACGACGGTGATCATGGCGGCGCTGCAGCGAATGGGAGGGCATGACCATGGGTATCGATCTGTCGATCATCTGGGCGGTGATCATCGTGTTTGGCGTGATGATGTACGTGATCATGGACGGCTTCGATCTGGGCATCGGCATCCTCTTCCCGTTGGTGCCCGACAAGGGCGAGCGCGACGTGATGATGAACACCGTGGCGCCCGTGTGGGACGGCAACGAAACCTGGCTGGTGCTCGGCGGCGCCGGGCTGTTCGCGGCCTTTCCGCTGGCCTACTCGGTGGTGCTCAGCGCCCTGTATCTGCCGCTTATGTTCATGCTGCTGGGCCTGGTGTTCCGCGGCGTGGCCTTCGAGTTTCGCTTCAAGGCCAAGGACCACAAACGGCATATCTGGGACAAGGCGTTCATTGGCGGCTCGGTGGCGGCGACCTTCTTCCAGGGCGTGGCACTGGGCGCGTTCATCGAAGGCATCCCGGTCGAGGGGCGCGCCTTTGCTGGTGGCTCGCTGGACTGGCTGGCGCCGTTTCCGCTGTTCAGCGGCCTGGGGCTGATCGCGGCTTATGCGCTGCTCGGTTGCACCTGGCTGATCATGAAGACCGAAGGTCGTCTGCAAAAGCAGATGCACGACTTGGCCCGGCCATTGGCGCTGGCGCTGTTGGCGGTGATCGGTATCGTCAGCCTGTGGACGCCGCTGTCCCAGGCGAGCATCGCCGAGCGCTGGTTCACCTTCCCCAACCTGCTGTGGTTCGCCCCGGTGCCGTTGTTGGTGCTGGCGAGCTTCTTCTACCTGCTGCGTTCGGTGGCCAACCACGACAACAGCAAACCGTTCGTGCTGACCCTGGCGCTGATCTTCCTCGGCTACAGTGGCCTGGGCATCAGCCTGTGGCCGAACATCGTGCCCGGTTCGCTGACCATCTGGCAGGCCGCCGCGCCGCCGCAAAGCCAGGGCTTCGCGCTGGTCGGCGCGCTGCTGATCATCCCGATCATCCTCGTCTACACCGCCTGGAGCTACTACGTGTTCCGCGGCAAGGTCACGCCGGATCAGGGGTACCACTGATGAACAAGTTCAGCGAAAAGAAACCCCTCTGGCAACGCATCGCCTGGCTGGCCGGCATCTGGACGGTCAGCGTGCTGAGTTTGGGGTTGGTGTCGTACTTGTTGCGACTGTTCATGAATGCGGCGGGGTTGAGTACGCCGTAGGAACCGTTGTCGACGTGTAGGGTGGAGCGGGGCGCGTAGCCAACGCTTTATCCATCCACCACTCCGACCGCCGCGGGCGCTCCTTTACTGCGCCGGCACCGCCAGCCAGTGGCCAAGGGTTTTCTGATACGCGCCGGTGGCCTTGCTCAGGTGCAGCCATTGATCGACGTAGCTTTTCCAGGCTATATCGTCGCGGGGCAGCAGGTAGGCTTTTTCGCCGTATTGCATATAGGCGGTCGGATTGACGGCGCACAGGCCAGGCATGCGTTTCTGTTGGTACAGGGCCTCGGACGAATCTGTGATCATCACGTCGGCGCGTTTATCCAGCAGTTCCTGAAAGATGGTCTTGTTGTCGTGGAAGTTCAGCTGCGCCTTTGGCAGATAGGCCCGCGCGAAAGCCTCGTTGGTGCCGCCGGCCGGCTCGATCAGGCGCACCTCTGGCTTGTTGATCTGCTCGACGGTCTGGTAACGCGACACGTCTTCACAGCGCACCAGGGGAATCTTGCCGTCCACATCCAGGGTGCTGCTGAAAAAGGCTTTCTTCTGGCGCTCCAGCGTCACCGAAATACCGCCCATGCCGATATCGCACTTGCCCGCCACCATATCCGGCATCAGGGTTTTCCAGGTAGTCGGCACCCACTGCACCTTCACCCCAAGGCTCTGCGCGAGCGACTGCGCCATCTCGATATCGATGCCTTCGTAGTCGCCATCCTGACGCAGAAAGGTATAGGGCTTGTAATCGCCGGTGGTGCACACCGCCAGTTGCCCCTTCTCCAGCACCTTGTCCAGATGCGACGGCGTTTCCTGAGCCTGGGCAAAACCCGATAGGCCGATAAGCAAGGTGGTGATGGCGCTGGTTTTTAGATTTTTCATTTTAGGGAGACTCGCGGTTGAAGGCGGGAAGGCGAGCGGACAAGGTAAGGACAAGGGCTTGGTGGGGCAAGGCTGGAGTAGAGCTGGGGTGTTTTGGTTTATGTTCTAACCACAGCTTTAAAGGAGGCCAACGCTGATTTCGCCTTGCGCTGAAGGTGTTATGATCGCGCGCGGCTCGAGCTCTGCGGAACAAGCCTGAGAAAAATCACCTCAAAAGGAATCGAGATGTCTACCACCACCCAGCATGGAAAAGGTCAGGGCGGCAATTTCCGGCCTACTGTTGGCAATCAGAAACGCCTTTTCCCCGTAGACATCTTAACTGAGTACCCCAATAACCAAGGTAGCGCCGACTTACAGGTAATTATTAATGGGCGAGATGGCCGGGATTACGCCGTTAAAACGCCAAGTGACGGTGGCGGTAAAATACCTGCAAGTGAGCTCTTTTGTTATGAACTTGCCTTTCGAGTAACAATTCCTACACCTCATTGGGCCTATATTAATCTCAGTAATGGCGATCTAGGGTTCGGTTCTGTGTGGGAAGGTGGTGTGAAGAAGTCCTCGCCCGCACTCATTATTGAAATCCTTAGGCACCGAATTAAAGTTAGTAATTTGAAGGTGTTTCTAAGTAGGCTTTATGCTTTTGATCTCTTTGTGAATAATGTAGATCGGCATTGGGGTAATTATATATGGCGCGAAGGGTACGATAACAATCTCGTAGCCCTCGCCTTCGATTTTAGTCGCGCCTGCTTTGAAACGGGGCATACCGGATATGAGGCGTTTGAACCTGGCTGTAATACGCAAGAGTCCTTCAAGCTCATCAATCTTACGTTGAACTATGATCGCAGCGAAGCTGTCACTTGCCTAGACAGGCTGGCCGCGATTACAGCAGCAGAAATTGAGGAAATGATACGTGATATGCCTTCTTCTTGGATGACGCCTAAGGAGAAGTCAAGCTATATTTCTTGGTGGGACTCGAATGACCGGCAGGATAGAATCGCTACAATCAAGGGGAAAATTTGAATGAAAAATTTCAAATATTCAATCATTAAGTACATGCCAGACCCGCGGCGCGGGGAGGTTGTGAACGTTGGCTTGGTTGTGTTTAAGAACGATGAGCTTGATGTCCGCGTCATCAACGCCTCGGCGAAGCTGCGCATGCTCGACGGGAAATCCAGTGTTCAGGATATAGAGAGTCTAAAAAACGCTTTTGTTGAGATAGGAAAGATATCAAGCGATATCGAAACGGCACGAAGTATATTGAAGACGTTTAAACTCGCGAGCTACTTGTCTGATGAGGGTGAGTTTACAATAGATGATGAGGGGCAGTACGATAATCGTGTGAGGTCATTGTTTAAGTTGCTTATTACTCCGTATTCAAGTAAAGAGAGAGTGACAAAGACTCATAGAATACTAACTCAGTTAAAAGAGAAGTTTGAGTCGCTTGATTTGCTTGCTAGAAATACGGATGATCTCAGTCGTCATAAAGTCGTTTATAATTATCCGCTTAATGAAAAAAGTGGTTTCCATGCTGACTTTTTATTGAAAAATGGAAGGTTTCATATTACGGAGGCAATTGACTTTAATGTCAATGATTTGAACTCCAAGCTTAAGGAGACCTCTATGAAAATGATGACATTCATGGAGGGGCGAAAGGCGCTTGGCGAGGATACTGGCAGTTTCTTTGTTTACTCGGCGAGGGATGCAATTAAAGATGAGATTAGTGCCCATTTAAATTTGGCTAAAGATTACAGTGATCAGATATTCAATTTAGACTGCTCGAAGGAAAATGCGCGTTACTTTGATATAATATGTTCGCTCGCTGGTCAGAACAGGCTGATTCATTAACAGCACCTGAAGCCCGGCTTAAACCGGGCTTTCATTATCCCAGCAAGTAAGGTGGATGATGCTCTTCATCCTCCCTTGCGATATTGAAGAAGCAAGCTGCGCTAACATATAGGCCTCTACTATCAGTTGCGACCTTGCCGTTAATCGAATCTGCAACCATCCGTCTCCGATGCGAGCCCTGGTTGCTCCATCCCGCCAATCCTTTCCATACTGCCTCCCCATGCCGCCTACCAAGGGAGCTCCCATGTTCGCCTTCAGCGAAACCCTGCAACGCCGCTTCGCCGCCCTGCGTTCCACCGCCGACTTCTGGTCGTTGCGCCATGTGCGGGAGACCACCGAGCGCTATTGGGTGCGCCGCAATGTGGCGCGGGCGCCGTCGTTTTCGGACGATGCGGGGGCCATGCTCAGTGTGCGGGTGGCCGGGGTGGAGGCCTATGCGGCGACCAGCGATCTCAGCCAGGCCGGGTTGCAGGCGGCGCTCGACAAGGCCGAGCGGCTGGCGCGGCAATTGGCGGGGCGCAATCTGCTCGATCTGCATGAGCTGCCGGTGCCCCATGAGCAGGCCGATGACGTGATGCCTGGCTATCAGCGCGCTCTGGCCAGCCCGGCGCACTGGTACGAATTGCTGGCGGCCGAGTCGGCGCGGGTACCGCGGGATGAGCGGCTGGTGGACTGGTACGCCGGGCTGACCTTCACCGCCACCGAGCAGATTTACCTGAACAACGTTGGCGCCCGTTTGCGTCGCGCCCAGCACTACGTCTTCCCACAGTTGGGCGTTACCGCCAGCGATGGCGCCGACAGCCAGAGCCGCAGCTTTGGCGGCACCCACCTGGCGCGCCAGGGCGGTGCCGAGGTGATCGACGAGCTGGGCGTGGTCGGCACCGCCAGCCGTATCGCCGACGAGGCGCTGCAACTGCTGCTGGCGCCCAATACGCCGAGCGGCCAGCGTGATCTGCTGCTGATGCCGGACCAGATGATCCTGCAGATCCACGAGTCCATCGGCCATCCGCTGGAACTCGATCGCATCCTCGGTGACGAGCGCAATTTTGCCGGCACCAGTTTTATCCGCCAGGAGGATTTCGGCCGTTACCAATACGGCTCGTCGCTGCTCAACGTGACCTTCGACCCAACGGTATCGGGCGAGCTGGCCAGCTATCGCCATGATGACGACGGCACCCCGGCGCAGCGCGAATACCTGATCCGCGAGGGCATCCTCCAGCGGCCGCTTGGTGGCGCGCTGTCGCAATGGCGCAGCGGGCTCGACGGCGTGGCCAACAGCCGCGCCTGCAGCTGGAACCGCCCGACCCTGGACCGCATGGCCAACCTCAACGTCGAGCCCGGCACCAAGCGCCTGGAGCAACTGGTCGGCGGTATCGAACGCGGCATTCTGATGAGCAACAACCGCTCCTGGTCGATCGATGACGCGCGCAACAAATTCCAGTTCGGCTGCGAGTGGGGCCGGCTGATCGAGAACGGCGAGCTCAAGGGCGTGGTGAAGAACCCCAATTACCGCGGCATCTCCGCGCAGTTCTGGCGCAACCTCAAGGCGGTCGGCGATGCCAGCACCTTCGAGGTGCTGGGCACGCCTTATTGCGGCAAGGGTGAGCCGAACCAGGTGATCCGCGTCGGGCACGCCACGCCGGCGTGCGTGTTCGCCGATGTCGACGTATTTGGAGGGGCGGCCTGATGAACGCACGTCAGCATTTCGAAGCGCTGCTCGCACACCTGAACGCCGGATTGCAGGCTGGCGAGGGCTTCACCCTGGAGTACCAGGCCGAGGCCTCGGACTTCATTCGCTTCAACCACGCCCGCGTGCGCCAGGCCGGCCAGGTGCAGCAGGTGTACGCCATCCTGGCGCTGTACCAGGGTGAGCGGCATGGCGACTTCGAACTGGCCCTGAGTGGGGTGATCGACGACGACCTGCCGCGCCTTGACCAGGCGCTGCAGCGCCTGCGCGGGGTATTGCCGACGCTCGCCGACGACCCCTATCTGCGCCTGAACCGCGAAGCCTGGCGCAGCGAGACGGCGGCGGGCGAGGCGGTTCAGCACAGCGAGGCAGCTATCACGCAGATCGTCGAGGCAGCCGCCGGGCTGGATCTGGTTGGTTTCTACGCTGCAGGGCCGCAGTACCAGGGCTTCGCCAGCTCCTGGGGTGCCTTCGGCTGGCACGCGGCGAGCAGCTTCAACTTCGAATTCAGCCTGTTCCACGAAAACGGCCAGGCGGTGAAAAGCAATTACGCTGGCGAGCAGTGGGACGCTCAGGCCTTCGCCCGCAAGCTGGCGTTCGCCCGTGAGCAACTGGAGCATCTGGGCAAACCTGCCCATGAACTGAAGCCGGGGGCTTATCGCGCCTACCTGACGCCCGCGGCGCTGGAGGAGTTGTTCGGGTTGTTCGCCTGGGGCTTTTCCGCCGAAGCGCTGGCCACCGGTGGCAGCCCGCTGCAGCGGCTGTTCGCCGGCAGCGCCAGCCTGAGTGACAAGGTGACGCTCGACGAGCGCATCGAAGGCGGACTGGCGCCGGCCTTTACCCGCGAGGGGCCACGCCAGCCGCTGCGCCTGGTCAGCCAGGGCAAGGCGGGCGAGCGTCTGGTCAGCTCGCGCAGTGCCGCCGAGCACGGGCTGATTGCCAATGGCGCGGGCAGCGGCGAGTACCCGTTCTCCCTGCACCTGCATGGCGGCGAGCTGGAGGAGGGCGAGATCCTGCAGCGCCTCGGCACCGGGCTGTATATCGGCAACCTGTGGTACGCCAACTTCTCCGACCTGCCGGCCGGGCGCCTGACCGGCATGACCCGCTTCGCTACCTTCTGGGTCGAGGACGGTCGCATCCAGGCGCCGGTGGACACCATGCGCTTCGACGACTCGCTGTTCGACTTCCTCGGCCCGAACCTGGAAGCCCTGACCCGTGAGCCGGAGCTGCTGCTGCCCAGCGGTACCTACGGCGCCCGCCAGACCGGCTCGATGGCGCTGCCCGGCGCGTTGCTGTCGCGGTTTACCCTGACATTGTGAGTAAGGCATTCCTGGGTATCGCTGCGCTCAACCTCAGGCTACGGGTGACTCTGGTAGCCCGGCGTTGAGCGCAGCGATACCCGGGGATAGGTCGTTGCAGTGCAGATTTCATGAGGCGAGAGCGAGATTAATTAAGCCAGCGTCCCAGCTTCTTTTTAGCTTGGGCATGACTGTGAACACGATTTTCTACAATCGCCTGCTCGCCTCGCGCGAGAGCAGACAAAAGCTCCTGTCGCCGCTCATCGCGCTTTTTCGGTGGGATATTCATCGACTCTCCGCGCCACTGCCTCACTTCGTCGCCTTCAGCACCACGAACTTCGGCGTAGCCGCCACCTGTTCGACGCCGCGGAACAGCCGCGCCAGCTTGGCGTGGTAACCCAGGTGGCGGTTGCCGACTATCCATAGTTCGCCGCCGGTGACCAGCGCGCTGCGCGCCTGCTGGAACATGCGCCAGGCGAGAAAGTCACCGACCACCTGCTGCTGGTGGAAGGGTGGGTTGCACAACACCAGATCCAGCGAGTCGGCAGGCTGCTCGGCCAGACCGTCGCCGGCGCGCACGGTCACCGGGCGCTCGCCCAGGGCGGCCTGCCAGTTTTCGCGGGCTGATTGCACGGCCATATAGGACTCATCCACCAGCGTCAGCTCGGCCTGCGGGCTGCCGAGGGCATAGACGATACCCAGTACGCCGTTACCGCAACCAAGGTCGGCGACCCGGCGATTGTCCAGGTGACGCGGCAGGTGCGGCAGGAAGGCGCGGGTGCCGATATCCAGGCCTTCGCGGCAGAACAGGTTGGCGTGGTTGCTAAGCTCCAGCGCCGGCTTGTCGAGGCGGTAGCGGGTCGGGTAGGGCGACTGTGCTGCCGGCTTGGCTTCGGGCGTGGCGTGCAGCAAACGAGCCTTTTTCACCGCCAGCGAAGCCTGCACCGGGCCGATGTATTTCTCCAGCAGGTCGCCGGCGGCGCGGGGCAGGTGCTTGATCATCGCGCCGGCGATCACTTGGGCGCCTGGCGCGAGCTGGCCGTGCAGGCGGATCAGCTGTTCTTCCAGCAGCGCCAGGGTTTTCGGGATGCGGATCAGCACCAGATCGAACGGCCCACTCGCCGCCTCGCTGGCGGGAATGAAGGTCACCGCGTCTTCGGCGAGACCATTGCGCGCCAGGTTGAGGCGCAGCGCCAGGTGGCCGAGGTGCGAGTCGCCGCTGCTGGTCACCCGGGCCCGGCCGGCGAGAGCGCAGGCCAGGGCGCCGAAGCTGTCGTTGAGCAGCAGCACGCGTGCGTCGGCTGGCAGGGCCTGCACCTGCTCGAGCAGATAGGCATCGGCGGCGTCGAAGGCCTGCAGAGGCATGCCGGGCTGCTCGGGCTGGCGCTGCAGTTCGAGGGTGGTGAACGGGGTGACGAAGGACGACGACATGCTGATCTCGTGGTGGGCGTGGCGGGGCGCATTCTGCCACGGGAAATCTTCAGGTTGTGCGGCAGTTGGCTTATTTGCGGCTTGTTCGCCAGGCGCCAATCACGAAGAATCGCGGCCGCTGCCCTGCCGGTCATTTGCCAACCCGCCGGTCATGTCCGCAGCCCCGCCAATAATAGTCGGCCCATCCGCGTCCATTGCGGGCCCAGCCGACAACGCGTCGCCAGCGCCTCGCCGAGGCCAATCCAGAACAACCCATTTTTCAGGCCGGAGCCCCGTGCGCCTGCCGTGCTGCCATTTGCCAAGGTATCTGCATGTTCAAGTCCGTTGTCACCACTGCCCTGTCAGCCCTGCTGCTGATCGGCCTGCCGGTTTCGGCCGCCGAACCCATCGTCATCAAGTTCTCCCACGTGGTCGCTGAAGACACCCCGAAAGGCCGCGGCGCGCTGCTGTTCAAGCAGCTCGTCGAACAGCGCCTGGGCGACAAGGTGAAGGTCGAGGTGTACCCCAATTCGACGCTGTTCGGTGACGAGGACGAGCTGCAGGCGCTGCGTGACGGCAAGGTGCAGTTGCTGGCGCCGTCGCTGTCCAAGTTCGATGCCTACACCAAGCAACTGCAGGTGTTCGACCTGCCGTTCCTGTTCGATGACCTGGAAGCGGTGAAACGCTTCCAGAAGCGCGAGAAGAGCCGCGAGCTGCTGCGCTCCATGGCCAACCAGGACATCTACGGCCTGGCCTACTGGAACAACGGCATGAAGCAGCTTTCCGCCACCCGCGCGTTGAAGGCGCCGGCCGATGCCAAGGGCCTGAATTTCCGCATCCAGCCGTCGCCGGTACTGGAAGCGCAGTTCGCCCAGATCGGTGCCAGCACCAGCAAGCTGGCCTTCAGCGAAACCCTCGCGGCACTGCAGAAGGGCACCGTGCAGGGCGCGGAAAACCCCTGGTCGAACCTGGCCAGCCAGAAGCTCGACAGCGTGCAGCCGTTCATCACCGAAACCAACCACGGCTCGCTCAACTACATGCTGATCAGCAATTCCAAGTTCTGGATCAGCATCCCCTATCAGGTGCGCACCCAGCTGGAAGCGATCATCGAGGAGGTCAGCTTCAAGGTGAATCAGGACGCCGAGGAGCTGAACCGCAAGAGCCGCGAGCAACTGGTCGCCGCCGGCCGTGCGCAGATCATCACCCTGACGCCCGAGCAGCGCGAAGCCTGGCGCACGGCGATGCGCCCGGTGTGGGAGCGTTTCGAAGCGGAGATCGGGGCTGATGTGCTGCGGGCGGCGCAGACGGTTAACCGCCGCTGAGCACCTCAGCTGGCTCGTCGCGCAGCTCGTAGGGTGGACGACGCTTCACCCGTCCACCGCTGCTTTCGCATGGTGGATGAAAAAAGCGTCATCCACCCTACAACTATGTGAATCCTGTGAGCGTATGGCGTGCTCGCGATTTTTCGCGGGCATGGACTGGGCATCCCCGCCCGCTTCCACATTTGTATCTGCGCAAGACCGTAGGATGGGTGCAACCCATCGTGGGATTGATGGGTTGCACCTACACGGCCCGACCTATCCTACGAAGCCCGCAACTCCTCCAGCAGCAAACGCGCTGGCGATGACAGCGGCGAGCCGCGCCGGCTGATCACGCCATAGGGCTCGCTGCGCAGCACCTGGGCAGTGTCCAGGCAGGCCAGCTGGCCGGCGCGCGCCGCCGACTGGGCGGTTTCCCGCGGCATCAGGGCCACTAGGTTCTGGTCTTCCTGCAGCAGCATCAGGGTGGCGAAGGTCGAAGCGGTTTCCAGCGGGTAGCGTGGAAACTCCAGCTCGGCGTCGCTGAACGCCCGCTCCAGCACCAGGCGCATCGGCATGTTCGCCGGAAACACCACCCAGCTATAGGCCGCCAGTTGCGCCAGGCTCAGGCCCGGCGTGCTTGCCAGCGGGTGGGCGGGGCTGGCCACCACTTTCAGCTGTTCATCATGCAGGCTCAGGCAGTCGTAATCGTCCGGCCGGCGGCTCACGCTGGTGCGGCAGATCGCCAGGTCGACGCGACCCTGGTCGATCAGGCTGAGCAGCCGCGCGCTGGTGTCCTCGACGATCTCCACCGACAGCTCCGGCTGGCGCGCGCGCAGGCGTGACAGCGCGCGGGTCAGGTGCGGCACCGCGCCCATGATCACCCCGACCACCAAGCGGCCGCCCTGGCCCTGCAGGATGCCGAGCATTTCTTCGCGCAGGTGCGCCAGGTCGCTGTGGATAAGCCGCGCGTAGCGAATCGCGCAGCGCCCCAGGTCGTTGGCTTCCAGGCCCTGGCTGGTACGGGTGAACAGCCGCGTGCCGAATGCCGATTCGATTTCGTTGAGCGCCTTGGTCGCGCCTGGCTGGCTGATCGCCACGGCGTCGGCGGCCTTGTGCAGCGAGCCCTGTTCGTCGAGGGCGATCAGCAGGCGCAGCTGTTTCAGGCGCAGCCGGGATACCAGAGCAGGAAGCGATGCGAGCATGGTGATAACCATCGGTTATTGCTTGATCAGAGCCT
>Ga0209370_1001146_pt1 | contig 25279 bp, 18 predicted proteins | sample AgamicAtPrz_FD_187164 | JGI IMG/M metagenome (GOLD analysis project Ga0209370, IMG submission 187164) | Agave microbial communities from Guanajuato, Mexico - At.P.rz (SPAdes) (version 2) | ecosystem: Host-associated > Plants > Phyllosphere > Phylloplane/Leaf | place: Guanajuato, Mexico... | reverse complement strand
GGGTCTGGGCCGACACCTGCCCCGATACCGCCAGCGACGTGTGGATCGGCTACAGCCCGCACCTGTGGACCAACGCCATGACCGCCCGCATCAGCGCTTCGCCAGCCTTGCGCAAACGGCACATGCGCCAGCTGGACATGGCCGAACTCATCAGCGCCAGCCAGGCCCCGTCAACCCAGCCCCACGTCTTGCCAGTCAGTGCCCTGCCCACCTGGGTCGAAGATTTCAAGCCCGCCGCGCGGCGCATGCCACTGACCTGGAGCAGCGATCCGCTCAGCGAAACCTTGCCCATCGGCAACCTCGTTGCCGTTGGCCGGCACTACCCCTACACCCAGCCGAAGGTACCGGTGGTGGTGGCGCTCGCCGACGCCGAGGGCATGGCCCTGGACCTGAGCCTGTCGGTGTCCGCCTACCAGCACCAACTGCGCGACCTGATGCCCGCCGAGCAGCTGCAACACCTGAAACCCGCCGAGGGCCCCGAGCACGAACGGGTACCGGCCTGCTACCGGCTGGATGCCGAACAGCTGAGCCCGCAGAGCCGCGACTTCCACCACCGCAACCTGGTCGCCATGCTGCTGGACAAGACCCTGGAAAGCCTGTACCCGGCGGATGCCCCATCCCCGGAGCTGGCCGCGTTCCGGCTGGGCACGGAACGGCGCGGGCCTGCCCTGTCGCCCTCGGCATCGCGGTTCCAGGCCCTCACCCACGAAGACTATTCACCCAATGGCGCGCGCCTGGCACAGCGCCTCGATAGCGCCAGCTACCTGCGCTTCCTCGCCGAACGCGATGAATTGGAGCAGCGCATCGGCGCCCTGCGCAACCAGGCCTTGCAAGCCAGCCACGACCATGACGCCTGGCTGGCAACCGCCGAACCCCGGCATATCGACGATCCCTACAGCCTGGCCGCCGCCCTGGCCTGCTACGACCGCGACGAACTCTCCTCTGCCCGCGGGCTGGAAATCTCCCTGGCGCTGCTGATCCAGCCGATGGGCCAGCCGGCCCCCGGTACCGAAGACCAGGACCGGCGTTTCAAGCGCCTGGAGCAGTGGCTGGACCAGCACGACAGCCCGCTCTACACCGCCCTCGCCCCGTTCAACCCGTTCAAGGACAAGGCCGACGCGATCGGCAGCCTGCTCGGCGCCAGCGACAACGTGATCGAAGGCTTGGCCGGGCGTTTTCCGGCCATGGCCGACATCACCGACCTGACGGCCCAGTCGGTCAACACCGTGGTGCTCAAGCGCCTGCGTGGGCAGACTCGCTGGGATGCCAGCCGTGGCCTGCGCCAGCAAGTGCTGCTGGCGGCAGGTGAAGCCAATGCCGAGAAAGCGCTCGGGCTGTTGGCGGCACGCTACCGGATTACCGACCAGGCGATCAGGGAAAATCCATTCAGCCAGGAGGTGCAGAAGTACCTGAAAAGCGGCATGGCGCAGGTGGAGGAAATGAAGCGCCTGCGTATCTCGGGAAGCCGGACGATTTCAATCGAAATGACCACTACCGTACGAGTGAAACCCAACTTTCTCGGGTTGCTGACATCCAGCGTTGGCGGTGGTTTGAACGCCGGGATGCTGTGGTTCAACGTGTTATCGCTGAAGACGGCCTACAGCAGCCTGCAGAAAAGTGATGCACCGGAATACACCATGGGCTTCGCTTCATCGATTTTCGGTGTTATCGGTGCGGCGGCGTCGACGTTGGTCAGCGTACGCGCAACGCAGAAAGCCGTGATGCTGAGGTTGAGTTCGACCGCGCCAGGGATGACGTTTGGCAACGGGATTATCAGATTTCTGAGCAGTAATCTATTTGCGCGTTTAGCAGGATATCCGGCAATAATATTTGGTATGTTCTCTGATACATTCAAGGGAATTCGCCAGTCCAATAACGGTGACTCCACTGCAGGCAGATTCACAATCGCTGGTGGCTTAACCATGGCTATTGGTTCTGCCGTTGTACTCGAAGCTGGACTTGCCGTTGCGGGTGCGACATCGTTTATACCCTTCGCTGGATGGGCCGCCGCTGCCCTTGTCCTTGCAGGAACAGTCATTATTGCAGGGGGCCTCTACCTTCATGCCAAAGCACATGAGCGAATTCACAGCCCAATAGAGTTGTGGGCAGCACGTTGCATCTTCGGCAATCGTGATAATGATGGCGAGGTTCGCCCTGACATCCCCTTGGACCATGAAAAAAAACTGCCGCCATTCCGTTCGTTGCAAGCGGAAATTAAAGCTTGGCACAACGAGCATTATGGACCGAAACTACTTTCAGCCGAACAGGCACTATCACTCGGCATAACTAAAGCCGACACCCGATGGCATCATGACAATCACTGGACTCCTCCAAACTGGACCGCTATTACACATAACGAAGTAGCCACACCTCGACCAACTGTTGAGTTCACAGTGCTGCTGCCTGGCTTTGTGCTTGGGGTAAGCGAATGGTCAGGGAGCTTGAGCACCCTCCGTGACGGCCAAAGAGTGGACGTACTTCCGATCACCCCGTCCGGCCATATTGTGGATGCTGGTCTAGTCCTGCATTTCGTGAGCCCGATTGCCAACCAAATGTATGTCTCATTGCATTTAGCCTATAGTGCCAATCAAGGGTTAGATGAAGAGAATGAGACCCTGTCAACTTTTCGTCTAGAGCGCTAATTATGGCAACCCTTTGGTTATTCAACACTACGTCCGACTCAGGCAACAAACCTGCCATTGGCGGGCAATTATTAAGCTTATCCAAAAATACGTTATGTTTGCGAAACCCTTGGGTAACAGACTCTGTATTTATGGGAAAATTATATTGCGCAATGATGCTCACACTACTAATCGGCTTATACCCCTACTTCCTCCCAGACATATTGGACATATACACCGAAGACGCCATACTAATGCTATTACTCCTAATAACACCATTCGTGTTCACTCCATTCCTGATCTATCGAATATATCTCATAAAAAGCTTATCAAGCATTTACCTAAACCGAATATCTAAAAAATTATACTATCAACGATTGAGCAAGACCGTAGTCTTTGATTGGAATAACACCGGAGGTGGCATTTTCAAACGCACCGAGTTTGGCGGCTCCTCCTTCAGCACCAGCTATGCCCTCGCCTTCGCCCCTCGCCGGGAAGACGGCAGCCTTCACCAAAAGGACTGCCTCTGGGTCGACAGCAACGAACCCACCGAAGCCAGCGTCAAGCATGTCGCCGAAGTATGGGAATACCTCCGTCACTTCATGGACCACGGTCCCGACAAACTCCCCCCGCCTGGTGAACCCAATTGGTGGCACCGGCCGCTTCACGCCATTTGCCTGACCCCGGCCGAAGCCTGGCGCCACTATGCCCCTTGGCGAACCGGCGAGCCTGGTGAGATGCAGGGCAAGAAAAACTGGCAACTACCGTTCTGGGCCGTACTGTTTCCCTACAACCTGACAGTCGCCATCTGCTGGTACGGCGTCTGTCGGCTGTTCAATGTCCGCGCAGCCCCACCGCCCTCAGAAGCGTTTGAGGAAGCCCCGGCACATCCAATCAAAAAGAAGCGGCGATGACAGACGCCAAGTGAGCACTGCTGCCTTCGGCAATGCCTGCAGGGAAGTGAAGCGCTTGCGTATCTCGTACTTTCCGTGAAGTCCTGGTGGACTTTTTTCCAGCCGCTACAACCGGGTTAATTGTGGCGGCTGGCTTAGTTCTAATTTCAAACACATTATCCCAATCAAACCATGCCCTCACCTCATCTAGTCTACAACACAAATCAAGGGTTAGATGAAACCAATGAGCCCTCTCAACTTCCCTTTTTGAGCGCTGATCATGGCAACCATCTGGATATTCGACACAACATCCGAATCAGGTCACAAACCGGCTATTGGCGGACAGGTATTACACTTGTCCAACAATACTCTGTGCCTGCGAAACCCCTGGGTTACGGATTCCGTTTTTATGGGAAAACTATATTGCGCATCAATCATAACGATAATGCTTTTCAGTTACCCATACTTTTTCTCTGACGATGCGTGGAACCCGTATACATTCGACCCCATCCTGATGTTCGGATTCGCAATCGCCCCCTTCGTATTCCTTCCGTTTCTCGCCTATAGAATATATTTCATAAAGAACTTATCTAGCTTTTGCCTTAACCGCTCAACCAGGAAAGTCTACTACCAGCGGTTGTCGAAATTATTAGTTTTTGAATGGTCTAACATCGGAGGTGGCATTTTCAAACGCACCGAGTTTGGCGGCGCCTCCTTCAGCACCAGCTATGCCCTCGCCTTCGCCCCTCGCCGGGAAGACGGCAGCCTTCACCAAAAGGACTGCCTCTGGGTCGACAGCAACGAACCCACCGAAGCCAGCGTCAAGCATGTCGCCGAAGTATGGGAATATCTACGTCACTTCATGGACCACGGGCTCGACAAACTCCCCCCACCTGGTGAACCCAATTGGTGGCACCGGCCGCTTCACGCCATTTGCCTGACCCCGGCCGAAGCCTGGCGCCACTACGCCCCCTGGCGAACCGGCGAACCTGGTGAAATGCAGGGCAAGAAGAACTGGCAACTACCGTTCTGGGCCGTACTGTTTCCCTACAACCTGACAGTCGCCATCTGCTGGTACGGCGTCTGTCGGCTGTTCAATGTCCGTGCAGCCCCGCCACCTCCGGAAGCCTTTCAAAAAGCTACCGTTCAACCCACTAAAAAGAAACGCAGATGAAGCCCGCGGTCGGCCTTCGTCATGGTTGACCGCCCCATGGCGAAGCCCGCCATTGGACAAAGCCCTCAATCGAACAGTTGGGCTGCCTTGCGGCCCGACGCCCCGCCCAGATAAAACAGTTCTCATAACTTATTACAACTAAACCGCTTCAGTGTGAGAATAAACCTACACAGCCAAACCAGAATTAAACACCTCATTCAAGACGATGCGCCCGCTGCCAATCCTGAATATTTCACAAATTATTTCTCTGCTTGCATTACCGTTCGACAGCCACTAACACTTACCCATCAAACGATGGAGGTAAAACATGTCCCGACTTGCCGAATTCCGCGCACTCGAGCACCTGCTCGCCGCCAAGAAGTCCGAGCTGTCCTTCATAAGGATCGACCCGCACCTCAAACGAGAATTCGAGTTCGAAAGCAAACTCCACGACCTGCTTGCCGAATACCAGTTCGGCCTGTCGGACATATTGGCGATCAACGGAATAGAAGACGAAGATCGCAACCATTCATGGTCGCCTCCACTTCCATTGCGCCGCTTCAGGGCACGGCAAAGCCGGTACTACAGAAACCCGTACACCGCTGAGGTAATAGAAGCGAAGAGCACCTTGAACAAAACGCTGCAACGGTGGATTCAACAATACGGCCGCGAGGAGGTGAAACGCTGGGCAACTGTGTGGTACTGACACCCTGGTGCCAACCCATACCTGCCAGGAAAACCAATGTCCCCTGCCGATACTTTCCCGGCCTGCGCTGCCGAGACGAGAGCCCCGTCTGCGTCGCCATGATCCGCCCCACGCCTCGCCCGCAGGCCACCGCAACCGTTCGATAACCGAACACTAGCCTCTCCCTTGAATTGACGCTGCCGCCTTCACTGCCCACCATGCACCGGCCTTGCATGTCCCCTGCCTGGGACTGGCGCCGTAGCACCGCAGCTGAATACAATTTCAAGAACGAGCAGTTTATGAACCACTCCACGAACACCCCCGCCACCCCTCGGACGCCCCAGGGTTCGATCGGCGACAAGCTTCGCGGCGCCTTCGCCGTCGGCAAGACCCGTTGGGGCATGCTTGCCCTGGTCTTCTTCGCTACCACCCTGAACTACATCGACCGTGCCGCGCTGGGCATCATGCAGCCAATCCTGGCCAAGGAAATGAGCTGGACGGCGATGGACTACGCCAACATCAACTTCTGGTTCCAGGTCGGCTACGCCATCGGTTTCCTGCTGCAAGGCAGGTTGATCGACAAGGTCGGGGTAAAACGCGCGTTCTTCTTCGCCGTGCTGCTATGGAGCCTGGCCACCGGCGCCCATGGCCTGGCCACGTCGGCCGCCGGTTTCATGGTCTGCCGCTTCATCCTCGGCCTGACCGAGGCGGCCAACTACCCGGCCTGTGTGAAGACCGTGCGCCTGTGGTTCCCGGCGGGGGAACGCGCCATCGCCACCGGCCTGTTCAATGCCGGTACCAACGTCGGCGCGATGGTCACCCCGGCCCTGCTGCCGCTGATCCTGGCGGTGTGGGGCTGGCAGGCCGCGTTCATCGCCATGGGTAGCCTGGGCCTGGTGTGGGTGGTGCTGTGGGTGTTGAAGTACTACAACCCGGAAGACCATCCCCACGTGCGCCAGAGCGAGGTGGAATACATCCAGCAGGGCGATAGCGCCGAGCCGAGCCGCGTGCCGTTCAGCCGCATCCTGCGCCTGCGTGGCACCTGGGCCTTCGCCGTGGCCTATGCGATTACCGCGCCGGTGTTCTGGTTCTACCTGTACTGGTTGCCTCCGTTCCTCAACCAGCAGTACAGCCTGGGTATCAACGTGACCCAGATGGGCATCCCGCTGATCATCATCTGGCTGACGGCGGACTTCGGCAGCATCGGCGGCGGCATCCTGTCGTCCTGGCTGATCGGGCGTGGCGTGCGCGCCACCAGGGCGCGGCTGGTGTCGATGCTGATCTTCGCCTGCACCATGCTCAGCGTCACCTTCGCCGCCAATGCCAGTGGCCTGTGGGTCGCGGTGGCCGCCATCTCGCTGGCAGTGGGCGCGCACCAGGCGTGGACGGCCAATATCTGGAGCCTGGTGATGGACTACACACCCAGGCACCTGGTGAGTACGGTGTTCGGCTTCGGCAGCATGTGTGCGGCGATTGGCGGCATGTTCATGACCCAGATCGTCGGCAGCGTACTGACCGGCCACCCACAACAACTATGCGCTGTTATTCACCTTGATCCCGGCCATGTACTTCCTGGCGCTGGTGTGGATGTACTTCATGGCACCGCGCAAGGTCGAGCACGCCTAGGCGCGCTGACACTTCCTCTGCGGGGCCCCTTGCGGGCCTTTTTTTGTCGAGCCGCAAGGGGTGACGCCTGCTGGCTTGCCAGCGAACAAATGCAGTCCCGCGCGGCTTCGGTCAAACCTTGGCCAGCACCGCCATGGCTTTCTGCAGTGCCATGCGTGCACGCTGTTCACCGCTGATGCCCTGCGCCAGCAGCTGCCGCGTGGGGATTTCCAGGCTCAGCGGTACGTTCGGCGGCAAGGCGCGCAGCAGGCCGACCAGGTCGGCATCGCCCTCGCCGGGGAAACGCCGTTCATTGCGTGCCTGACGCAGGATTTCCTCCATGTAGGCCGGCACCGGGCCGGCGACGTCGCACAACTGGGCGTAGCGCATGCGCTGCGGCGCCAACTGCGCCAGGTCATGCAACGAACAGCTGGAGCGGTTGAAGTGAAACGCATCCACCAGCACGCAGCCGTTGCTGCGATCGGCATTGGCTACCACCCGCACGGCCTGGCGCAAGTCTCGTACATCGGTCCAGGGCATGAATTCCAGGTGCGGATGAATACCGTAGCCCGCCGCCAGGTCGCACAGCGCGGCAAACCGCTCGGTCAAGCGCGCCTCGTCCGCATCGTTGCCAGCCACCAGAAGCTCTGTGCCACCCAGTTCGGCGCCCACGGCCAGAATCGGCTCGAAACTGGCCACACAGGTGTCGGCCTTCAGACGCAGGATTTCCAGGTCCAGCACCTTGATACCCGTGTCGCGCAGACGCGCCTGGGTCTTGCGGCGCAGGTCGCCATCGGCCACCAGCGGAAAATGCTGCTCCTGCTCGGTGGCCGGCACCAGGCGCAGGCCAACGTGGCTGTAACCGGCGCGGGCTGCCGCTTCAACCATGTCAGGTGGGGACAGTTCCAGCACGGTCAGCGCCGCAAGGGAGTACGTTCGATCAGTCATCAGTTGTCATCCGTCAATGAAAGGCGCATTCAGGCCACCTGCTCGGGCGCACAGGCCCGGCCGCTGTCCGCTGCCTTGCGGATCGCCTCGATCAAGGCCAGGGTGCGGCCACCGTCGGCCGCATCGATCAGCGGCGCCTGCTCGCCGCGCGCCACCCGCACGAAGTGCTGCAGCTGCAAGGTCAATGCTTCGCCGGCGGGAATGTTTTCCTCGCTCTGCAGCAACGGCGTGTGCCACCCCGCGCCCGCCTCGGCGTAGTGCCAGCGCTTGAGCTGGGGAATGCTCAACGCGCCCTGGGTGCCGGCGAGCAAGTAGCACGGCTGGCCATCCTGGCGCGGGTACACCGGGCTTTCGCCAGAATCCAGTTCCCAGCTCCAGGGTGCGGCCACCGCGTCGGAGCCGGTCAGGCTGCCCAACGCGCCATTGGCGAACTGCAGCAACACCGCTGCGCTGTCTTCGTTGGCATACCTGCGCACATCGTTGCGGGTGATGGCCTGTACCTGCTCCACCTCGCCGCACAGGTGGCGCAGCAAGTCGAGGTCATGGATCAGGTTGGTCAGCAGGAAACCGGCACCCGGCTCGCGGCGCCATGGGGTTTCGAAGTAGCTGTCGGGCTTTTGCAATTGCCACAGCGCGGTAACGTTGATCAAGCGGCCCAGCTTGCCATCGGTAATCACCTGGCGGGCCTGGCTGATCAGCGGGTTGTGCCGACGGTGATGGCCGACCAGTACCGGTACATTGCGCCAGCGCGAGGCCTCGACCAGCGCGCGCACTTCATCCAGGTGCACGCCCACCGGCTTTTCCACCAGCACCGGTACGCCGGCCTCGATGCAGTCCAGCGCAGTGGCGACGTGCAGGTTGTTGGGGTTGGCGACGATCACGGCCTCGGGGCGCGCGCCTTCCAGCATGCGCCGATGGTCGGCAAACCATGGCACGCCGCATTCGGCGGCAAAGGCCTCGGCCTGCGGGCCCGGGTCGGCCACGGCACACAGGCGGGCTTGCGACACATTGAGCAGATGCCGGTAATGCTGCCGGCCCATGATGCCGGCGCCGATCAAGGCGATTCGAAGGGGTGCGTTCAACAGCCTGTCCTCTTGTGATTGTTGTATTGAGGATTCCGGAACCAGGTTCCACAATCTGCGTTAAACAATCTAGAACCAAGTTCTGCTTTTCAGAAGCACAGGCAGCACAGACTGTGCGGTTATCGACCAGAAATGCACGCTCAGGCAAACAGCTCGCTGGCCCGGCTGGCCAGCGACAATTCCTCCGCTGCCGCCAGCAGCAACGGCGCCAGCTCTGCCAGGCGGCTCTGCGCCAGGCGCGCACTGGGCCCGGCGATGCTCAGCACACCGATCACCTGATCACTTTGCGGGCGCCGCACGACCGCTGCCAGCGCCGAGGTGCCAATCGCCGAGGTTTCCTCGACCCAGGCGTAACCGCGCTCACGCGCCCGGCGCAGATAGGCCAGCAGCTCATCGGTGGAGCGTGGCGCCTTCGGGCCGAACTGGGCCGGGTCGGCAATACCCTGGCGCAAAACCATCTGCAGCGCCTGTTCGTCATCCAGGCTGGCCAGCCAGGCATGCCCGGACGCCGTGTAAAACAGCGGCGCATCGCGGCCCATGTCCGGGTCGTAGCGCAGCCCCGAGCGGGCGCCCTGGGATTTGGCGATCCAGGTCTGGCGAGCACCGTCGATCACGCCAAGGCGCACCAGTTCGCCGCTGTCCTGGGCCAGGCGGTCGAGAATCGGCTGGATGATGTCGGCACCGCTGCTGGCCAGGTAACGGAAGCCCAGGGCCACCAGCTTGGCCGAGAGCTGGTAACGGCTGTTGTCACGGTTCTGCCGCACGTAGCCCAGCCTTGCCAGCTCGGTGAGCATGCGGTGGGTAGCGCTCTTGGGGATGTCCATACGCTCGGCCAGGGTTTGCAAAGGCAGCCCCTGCGGTTCCCCGGCCAGGTGTTCTACAAGACTGAAGGCGCGTTCGATCTGACTACCAGCCATGAATCAGGTCCCTGAAAATTTTTGCCGATTCTAGAAGATGATTCCACAGACACGATAGCCGGCGCAGCCAGGCCAGCAGGAATTGTCCGGTGATCGCCCATAACTTGCCTGTCCGGGCCATCGTCCCCTTGCAGCTTGAAGCCGTGCCGAGAAAAATGTGGAACCTTGTTCCAATAACAATAGAGGACACTTGTGATGCCTTCCGCCGCGCTTGAAACCGAATGCGATGTACTGGTCATAGGCTCCGGCGCCGCCGGGCTGGCTGCCGCGGTGACGGCTGCCTGGCATGGGCAGAAGGTGATCGTGGTGGAAAAGGAGCCGGTGTTCGGCGGCGCCACCGCCTGGTCCGGCGGCTGGGCCTGGCTACCGCGCAACCCGCTGGCGCGCCGCGCCGGCATCGAGGAAAGCATCGAGCAACCCCGCACTTACCTGCGTAACGAGCTGGGGGCGTATTACAACGCCGAGCTGGTAGACGCCTTCCTTGAGGCGTGCCCGCACATGGTGGCGTTCTTTGAACAGCACACGGCGTTGCAGTTTGCCGACGGCAACGGCATACCCGACATGCACGGCGACACGCCGGGTGCGGCCGAAGGTGGGCACCAGGTGATTGCCGCGCCCTATGACGCTCGCGAAGTGGGCGCACTGCTACCGCGCCTGCGCAAGACCATGCGCGAAACCTCGTTCATGGGCATGCCGATCATGGCCGGTAACGACCTTGCCGCGTTCCTCAACCTGACCCGCTCGCCCAAGGCCTTGCTGCACGTATGCAAGCGGTTTGGCCGCCACCTGTACCACCTGGCCCGGTATGGCCGGGCGATGCACCTGGTCAATGGCGTGGCATTGGTGGCGCGCCTGGCCAAGTCGGCACAGGACCTGGGCGTGCAACTGCAAGCGTCGGCACCGGCCAGGCGCCTGCTGGTCGAGAATGGCCGGGTGTACGGGGCAGTGATCGCCACAGCGCAGGGCGAACAAGCGGTGCGCGCTAATGCCGTAGTCCTGGCTGCCGGCGGCTTCCCCAACGACCCTGCACGGCGCCAGCAACTGTTCCCGCGCGATGCCAGCGGCCACGACCACCTGGCCTTGCCGCCCAAGGGCTGCTCGGGCGACGGCCTGCGCCTGGGCGAGTCGGCTGGCGGCGTGGTTGCCAGCGACCTGAAGTCGCCAGTGGCCTGGGCACCGGTGTCGCTGGTGCCGCACCGCGACGGCAGTGTCGGCCACTTCCCGCACATCATCGAGCGCGGCAAGCCAGGCATCATTGGCGTGCTGGCCAACGGCAGGCGTTTCGTCAACGAAGCGCATGGCTATTACGACTACGTGGCGGCCATGATCGCCGCCGTACCGGGGCATGAGGAGGTGTGCTCGTGGCTGGTCTGCGACCACCGTTTCCTGCGCCGCTACGGCCTGGGCCACGCCCGCCCGGCCCCGCTGCCGGTATGGCCGCACCTGCGCAGCGGCTACCTCAGGCGCGGCGCCACGCTGGAAGCGTTGGCCAAGGCTTGCGGCATCGACCCGGTCGGGCTGCGGGCCACGGTCAGCGAATTCAACCAGCACGCCCGTAACGGCCAGGACCCCGCCTTCGGCCGTGGCTCCACACCCTTCAACCGCAAGCAGGGCGACCCGCAGCATGAAGGGCCCAACCCCTGCGTGGCACCGATCGAACACGGGCCGTTCTATGCGGTGAAGGTCCGACCCGGCTGCTTTGGTACCTTTGCCGGGCTGCGCACCGACGCCAGCGCCCGCGTGCTGGATGCGGCCGGGCAGCCCATCGCCGGCCTGTACGCGGCGGGTACCGACATGGCCAGTGTGTTTGGCGGCTGGTACCCGTCGGGTGGCATCAACCTGGGCCCGGCGCTGACCTTTGGCTATGTGGCCGGGCGGCATATTGCCGGGGCGCGGAACTATGAATGCAACTGATCGGCCTTGCCGACCAGGGGCAAATCTGATTACTTCGCTCAGCCAGCCTCGGCCCCATTCAGGAACGCCACGATGATTCACGGCAAGACGCTGCAAGCATGGTGCAACTCCCACCCCTTGATCGAGGAGCTGGTGGCACTGCGTGAAACCCGCTGGTTCAACCCGCACATCGCCCCCGCCGCCCAGGCCCTGGCCGATGTCGGCCTGAGCGCCGCCGATGTCAGTGCGGCCAGTGCCCGGCTGGCGCGCTTTGCCCCGTACCTGGCCAGTGTATTTGCCGATACCGCCGCCAGCGGCGGCATCATCGAATCGCCATTGCGCCCGCTGCCCAGGCTGCACGCCACCCTGCTGCAGGCGGCCGGCCTGCACGCCAGCGGTTCGCTGTGGCTCAAGGCCGACAGCGAACTGCCGATCTCCGGCTCGATCAAGGCCCGCGGCGGTATTCACGAAGTGCTCAAGCATGCCGAGGACCTGGCCCTGGCCGCCGGCCTGATCAGCCTCGACAGCGACTACCGGGCCCTGGCCAGCGACCAGGCACGGGCGTTCTTCAGCCGCTACAAGGTGGCCGTCGGTTCGACCGGTAACCTCGGCCTGTCGATCGGCATCATCAGCGCCAGGCTGGGTTTCCAGGCCACCGTGCACATGTCGGCCGATGCGCGCCAGTGGAAGAAGGACAAACTGCGCAGCCATGGCGTGAAGGTGGTCGAGTACGCCAGCGACTACAGCGTCGCGGTGGCGCAAGGGCGCCAGCAGGCGGCGGCGGACCCGACCTGCTATTTCGTCGATGACGAGAACTCGCCGCACCTGTTCCTTGGCTACGCCGTGGCCGCCGAGCGGCTTGCCAGGCAGTTCGACGCAGCCGGTATCCAGGTGGATGCCGAGCATCCATTGTTCGTCTACCTGCCCTGCGGTGTCGGTGGTGGCCCCGGTGGCGTGGCGTTCGGCCTGAAGCTGCTGTGGGGCGACCATGTGCACTGCCTGTTCGCCGAACCCACCCACTCGCCGTGCATGTTCCTGGGGGTCTACAGCGGGCTGCATGACGCCACCAGCGTGCAGGATTTTGGCATCGACAACCTGACCGCCGCCGACGGCCTGGCGGTGGGCCGCCCTTCCGGCTTCGTCGGCAAGGCCATGCAGCGCTTGCTCGATGGCTATTACACAGTCAGCGACGAAACCTTGTACCGGCTGTTGGTACTGGCCCATGACCTGGAAAATGCACGCCTGGAACCTTCGGCGCTGGCAGGCATGCCGGGAATGGTCAAGGTGCTCGAAGCGCCCGAATACCGGGCACGCATGGGCTTGTCCAGCGAACGGATGGCGCGAGCCACGCACCTGGTGTGGGGAACCGGCGGCAGCATGGTACCTAAGGCGGAATTCGCCGCTTATCTGAGCAAAGGCCGCTCAGGCACCTAGCGCCCGAGCCCTGGGCCGGCAGCGCCAGGGCTTGCTGGAAGGGCTATGTCAGTCGACCAGAATCTTCGGGTTGGAGTTGCCCCATACGGTGTACAGGTCGGCCAGCAGCGCGCCGTTGATTTCCTCGATCTCGGCCTGTGTGATTTCGCTCCCGGCCTGCTTGCCGAACAACACCACTTCGTTGCCACCCTTCACATCCGGGAAGTCAGTGACATCGACCATCAACGTGTTCATCGACACCTTGCCCACCACCGGCACCCGGTGGCCGTTGATCAGCACATAGCCCTTGTTGGTGAACACCCGGCGATAGCCATCGGAGTAGCCGACGGTGATGTTGGCCAGGCGCGAATCACGGGTCAGGGTGAAGGTACGGTCGTAGCCGACAGTGTTGCCGGCCGGGTAGCTGTGCACCGCTGCCACGTGCGACTTGAACTGCATGACCCGCTGGTACTCGGTGTGCGTCGGCACGGTATCGCCGAACAGCGCGCCACCGGCGCGCACCATGTCCAGGCGCGCTTCCGGCACTTCCAGCGTGGCGAAGGAGTTGGCCGTGTGCAGGGTGAGCTTGCTGCGATCCAGCTTGGCATGCTTGATCAGCCAGTCGCTCTGCTCGTTGAAGGCGGCCAGGCCTTTGCGCACATCGTCCTTGTCCTCCACGGCGAAGTGAGTCATCAGCGCGACCAGCTTGAGGTGCTTCTGGTCGGTGATCTGCAGTGCTTCGCCACGCCCGGACCAGGTGGCCATTTCTACCCCGTTGCGGCTCATGCCGCCGGAATTGAGCGCCAGGTGGATGCGCAAGGTCTTGCCGTGACGCTCGGCCAGGGCATCGAGCTGGCGGGCGAATTCGGCGCTGCCGACCAGTTCTTCCATGTCGTACTGCAGGGCATCTTCCACTTCACCGAGGCTGGCCAGGCGCACCCGCACCAGCTGCCCGGTGAAGCCACTGGCACGGACCACACGGGCTTCCTCGTTGCTGGCCACCGCCACGCAGGGCACGCCCTGGGCAATGATCGAGGGCATCACCAGGCCGATGCCGTGACCATAGGCGTCGGCCTTGAGCACGGCGCACAACTTGGACTTGCCACCCAGCTCGGCCTGCAAGGTCCGAATGTTGTGCTGCAGCGCGCTGGCGCTGATTTCGACCCAGGCGTTGCTGTTCTGCACAGCCAGGGCGGTGGTGCCGTTGTCCATCGACAGCGGCGGTGCGGCGTACAGCGGGGCTTGGCCAGTGATCAGCAGAGCGAGGGAGGCAGCCAGGAGGGTACGGCGAAATGGCATGGTGATTTCTCTATTCTTTTTTTTTGGTGATGTATGCGGCCGGAAAGACCAAAGGTATTGGTGCTCGGCACGCCGTCAGCGAGGGTGCCATAGCCAGTGGGGATATGACCAGCTGTGTCGCGCCCAGCCAGCACCGGCTAGGCTCTATACGAAAAAAAATGTCGCAAACACAGCATGGAACAAGCCAGTGAGACCATATGGGCGTAGCTTTTCGCGAGCTTGTTGAAGCGTGTCACGATGCGGCGCTTCTCTTTCAGCCAGCCAAACCGCCATGGTCTCACTGACTTGTTCCATGCGGTGTTTGCCACATCGCTTTTGGTACAGAACCTAGTACCCGGTCATTTCCAGATAGCCGCGCCCACCCGCACTCCCGGTCAACCGCACCGGCCCTTCCCAGTACGGGAAGCGGGTGTCCATCCACGCCTGCGGCTCCAGCGCCTCGGCCTGCACATCCAGGCCCTGCCCCGGTACCCGCACCCGCCAGCGCGTCGGCACCCGCTTGCCATTTTTCTGCCGCGTCCAGGCCTGCGCCTGCAACTGGACCTGCGCCCCCGCCAGCACCACCACTTCACCCTGCGGACCAACCCAGGTCCCGGCGCGATACGCCTCGCCCTGGGCCTGGCGCACCTGGAACAGCATCAGCTTGGCGCCATTGTCCAGGTGCAGCGAAAACCAGTCCCAGCCGGTCTGCCCGGCGGCCAGGGGCTGACTGCTCCACTCCCGGTCCAGCCAGGCCTGGCCGATGACCGCAATACACTGGCCGCCACGCTGCACATACCCGCGCACGCGATAAAACGGCTGGCTGTAGTAATACGAAGCCTGCCCCTTGCCGGATTTCTCGCTGTAGCCGTGCTCGCCATGCAACACCAGCGGCCCATCGCTGTGCAGTTGCAATTCGTATTGAACGCCCTCAGCGGTGGCCCGCATCTGCAGGTGTTCCATGCCGTTGCTGCCCTGCAGCGACCAGTCATTGATCCACGCCCGGAACGGCTGCGCCTGCACACCGGCCTGGCCTATCCCCCCGCGTGCCAGGGTTTCACCCGACTGGTGGCCGCCCGGGCCGGTCAACGCCGCGTGCCCCAGCCACAGGTTCGGGCTGTTCCAGCCGGCCGTGTCCGGGCCTGGGCGCAAGGCCGAGCGGAACAGCGTCCACTGCACGCCCCAGTCACGCTGACGGGCGTCCTGCAGGTTGGCGGTGACGTACCACCATTCGATGCGAAAACCATCGTGTGCGCCGTGGTCGCGTGGAAATGCCAGCCGATGCCCGCGGGTCACCTGGCTGAATGCGCCAGCCTGCTGGCCGAGCCCGGCATAGCTTTGTTCCGCCGGCTTGTCGCAGCCGCACAGCAAGCCAAACAGCAACAGCCACACGCTACGCTTCATCGGTGAACGGCCTCAACAATTCGCGTGGCTGGCGACGCGCCAGTTGCCACAAGGGCCAGGCGCTGGCCAGCAGGCTGCTCAGCAAGGCCAGCAGGGCCAGCTGCAACAGCTGCGCAGGGAACACGTAAAGCGGCAGGCGCCAGCCGAATGCCTGCACGTTCAGCACCGCGACCAGGCACCAGGCCAACAGGATGCCCAACGGGATGGCCAGCAGCACGGTGAGGCTGCTCAGCAGCAGGGTCTGCCCGAGGCTCAGCCAGGCCAGTTGCGCCCGCCGCACCCCCAGCGCCCACAAGGGCGCCAACTGGCCCAGGCGGGTCTGGCCCAGCGTCAACAGGTTGATGAACAGCGCCACGCCGGCCACGCCAAGGGTCAGGCTGTTGAGCGCAGCGGTGGCGGCAAAGGTACGGTTGAACACCTCGGTCGACCAGCGTTTCAGGCGCGTCTGCTCGACCACCCGGCTGTCGTCGAGGGCAAAGCGCTGCTGCAGTGCGGCCTTGAGCGATGGCACCCGGTCTGCGGCCAGATCGACGCTCAAGCCCGTCAGGGTTGCCTGCGGCCAGTGCGCGCGTAACCCGTCGGCGCTGACCAGTACATGGCCCTTGGGGTTGCCATAATCGGCATAGATACCTACGACAGTCAGCACACGCGGGGTGTCTGCCGGCAGCGTCAGGCTGTCCCCCAGTTGCAGGCGCAGACGCCTGGCCAGTTGTTCACTGAGCATCACGCCCTGCCCGCTGGCCAGTCGCTCCCAGGCGCCCGGCTGTTGCTCCAGCAAGGGCCAGCGCGTGCGGTAGGCAGAATGTTCGACGATGCCTTGAAGCTGCACCGGCCAACCTTGCAGCTGCGTTTCCACGCGCCAGGCGGGCAGGAGCGTGGCGGGCACGGGTTGCTGCTTGAGCCATTCAGCAATCTGCAGGCCTTGGGCGGTGTCCCGTGGGGTGATGTACAGCTCGGCCGACAGACGCTGGTCAAGCCAGCCGACAAAGGTCTGGCGGAAGCCCTCGGTCATGCTGCCTACCCCGACGCTGGCGGCCAGCGCCAGCAACAGGGCCATCAGCGCCAACCCCAAGGCGGGCAGTTGCTGACGGCTATCGGCGACGAACCATTGCGCCAAGGGTCGCCGGCAACGGCGCGCCAGCCAGGCCAGCGCGCTGTCGAGCAAGGCTGGCAGCAACAGCGCCGCCGCCAGCAGCAGCCCCGCGAGCAGGCCGAACGCGCTGGGCAGGCTGTTACCCAGCAGGCCGCAACCCAGGGCCAGCACCAGCAGCAGGCCCGCCAGCAAAGCCTGACGCTGCAACCACGGCCCCTGCGCCTCACGCCAGGCCTGGGGTTGTGCCAGCGCCAGCAACGGTAACCGTGCGGCGCGCAATACGCTGCCGACCCCGGCCAGCAACGCCCCCACCACGCCAACCAGTACGCCGGCCAACCACCACCACGCCGGCAGGCTCAGCGTGCCGGCCACCTGGGCACCATACAGGCCGCGCAGGCTGGCGGCGACATCGGGCAGCAGCCACGCCGCCAGCGCGTAGCCACTGGCCACCCCGGCGACACCGCCCAGCACGGCAAACAGGCCCAATTCCAGCACCAGCGCCCACAACAGGACCTTCAGGTTGATGCCGCAAGCACGCAGGTTGCGAATCAGCCCGCGCCGCTGTTCCAGCGCCAGGCCGATCGCGGCATGGGCGATGAACAGGCCGACGACGAACGCCAGCAGGCCCAGGGCTGTGAGATTGAGGTGGAAACTGTCGGTCAGCCGCTGCAGGCTGCCATCGTCCTGCCGGGGTTGCCATTCAAGCTCGGCAGCGACTTGCGCCGGCAGCGGCCCAGGCGCAGTGGCCAGCAGGCGCGACAACTGCCCGGGCGCGTGCAGCAGCGCTTGCGCGTGGCCGATATCGACCACCATCACCCCGGGTGCCAGTGCAGGCTGCAGCACCACCGGTGGCAGCAGTTGCCCTTCGCTGTCGCGTGTCACCTCCCCGGGAGCCAGCTTCAGTTGCCGCAGCAGGTCTGGCCCGAGCCAGGCTTGCCCAGGCGGGCCAATGAACGCCTGCAGGTCGAATGCCTGCGGCTGGACGCCGGCAATGCTGCTGGCCGGCGGCAGGCTCAACGGCTCGATGCCGATCAAGCGCACGCTGCGCGCCGGCTCGCCTGGCAAAAGCAGGCGGCCTTCCAGTACCGGGCTCAGCGCCCAGCCCAGCCTGCGCAGCTGCACGTACAGCGCCTGGTCGAAGCGTTCGCCATGGCGCGCCACCAGCTGCGCCTGCATGGGCGCCGCCAGTACCGCACTGGCCCGGGCATAGTCGCTGCGCGCCTGGCTGTTCAGCGCCTGCACGCCGGTCCACAAGGCCGTGGCCAGCCACAGGCCGGTGAAGATGCTGAAGCACTGCACACGGTGGCGCCGCCAATGGCTGAGCAACGCCCGCAGGGCCAGCCACAGCAGTCTCATCGGCCCTGCTCGGCGCGCACGCGGCCGGCCTGCAAGTAGCAACGCTGCTGCAAGCGTGCCGCCAGGCGCGGGCTGTGGGTCACCATCAGCACACCGCTGCCGGCCTCGGCGACCAGTTGCAGCAGCAAACTCAGCACTTCGTCGCTGCTGGCTTCATCGAGGCTGCCGGTGGGCTCGTCGGCCAGCAGCCAGGCCGGGCGCCCGGCCAGCGCACGGCCGATGGCAACCCGTTGCTGCTGGCCGCCGGACAGCTGTTCCGGGTACCGCGCCAGCAAACCCGCCAGGCCCAGGCGTTGTGCCAGGTAGGCGACCCAATGCGGGTCATGCCGCGCAGCCAGGCGCGCCTGGAAGGCAAGGTTGGCCGCCACGTCCAGGCTGCTGATCAGGTTGTACTGCTGGAATACCAGGCCAACCGCCTCGCGCCGCCATTGCGCCAGCGACGCTTCGCAACGGCTGTCGAGGACGGCGCCGTCGATCAGGATACGGCCACTGTCGGCGCGATCGAGGCCGGCCACCAGGTGCAGCAGGGTGCTTTTGCCACTGCCTGATTCGCCCATCAGCGCCAGGCTGCTGCCACGTGCCAGGTGCAGGTCGACGCCCTGCAATACCGGCAGCAGGCCTTGTGGGGTGGGGAACGCTTTGTACAGTTGTTCGATGACCAGCATCGCTGGGCCTTGGTCGGTTCAGGTGTCCTTTAGGAATAGCAGGTTCGGCGCGATGCGCTCCATCGGCAGGTTGCAGCCCGCCGACCCGGTGATGAACAAATCTTCATCTTGGCGGCGGGCCGCATGATCATGGGCGTGGCGCGCGTCGCCCGGTTGCTGCAAGCGGCGTTCGCCTTGAGAGGGCCTGGCACCTTGCGTAGCATCACCGCCCCCGCGCCTCACCCAGCCACGCCACCCGCAGACCGAACCGCCGATGCCGCAACCCATCCCTCTCAAGGACCACGAAAAGGAAAAGCACCTGGTCAACCGCCGGCTTCTGGCCTGCGCCGCCCTGGTCTTCAGCCTGTGCGCCGTCCTGGTAGGCCGGCTCTATGTGCTGCAGGTGGTGCAACATGACCAGCAGAGCGCGGTGTCGGAAAACAACCGCGTGCACGTGCTGCCCATCGCCCCCGAGCGTGGCCTGATCTATGACCGCAACGGCGTGGTGCTGGCCGACAACAAGCCCAGCTTCGACCTGACCATGACCCGCGAACGGGCCGGCGGCGACACGGCCAAGGTGCTCGACACCCTGGCGCAGGTACTGGGCCTGGGCGAAGACGAACGCAAGCAGTTCGGCAAGGACCTGCGCCGGGGCCGCAAGCCGTTCGAGCCGGTCACCCTGATGGTCGGCCTGAGCGAAGAGCAGATCGCCCTGGTCGCAGTGAACCAGTTCCGTCTGCCAGGCCTGGAGGTCGAACCGCAGTTCATCCGCGAATACCCGCTGGCCGAGCACTTCGCCCATTCGGTGGGCTACGTGGGGCGGATCAACGAAAAAGAGGCCAAGGCCCTCGACAACACCGAATACCGCGGCACCCAGTCGATCGGCAAGACCGGCATCGAACACTTCTACGAAAGCCAGCTGCACGGCCACGTGGGCTACGAGGAGGTCGAGACCAACGCCCAGGGCCGGGTGATGCGGGTGCTCAACCACAAGGACCCGACCCCCGGCCAGGACATCGTCCTGACCCTGGACGCGCACCTGCAACTGGCGGCGGAAAAAGCCCTGGGCGACCGGCGTGGCTCGGTGGTGGTGCTCGACCCGGCCAACGGCGATGTGCTGGCCATGGTCAGCAACCCCAGCTTCGACCCCAACCTGTTCGTCAAGGGCATCAGCTTCAAGCAGTACGCTGCGCTGCGCGACTCGATCGACCGACCCCTGTTCAACCGTGTCCTGCGTGGCCTCTATGCACCGGGCTCGACGGTCAAGCCGGAGGTCGCGATTGCCGGCCTCGACAGCGGCGTGATCACCCCGGGCAGCCGGGTATTCGACCCTGGCTACTACGAACTGCCCAACTATGACCACAAGTACCGCAACTGGAACCGTAGCGGCGATGGCTGGGTGGACATGTACACCGCCATCATGCGCTCCAACGACACCTACTTCTACGACCTGGCCCACAAGCTCGGCATCGACCGCCTGCACGACTACCTGGCCGAGTTCGGCCTGGGCCAGAAGGTGTCGCTGGACATGTTCGAGGAAGCCCCTGGGCTGATGCCATCGGCCGAGTGGAAACGTGCCACGCGGCGCCAGGCCTGGTTCCCGGGCGAGACGCTGATCCTTGGCATCGGCCAGGGCTACATGCAGGTCACCCCGCTGCAACTGGCCCAGGCCACCAGCCTGCTGGCGAGCAAGGGCGTCTGGCACCGCCCGCACCTGGCGCGGACCGTGGGCGGCACGGCCCCGGTCGACCCCCACCCGATGCCCGACATCGTGCTGCATGACAAGCATGCCTGGGACCAGGTCAGCCAGGGTATGCAGATGGTCATGCACGACCCGCGGGGAATCGCCCGTGCCGCAGCGGCTGGCGCGCAGTACCGGATTGCCGGCAAGAGCGGCACCGCGCAGGTGGTGGCGATCCGGCAGGGTGAACGCTACAACCGCGACAAGACCCAGGAGCGGCACCGCGACAACGCCTTGTTCGTCGGCTTTGCGCCCGCCGAGCACCCGAGCGTGGTGGTAGCCGTGATGATCGAGAACGGGGAAGCCGGCGGACGGGTGGCGGGCCCGGTGGTACGCGAGGTGATGGATGCCTATCTGCTGGACGACCAGGGGCACCTGAAGCCTGAATATGCCGGTGGCGCAGCCGCGCGTGCTGCGCCCCACAGCTAGGCGTGAGAACCACACGACAGCCGGGGCTCAGCCTGCCGTGGAACACCCATGGAACTCTGGCCACCTCCGTGCGCTCTTAAACACTGAGTGGTTTATTTCCCTGTGCTTCACGTTACTGGAGAACATGCCATGCGCCACCTACTCCTCGCCCCTGCCTTGCTGCTCCTGCTGCCTGCCGGTGCTGCCCTGGCTGACGTCGACGCGGGCGACGTCGCCACCTCGGCTGGTGTTTCCGCTTCGCTCTACTCGACCTTCAAGGACGACAAACGGATCATCCCGGCGCGTGACGAGCTCTCCGCCTATGTCGCCAGCGGCGGTGCAATCCGTGGCGCCTACGTCGAGGCGGCACTGGAACAAGCGCGCAAGGACCACCCTGGCCTGCAGGCCAGTGATGAAGAACTGGCCCAGGCCATCCTGTCGCAGGACGATAGCGTAGCCAACCACTGATCGGGCCGCCGACGCTGAACCCGCTTCCACAAGGCCACCGAGGCCGTTGCTGGAGCGGGTCCAGCCGCGAAAGGGCCGGCGTCGGTGAAGTGCACGTTGAAGTTCACCCCCAACCGTCCATGCGCATGGTCGCCCGCACCAGGCGCTGCTCCTCCTGCTCGATTTCGCGCAAGCTGTCGCGTATGCCGTTGATGTGCTCGCGTGCGGCCCTCTGCGCCTGTTCGGGCAACTGCTCCATCACCGCGTGATACAAGCGGGCATGCTGACGGTCGATCTGGCGCTTCTGCGCCGGGCGGCAATACAGGTTGTTGACCGACGCGAAGACCGTGCTCAAGGTCAGGTCGCTGAGCGATTGCAAGGTAAGCACCAGCACCGGGTTGTGCGACGCCTCGCTGATCGCGCGGTGGAAGGCATGGTCGCGGCGGGCATGTTCGCGGGCATCGAGCGTCTCGTGGCCGGCATGCGCGGCAAGCATCTCGTCATAGCGCCGGCGGATCAGCAGGCGGTCGATATCGGTGGCACGCAAGGCGGCCAGGCGCGCCGATTCGGCCTCCAGCAACGCGCGCACCTCCAGCAGGTCGAACAACGTGCGTGGCTGCGAGCTGAACAGGTGCATCAATGGTGTGCCCCCGGCCTGCCCGGTCAGGTCGGCGACGAACGAACCGCGGCCCTGCTCGGTGTCGATGATGCCGCGCCCACGCAGGATGCGCAGGCCTTCACGCAACGCCGAACGCGAGCAGCCGAGCTTTTCCACCAGGCGCCGCTCAGACGGCAGGGCCTGGCCGACCTTGAGCACACCCTCGACGATCAGCCGTTCGACCCGTTCGGCCACCTGGTCGGCGACCTTGGCCTTGCCTTCCGTACCCACGGTGCACCCTCCTGCTGGTAGGACCAGTTTGCCTACCGGCCTCAATCTAGCCGAGCCCTACCGCCAATGACCAGTGCTTCTGGCAAAAACTGGTAGGACCAGCTCGCCTGCTACTCGACCCCAACCGCGGTGACGCGCAGGCTGCAAAGGGTGAGCGATGTGCCAATAACGACAAGAACCGTTGCCGAGTGAGCCCATGAACATCCTGTACGACGAACGCGTCGATGGCGCACTGCCCGCCGTGGACCAGGCGGCCCTGCTGCAGGCGCTGCGCGATGCCCTGCCGGACCTCGAGGTGCTGCACCGCGAGGAAGACCTCAAACCCTACGAATGCGATGGCCTTTCCGCCTACCGCACGGTGCCGCTGCTGGTGGTGCTGCCCGAGCGCCTGGAGCAGGTGCAGGCATTGCTCAGGCTCTGCCACCAGCGCGGCGTGCCGGTGGTCGCGCGCGGCGCCGGTACCGGCCTGTCGGGCGGTGCCTTGCCGCTGGCCAAGGGCATCCTGCTGGTGATGGCGCGCTTCAACCGCATCCTCGAAGTCAACCCGCAGGGCCGCTTCGCCCGGGTGCAGCCCGGCGTGCGCAACCTGGCCATCTCCCAGGCCGCCGCCCCGCACGGCCTGTACTATGCGCCAGACCCGTCCTCGCAAATTGCCTGTTCCATCGGCGGCAACGTTGCCGAAAACGCCGGTGGCGTGCACTGCCTGAAATACGGCCTGACCGTGCACAACCTGCTCAAGGTCGAGATCCTGACCGTTGAAGGCGAACGCCTGACCCTGGGCAGCGATGCCCTGGACAGCCCCGGCTTCGACCTGCTGGCGCTGTTCACCGGTTCCGAAGGCATGCTCGGCATCGTCACCGAAGTCACCGTCAAGCTGTTGCCAAAGCCTCAGGTGGCAAAGGTGCTGCTGGCCAGCTTCGACAGCGTCGAGGATGCCGGCCGGGCGGTGGCCGAGATCATCGCCGCCGGGATCATCCCCGGCGGCCTGGAAATGATGGACAACCTGGCGATCCGCGCCGCCGAGGACTTCATCCACGCCGGCTACCCGGTGGACGCGGCGGCCATCCTGCTATGCGAGCTGGATGGTGTCGAAGCCGATGTGCACGACGACTGCGAAAGGGTCGCCACCGTGCTGGCCCGGGCCGGCGCACGCGAGGTGCGGCTGGCCAGCGACGAGGCCGAACGCGTGCGCTTCTGGGCCGGGCGCAAGAATGCCTTCCCGGCGGTGGGGCGCATTTCTCCGGACTACTACTGCATGGACGGCACCATCCCGCGCCGCGAGCTGCCGCGGGTGCTCAAGGGCATCAGCGAGCTGTCCCGCGAGTATGGCCTGCGCGTGGCCAACGTGTTCCACGCCGGCGACGGCAACATGCACCCGCTGATCCTGTTCGATGCCAACCTGCCCGGTGAACTGCGGCGCGCCGAGGCCATCGGCGGCAAGATCCTCGAGCTGTGCGTGGCGGTCGGCGGCAGCATCACTGGCGAGCATGGCGTCGGGCGCGAGAAGATCAACCAGATGTGCGCGCAGTTCAATGCTGACGAAATCACCCTGTTCCATGCGCTCAAGGCCGCCTTCGACCCGCAGGGCCTGCTCAACCCCGGCAAGAACATCCCCACCATGCACCGTTGCGCCGAATTCGGCGCGATGCACGTGCACCACGGGCAACTGCCCTTCCCCGAGCTGGAGCGCTTCTGATGAGCATGGACCGAGATATGAGCCAGGCCCTGCTGGAGCAGGTCAGCCAGGCCTTGAACCAGGCCACGGCGCTGCGTATCCAGGGCGGCAACAGCAAGGCCATGCTCGGCAACCCGGTTACCGCCGACGTGCTGGACACCCGCAGCCACCGCGGCATCGTCAGTTACGACCCGACCGAGCTGGTGCTCACCGCCCGGGCCGGTACGCCGCTGCGTGAAATCGAGGCGGTACTGCACGAAGCCGGCCAGATGCTGCCTTGCGAGCCGCCGCACCTGGGCCCCGAGGCCACCTTGGGGGGCATGGTCGCGGCCGGGCTGTCAGGGCCACGGCGGCCGTGGGCCGGGTCGGTGCGCGATTACGTGCTGGGCACACGGGTGATCACCGGCCATGGCAAGTTGCTGCGCTTTGGTGGCGAGGTGATGAAGAACGTCGCCGGTTACGACGTGTCACGGCTGATGGCGGGCAGCTTCGGTTGCCTGGGGCTGCTGACCGAGGTGTCGCTGAAAGTGCTGCCGCGTCCGCGCCAGTGCCTGAGCCTGCGCCTGCCGATGAACCGCCACGAGGCGTTGCTGGAACTCGCCGAATGGGGCCAGCAGCCGTTGCCGATCAGCGCTGCCTGCCATGACGGCGACGCGCTGTACCTGCGCCTGGAAGGCGGTGAAGGCTCGGTGCAGTCAGCCCGCCAGCGCCTGGGCGGCGAAACGCTCGACAGCCGCTTCTGGAGCGACCTGCGCGAGCAGCGCCTGGCGTTCTTTGCCGACCCTGCAGCGCTATGGCGCCTGTCGGTGCCGCTGGCCACCGGCGAACTGGAGTTGCCCGGCCGGCAACTGCTTGATTGGGGTGGTGCCCAGCGCTGGCTGAAATCCACCGCAGCAGCAGAGGACATCCGCGCGCAGGTTGCCAAGGTGGGTGGCCATGCCACCTGTTACGCCCCCGGCACGGCCAGCAGCCCACCGCTAACCCCTGCGCTGATGCGCTACCACCGCGCCCTCAAGCAGCAACTCGACCCCCAGGGCATATTCAACCCTGGCCGCCTGTACCCGGACCTGTGAGCCCAGACCATGCAAACCAACCTCAGCGAAAGCGCCCGGCGCCTGGCCCGCGCCGACGAAG
>Ga0209370_1001145_pt1 | contig 25284 bp, 18 predicted proteins | sample AgamicAtPrz_FD_187164 | JGI IMG/M metagenome (GOLD analysis project Ga0209370, IMG submission 187164) | Agave microbial communities from Guanajuato, Mexico - At.P.rz (SPAdes) (version 2) | ecosystem: Host-associated > Plants > Phyllosphere > Phylloplane/Leaf | place: Guanajuato, Mexico... | reverse complement strand
AAATGCAGGGTGTCGCCGGTTACTACTACGCGCTCAACGACGGCGAGCCGGAAGACGTCGCCCTGGCCCTGAACGAGCAGTACATGCCGCGCGGTGCTGGCGCCGAGCTGCCGCAGACCCTCACCGGCGCTGCCGTGGCCATTGCCGACAAGCTCGATACCCTGGTCGGCATCTTCGGTATCGGCATGCTGCCCACCGGTAGCAAGGACCCCTACGCCCTGCGCCGTGCCGCCCTGGGTGTGCTGCGCATCCTGATCGAGAAGCAGCTGGACCTGGACCTGACCGCTGCGGTCGACTTCGCGGTCAAGCAGTACGGCGCCAAGGTCAAGGCTGCCGGCCTGGCCGAACAGGTGCTGGAGTTCATCTTCGACCGCCTGCGTGCGCGCTACGAAGACGAAGGTATCGACGTTGCTACCTACCTGTCGGTACGGGCCCTGCAGCCACGCTCGGCGCTGGACTTCGACCAGCGCGTGCAGGCTGTGCAGGCATTCCGCAAGCTGCCGGAAGCCGAGGCCCTGGCTGCGGTGAACAAGCGTGTTTCGAACTTGCTGAGCAAGGCCGAAGGCGCCATCGCCGAGCAGGTCGAGCCGAAGTACTTCGACAACGCCAACGAGTTCTCCCTGTACTCGGCCATCCAGCAGGCCGACCAGGCCGTGCAACCGATGGCAGCTGCACGCCAGTACAGCGAATCGCTGGCCCGCCTGGCAGCCCTGCGTGATCCGGTCGACGCCTTCTTCGAGGCGGTGATGGTCAACGCCGAGGATGCCAAGGTCCGTGCCAACCGTTATGCCCTGCTCAGCCGCCTGCGCGGCCTGTTCCTGGGCGTGGCCGACATCTCGCTGCTGGGGTAAGCCTTGAAACTGCTGATTCTCGACCGTGACGGGGTGATCAACCATGACTCCGACGCCTACATCAAGACGCTGGAAGAATGGGTTCCGATCCCTGGCTCGGTCGCAGCGATCGCGCAGTTGAGCAAGGCGGGCTGGACGGTGGCTGTCGCCACCAACCAGTCCGGCATTGCCCGCGGCTACTACCCGCTGGCCACCCTCGAGGCCATGCACACGCGCCTGCGCGAACTGGTTGCCGAGCAAGGTGGCGAGGTGGGCCTCATCGTGTATTGCCCGCACGGGCCGGACGAAGGCTGCGATTGCCGTAAACCCAAGCCTGGCATGCTGCGGGCAATTGCCGAGCATTACCAGGTCGGCCTTGAAGGCGTCTGGTTCGTCGGCGACAGCAAGGGTGACCTGGAGGCTGCCTTGGCTGTCGGTGCCCAACCGGTGTTGGTGAAAACCGGCAAGGGCGAGCGGACCCTGGAAAAAGGTGTCCCGGAAACTACACTGATTTTCGACGATCTGGCAGCTATCGCCAGAGAACTAATTTAAACAGTGCGCCTTCGGGCGCATTTTTCTCAGGCGGGCATGCCCCGCAATGGTACAAGCCACTATGTCGATCCTGCAGGCGATCAGAATCTTTCTTTTTTACCTGCTGCTGGGCACCAGTTCGCTGCTGTGGTGCTCGCTGAGCTTCTTCGTCGCGCCGTTCCTGTCCTTCCCCAAGCGCTACACGTTCATCAACGTGTACTGGTGCCGCTGCGCCTTGTTCCTGGTGCGTACCATCCTGGGCATCGATTACAAGGTCACCGGCGCCGAAAACGTGCCGGATGAGCCTTGCGTGATCCTGTCCAACCACCAGAGCACCTGGGAAACCTTCTTCCTTTCCCAGTACTTCTCGCCGCTGAGCCAGGTGCTCAAGCGCGAGCTGTTGTACGTGCCGTTCTTCGGCTGGGCCATGGCCATGCTGCGGCCGATCGCGATCAACCGTGACAACCCCAAGGAAGCCCTGCGCCAGGTGGCGAGCAAGGGCGATGAGTTGCTCAAGCAGAAAACCTGGGTGCTGATCTTCCCCGAAGGTACCCGCGTACCGTTCGGTACCATTGGCAAGTTCTCCCGTGGGGGTACTGCGCTGGCGGTGAATGCCGGGCTGCCGGTGCTGCCGATCGCGCACAACGCGGGTAAATTCTGGCCAAAGACGGGTTGGGGCAAACGTTCGGGAACCATCGAGGTGGTGATTGGCGAACCCATGTACGCCAATGGTACCGGGCCTCGTGCAATCGCCGAGCTCAACGACCGCGCCGCAGCATGGAATGAAGCAACCCAGCGGGCAATGGGTTCGCTGCCGCCAGCGGAAGAAAACCCTCAGGAACAAATCGCCTGATCATCTGTGGATAACTTGTGTGCAATTTTTGGATGAGATGCTTGAAGTAATAGCTAACTCGTTGAATTAGTTACTTATTTTTCTGTATGACCTTTTTCTGAAAATCGTGCATAAGTTTTTTCGGGGCATAAAAAAACCGGCTTTTACAGCCGGTTTTTTTATAGGGGATTGAGAAGGGCGCCCTTGCGCGTTTGCCGTCAGACCTTGTCGATATCTACGTCCTTGGTTTCTTTAAGGCAGAAGATTCCCACCACCAGGCTAACCCCGGTCACCAGCACCGGGTACCACAGCCCATAGAAAATATCCCCGGTATACACCACCAGCGCGAACGACACCGTCGGCAGGAATCCACCAAACCAGCCGTTACCGATGTGGTAGGGCAGCGACATGGAGGTGTAGCGGATGCGGGTCGGGAACAGTTCGACCATTACCGCCGCCAGCGGGCCGTAGGTCATGGTGGCGATCAGGATCATCGCCACGATCAGCACCACCACCATCACCTGGTTGACCTGCGACGGGTCGGCCTTGGCCGGGTAGCCGGCCTGCTCCACCGCCGCGCGCATGGCCGCTTCGTCAAAGCCGTTGATGGTCTTGTCACCGATGTTGACCACCACATCGCTGCCGGCAACATCCACCGAGCTGTAGGGCAGGCCCTGCTTGACCAGGAAAGTCTTGACCTTGTCACACGGGCTGTCGAAACGCGCCTTGCCTACCGGGTCAAACTGGAAGGTACAGCCTTGCGGGTCGGCAGCGACCACGATCGGCGCCTGACGGCTGGCCGCGTCGATCTGTGGGTTGGCGTAATGGCTGAGCGCCTTGAACAGCGGGAAATACAGTACGGTGGCCAGCAGCAGCCCAAGCATCAGGATTGGCTTGCGGCCTATACGGTCCGACAACCAGCCGAAGAACACGAAGAACGGTGCGCCGATCACCACGCTGATGATCAACAGGGTGTTGGCCTGGGCCGGGTCCATCTTCAGCATCTGGGTCATGAAGAACAGTACATAGAACTGCGCCGTGTAGAAGGTCACCGCTTGCCCGGCGTTGATGCTGAACAAGGCGGTAAGCACCACCTTGAGGTTAGGCCAGGAGGTGAACGACTCACGGATCGGCGATTTGCTGACCTTGCCCTGGGCCTTCATTTTCACGAAGGCCGGCGACTCGTGCATGCTCAGGCGGATCCAGGTGGAAATGCCCAGCAGCACGATTGACAACAGAAATGGCAGGCGCCAGCCCCAGGTTTCGAACTCATTGCCACTGATATAGCGGCTGCCGAGCACGACCACCAGCGACAGCAACAGGCCGAGCGTGGCAGTGGACTGGATGAAACCGGTATGGAAGCCACGCCTGCCCGGCGGAGCGTGTTCGGCAACGTAAGTCGCCGCACCGCCGTACTCACCGCCCAGCGCCAGCCCCTGCAGCATGCGCAGGACCACCAGAATGATCGGTGCGGCAATGCCGATGCTGGCGTAGGTGGGCAACAGCCCGACGGCGAAGGTGGACAGGCCCATCAGCACGATAGTGACCAGGAAGGTGTACTTGCGCCCGATCATGTCGCCCAGGCGGCCGAACACCAATGCACCGAACGGCCGGACCAGGAAGCCGGCGGCGAAGGCCATCAAGGCCAGGATGAACGCGGTGGTGTCGTTTACCCCAGCAAAGAACTGTTTGCTGATGACCGCAGCCAGCGCGCCATAGAGAAAAAAGTCATACCACTCGAAAACCGTCCCGAGGGATGACGCGAAAATGATCTTGCATTCTTCACGACGGCTGGGGCTGCTGGCCGTCGCACTCTGCTCGTGGATGTAATCCGACATCGTTGCTGTCCTCGGCCCGCAGGCCACAGTGATTATTGTTGTTGTTCCACTGTCGGCGGCTTTCGACCGCAAGCCGCCGGTTCTTGCACGCACCCTGGTCAGGGCGTCGGTATTGCGTCTTCGTTCAGACAGGTCTGGGTAGCCGCTCCTTTGAGGATCAGTTGCGCCGCCTTTTCGGCGATCATCAGGGTGGGTGAACAGGTATTGCCGGACGTGATCTGCGGCATGATTGAGGCATCAGCGACGCGCAGGCCGGGGATGCCATGTACCCGCAGCTGGTTATCCACAACGTCCATTGCACCGTTGCCCATGCGGCAGGTGCCGACCGGATGGAAGATGGTAGTACCGATCTTGCCGGCAGCTTCGTACAGCTCTTGCTCGGTTTGCAGGGCTGGGCCTGGCAGATATTCCTTCGGCTCGAAGGCGGCCAGGGCAGGGGCCTGGACGATGCGTCGGGTCAGGCGAATGGCATCGACAGCGACGCGCAGGTCCTCCGGGGCACTGAGGTAGTTGGGGTCGATCAGCGGCGGGCTGGTCATGTCGGCGCTACGGATATCGATACGCCCACGGCTGGCCGGGCGCAGGTTGCACACCGATGCGGTAAAAGCCGGAAACTGGTGCAGTGGTTCCCCGAAGCGCTCCAGCGACAAGGGCTGCACGTGGTACTGCAGGTTGGCGCTGGGCTGCTCCGGGCCAGAGCGCACGAACGCGCCCAATTGGCTCGGCGCCATGGCCAACGGGCCGCTGCGGTCATACAGATAGCGCAAACCCATGCCCATCTTGCCCAACAGGGTGTTGGCCATCTGGTTGAGGGTGCGGGTATTACGCACCTGGTAAATCAGGCGCAGTTGCAGGTGATCCTGCAAGTTGCCACCCACACCTGGCATGTCGTGACGCACGCCGATGCCCAGGCGTTCAAGCAACGGGCGCGGGCCGATGCCGGAGCGCTGCAGAATGCCGGGTGACCCGACTGCCCCCGCGCACAGCACGATCTCGCGACGTGCCGCAAACTCGTGCCAGGCGCCTTGCCACAGCGTTTTCACTGCCCGTGCACGGGTGTTGTTGAGCAGCACCTGGTCAACCTGGACGCCAGTCAGCACGGTGAGGTTGGGGCGGTTCCGCACAGGCCTCAGGAAAGCCTTGGACGCGTTCCAGCGCACACCGCTGCGCTGGTTGACCTGAAAGTATCCACAACCTTGGTTGTCGCCAGTGTTGAAGTCATCGACCCTGCCGATGCCACTCTGCTCGGCGGCATCGCGAAAAGCATCGAGAATCGGCCAGCTATAGCGCTGGCGTTCAACCCGCCATTCACCGTCACCGCCATGGTGTTCGCTGGCACCGGCGAAGTGGTTCTCGCTGGCTTTGAACAGCGGCAGCACATCCTTCCATGCCCAGCCGTCGTTACCTTGCTCGGCCCAACGGTCATAGTCGGCGGCCTGGCCGCGCATGTAGATCATGCCGTTGATCGAGGAGCAGCCACCCAGCACCTTGCCTCGCGGGTAACCCAGCGCGCGGCCGCCCAGCCCGGGCTGTGCCTCGGTCTTGAAGCACCAATCGGTACGTGGGTTGCCAATACAGTAGAGGTAGCCGACGGGAATGTGGATCCAGGGATAGTTGTCGCGGCCACCGGCTTCGAGCAGCAACACGCGGCAGGAGGGGTCGGCGGACAAACGATTGGCCAACAGACATCCGGCGGGACCGGCGCCCACAATCACGTAATCGAAAACAGAATCGGCTGATGGCATAGGCAACCTCGCGCCTGTTTTTTATTCTTGTCCCGAACCATCTTAGTGAGTAATTTCGTGGAGGAAACACGAGATTTCGCGCAGCCGCTGTGCGTTTTTTGGCACAGCGACCATCACTGCAACGGTGCGCTCCTACAAAAATTCGCGCCTGGAGCATAGGGACTAGCATGTTCGACTGGAACGATCTGCGGTTTTTCCTCGAGTTGCAGCGCAGTGGCCGCCTGCTTACCGCCGCCAAGCGCCTCAACACCACCCACAGCACCGTGGCCCGGCATATCGAGAGCATCGAGCAGAGCCTGGGCACTGCGCTGTTCGTGCAGCATGCCCAAGGCTACGAGCTGACCCCCTCGGGCCAGGCCCTGCTCAAACACGCCGAAGCCATGGAAAATGTCGCCCTGCTGGCGCAGGAAGAAATCACCCAGGCCATCACCCCGCTGGGCAAGATTCGCCTCGGGGTAACCGAAGGCATCGGCATCATGTTCTTCACCCCGCGCATGAATGCGTTGTTCGAACGCTACCCAGGCCTGGAAGTGGAACTGGTGGCAGTGCCGCGCTTCGTCAGCATTCTCAACCGCGAAGCGGAGATCAGCATCCATCTGGAACGCCCCAACGCCGACCTGCTGATCACCCGTAAGCTCACCGACTACCGCCTGGCCCTGTACGCCAGCCAGGCCTACCTCGACCGTGCGCCAGCGCTGCGCAACCGCGAAGACCTGGCCCGTCACAGCTGGATCGGCTACGTCGATGACTTGCTGTTCAGCCAGGAGCTGTTATTCCTCAACAGCTTTTGCCGCACACCCAACGTGGTGTTTCGCAGCACCAGCGTGATCGCTCAACAGGCCGCCGCCCGCGCCGGGCTGGGCATTGCCGTGCTACCCAACTACATGGCCCGCCACGATCCGACACTGGTGCGCGTACTGCCTGGCGAGACCATCCAGCGCAGCTACTGGATCTGCACCCGTCGCGAGCTGCACAAGTCGGTGCGCCTGCGGGTCGTATGGGACTACCTGCTGGCGCTGTGTGCGGCTGAACAGAGCGAACTGCTAGCTCAGTAGCGCCTTGCCGGCAAGCAGCGCCGCCGCCACCCACCCCGCCACAGCGAACATCTGCTGCAGACGCGGCCCGGCCAGCCTGGCCGCCAAAGGCCGCGCCAGCAGCAGGCCGAGCACCGCACCAACGGCAAACGGCGCACCGACCTGCCAGTGCATGACCCCGGCCAGGCTGGCGCTGACCACACTGCCGGTAGACACCAGGGCAATCACCGCCAACGAGGTGGAGACGATGCTGGCCATGCGCAGGTTGGTATAGCGGTTCAGCGCCGGGATGATGACAAAGCCACCGCCCACACCGAGCAGCCCGGACAGCAGGCCGGACAATGCCCCGGTGAACGCCAGGGCGCGCGCGCAGGGTAGGGTCCAGCGCAAACGGCCCTGCAGCGGGTTGAGCACACAGGGTTCGATGTAGCGATGGGCATCATTGGCTTCGCCACGCAATTCCTTGGTCGCCTTGCGCCAGATGCGCACGCAGGCGTAAACCAGCACCCCGGCGAAGACCAACTGCAAGGGTGAATCCGGCACGCGGTGCGCCAGCATCAGCCCGAACGGCGCCGCGGCCACACCCACCAAGGCGATGAACAATGCCGCCCGGTAGCGCACCAGCCCCTGGCGCAAGCCCAGCACAGCCCCCACTGCCGCCGCCAGGCCGACGGCCAGCAGGCCAACCGGTGCCGCCTCGACCATCGACAACCCCAGGCCGAAGACCAGCAACGGCACAGCCAGGATGCCACCGCCGGCACCCGTCAACGCCAGCACCGCGCCAATGAGTGCGCCCAGGCCTGCGCCCAACAGTTGATGTTCGATCACTGGCCACCTTCGGCTACCAGCGGCTGCGGCCGCGCCAACCACTCGCGTCCCTTGAGCATGCCTTGCCAGTACAAGGGGGGCAGCACTTGCGCCTTGAGCAACCAGGCCAGGCGCGTCGGCTTGCGACCATCCAGCAGCCAGCTGGGGAAACTCGGCGCCAGCTTGCCGCCATAAGTGAACTCGGCCAGGACGATCTTGCCGCGCTCAACTGTCAGCGGGCAGGAGCCATACCCGTCGTAGCGGGCCAGGGTCGGCAGCCTGCCCAGTGTCACCAGCACGTTGTTGGCCACTACCGGCGCCTGCTTGCGAGCAGCCGCAGCGGTCTTGGCATTGCTGGTGTTGGCCACGTCACCCAGGGCATGGACATTGGCGAACTGCCGGTGGCGCAGCGTGTGCGGGTCGACATCAACCCAACCGGCAGCGTCGGCCAAGGGGCTTTCGCGGATGAAATCCGGCGCCACTTGTGGCGGTACCACATGCAGCATGTCGAAAGCCTCGGTGCGGGTTTCGCTGCTGCCATCAGCCAAGGTCCGTACAAAGGTGGCGCGCTTGCTGGCGCCGTCCACGGCGACCAGGCGGCAAGCAAAGTTGAGGTCCACTGCGTACTTTTCGATGTACTTCATCAGCGCGGGTACGTAGTCCGGCACGCCGAACAACACCGCACCGGCATTGAAAAAACTGGCTTTCACTGCACCCAGCCGGCCATGGCGCAGCCAGTGGTCGCAAGACAGGTAAAGCGCCTTCTGCGGAGCCCCCGCGCATTTGATCGGCATGGGCGGCTGGCAGAACAGGGCGCGGCCTTGCTTGAGCTTCTGCACCAGCTCCCAGGTATAGGGGGCCAGGTCATAGCGATAGTTGGAAGTGACGCCATTGCGCCCCAGGGTCTCGCTGAGCCCCTCGATGGCAGCCCAGTCCAGCTTGAGCCCAGGGCAAACCACCAGCTGTTGGTAACCGATGGTGCGCCCATCGTCGAGGATGACCTGTTGGCCGTGCGGGTCGAACCCTTCCACCCGTGCCTTTATCCAGCGCACACCGCGCGGAATGGTCGAGGCCATGGTGCGGGCCGTGCTCGGTGCGGTGAACACGCCGGCACCGACCATGGTCCAGCCGGGCTGGTAGTAATGCACCTCGGCAGGGTCGATCAACGCCACGTCCAGCGACGGGTCACGGCTGATCAGGCTGGAGGCGGTGGCAATACCGGCGGCACCGGCACCGACGATGACCACTTGGTGATGGTCGCTATTGGCAGGGGACAACAAGGCAGGCATGGCGGTAAATCCTGGAAATCTGGTTTTGGGGCAGGGCGCTCACAGCGTGTTCAGCGGAATCTTCAGGTAGCTGACACCGTTCTCTTCTGGCGCGGGCAACTGGCCGCTGCGCATGTTCACCTGCACCGACGGCAAGATCAGCAGGGGCATGTCGAGGGTCTTGTCGCGGGCTTCGCGCATGGCGACAAAGCTGTCCTCGTCGATGCCCTGGTGGATGTGGATGTTGCTGGCGCGCTGCTCGGCCACGGTGGTGACGTATTGCATGTCGCGGCCACCGGGCAGGTAGTCGTGGCACATGAACAGCAGCGTCTGGTCGGGGAAGGCCAGCAGGCGGCGGATCGAGCGGTACAGGGTGCGGGCGTCGGCGCCAGGGAAGTCACAACGCGCGGTGCCGTAGTCGGGCATGAACAGCGTATCGCCGACAAACACGGCGGTCTCGCCTGCGTCCTCGATCATGAAGCTCATGCACGCGGGTGTATGCCCTGGGGTGTGCAAGGCACGGGCATGCAGGTTGCCGATGCGAAACCCTTCTTCGTCCTCGAACAACACATCGAACTGGCTGCCATCGCGAGCGAAGCCGGGCTCGGCGTTGAACAATGCCCCAAACACTTTCTGCACCTGGGTGATGCGTGCACCGATGGCAGTGTGGCCACCCAGTTTCGCCTTCAGGTAGGCCGCTGCCGAAAGGTGGTCGGCGTGGACATGGGTTTCCAGTATCCATTGCACACTGGCTTCAAGCTCGGCCACGCGCTGGGCCAGGCGGTCTGCCGAAGCCGTGCAGGTGCGTCCGGACTTCGGGTCGTAATCCAGCACACTGTCGATCAATGCGCACTGGCGGGTTTCACGGTCCATGACCAGGTAGCTGATGGTCGAGGTCGCCTGGTCATAGAAGGCGTCCACGTGCAGGTTGTTGCCGATGATCATCACGTTCTCCAAATTTTCCGCCCAGTCTTGTACAGGCGTAGGCAGCGACAGGAGCTTTATCAAGATGCATGCCAGGCATTTTCCTACGAGCGGACCAAGGAAATCGGCCTGTTGCAGCGAGCCATCAGCGATATTGGCAGCACGGGCTGGCAGTCGACTGGCAGCCGATGGCAGTGTTTGGCAGTCCTTGCTACCCTGCGTCGGTAACCCTATCGGTGTCCTCATGCCTGAAGCCCATCCTCTCATCCTAGCCCTGGTTTCCTACCTTGAGCACGATGCCCTGCCAACCATCGTGCTGGACACCGACTACAACATCCTCGCTGCCAATGCCGCCTATCGCCGCCAGTTCGGCCATCACGACCAGGCGCCGTTGGGGGAAAAATGCCACAAAGTCTCGCATCACTATGCCGTGCCTTGTGACCAGGCCGGCGAGCACTGTCCGATGCGCAAGGCATGGCACAGCAAGGTGCCAGAGCGGGTATTGCACATTCATCACACGCCACGCGGCCCCGAGCATGTGGATGTCGAGCTGCGTCCAATCGTGGATAAACAGGGCAGGGTGGTGGCCTTCGTCGAACGCCTGACCAGCATTACCCTGGCATCGGCACAGCCTCAGGAACAAGGGTTGGTAGGCCGCGCACCTGCGTTCAAAGCTGCCCTGGCCAGCCTGCAACGTGCGGCGCCGGCGCAAATCCCGGTGTTGCTGCAGGGTGAGTCGGGGACCGGCAAGGAATTGTTCGCCCGCGCTGTGCACATGGGCAGCCCCAGGGCCAACGGCCCGCTGGTAGTGGTCGACTGTACCGGCCTGACCGAATCACTGTTCGAGAGCGAGTTGTTCGGCTACGAGAAGGGGGCATTCACCGGAGCCAACCAACGCAAGATCGGCCTTGCTGAAGCGGCCCATGGCGGGACCCTGTTCCTCGATGAAATTGGTGAAGTGCCGCTGGCGATGCAGGTGAAGCTGCTGCGCCTGATCGAGTCTGGCAGCTTCCGACCGGTAGGTAGCCTGCGCACGGTACATTCGGACTTCCGCCTGGTGTCGGCCACCCACAAACCGCTCAGGCAAATGGTTGCAAATGGCAGCTTTCGCGAAGACCTGTACTACCGCATCAGCGGCTTCCCGATCCGCCTGCCAGCCCTGCGCGAGCGAGTGGAAGATCTGCCCTTGCTTGCGCAGAGCCTGCTTCAGCGCATGGCAGGCAAGCCGACACCCAGGTTGAGCGACGATGCCTTGCAGCAGCTTCGGCTGCATCCTTTCCCGGGCAATATCCGCGAACTGCGCAACATCCTTGAAAGGGCACGGCTGTTCGCCGATGACGGGCTGATTCGGCCGGAGCATCTGCCGGAGGATATCGGGCCGGCTGCAGCGGTTCCAAGCGGCGGTCGGCGTAGTCACCTGGGTGAGCTGGCGCAGGCGCTGGAACAGTTCAAGGGGTCGCGCACTGAACTGGCCCGTCACCTTGGCTTGAGCGAGCGCACGCTGTACCGGCGCTTGAAGGAGCTGGGCCTGAATTGACCGAGCATTCGGGATGGGACGTCGACAAAGAAAAGGCCCGCTGATGCGGGCCTTTTCTTCGAACCTACACCTGATCAGAAGTCCAGGTTCGATACCGACAATGCGTTGCTTTCGATGAAGTCACGACGTGGTTCGACCGCATCACCCATCAGGGTGTTGAAGATCTGGTCGGCGGCAATCGCGTCTTCAATGGTGACCTTGAGCATGCGTCGAACGGCTGGATCCATGGTGGTTTCCCACAGCTGATCCGGGTTCATTTCACCCAGCCCTTTGTATCGCTGGATGGTATGACGCTTGGTAGTCTCATTCATCAGCCAGTCCAGGCCTTCCTTGAACTCGACGATCGCTTTGCGGCGCTCACCACGCTGCACGTAGGCGCCTTCACCCAACAGACTCGACAGCTTGGCACCGATGTTGACCACGGTCCGGTAGTCATTGCTGCCAAAGAAGTCGCGGTTGAAGGTGACATAGCTGGCCAAGCCGTGAGAAGTGATTTCCACTTCTGGCAGCCATACGTTGCGTTCCTTGTCCTCGCGCAGGCTGGCTTTGTAGGCCAGGCCAGACTTCTGGCTGTTGCTCAGGCGCTCCTGGAACTTGGCCAGCCAGGCTTGCATCACCGCGTGGTCACCCAACTGCTCCAGGGTCACCTCTGGCAGGTAGATGAAGTGCTCGGTCAGCTCTTCCGGGTACAAGCGCGACAGACGCTTGAGGGTCTTCATGACGCTACGGAACTCATTGACCAACGCTTCCAGCTGCACACCGGAAACGGCTGGCGCCGACTCGTCCAGGTGCAGGCTGGCATCTTCCAGGGCCGACTGGGTCATGTATTCTTCCATGGCCTCGTCGTCCTTGATGTACTGCTCCTGCTTGCCCTTCTTCACTTTGTACAGCGGCGGCTGGGCAATGTAGATATAGCCACGCTCGACCAGCTCCGGCAACTGACGGAAGAAGAAGGTCAGCAACAGGGTACGGATGTGCGAACCGTCGACGTCAGCATCGGTCATGATGATGATGTTGTGATAACGCAGCTTGTCGATGTTGTACTCTTCGCGGCCGATACCACAGCCCAGCGCAGTGATCAGCGTGCCCACTTCCTGGGACGAGATCATCTTGTCGAAGCGTGCTTTCTCGACGTTGAGGATCTTGCCCTTCAACGGCAGGATCGCCTGAGTACGACGGTTGCGGCCCTGCTTGGCCGAGCCACCCGCAGAGTCACCCTCCACCAGGTACAGTTCGGAAAGGGCAGGATCCTTCTCCTGGCAGTCCGCCAATTTGCCCGGCAAGCCGGCGATATCCAGCGCACCTTTGCGACGAGTCATTTCGCGGGCTTTACGGGCGGCTTCACGGGCACGCGCCGCGTCGATCATCTTGCCGACGACAGCCTTGGCCTCGTTCGGGTTCTCCAGGAGGAAGTCGGCGAAGTACTTGTTCATCTCCTGCTCCACGGCGGTTTTAACCTCCGAGGAGACCAACTTGTCCTTGGTCTGCGAACTGAACTTCGGGTCTGGCACCTTCACCGAGATGATCGCGGTCAAACCCTCACGAGCGTCATCGCCAGTGGTTGCCACCTTGTTCTTCTTGGCCAGGCCTTCCTGCTCGATGTAGCTGTTAAGGCTACGGGTCAGAGAGGAACGGAAGCCCACCAGATGCGTACCACCGTCACGCTGCGGAATGTTGTTGGTGAAGCACAGCAGGTTTTCGTTGAAGCTGTCATTCCACTGCAGGGCAACTTCCACGCCTACGCCATCATCGCGCTGGACATTGAAGTGGAACACCTGGGAGTTCACCGGGGTCTTGTTGGTGTTCAGGTACTCGACGAATGCACGCAGGCCGCCTTCGTACTTGAAGAACTCTTCCTTGCCGCTGCGCTCATCCTTCAGCAGGATGCCCACACCCGAGTTGAGGAAAGACAACTCACGGATACGCTTGGCCAGGATGTCCCAGCTGAAGTGAATGTTCTTGAAGGTTTCGGCTGACGGCTTGAAGTGGATGTGGGTACCCGTGGTTTCGCTGTCACCAACCACCGCCATCGGCGCCTGGGGAACCCCATGGACATAGGTCTGCTCCCAGATCTTGCCGCTACGGCGAACAGTCAGTACCAGTTTCTCGGACAGGGCATTCACCACGGAAACACCTACGCCGTGCAGACCGCCGGATACCTTGTAGGAGTTGTCGTCAAACTTACCGCCGGCGTGCAGTACGGTCATGATGACTTCAGCTGCGGATACGCCTTCTTCTTTGTGCACGTCGACCGGAATGCCGCGACCGTTGTCGCGCACACTGATGGATTCGTCCGGGTGGATAATGACGGTGATGTCATCGCAGTGACCGGCGAGGGCTTCGTCGATGGAGTTGTCGACCACCTCGAAGACCATGTGGTGCAGGCCACTACCATCATCGGTGTCGCCAATGTACATGCCGGGACGCTTGCGTACGGCATCCAAACCTTTCAGCACCTTGATGCTGGAGGAGTCGTACGTTTGATTTTCGCTCATGCCTTCACTCCCGATGGTCGTGGGTCTGGGTGATACGGCCTTGTTCCACGTGGAACAAAGCAACTGGCGTTTCCGTCTGCCAGCCTTCCCTCAGTAATTCGTGATCTACACAAGTGATGAACACTTGGCAGCGTAATTCTTCCAGCAAGCGGCACAGCGCGCGGCGATGCTGATCGTCCAGTTCGGACGGCAAGTCATCAACAAGATAAATACAGTGACCGCGGCGAGCCTGACTGACGAGATGGCCTTGGGCAATGCGCAAGGCACACACCACCAGCTTTTGCTGACCACGCGACAGAATGTCCGCTGCATTGTTGGCAGCCAGACGAAGACGCAGATCAGCGCGCTGCGGACCGGCCTGGGTATGGCCCATCTGCTGATCGCGAAGGAGAGAGGAGGCGAGTACTTCTTGCAGTTCCCGGTCCTTATCCCAGCCTCGGTAGTAGCTCAGGGTCAACCCGTCCAGCTCGACCAGTTCGCTCAGGGTTCGCTCGAAGACGGGCTTCAAGGCCTTGATGTAGTTGCGACGGTATTCATCTATTTCCGCGCTGGCCAGGCACAATTCCCGGTCCCAGGCGGCTTGCGAAGCTGGGTCAAGTGTACCATGACGCAACCATGAGTTCCGCTGCCGCAGCGCCTTCTGCAACCGCTGCCAAGCCGGCAGGAAACGAGGTTCCACGTGGAACACTCCCCAATCCAGAAACTGGCGACGAATCTTCGGGGCACCTTCCAGGAGGCGGAAGCTGTCCGGGTTGATGAGCTGTAGCGGCAGTAATTCTGCCAGCTGCGCTGCGCTACGCGCATTTTGCCCATCGATGCGAATAGTGAACTCCCCTTGCCGTTCCCGGGATACACCCAGGTTGCTGCTGCCACCCTCGGCCAACTGCACTTCACCAAACACGGTGCATGCAGCTTGTTCGTACTGGATGACCGGGTTCAAGCGCGTGCTGCGGAAAGACCGCGCCAGCCCGAGCAGGTGCACAGCTTCAAGCACGCTGGTCTTGCCGCTGCCGTTGGCGCCGTAAAGGATGTTGATGCGGGGGGAGGGTAAGAGTGTCACCGGGTGCAAGTTGCGCACCGCGGTGACCATGATACGTCGAAGGGACATTTCGCCTGCTACGGGTTACAGGCGCATCGGCATGACAACGTAGGAAGAATCGTCGTTACCCGCTTCCTGCAGCAGTGCACTGCTGTTGGAGTCGGACAGGATCAGACGAACTTGCTCGGTAGTCATGACGCCCAGCACGTCCAGCAAGTAGCTGACGTTAAAGCCTATTTCCAGCGAGCTACCGTCGTAGTCCACGCTGATTTCTTCTTCAGCTTCTTCCTGCTCAGGGTTGTTGGCCTGGATCTTCAGCTGACCAGCCGCCAACTGCAGGCGAATACCGCGATACTTTTCGTTGGAGAGAATTGCAGTACGGCTGAACGCTTCACGCAGCGACTGGCGATCGCCAACCACAAGCTTGTCACCACCTTTTGGCAGAACCCGCTCGTAGTCCGGGAACTTGCCGTCCACCAGCTTGGAGGTGAAGGTGAATTCGCCGGTGGTGGCGCGGATGTGGTGTTGGCCCAGGACGATACTGACCATGCCTTCCGGGTCGGTGAGCAGGCGCGCCAGTTCGAGAATACCTTTACGCGGCACGATCACCTGATGACGTTCATCCTGCTCGATCGGCGCGCTCATGGAGCACAGCGCCAGGCGGTGGCCGTCGGTCGAAACCGCGCGCAGGGTATTGCGAGACACCTCCAGCAGCATGCCGTTGAGGTAGTAGCGCACATCCTGCTGGGCCATGGCGAAGCTGGTGCGCTCGATCAGGCGGCGCAGCTTGCTTTGTTCCAGGTTGCAGGTCAGCGAGCCCGGGCCTTCTTCAACGGTCGGGAAGTCGTTGGCTGGCAGAGTCGACAGGGTAAAGCGGCTGCGGCCGGCCTTGACCAACAGTTTCTGCTCATCAACCTTGATATCGATCAGGGCGTCGTTCGGCAGGCTTTTGCAGATGTCCATCAGCTTGCGAGCCGGAACAGTGATTTCGCCAGGCTCGGCTGGCTCCTCCAGTTGCACGCGGCCTACCAGTTCGACTTCCAGGTCGGTACCGGTCAACGACAGTTGCTGGCCTTGCACGACCAGCAAAACGTTGGACAGCACCGGCAAGGTCTGACGGCGCTCGACGACACCGGCGACCAGTTGCAGGGGTTTCAACAGGGCTTCGCGTTGAATGGTGAAATGCATGGTCTAGTCCCTTGCCTTCAATTAGCTGCGCAGACGGCCATCAGGTCGTCAGCGTCCGCAGCAGGTTCTTGTAGTCCTCGCGGATGTCCGCGTCGGATTCCTTCAGTTCGTTGATCTTGCGACATGCGTGCAGTACGGTCGTATGGTCGCGACCACCGAACATGTCGCCGATTTCCGGCAGACTGTGGTTGGTCAGTTCCTTGGACAGGGCCATAGCCACCTGACGTGGACGCGCTACGGAACGCGAACGACGCTTGGACAACAGATCGGAGATCTTGATCTTGTAGTACTCGGCGACAGTACGCTGAATGTTATCCACACTGACCAGCTTGTCCTGCAGCGCCAGCAGATCCTTGAGCGACTCACGAATCAGTTCGATGGTGATGTCGCGGCCCATGAAGTGGGAGTGAGCGATCACCCGCTTCAATGCGCCTTCCAGTTCACGGACGTTGGAACGGATACGCTGGGCAATGAAGAAGGCCGCGTCATGCGGTAGTTCGACCTTGGCCTGGTCGGCTTTCTTCATCAGGATCGCGACGCGTGTTTCCAGCTCTGGAGGCTCGACGGCCACCGTCAGGCCCCAACCAAAGCGCGACTTCAGGCGCTCTTCCAGGCCTTCGATCTCCTTGGGGTAGCGGTCAGAGGTAAGGATTACCTGCTGGCCACCCTCGAGCAGGGCGTTGAAGGTGTGGAAAAACTCTTCCTGCGAGCGCTCTTTACGGGCAAAGAACTGGATATCGTCGATCAGCAACGCATCCACCGAGCGGTAGAAACGCTTGAATTCATTGATGGCGTTCAGCTGCAGCGCCTTGACCATGTCCGCGACGAAGCGCTCCGAATGCAGGTACACGACCTTGGCGTTCGGGTTCTTCTTCAGCAGGTGGTTACCCACAGCATGCATGAGGTGGGTTTTACCCAGGCCCACGCCCCCATAAAGGAAGAGCGGGTTGTAGCCGTGCTTGGGATTGTCTGCCACCTGCCAGGCAGCTGCGCGCGCCAGCTGGTTCGACTTGCCTTCGACGAAGGTGTCGAACGTGAAGGTGCGGTTCAGATAACTGGTGTGCTTGAGCGCACCTTCGACCTGCACGGTCCGTTGTTCGGTCCGGGCATTGCCGGCCGACACAGTAGCCGGTTCGGCCATGGCATCGAAGCTATCACGCGAGGATGGCTCGGCCAGTTCATCGACCAGTACAGGCTCGGCCGCCGCCATGGCGACGGGCTCAACCGCGGCCGGCACGGCCTTCTGTGTCTGGCTCTGCGTCTGGGTCTGGGCCAGCGAGGCGGCCACCGCAGCACTTACTGGTGCGTTGGGTGCGGCACGAGGCGCGGAGCTGCGACGGCTGCCTATCAACAAGGAAAGGGCAGGCGCAATGCCGCTGCCGTTTTCGCCCAACAGCTCGAGCAAACGACCCAGGTACTTTTCATTGACCCAATCGAGAACGAAACGGTTAGGCGCATAGACGCGCAACTCGTCGCCTTCGGCTTCGACCTGTAGCGGACGGATCCAGGTGTTGAATTGCTGGGCAGGCAGTTCATCGCGCAGAAGCTCCACGCACTGCTGCCAAAGTTCCACTGACACGGATATCCCCTGAGTTTGAAAGCCGGATGAGGCAAAAACAAACCGCCATTGTACCGGTCGAGCGTCCAGTTATCCACATGTGGACACGTTAGGAACCATGACAAAACAGCCATTTATCGACCAAAACGGCTTCGTCATGCTGTGAATAAGCCCTGTGGATAACCGACCATGAGCGCTATGCACAACCCTGAGGTCAAGCCTGTTGATAACTCAGCTGTGGATAAGCGGCATTTTAATCCACAGCTTTCGACCATGAAGAAAACAAGCGCAGCACGGGTTGATAACGCACTTGTAAAACTCTGTACATACCGTGTTCTATGGGCTAGAGACGGTTATCCACAGAAGGTTATCCACCTAAGATTTATAGATTCTTCAGAAAAGCTTTTTATATGTCTCTTCTTTTTTTTCATGTTGTCCCCAATTCGTGTGCCCGATCAAGCACCCGTGAGGTATTGGCCAAGCACGCACCGTCCATCACGTGCTCTATATGGAAAGACTGGTTGGAAATTGACCTACGGGCTTGCTTTCTCTAGAATCGCCGGTCTCTTAAAAAGGGGGCCATCCCGGCCCGTCGTCGACAAACCAGGTAACACGCCATGAAACGTACTTTCCAACCAAGCACCATCAAGCGCGCGCGCACCCACGGCTTCCGTGCCCGTATGGCTACCAAGAACGGCCGCGCTGTTCTGTCGCGTCGTCGTGCCAAAGGCCGTAAGCGTCTGGCCATTTGATTTTTCGGCACAGGTGGTGAGTCAGGACTTCAGTCGGGAAAAGCGACTGCTTACACCCCGGCATTTCAAAGCGGTCTTCGACTCCCCAACCGGCAAGGTTCCAGGGAAAAACCTGCTGATCCTTGCTCGCGAGAACGGCCTCGATCACCCACGCCTTGGCCTGGTGATCGGCAAGAAGAGCGTCAAGCTCGCCGTTCAACGCAACCGCCTCAAGCGCTTGATGCGCGATTCCTTTCGCCTGAACCAGCAATTGCTTGCCGGGTTGGACATTGTGATCGTCGCGCGCAAGGGATTGGGTGAGATAGAAAACCCGGAATTGCACCAACACTTTGGCAAACTCTGGAAACGCCTGGCGCGCAGCCGGCCCACTCCAGCAGTTACCGCCAATTCCGCAGGGGTAGACAGCCAAGATGCGTAAACTGGCGCTCGTTCCGATCCAGTTTTACCGTTATGCCATTAGTCCTCTGATGGCCAGCCACTGTCGTTTCTTCCCCAGTTGCTCCTGTTACGCTTATGAAGCCATCGAAAACCACGGCCTCTGGCGTGGTGGGTGGCTAGCCGTTCGTCGCCTGGGGCGTTGTCATCCGTGGAACGACGGCGGTTTCGATCCCGTTCCTCCCGCTCCTTCCTCCCGAACTTCTTCGATAGCCGAGTAATCATGGATATTAAACGCACGATCCTGATCGTCGCCCTGGCAATCGTGTCCTACGTCATGGTCCTCAAATGGAACCAGGACTACGGCCAGGCTGCCCTGCCGACTCAGAATACTGCTGCCAGCACTGTTGCCCCGGGCCTGCCGGATGGCGTACCGGCCGGTAATGCCGGCGCCAGCGCCGATGTGCCGAGCGCCAATGCCGAAACCAGCGCTGCCGAACTGGCGCCGGTCGCGGTAAGCAAGGACCTGATCCGGGTCAAGACCGATGTCCTGGACCTGGCTATCGATCCGGTCGGTGGTGACATCGTCCAGCTGAACCTGCCGAAGTTCCCACGTCGTCAGGACCACCCGGAAATTCCGTTCCAGCTGTTCGACAACGGTGGCGAGCGTGTCTACCTGGCACAAAGCGGCCTGACCGGTGTCAACGGCCCGGACGCCCGCCCAGCCGGCCGCCCGCTGTACGCGACCGAACAGAAGGGCTACCAGCTGGCTGATGGCCAGGACCAACTGGTGGTCGACCTGAAGTTCAGCGACAACGGCGTCAACTACATCAAGCGCTTCAGCTTCAAGCGTGGCGAGTATGACCTGACCGTCAGCTACCTGATCGACAACCAGAGCGGCCAGGCCTGGAGCGGCAACATGTTTGCCCAGCTCAAGCGTGATGCCAGCTCCGACCCGTCGTCGAGCACCGCCACCGGCACCGCGACCTACCTGGGTGCGGCCCTGTGGACAGCTTCCGAGCCTTACAAAAAGGTCTCGATGAAGGACATCGACAAAGGTAGTTTGAAAGAAAATGTGTCCGGCGGCTGGGTCGCCTGGCTGCAGCACTACTTCGTGACCGCCTGGATTCCGGCCAAGTCGGACAGCAACGTTGTTCAGACCCGCAAGGACAGCCAAGGCAACTACATCATCGGCTACACCGGCCCGGCTATCAGCGTACCTGCTGGCGGCAAGGTCGAAACCAGCGCCATGCTGTACGCCGGCCCGAAGATCCAGTCCAAGCTGAAAGAGTTGTCCCCAGGCCTGGAACTGACCGTCGACTATGGCTTCCTGTGGTTCATCGCCCAGCCGATCTTCTGGCTGCTGCAACATATCCACAGCCTGCTGGGTAACTGGGGCTGGTCGATCATCGTCCTGACCATGCTCATCAAGGGCCTGTTCTTCCCGCTGTCGGCAGCCAGCTACCGTTCGATGGCGCGCATGCGTGCCGTTGCGCCGAAACTGGCCGCGCTCAAGGAACGCTTCGGTGATGATCGCCAGAAGATGTCCCAGGCGATGATGGAGCTGTACAAGAAAGAGAAGATCAACCCGCTGGGTGGCTGCCTGCCGATCCTGGTCCAGATGCCGGTGTTCCTGGCCCTGTACTGGGTACTGCTGGAAAGCGTGGAAATGCGCCAGGCCCCGTGGATGCTGTGGATTACCGACCTGTCGATCAAGGATCCGTTCTTCATCCTGCCGATCATCATGGGCGCCACCATGTTCATCCAGCAGCGTCTGAACCCGACTCCACCGGATCCGATGCAGGCCAAGGTGATGAAAATGATGCCGATCATCTTCACCTTCTTCTTCCTGTGGTTCCCGGCTGGCCTGGTGCTGTACTGGGTTGTGAACAACTGCCTGTCGATCGCGCAGCAGTGGTACATCACCCGCAGCATCGAAGCAGCCAGCAAAAAAGCTGCTGCTTGACGGGCTACTGCGCTAGCCTGTGAATAAAAAACGCCCCCTAGTGGGGCGTTTTTGCTATCTGTCGTTTTGTCGTAGAGGCTTTCGAGCATGAACATTGTGCGTGAAACCATCGCCGCCATCGCCACCGCCCAGGGCCGCGGCGGTGTCGGTATTGTCAGGTTGTCCGGGCCTCTGGCTGCCAAGGCCGGGCAACTGATAACCGGCCGTACGCTGACCCCGCGCCATGCCCACTATGGCCCGTTCCGCGACGAGGAAGGGCTGGTGCTGGACGAAGGGATCGCGCTGTTCTTCCCCGGGCCGAATTCGTTTACCGGCGAAGATGTGCTCGAACTGCAGGGCCACGGTGGCCCGGTGGTCCTGGACATGTTGCTGCAGCGCTGTGTACAAGTTGGCTGCCGCTTGGCCCGCCCGGGCGAATTCAGCGAGCGCGCGTTCCTCAATGACAAACTCGACCTGGCCCAGGCCGAAGCCATCGCTGACCTGATCGAGGCCAGCTCAAGCCAGGCGGCACGCAATGCCCTGCGTTCATTGCAGGGGGAATTCTCCAAACGTGTGCATACCCTGACCGAAGCGTTGATCGCCCTGCGCATCTACGTCGAGGCGGCGATCGACTTCCCTGAAGAGGAAATCGACTTCCTGGCCGATGGCCACGTCCTGTCGATGCTCGATGCGGTACGTCAGGAGTTGTCCACAGTGCAGCGTGAAGCCGGGCAGGGCGCCTTGTTGCGTGACGGCATGACCGTGGTCATCGCCGGGCGGCCGAATGCCGGTAAATCGAGCCTGCTGAACCAACTGGCCGGGCGGGAAGCCGCGATCGTCACTGACATCGCCGGTACTACCCGGGACATCCTGCGTGAACATATCCACATCGACGGCATGCCGCTGCATGTTGTCGATACCGCGGGTTTGCGTAATACCGACGACCATGTGGAAAAGATCGGCGTGGAACGCGCGCTCAAAGCCATTGGCGAGGCCGACCGAGTTCTGCTGGTGGTGGACTCGACGGCGCCCGAAGCCAGCGATCCTTTCGCCCTGTGGCCAGAATTTCTCGACCAGCGGCCAGACCCGGCCAAGGTCACGCTGATACGCAACAAGGCCGACCTGAGTGGTGAGCGGGTAGCACTGGAACAATGCGATGACGGCCATGTGACGATAACCCTCAGCGCCAAAGGCGACGACGCCGGGCTGCAACTGTTGCGTGACCACCTGAAGGCCTGCATGGGCTATGAGCAGACCTCCGAGAGTGGTTTCAGCGCCCGTAGACGCCATCTGGAGGCCCTGCGCCAGGCCAGCGAACATCTTGAGCATGGCCGTGCCCAGCTGACCCTGGCGGGTGCAGGTGAGCTGCTGGCAGAAGACCTGCGCCAGGCGCAGCAGGCCTTGGGCGAGATTACCGGGGCATTCAGCTCGGACGACTTGCTTGGGCGGATCTTCTCCAGTTTCTGCATCGGCAAGTAATCCACAGCCAGGCGAGGCCAAGGGCCGCTCCTTCGGGAGCGGCTTTTTTTTGTCTGGGAGAAGGCACGTCCGCGAAGAGAACCTCGGCAAGCTTGGTATTTCTCTGGCTGGAACGACGTTTTCGCGGGCTCGCCCGCTTCACCTTGTCCGGATCTGGTTGCTTCCCCGTCTATTTTCCCAATCTCAGCGCAAAATCCCTGCTCAGGAGGTCTGTGGAAAACTCACCTTCAGCTCCGTTGATAAGCAGGCTTTTTTTCTGAGGACAACCCGCCCTGTGGGTAAACAGCCTTTTAATCCACAGGCTAAATCACGTTATCCATAGCCCTCAGGGCACTCCAGCCACAGGGTTTATTTTCGCTACACGTATTGTGAATAAAGGGCTGCAGCGGTTTATCCACAGACAAGGCTGTGCATAAGAATAAACATAAAAACAAAGCTTTTTTAAATTCTTCCTCTTTGATTTCTGTTGTCTGCCATTCATCCACAGCCTGGTCAAAATTTGCTCAGACGGTTTCTTTAACGGGGGTGAAGTCCCTATACTTGTCCGCTTACCTTCTCTATTCGCAAAAACAGGCACGAGGTGCGTGGTGGATTTCCCTTCCCGTTTTGAAGTGATCGTCATCGGCGGCGGCCATGCCGGTACCGAGGCTGCGCTTGCGTCCGCACGCATGGGGGTGAAGACCCTGCTGCTGACCCATAACGTGGAAACCCTCGGTCACATGAGCTGCAACCCCGCCATTGGCGGCATTGGCAAAAGCCATCTGGTCAAAGAGATCGATGCCCTCGGTGGCGCCATGGCGTTGGCCACCGACAAGAGCGGCATCCAGTTCCGCGTTCTGAACAACCGCAAGGGCCCGGCCGTACGCGCTACCCGTGCACAGGCCGACCGCGCCATCTACAAGGCTGTGGTACGTGAAATCCTGGAAAACCAGCCAAACCTGTGGATATTCCAGCAGTCCTGCGACGACCTGATCGTCGAACAGGACCAGGTCAAAGGCGTGGTGACCCAGATGGGCCTGCGTTTCTTCGCCGAATCGGTGGTACTGACCACCGGTACCTTCCTCGGCGGTCTTATCCACATTGGTCTGCAGAACCATTCCGGTGGTCGCGCAGGTGATCCGCCTTCGATCGCCCTCGCCCACCGCATGCGTGAACTGCCGCTGCGCGTCGGGCGCCTGAAAACCGGTACGCCGCCACGCATCGATGGCCGTTCGGTGGACTTCTCGGTCATGACCGAACAGCCAGGCGATACGCCGATCCCGGTAATGTCGTTCATGGGCAATGCCGAGATGCATCCGCGCCAGGTGAGCTGCTGGATTACCCACACCAACGCCCGCACCCACGAAATCATTGCCTCGAACCTCGACCGTTCGCCGATGTACTCGGGTGTGATCGAAGGGGTCGGCCCGCGCTACTGCCCGTCGATCGAAGACAAGATCCACCGCTTCGCCGACAAGGAAAGCCACCAGGTGTTCATCGAGCCGGAAGGCCTGAACACCCATGAGCTGTACCCCAACGGTATTTCCACTTCGCTGCCGTTCGACGTACAGCTGGAACTGGTGCGTTCGATTCGCGGTATGGAAAACGCCCACATCGTGCGCCCGGGCTATGCCATCGAGTACGACTACTTCGACCCGCGCGACCTCAAGTACAGCCTCGAAACCAAAGTCATCGGCGGTCTGTTCTTCGCTGGCCAGATCAACGGCACCACCGGTTACGAAGAAGCCGGCGCCCAGGGCCTGCTGGCCGGTACCAACGCCGCCCTGCGGGCGCAGGGCCGTGACAGCTGGTGCCCGCGTCGTGACGAGGCCTACATCGGTGTGCTGGTGGACGACCTGATTACCCTGGGTACCCAGGAGCCGTACCGCATGTTCACGTCACGTGCCGAGTACCGCCTGATCCTGCGCGAAGACAACGCCGATCTGCGCCTGACCGAAAAGGGCCGTGAACTTGGCCTGATCGACGACCAGCGCTGGGCCGCCTTCTGCGCCAAGCGCGAAGGCATCGAGCGTGAGGAACAACGCCTGAAATCGACCTGGGTACGGCCGAACACCGAGCAAGGCCAGGCCATTGTGGATAAGTTCGGTACCCCGCTCAGCCACGAGTACAGCCTGCTCAACCTGCTGGCCCGTCCGGAAATCGACTACGCCGGCCTGATCGAGGCGACCGGCGGCGCAGCGATCGATCCACAAGTCGCCGAACAGGTCGAGATCCGCACCAAGTACGCCGGCTACATCGACCGGCAGCAGGATGAAATCGCTCGCCTGCGTGCCAGCGAAGACACCCGCCTGCCTGTGGATATCGATTACTCGAGCATTTCCGGGCTGTCCAAGGAAATCCAGGGCAAGCTGGGCCAGACCCGTCCGGAAACCCTCGGCCAGGCTTCGCGCATCCCTGGCGTCACTCCGGCGGCGATTTCCCTGTTGCTGATTCACTTGAAGAAACGCGGCGCTGGCCGCGAATTGGAGCAAAGCGCTTGAGTTCCCTGGTCACCCCGCAACACGCTGAAGAGTTGTCCACAGGTGCGCGCCAACTCGGTGTCGAGCTGAGCGCCGAGCAGCACGAAAAGCTGCTCGGCTACCTGGCCCTGTTGATCAAATGGAACAAAGCCTACAACCTGACTGCCGTGCGCGACCCCGACGAGATGGTGTCGCGTCATCTGCTGGACAGCCTCAGCGTCATGCCGTTTATCCACAGCGAACGTGACGACTGGCTGGATGTCGGCAGTGGCGGCGGCATGCCTGGCATCCCGTTGGCTATCCTGCATCCGCACAAGCGGGTGACGGTGCTGGATGCCAACGGCAAGAAGACGCGCTTCCTGACCCAGGTGAAAATGGAACTCAAGCTGGACAACCTCACGGTTATCCACAGCCGGGTCGAAGCCTTCCAGCCGGCACAACCGTTCGACGGGATCATCTCCCGCGCTTTCAGCAGCATGGAAAATTTCACCAACTGGACCCGCCACCTGGGCGACACCGGGACGCAATGGCTTGCAATGAAGGGGCTGCATCCTGCCGATGAACTGGTAGCATTGCCCGCAGACTTCACAGTGGAAAGCGAGCAGGCCCTGACCGTTCCAGGTTGCCAGGGCCAGCGCCATCTGCTGA
>Ga0209370_1001143_pt1 | contig 25348 bp, 22 predicted proteins | sample AgamicAtPrz_FD_187164 | JGI IMG/M metagenome (GOLD analysis project Ga0209370, IMG submission 187164) | Agave microbial communities from Guanajuato, Mexico - At.P.rz (SPAdes) (version 2) | ecosystem: Host-associated > Plants > Phyllosphere > Phylloplane/Leaf | place: Guanajuato, Mexico... | reverse complement strand
CCGTTCTACCTGGCCCAGGTGGAGGTCACGGCCGACGGCATGGCCTTGCTCGGCAGCAACCATATCCGCCCCGGCATGCCCGCCACCGTCACCATCAAGACCGGCGAGCGCAACCTGCTGAGCTACTTGCTCAAACCCCTGCTCGAACGCGTCGACGCCGCGTTCAAGGAGCAATGAGATGAACCGTCACTGCCTTGGCCTGTGCCTGCTGGCGCTGGCGTTGCCGGCCGGCGCCATGGACCTCAGGCAGGCCTGGGACCTGCTGCAGTACCAGGGGCCGATCTACCGCGCCGCGGTGCATGAACAGCAGGCCGGCCTGGAAAACCGCGCCATCGGCCAGGCCGGCCTGCTGCCGCAGGTCAACGCCTCGGCCTACGCCAACCGCATCGACGGCAGCCAGCGCCAGCACGGCATCGACAATGACCTCGACTACGACTCCACCGGCGCCAACCTGCGCCTGCGCCAGCCGCTGTTCAACAAGCAGAAGATGGCCGAGTACCGCCAGGGCCAGCAACGCGCCGACTACAGCGTGGCGGTGTTCGATGCCAAGAGCCAGGACGCCGCCGTGCGCCTGGCCGACAGCTACTTCGACGTGCTCCTGGCCAGCGAGACCATCACCCTGGCCCGCGCCAAGCTCGCTTCGTTCGAGGAACAGCTCACCTCCGCCCGGCGGCGCATGCAGCTGGGCGCCGGCACCGTCACCGATATCGACGAGTCCCTGGCCCGCCGCGACCTTGCCGAAGCCCAGCTGATCGAGGCCCAGGACGACCTGGCCAATGCCAGCCGCAAGCTGGCCGAATACATCGGCGAGACACCGGCGACGCTGACCACCCTGCAAGCAGACTTCGCCACCCCGCCGCTGCTGCCGGACAACTTGCGCGACTGGCTGGCCCGGGCCCAGGCCGACAGTCCATTGATCCATGCGCGCCAGCACAGCTACGCGCTGGCCGAGGAAGAGTTCAAGCGTGCCAAGGCCGGTCACTGGCCGACCCTGGACTTTGTCGCCGGCTACACCGCCGGCAAGAGCCAGTCGATTTCCGAGCTCAACCAGCGCAACCACTACAGCTCGATCGGCCTGGAGCTGAACATCCCGCTGTACAGCGGTGGCGGTGTCAGCGCGCTGAGCCGCCAGGCCAGTGCCAACAGCGCCAAGGCCCTGGACGAGCTTGACGCCACACGCCAGGAAGTCATCACCGGCACCACCCGCGAGTTCCGCGGCGTGCAGAGCGGCGCCCTGCGCGTGCACGCGCTGGAGCGGGCGGTCGCCTCCAACGAACGCTCGCTGCTCTCGGCGCGCAAGGGCTTCAGCGCGGGCGGCACCAGCACCAATGCCGATGTGCTCAACGCCGAGGAGTTGCTGTTCGTGGCACGGCATGACCTGTTCGAGGCCAAGCTGCATTACCTGATGTCACGGCTGCGCCTGGCGTCGTCGGTGGGCAGCCTGGGGGATGACGACATCGACCAGATCAACCGCTACCTGGGGCCGGAGCTGTTGGTGAACAACTAGCCCCACGACATCCGCCCATGGATTGGCGATACTACGCAGCCGTCATCCATGAAAAGGACTTCGCTGATGAAGCGACTGCTTGCCCTCACCCTCCTCACCCTGGCCATTGCCGGTTGCGACAAGACCGAACAGACCACTGCGGCGTCCGGCCAGTGCGCCAAGGACACCGACTGCAAGGGTGAGCGCATCTGTGAAAGCGGCCAGTGCGTCAATCCGCAGCCCCAGGCCGCACTACTGGCCAAGCCCGCCGTCACCGCACCGCTGGCGCCAAGCATCGCCTATGAGCCGCTGCCGATCAGCGACGAAGGCGCCGGGCCATTCACCGTGCAAGGCATGGAAATGGGCACCGCGTTGAACTACCCGTCCCGGGCAGGCGTGATGAACGTCATGGAGTCCATCGTCGCCGACGCCGAAGGCACCGGCTACGTCGCCATCGAGAAAGCCTACGCCTTCGGCCCGAGCCGCTATGTGCTGGTGGTGTCCACGGGCGAAGGCGGCAATGCCTGCCCGGCGTCCACCTATGTCTTCAGCTTCGACACCACCAGCGAGCATGTGGACGGCAAGGCCGAGGTGGACGGTTGTTCGGAAATGGTCGAAAGCATGGCCGAGGGCAACAAGCTGACCATCAAGAAGGACGGCGCCGCGACCGTGGTGTACAACGGCCAGGTGAAGTGATCAAGGGCGGTCAGGCGGCCTGGCTTGCGCCAGGCGCAACGCCCTGAAGAGGTTGATGATTGCGCCGTGGGCCCGGCAGAACTTTTTCCGTTTTGCCGGTCTATTGGGTGAGTGCGCCACGCGGCTGTCCCGGCACCCGCTGGCCACACGCTCAATTGCCCACAGAGGTTGTCTTCACTGATGAAAATCCCTGCCCCATGCATGCTGCTCGTTGGCCTGTTCGCAATCGCGGCCGCAGGCTCGGCATCCGCCGCACCGATGAAGACTGCTACACCTCCCGCCCAGGTGCTCGAAGCGGCGAGCCATCCCGTAGCCGAAAACCCCTGGCCAAACCTGGCAAGCGCGCCATCGGCAGCGCTGCTGGCCCATGACGACCGCTATCGCCATGATGAGCGCTGGCATGACCACCGCGACGACTGGCGCCGAGAGCAGTGGCGCCGCGAACAATGGCGCCGGGAGCAGCACCGCCGGGCAATGGAGCGGCAACGTTACTGGGACCGCCACCACGATCGTGCCCTGCACCATCGCTATGACGACGACCGCCGCTACTATCGCCGCTGATCAGCACCCGGTGTATTGAGCCCCGCGCCGAAGTTCCACTGGGGGCTGGAGGCCACCGCGACGCTCCATTGCCGCCATGAGTGCATGACGCCCTTGAATATCCTGAAGAGCGGTTGTTCGCCGCCGGCGTGGTCGAGCCCGGCGAGATCGCCACGCTGTGCCGGGAGGCGACGCTGCCGGTCAACCTGCCCTGGCGCTCAGGCTTGCCCGCTGCCGCAGAATTGCAACGGCTCGGCGTTCGCCGCCTGAGCGCCGGCTCGAGCATCGCCGAGTTTCTCCACCTTCGGCCCACTGGACGAATAGCCGGAATCGCCCTAGCATCGGCGCCCCCATGGCCTCACTCACGGACGATCATGCCCCCCGCCGCCCGCCTGCTTGCGCTGTTCGCCCTGTCCACCCTGGTCAGCGCCTGCAGTATCAATGGTACCTATATCGACAGCACCCGCCCGGATGCCGCCAAGCTGCGTTACATCTCGGGCAATGGCAGCGCCACCCTCGACCTGTTCGACAGCGCGCGCTGTGAAGCCCGGACCACCGGCATCCTCAACAACCTGTTCGTGCCCGACTCTCGCCGACGAGCTGACATGAGCGTGCCGCCGCCAGCAAACAGCAACAGCTACTACGAAATCCGCCTCGAACCCGGCCAGCCGGTACATGTTCGCGCCAACACGCAGGGCGCCACCACGGTCTGCTCGGCCTCGTTCACCCTGACACCGCAGGCAGGCTCAGAGTATGAACTGAGCTTCGACCAGTCACCTGGCTACTGCCAGGCGGCACTGGTGCGTCTGCAACGGGTCGAGGGCAAGGACCAGCGCCAGCCCTATCCGATGATCGACACCATCCCAAGCGCCTGCCGGGGTACCTCAGCGCTGTTCCCGAAACAACCCACGCCGCTGCCCGATACCCCCCGGCGCACCACGTTGATCGACAGCATCATCCACGACAGCGTCACCCCGGAGATGGAGCAACTGACCACGTTGCGCACTGCCCTCGCCATCACTCGTCAAACCTCTCCCGAAGCCCAGGTAGCGGCACGCAAGCGGGAGCTAGGCCTCGATCTGCCAGAGGCCTACTGGCAGCAGTACCAGCAGAATCTGCAGAGGCTCGCCGAGGCGCTCGCCAACCTCAAGGCACGCACGCTGGAGCGCTACGACGCCGACAGCCGCGCCTACCTGCGTAGCGTGCGCGACGAGCAGCTGCAGGTCTGGGCCGGTGGCAGCAACGACGCAGGCCTGCGCAGCAAGGCCCAGCGCATGCGCGACATGGCGTACTACTACAACTATGTCCTGCAGGAGACGGTCGCGCAGATCAACCTCGAACACTTGCGCAGCATGGCTGAACTGGATCAACGCGAAGGGGTTTGCAAGCGCTTCGCCGGATGCTGGAGACTGTAGTCAGTCACACGAGCGCAAGCCTGCCCCATGCAAGTGATCGCCGCCCCCTCGAACCTCGGCCTCAGCCCCCTGAGGCCCGGCCACACCTCGTTCGTGGCGGATCGACGCTGCCGGGGGATGACGGTGACCGTCTCCGACCCTGACCTGGACCCCGACGGGCGCGGCGACGATCGTCGAACTGCTGGGGTGATTGCCGTTTCCACCGATCACGACCGATTGAAGCAGCCGCCATTTTGCTTGCGTACCGGTAGTGCCCCGCCCCCGACCCTGTGTATGCTGCACGGGCGCGGCAAGCGACCCACGGCGGCTTGCAGGACATCGCGCGGCCGCCCTGCGTGATCGGACCATGACCGGGCTACCCGTATCGGACACCCCCGCCCTATGCCCGTCGACCTGCAAGCGCTCTACCCCAGGCTGATCCACCTGATGCTGGACACCGTGTTCGTGGTCGACCGGGACGACACCATCGTGTTCGTGAGCGATGCCTGCGAGGCCTTGCTCGGCTACCGCGCCGACGAGCTGACCGGCACCCCGATCACCCGCTACATGCACCCGGACGACCTGGAGGCCACCCGCGCCTCGATCGTGCGGGTGATGAACGGCAACGCTCACTGCGACTTTCGCAACCGCTATGTGCGCAAGGATGGCGACATCGTGGACATTCTCTGGGCGGCCTCCTGGTCCGACGAAGTAAGCGCGCGGATCGGTGTGGCCCGCAACATCACCGCCCTCACCCAGGCCGAACAGGAACTGCGCTTCCTCGCCCATCACGACCCGCTGACCAAGCTGACCAACCGCTCGCTGTTCAACGACCGCCTCGCCACGGCCCTGCGCATGGCTCGCCAGCAGCGTCGGCGGCTGGCCTTGCTGTTTCTCGACGTCAATGATTTCAAGGGCATCAACGATGTGCATGGCCACGCTGCCGGCGACCGCGTGCTGTGCACCATCGCCCGACGGCTGCAGGACAGCGTGCAGGCGGCGGACACCGTGGCGCGGATCGGCGGCGACGAGTTCATCGTGCTGCTGACTGACGTGCCCTCGGAGGATGCCGTGTACGAGATGGTCCAGCAGATCGCCAGGGACATGGAGGAACCGCTCGGCGCCGAGTTCGGCGAAGTCAGGATGCCCTCCTGCAGCATTGGCGTGGCCTGTTACCCCAGCGATGGCGAGGATGCCGACACCTTGCTCAGCCACGCCGATGGCCAGATGTACCTCAAGAAACGGCGGCGTGTACGCGTGGGGTGATCCGACCTCATCGCGGGGCAAGCCCGCTCCCACAATGCCTCAGATATCGGCTGAAAGCGTGGGCTTGCCCCGCGATGGAGCCCGCGCAATTGCTCAGCCCTTCCAGGCCTCCACCACCGCCCGCGTGGCCGCCGCGATCGTCTCGCTGTTCCAGGGCGCATCCGCCTTGGCTCCACGGCTGAACACCACCAGGATCCACGGCGCCCGGCCTTTGGGCCAGATGACCGCGACATCGTTGGCCACGCCGTAGTCACCCGACCCGGTCTTGTCGCCCACCACCCAATCCTTCGGCACGCCGGCGCGGATGCGGGCATCGCCCGTGGTGTTGCCCTTGAGCCAGGCCTGCAGCTGCTGTCGCTCGGCAGCAGCCAGGCCGTCACTCAGCAACAGGCGCTGCAGGGTCACGCCCATGGCCAGGGGCGTGGTGGTGTCACGCAGATCGCCCGGCAAGGCGGTATTGAGGGTCGGTTCGTTGCGGTCGAGGCGGAACGTCGGGTCACCCAGGCTGCGGGCAAACGCCGTAAGACCCGGCGGGCCACCGACCAGCTCGAGCAACAGGTTGCCTGCGGTGTTGTCGCTGTACTGCACCGCGGCGGCGCAGAGCCCGGCGACGGTCATGCCGGGGCCCACGTGCTTTTCGGTGACCGGGGAATACACCACCAGCTGTTCGGCGCCGTAGGCGATACGCCGCTCCAGCAAGCCCGGCTCGGCCTGGCTGCGGTGCAGGATGGCGCCGGCGAGGACGGCCTTGAAGGTGCTGCAGAACGCGAAGCGCTCCTCGGCCCGCCAGGCCAGTTGCTGGCCGCTGCCGGTGTCCAGCGCCCACAAGCCGATCGTGCTGCCGGTGGCGGCCTCCAGTCGCTGCAATGGCTTGCGCAGCGGGTCATCCGCCCAGGTTGGCAAGGCCAGCAGGGCCGAGCAGCCGAGCGCGCCCTGGAGCACGCGACGGCGGTTGAGGGTGGAAGGCATGCGAGTAATCCTTGCGGCAATTGAGCAAAATGCGAAGGCTAGAACGTTTTAGCATGCGCGCCAAGCAGAGGATGCGCCGTGGCCACCTCCCTGCGCGGCGCTTGGCACACGCGGCTCCCGCGAGCGCGCCTGAGCAATTCTTTTCGCGCCACCGCCCTGGCCACCCTTGCGCTGACCGGAAAAAGGCAGGACAGTAACCGGGTATTCCTGCAAAGAAACGGAGATTCGCCTTGACTACCGATCGCCTGAGCCTGCTCCAGTTCGAGCACCTCAGCCTGAAACCCGCCGCCGCCAGCCAGTTCGCCCTCTCGTTGAAGGAGCTTGAACAGCTGACCCTCCCCGAGCGCTACGCCTTCCGCGCAGCCCAATATCTGGGCGACCTGGCCGAAGCGGAGGACAGCCAGCAACTGGCGGTCGCCAAGGACCAGGGCATCGGCTTCACCCAGGGCCTGCTCACCGCCGCGGCAATCGAAGACGCACTGGCGAAAAGACTGATCGAGGTCTTCAATAATGCCAGCGAACGCGCCCGCAAGAAGTTGCCTCAGTAATGCCTTCAAGAGCCCGGTGCCATGCCGGGCTCTGCCCTGCCCCGATCATGTCCTACCAGCTTCTGCGTCTCGCCTGGCATAGCCCAAGGAGTCCACATGCCCCTGGTACGCATCGACATCAAGCGCCACCCCGACCCGAATCACCTGCGCACGCTTGGCCAGATCGTCTACGCCTGCCTGCGGCGCACGATCAATGTCCCCGAGCACGACAACTTCCAGGTCCTGATCGAGCACGACGGTGATCGCCTGGTGTTCGACCCGCAGTACCTTGGCATCCAGCGCTCCGACGGCCAGGTGTTCATCCAGATCACCCTCAGCGAAGGCCGCACCCTGGAGCAGAAGAAGGCGCTGTACCAGGCGATCGCCGAAGGCTTCGAACGCGAGGCCGGAGTCCGCCCGCAGGACGTGTTCATCAACCTGGTCGAAGTGCGCAAGGAGAACTGGTCGTTCGGCAACGGTATCGCCCAGTACGCGCTCTGAGATACAACGGACACTGGCGATCACCAGCGGGCCCATCAACTGACCTCACCGCGCAGAAAGAGCGTCCTGCTTGGGCAGGAGAAACCGGGCGAACAATTCGGATTGCGACCTGACATTCAACTTGGCATAGAGGTTACGCCGATGAACCTTGATGGTCTCCACCGAGAGCGCCAGCTTGCCGGCCACTTCCTTGTTGGAAAAGCCACTCAGCAACAACCTGAGCACATCGCTCTCGCGCGAGGTGATCTGCGTGGCCAGCTGCGCAACCGTTTCCGGCCATGACCGTGGCTCGGCGAGGGGTTCGTTCGCGTCGACCTCAAAGGCCATGCGCTGGTGCATGAGCGCAGTCACCCAGGGCTTGATGATATCGAGCAGGGTAATTTGTTCCTGGCTGAAACGAACCTTGCTGCCTATGGACATGCACAATGTTCTATCGGGGTCGAGCTGGACATTGTATTGGACTTCATCCGCCGAAATATAATGAGCGAAATACTGCTGATAGTATTCAGTCTCGACAAAGTATTCCGGCGCTATGTCCAGCAAATGAAAGAAGCCACTCTGCGGGTTTTCCCGATTGGCGATATAAAACGGGTCCAGCAGGTAAAGCCCCTTCACATAGCGATGAATGAACGCATCGACCTCCTGCGCATCCGCCACTTCAGGAAGTGCCACCACGTCCACCTGCTGCTGGCTGAAGATCAACACCACCCAGTTGTCGATCTGCACGTACTCATTCAATACCCGCACCAACGAACTCCAGAACGCAGGGCGGTCCAGCTGCATGATCAGCTTGCCGATCGAACGGTGCCACGCCAGGCCATGAAGGTCGAACGGCATTGTCTACCCCTTTTGGGTTAGGAATTAGCAAGTCAGCGCTACGTAATCGGAGGTATTTACTATCCGGGCCTGCCCGGTATAGTCGCTGCCTGGGCCCAGGACGGGCCAGAAGATACATCGTTTCGATAAGGATGTTGCATGAGAACGTCACGTTTGCGAACCCTTTTTGCCGCCTCGCTGCTCGGTGCGGCAATCAGCACCTCGGTGACCGCGGCCCAGCCCGGCATGCACCTGTACAACTGGTTCGGCCTGCTCGCGCCAGAGACCCCCAAGGCCTTCGAGCAGGCAACCGGCACGCGGATGCGCATGGATGCGTTCGACAGCGCCGACATCATGCAGAGCAAGGTAATGGCCGGGCGCACGGGGTATGACGTGGTCGTGGCCACCTCCAACGTGTTGCCCAGCCTGATCCAGGCGGGCGTGCTGCAGCCCCTGGACCGTGAGCAACTGAGCAACCTGGCGCATATCGACCCTGCGCTGCTGGCCCAGGTCGCGGTCAATGACCCTGGCAATCGTTACGCGGTGCCCTACCTGTGGGGCACCACCGGCATCGGCTATGACGTCGACAAAGTCAAAGCGGCATTGGGTGAACAGGCGCCGGTGGACAGCTGGGACCTGATCTTCAAGGAAGAGAACATCAGCAAGCTGCAATCCTGCGGCGTGGCGATGCTGGATTCCCCCAGCGAGATCATCTCGATTGCCTTGCATTACCTGGGGCTTCCCAGCAACAGCAAGAACCCGGACGACTACCAGAAGGCCCAGGCGCTGCTGCTGAAGATACGCCCCTACGTCCTCTACTTCGACTCCTCGCGAATCGACACCGACCTGGCTGACGGCAATATCTGCGCGGTTGTGGGTTGGGCCAATGGTGCCCTCGCGGCACAGGCCCTGAACGAAAAGACCAACACCGGGCGCCGGATTTCCTACAGTCTGCCGCGCGAGGGCGCGCTGGTCTGGTCGGAGAACCTGGTACTGCTCAAAGACGCCCCTCACCCCAAGGAAGGCATGGCGTTCATCAACTACATGCTGCGGCCAGAAGTCATTGCCAAGACCTCGAACCACACGCTGTACCCCAACGCCAACAAAGACGCCACCGCGTTTGTCGAGCAGAAGCTGCGCGACAATCCCTGGATCTATCCGGACGCCACGACGATTTCCACGCTGGTCCCGCTAGAGCCACTGCCGTTGAAACTGGAGCGCATCCGCACCCGGGTCTGGACCAAAGTGAAGAGCGGTGTGTGACCTGAAGTAATGGGGTGTCTGCTGCCCCCATACCAGCCCTTGATCGTGTCCATTGGCGTGCAGCACGCTGCGCGCCAATGCCTGTTGCTCAATTGAGTCCGACCTTGAAAAGAGAACAGTGGATGTTCAGCCCAGCCCAACACACTCGATTCAGTTTGACGATCGACGGTATCGATCACGCTTTCCACGTGCTCGCATTCAATGGGGAGGAAGCGCTCGGCAGGCCGTATTTCTTCAATGTGGAACTCGTTGGCGAGCGGGCTGGCATGGATCTCCAATGCCTTTTCGACCGTGAGGCATTCCTGTCCTTCGACAACAATGGCAACGGCATTCATGGCCGGGTCTACCACATCGCTCATAGCGGTGATGCACAATGCTCGAAGCACTACAGCATGACCCTGGTACCGCATCTGTCCTACTTGCGCCACCGCATCAACCAGAGAATCTATGAACAGTTCTCGGTACCGAATATCGTCGCCTTGATCTTGGAAGAGCACGGGATCGTCGGCGACGCTTATCGGTTTCATCTAGGCTCGAGCTACCCCAAGCGCGACTACTGCACCCAGTACGACGAAACGGATTTGCACTTCATCCAGCGCCTGTGCGAGGAAGAAGGCATCCACTTCCATTTCCAGCACAGTGCCCAGGGCCATGTGCTGGTGTTCGGTGATGACCAGGCGGTGTTCCCCAGGCTGGGGCAACCTGCCGCCTGCACCCAGGATGGCGACAACCCGCTCGATCTTCGTGGCCTGGCGGATCATCAAGCTGAAGGGCAAAGTGACCAGCCCCATTTGGCCAGTGGCCATGTGCTGGACATTTGCGGGCATCCGCGCCAGGCATGGAACGCACCGTGGCTGCTGACACGGGTCATTCACCAGGGCAGGCAACCACGGGTAGCCGGTGAGGGCGGTGCCACTGACCAGGCGGATGACGTTGCTCGGGGATACCGCAACCACTTCATGGCCATTCCCTGGGATGCACCGTACCGTCAACCGTTGATTCACCGCAAACCTGAGCTGCCCGGCAACCAGACTGCCGTCGTCATCGCGGTGGAAGACGAGATGTCCCAGCGTGACCGGCGCCTGGCAAAGATACAGGTCAAGTTCCCTTGGGACCGCGAAGACTGGTTCGACGACAAGAGCAGTTGCTGGCTGAGCGCGTCCTCCAGTTGGAGCTGTGCGAGCACACCGCCGCACACGGGCATGGAAGTCATGGTCACCTTTGTGGAAAACGACCCCGATCAACCGCTGATCAGCGGTTGCCTGTGTTGCCGCTGAGCGTACGCCCTGCCTTAGCCCGCGACGATTGGTGTACCGTTGCCGCGCCGAACCGATGTTCAGCCCCTACCCTGATCGATGGAGCCCGCTCGATGGCCAACACGCCGTTCTTTCCCCTGCAGCCCCTGGCGGACGAACTGCTGCCTTGCCTGCCCAGCGCCTGTACCGATGGCTCCCACGACCTCGCCCATGTGCAACGGGTGTGGAGCAACGTCCGGCGCATCCAGGCCAAGGAAGGTGGCGACCTCGAAGTGCTGCTCGCCGCCACCGTGCTGCACGACTGCGTGGCGGTGGAGAAGAACTCGCCTCTGCGCAGCCAGGCCTCGACGCTCTCGGCCGAGCGGGCCGCCGCGATCCTCACCAACATGGGCTGGCCATCGGCACGCGTCGAACAAGCGGCCCATGCAGTGCAGACCCACAGTTTCTCGGCGGGCATCGCGCCGCTGAGCCTGGAGGCGAAGATCCTCCAGGACAGCGACCGCCTCGATGCCCTCGGTGCGGTGGGCGTCGCCCGTTGCTTCTATGTCGCTGGCCGCATGGGCTCGTCACTGTACGACTTCGAGAATCCCACTGCCGAAGGGCGGGACCACCAGGACAACCGGTACGCCATCGAGCATTTCCACACCAAGCTGCTAAAGCTCGCCTCGGGGTTCCAGACAACCGAGGGGGCTCGCCTGGCCATGCTGCGACATGAACGGCTGGCGTCGTTCCTGGACGATTTCATGGATGAGATCGGCGTAGCCTGAGCTCGTCTCAGGTCGCCGGCACCTGCAACCCGGTCTTCACATTGCTCATCGACACCAGGGTCTTGAAGCGCTTCACATTGTTGCTCTGGAAGAACAGCTCCCGCGTCAACTGGGTGTACTGCGCCATGTCCCGCACCAGCATGATCAGCACGAAGTCGCATGCCCCCGCCACGTAATAGCACTGCTGCACCTGCGGGCAGGCCATGAAGGTGCGTTTCATGGCGTCGAGCAGGTCAAGACGCTCATTCTCCACCTCCACTTCGGTGATCACCGTCAGCGTGTAACCCAGCGCCAGCGGGTCGACCTGGGCCACGGTGCGCTGGATCACGCCGTCGTGGGTGAGTTTCTTCAGCCGACGGTTAACCGCTGCCGACGACAGGTTCACCTGCACGCCAAGGTCGATCTGGGAAGTGCTGGCATCACGCTGCACGGCGTCGAGCAGTGCACGGTCGAAGGGGTCAAGGCTCATGTAGGTGGGGTCCTGTCAGGCGTATGCGACTGCAATGAGATTACGCTTTTGGCCCGAAAATCAATCTTTCAGTTCACCACAAGCAAATATCATTTCGCCCACACCGCATGAACGAGGCCCTGGAGAAGCGCATGAGCAAACTGCACCTGAACGGCCCGAAACTGCTGGAACAGATCCGTGCACTGGGCGACATCGGCGCCGATGCGCAAAACGGAGGCCGCACGCGTATCGCCCTCACCGACGCCGACAAGGCCGGCCGCGACCAACTGGTTGCCTGGATGCGCGAGCTCGAACTGGAAGTCGCTATCGATCGCATCGGCAATATCTTCGGCACGCTGCGCGCCCCCGACGATGCCGCACCGCTGATGATCGGCTCGCATATCGACAGCGTCACCAATGCCGGCGCCCTGGACGGCTGCTACGGCGTACTGGCCGGGCTGGCGGTACAGCGGGCCTACCGCGAGGCCGGCGTGACGCCCGCACGCTCGATTACCGTGGCGGCCTTCAGCAACGAGGAAGGCGTGCGCTACCAGCCGGACATGATGGGCTCGCTGGTGCATGCCGGCGGGCTCGCGCTGCAGGCGGCGCTGGACACTCTCGGCACCGATGGCACACGCCTGGGTGACGAGCTGCAACGCATCGGCTACGCCGGCGACATGGAACCTGGCGCGATCATGCCCCACGAGTACCTCGAGCTGCATATCGAACAGGGGCCGCTACTGGAAGCCGAGCAAACGCAGATCGGGGTGGTCGAGAACCTGCAAGGGATCTCCTGGCAGCAGGTGACGGTAACAGGCAACGCCAACCACGCCGGCACCACCCCGACCCGCTTGCGCCACGACGCAGGCTTTGTCGCCTGCGCCGCGGTCACCGAGCTGCGGCGCCTGGCCCGGGACAGCGGCACGACACTGGCCACCACCGGCTGCATGCGTTTCGAGCCCGACGTGATCAACGTGATCCCACGCCGCGCCACCTTTACTGTCGACCTGCGCGACCCGGACGAACAGCGCCTGCAACAGGCCGAGGCGCACCTGGCGCGGATACTCCGAGCGCTTGCCGAAGCCGAAGGGGTCGCCCTCGAAACCGAGCAGTTGGTGCGTTTCCAGCCGGTGACATTCGACACCACGCTGGCCAACGCCATCGAGGCCAGCGCCCGGCGCCTGGGCCTGAGCCATCGGCGGATGACCTCAGGCGCCGGGCACGACGCGCAGATGATCGCGCGCATCGCCCCGGCGGCGATGATCTTCGTGCCCAGCCAGGGCGGTATCAGCCATAACCCCCGCGAGCATACCGACGACGCCCAGTTGCTCGACGGCGCGCGAGTGTTGCTGGACGTGGTCACCACACGGCTGAACCCCACACGCTGATCCCGCCCTGTTGCTCTGCCTATTGGAGAATCACATGCTTTTCGCCAACCCCAACGCCACCCGCACGCCCTACCCTCGCGCCCTGCAAGCCCTGATGAACATCCGCCAGGCAAACGAGAGCCGCCAATGGCTGGCGCACTGGCCGCAACTGCGTGCCACGGGCACGCCACTCTACGACCTGCCTGACCTGGCAGCCGAGCTGGGTGTCGGCCAGGTGCGGGTCAAGGACGAATCGGTGCGCTCACCCCTGGGCAGTTTCAAGGCATTGGGGGCGCCCATCGCCCTGGTGCGCCTGATCCTGCGCACCTTCCCAGGGCACGGTTTCACCGCCGCCGACCTGTTCGCCGGCCGGCACGCCAGCCAGCTGGCCGGTTTCAGCGTGGTCAGCGCCACCGACGGCAACCATGGCCGCGCCCTGGCCGCCGCCGCGCAGAGCGTGGGATGTCGCTGCGTCATCGTCCTGCACGCCCACGTCAGCGTGGAGCGCGAACAGGCCATTGCCGCCTACGGCGCGCAGATCGTAAGGGTCGAGGGCAACTACGACGCCTCGGTGGCGCACGCCGCGGCCTTGGCCCAGGCCCACGGCTGGCAGGTGGTTTCAGACACGTCCTACGACGGCTACGAACAGATCCCCGGCGATGTGATGCAGGGTTACGGAACCCTCGTCGCCGAACTGGTCGAGGCCAGTGGACAAGATCCGGCCTTCACCCATGTGTTCCTGCAAGGAGGCGTGGGTGGCTTGGCGGCGGGCATCGTCAGCTACTTCTGGGAGCTGATGGGTGAACAACGTCCGACTTTCATCGTGGTAGAACCGGAGCAGGCCGACTGCCTGCTGCAAAGCGCCATGGCCGGCCATCCTCGTGCCGCCAGCGGCTCGGTGGACTCGTTGATGGCCGGGCTGGCCTGCGGGGAAACCTCACCGCTGGCATGGCGATTCCTGCAACCGAGCGTCGACTTCTTCATGACCCTGGATGACTGCGATGCCGTCGCGGCGATGCGCCGTCTGGCGCAAGGCAGTGCCCGGGATATTCCGTTGCTGGCGGGTGAGTCGGCGGTGGCCGGGCTGGCAGGGTTGATGCGGTTGATGGCCGCGCCTGCACTGGCGGCCCAGGTGGGCCTCGGGCGCGATTCGAGGGTATTGCTGATCAGCACCGAAGGGGCCACCGCGCCAGCCCTGTATACCGAGTTGGTGGGGGAAACGCCGACATCGGTGCTGGCCAGGCAACGGGCGTGGGATTGAGTACCCGAACATGCAGGCGTCAGATCCATGAAAGCCGACGGGCGTCTGGGGTTATCATGCCGACACGCTGAACCCGCCCCAGGACATGGAGTCACCATGAACATCGAAAAACTGCAGAACCGCCTGGACTTCCTGCGCCAGGCCGAACAACTCAAGAGCGTGCTGCGCAGCGCCCATACCTCCAGCGGCCGTGCCGAAAGCACCGCCGAGCACACCTGGCGGCTGTGCCTGATGGCCATCACCTTCGCCGACGAACTGGGCGACCTCGACCTGCTCAAGGTCCTGAAGATGTGTCTGGTCCATGACCTCGGCGAGGCCATCAGCGGCGACGTGCCCGCCGTCAGCAAGCAGGGTTTCCCCGACAAGAGCCAGCAGGAGCGCGACGACCTGCTGCAACTGATGGCGAGCCTGGATGCGCCCCTGCGCGAGGAGATCATGGGGCTGTGGGAAGACTATGAAGCCGCGACGTCCGCCGAGGCCCAGGCGGTCAAGGCCCTCGACAAGCTGGAAACCCTGCTGCAGCACAACCAGGGCCGCAACCCACCGGGCTTCGACTACGCCTTCAACCTCAACAACGGCAAGCGCTACACCGCCGCCACACCGCTGTTCGAGGCCCTGCGCGGCCTGATCGACGCCGACACGCGCAGACACCTGGACAATGGCATCGCCCTGCGCGACGAACGCCCCGAAGACATCGACGCCATCGGCCAATTGACCGAAGCCGCCTTCGCCGACGCCGAGCACAGCAGCCACACCGAGCAGTTCATCGTCACGGCGCTGCGTCGGGCGGGGCAGCTCACTGTCTCGCTGGTGGCCGTGGAAGCCGGCGCTGTCGTCGGCCATGTGGCGATTTCCCCGGTCACCCTGGCGTCGGGCGCCAGCGGCTGGTTCGGCCTCGGGCCGGTGTCGGTGTCGCCGGCGCGCCAGGGGCAAGGCATCGGCTCGGCGCTGATCAATGCCGCGCTGGCCCGGCTGCATGGGCTGGGCGGCCAGGGCTGCGTGGTGCTGGGCGACCCGCGCTACTATGCCCGCTTCGGCTTCAAGGCCCAGCCGGGCTTGACCTTGCCGGGCGTGCCTGCCGAGTACTTCCAGGCCCTGGCCTTCAGCGGTGATGTGCCGCAGGGCAGTGTGCAGTACGCCACGGCGTTCGAGGCAACCTCCAACGCGTAAAGCGCGGTCGCTGCAGGCGCGGGGCAAGCCTGCGCCTGCAGGTTACGCATCATCACAAGAGTCGACGCGGGCAGATGTGCTCCGCAGCCAGCGACCATCGTCTACCTGAACGTTTTCGACCGCGTCTTTCCTTCGCACCAGGTTTTCCGATGCAAGCACTCCTGCAAGAGATCCTCGACCACGTCCGCCCCCTGCTCGTCCAGGGCCAGGTGGCGCAGTACATTCCCGCCCTCGCCCAGGTCGACCCCAACCAGCTGGGCATCGCCGTACAGAGCCTGGACGGCCAGCTGCACTGCGCCGGGGACGCGCGCACGCCGTTCTCGATCCAGAGCATCTCCAAGGTGTTCAGCCTGGTGCAGGCGATCAATCACAGCGGCGAGGACATCTGGTCACGGTTGGGCTACGAGCCTTCGGGGCAGGCGTTCAACTCGCTGGTGCAGCTGGAGGTGGAAAAGGGCCGCCCGCGCAACCCGTTCATCAATGCCGGGGCGCTGGTGATCTGCGACATCAACCAATCGCGCTATGCCACGCCTACCCTGTCGATGCGCGACTTCGTCCGCCGCCTGGCGGCCAACCCGCGTATCGTCAGCGACACAGTGGTGGCCGAGTCGGAGTACCAGCACCGCGCGCGCAATGCGGCCATGGCCTACCTGATGCAGGCCTTCGGCAACTTCCACAACGATGTCGACGCGGTGCTGCGCAGCTACTTCCACCACTGCGCGCTGTCGATGAGCTGCGCCGACGTCGCCCGTGGCTTCGCCTTCCTGGCCAACAGCGGCTACTGCCCGCACAGCGGCGAACAAGTGCTCAGCCCACGCCAGGCGCAGCAGGTGAACGCGATCATGGCCACCAGCGGGCTGTATGACGAGGCCGGCAATTTCGCCTACCGGGTGGGCCTGCCGGGCAAGAGCGGCGTGGGCGGCGGCATCGTCGCGGTGGTGCCGGGGCGCTACAGCATCTGCGTGTGGTCGCCGGCGCTGAACGCCTCGGGCAACTCGCTGGCGGGGTTGCGGGTTCTGGAGCTGTTGAGCGAGCGGATCACCGGGTCGGTGTTTTCCGCGGTCTGAGCGAAGTCGTCGCCTAAGGAGGGCTTTCGCGCCAGGCCGACGGACTCAGCCCTGTCCAGCGCTTGAACGCCCGGCGAAAACCGCGCACATCGCTGTAGCCCAGCGTCTCGGCGATGCGCTCGATGGCCATCCGCGGGTTGCCCAGCAGGCTCATCGCCCGCGCCTGGCGCACCTGCTCCTGCAAGCCGTCAAAGGTCATGCCGTGCTCGTTCAGATGCCGGCGCAGGGTGCGGCTGCTCATGTTCAGGTCAGCGGCGACGCTATCGATACGGCAGCCCTGGGGCAAGTCGCGGGCGATGGCGCGCTCCACGGTCTGCAGCAGGCTGGCCTTGTGCTGCAGCGGCGCGCATTCCATCTCCAGCAGTGTGAGTGCCTGGCGCAAGGCCACGGGCTGATGTCCCGGCAAGGGCTGGTCCAGCCAGTGGCTGGCGATCACCATGCGGTTGTGCAGGCAACCGAACGCCACCTCAGGGCCCAACAGGCAAGCGTAGGCCTCCAGGTAGGCCGGCGCGGCATGGGTGAACTCGAAGCGCAGCGGCGCGAAGCCGGTGCCGATCAGCGCCCGGCTGTAGACCATCAGGCTGGCGAAGAACTCTTCCACCGCGAACACCTGGATATCGGCATAGGGCAACCGGCATTCGACCTCGACGAAGGTCTCCCGCTCGCCCTCATGCAGGCTGTAGACCGCGATGCCGCCGCTGGTGTGCTGGTAGCGCGCGCCCACCTCGAAGGCATCGCGCAGGGTCCGGCACAGCGACAGCACATGCCCCAGCAGGCCCAGGGTACCCAGCACGTTGCGATGCCCGACCCATAACCCCAGCCCCTGCCCGGGCAGGGCCTCCAGGGTGCGACGGATCAGCTTCACCGCCTGGCGGCAGGCGATGCGCTGGGCCGGGTCCTGCAGCTCGCCGGGGGTGAAACCCAGGCCGCGACACAGCCGCTCGCCGTCAAGGCCACGGTCACTGGCGAGCTGGATCAGCGTCTGCAACATGAAAGGCGAGGCCAGCGCCTGGTCCAGCTGCGGGTCGAGGGGGGTATGGGGCATGGCGACGACTCCCGAACCGAGACGCCTGGATTCTTGTTGTCGGGGCTGCGCTCGGCGCCGTCATCATATCGCGCAGGGGAAGGCCCTGGCGGCGAGAGTAACAAAATATTGCAGAGTGTCCGGCAAAGCCCCCCTGCCTGGCCGGTACGGCCCTGCATCCCCGGGCGGCCAGCGCTTATTTGTATAGGGCGGCCGACGCCGCTCGCCCACAACAACAAGAACGAGCCCGACCATGACCCCGACCCGCCGCCCCTGGCTGCCCCCGGCAGCCGCCTGCATGCTCAGCGCCAGCCTCGCACTCCCGGCCCACGCCACCGAGAACGGTGTCGACAACATCGGCCCCGGCACCGACGGTTTCTTCGTCCTGCCGCTGAACGTAGATCAACTGCCGGAGCACATGTTCGCCTTCAACCTGTACTACAACCACTACCAGGCGCGGAAGCTGGATATCAGCTCGCTCGGTGGCAAGGTCCCGCAGGTGAAGATCACCTCCGATGCGATCATCCCGCGGCTGGACTATCTCAGCCCGCTGCGCGTGTTCGGCGGTCGGCTCGGCGGCTACGTGGCGCAGCCCTACATGCGCCAGCAAGTGGCGATGTTCGGCCAGCGCAGCCGCCACGAAAGCCAGGGCGACGTTACGGTCGCACCCATCATCCTCTGGGACCTCGGCCCACGCCTGACCCTGGGCGCGGCGCTGGAGATCACCCTGCCCACCGGGGATTACGAAGCCACGCGCCTGGCCAACACCAGCAACAACTTCTACACCTACAAGCCTCTGTTGTCGGCGACCTGGCTGCCCAGCGAACGCAGCGAGCTGTCGGTCAAGGCTACCTACAGCTTCAATGAAGAGAATCACGACACCGACTACCGCTCGGGTCAGCTGTTCCATTTCGACTATTCAGCCAGCTACCGGGTGACCGACAACCTGCGCCTGGGGGTCAATGGCTACTACGTGAAGCAGACCACCGACGACAAGCAGTTCGGCCGAACCGTGAGTTTCATGGGCGAGGATGTCGATGACGGTGTGCGTGGCCAGGTGTTCGCCATCGGCCCGGCGCTGCATTACACCTTCCTCGAGTACGCCAGCATCGAGGCACGCTGGGCCAAGGAGTTCGCGGTGCGGAACAGGCCGGAGGGCGAGATGCTGTGGGTCAAGCTGAGCTTGCCGTTCAGTTTGTGATGCTCGCTTCTGAAGCTATCAATGACCCTTTATTGAACGTGACCCTGTGGGAGCGACGGTCTTGTGTTGTTTGTAAGGGCCTCATCGCTGGCAAGCCAGCTCCCACAGGGACGACGCTTGGCTTGAGGGCCGCGCGGTCGGTGTGGGAGCCGGCTTGCCGGCGATCACCGGCAACGCCGGTGCCCGACAACGCGGTGCCTGCATCGCCGGCAAGCCGTCTCCCACAGGAATGACTATTCATACAGCAGCAGCACAGCCTGAGCGATCCCCCTGGCGCTCACGCATACACCGGCCATCTCTCTACGATCCGCCCCTCGCGCACCGCCAGCAGGTCGCCGAACTGCAGCAGGATCGCCTCGGACTGGGTCGGTCGCAGGAACACCTGGTCGTCGACCTGCAGCCCGACCGCGGCCGAGCCATTGAGCATTTCCTGGTTGGAGCTGCGCCCGTACAGGCCGTTGAAACGCAGGCCCCGGGGCGACTCCGGCTCGGCCAGCCAGTTGCCGCCGTAGATGAAGAAGGTCTCGCGCTGATTCGGGTCCCACCAGGCGAACAACGCCGACTTGCCGTCCAGCGCCGGGATCTGCACCGCCCCCGTGCGCTTGATCACCGGCGTGGCGATGTAGGCCGCAGGCATGTGGTCCTGCAGCGACGGCAGGTCATAGTGGCTGGGCTTGAGCAATGCCGAGCCCACCGACACCTCGCTGCTGGTGCGCTCGTGCTCGTGCATGCGATAGCTCGGGCTGCCGGCAGTGTTGAGCGTCAGGTCCGTGCGCCACAGCCCGGGATAACGGCTACGGGCATGCTCGACGAAACCGTCGTACGCGCCCATGACCTTGGCGAACAGCGCCTCGGGTGAACCCAGGATGCCCGGCACCCCCATGCCGACAAAGGGGTCGTAGCCCATGAAGCCGGCGAAGGTGAGGTGCCGGGGGTTGGCGGCGATGATGGCGAGCATCCGCTCCAGCTCCGCCGCGTCCTTTACCCCGCCGCGGTGGAGGCCGACATCCAGCTCGATATTGATCCGCAGCCGTGTGCCCAGCCCCTGGGCCAGCGCCAGGTACTGTTGCAGGCGCTCGGGGGTGTCGAGCAGCCATTGCAACTGCCTGGCCGGATCGAAAGCGCCGCGGTGCGCTTCGTAGAACAGCTGTGCCGAGCGCACCGGCAACGGTTTGCCGAGCAGGATATCGGCCTCGGCAAAGCGCACGGCGTCATGGTTGAGGAACGGCTGGTGGAAGGACATCAAGCGGCCGGTGCCTGCGCGCCGTGCGATGTAGTCGAGCAACTGCGGCGAAGGCAGCGACTTTTCCACCAGGCGCAGGTGCTTGCCGGCGCGGCGCACCGACTGGGTCACCACGTCGATGTTGTGGTCCAGGCGGTCGAGGTCGATCAGCATCACCGGGCGCATCGGCCCGTGCTCGCGCAGTTCGCGCTGCAGCCTGGCGAAATAGTCGCTGTGCGGCGCGCCCTCTGCGCCGGGGCGCAGCCAGGCGCCGGCGGCGGCCAGCAGCACGCCGGCACCGGCGGCGCCAACCAGGAATCTGCGTCTGTTCATCTACACCTCCTAGTGGGCCACGCCCAGGATCGAGGCCAGGTGGGCATTGAGGAACTTGCCGGTCGGGTCCAGCGCCTGGCGCACCTCGGTAAAGTCCTTCCAGTGCGGATACAACGGTTGCAGGGTGCGCGCATTGAGGGTGTGCAGCTTGCCCCAGTGCGGGCGCCCGGCGTACTTCCAGAAGATCGGCTCGATGGCGGCGAAGAAGTTGTGGTGGTCCATGCTGTAGTGCTGGTGCACCGAGATCGAGCAACTGTCGCGCCCTTCGAACATGCTTAGCGGGATATCGTCGGCCTTGACGTAGCGGTACTCGATGGGGAACCAGGTGCGCAGGTCGCGCTCGCGGATCAGCGCGAGGATCTCCCGCAGGCAGGCCGGCCCCTGCTCGGCGGGCACCGAGTACTCCATCTCGTTGAAACGCACGTTGCGCACATTGGCGAAGATCGCGTACGAGTCATCGACCCGTTCGTCGAAGCTGGCGACATGCCGCAGGCTGTTGAGCAACGCCCGCCGCGCGGCAGGAAAGTCACTGCCGTACTTGTCGAGTTTCTCGATCAGGCTGACGAACTCATTGCCGCCTTCACTCGCCGGGTCCCGGGCGGCGGTCGGTGCATCCTCGGTTTCGTTGAGGGCGATGGACAGCGCGTAGTCGGAGTGGGTGATCACCAGCATTTCCCAGTGCTGGTTTTCGCGCGTGTTCTTTTCCACCTCCTCCAGCAATTCGTCGGTACGGGCGATCCACTGCCGCTCGCGCAAGCGGAAGGCCTCGCGGTTCTGCAGGCGGATCCGCGTGGCCACGCCCAATGCGCCGAGGGACACCCGCGCCGCAGCGAACACTTCAGGATGCCGGCGGCTGTCGCAGTCGAGCACTTCACCGCTGGCCGTGACCAGTTGCAGGCCGCTGACCCGTGAAGAATACGAACCGAAGCCGACGCCGGTGCCATGGGTCGAGGTGGCGATCGCACCAGCCAGGGTCTGGTAATCGATGTCGGCCATGTTCGGCAGTGCCTGGCCGACCGCCTTGAGCGCCGCGCCCATCGACGCCATCGGCGTGCCGGCGGCGAACTCGGCCTGCAGCGTGGCGGGGTCGTGATCGAGCAGGCCGCTGAAGTGACCGAGCGACACCAGGGTGCCGTCGGTTGGCACCAGGGCACTGAAGGAATGCGCCGAGCCGACCGGGCGCACTTTGCCGGTGGCCTGGCCGATGACCTGGACCAGCTCGTCCAGGCTCTGCGGCGCCAGCCGCGCCTCGGGCAGGCAGCTCTGCGCGCCGGACCAGTTGCGCCAGGGAATCAGCCGTGGCGCGCGCAACAGCTGCGCCAGCGCCGGGTTGCCGGACAGCGCCAACAAGGCGCAGGCCGCGCCCGCCTGTTGCAGCCAGCGACGTCGAGAGAGGTGGATCGCCATGGGGATACCTTGCGTTCAGTGAAGGGGCTGGCCGGCCATGTAGCCGATCAGGGCCAGGAACTGTGCCTCGGAGCACTGCATGCACAGGCCCATGGGCGGCATGCCCTGGTAGCCGTTGATGCTGTGGTCGAGCAGGCGGTCGGTACCCTGGGCAAGACGTGGCGCCCAGGCCGCCGTGTCGCCGGCCAGGGGGGCACCGGAAGCCGGGTTGGTGTGGCAGGTCTTGCAGGTGCTGGCATAGAGCGCGGCCAACGCCGGGTCGGCGGGGGCGGCCTGGGTGGCGGCGGGTTCGCTGTCGTCCCGGCAACCACCGAGCAGCAGGGCCAGGGTGGTCAGGGCGGCTGCGCGCAGCAGCGGTGGAAAAAGCGGCATGGTGCTCCCCTCTTCTACCGTGCCTGGGCACGGCGTTTTCTTGTGGTGGGTAGGGGCAACAGTAAGGCGGGAATAGGCTGGCGGTTCAGGGCATTGGCGGCCAGCGAGGGGGGTGGGATCGGACAATCCTGCAAGGCGGGGCTGGCCCGCTTGCAGGGAGCAGAAGATGATGCGCGCTACGTGGGAGCGGGCTTGCCCGCTCCCACGTAGTCTCTCTTCAGGCTGGGGGGCACGAGGCGTGCCCCGTCAGCCCTTGTTGGTCAGGCCGTCAAGCTGACCTTCGACCGTCACCGGCCCGACCTTCAGCTTGCCATCATCCAGCGATACGCTGGGCAGGCCGGCTTCAGGCAGCTTGGGCAGGTCGAGGGTGGCCTTGACCTGGTAACCGAGCGGTTTCACCTCGGCCCCGACCGTGTTCCCGCCCTGCTCCACGCCCTTGACCTGCAGCCCCAGCTCGCGCTGCGCCGCGATCTGCGACGTTTCCTGGACCCCGGCCTTGCGCACGAACTCACCCTGGGCATTGAACGACGGCGTGTAGCCGAAGGCGGGCTTGGCTTCGCCCTCCTTGGCCTCGCCGGGTTTGCCGACCAGGCCGGCGCCCAGGTCGAGACGCACCGAGGTGGTGGTGTCCTGACGCTCCTGGATGCTGAGCCCGCCGTCGAGCTTGCCGCCGATGTGCTGGCCTTCGACACGCGCGCCGCTCAGTTGCGCCGCGCCCGTGCTGTTCAACGCCACCGTGTCGGCGGCGATCCGGCTGTTCTGCTGGGTGGTGCCCTGCAGATGATCCACATGCACCTTGCCGCCGAGGTCGAAGTCATGGGACGCAGTGGCCTGCTTGTCGGCGTCGGCCGGGGTATTGCGGCTCAGGTTGCCGCCGGCCTTCAGCTCGACGCCCCAGTTGTTGCGGCTCTGGGTGGACTGCGCCGACTCCAGCGCCAGGCCACCCTCGCCTGCGCCGACGTTGACGCCCCTAGCTGCGACCTGCGTGCCCTGCAGATGCACCGACTGGCCGGCCAGGTCCACATTGGCGTGGCTGTTCAGCTGGCCGCCGCTCAGGGTCTGCGAGCGTTCGTTGGTCTGGCCCACATTGAAGTTGCCGCCCAGCTTGCCGCTCAGGTCGCGGCCCTGCTCACCGGTGGCTGCCTTGCCGCCGAAATTGAGGCCGCCGCCCAGGTGGCTGCCGCTGACGGTCCGGGTGTCGCTGGCGGCCTGCAGGTCGAGAGCGCCACCGGCCTTGAGTTCGACCGGGCCCGCCGCGTCGATGCGCGTACCTTGCAAGGTTTGGTCGCCACCGCTGCCCAACCGCACCGGGCCGCTGCCGCTGATGCTCGCCACCTGGGCCTTGCTGTCGGCACTGTGTTCGCCGGCATGATCGAGTTGCAACCCTGCGCCCAGGTCGACCTTGTCACCCACCGGCAAGGTGCCCACGGTCAGCGAAGCGCTGCCACCGAGGCTGCTGGTGTCGCGACGCTCATGGTTGCTGGCCTGCTCCAGGGCCAGCTTGCCGCCAGTGTTGACGGCCACCGCGCCCTGGCCACCGTCGAGGCGGCTGCCTTCGAAGCGGGCATCGCCGCCGACCTGGATGTTCAGGCCCTGATTGCCACTGAAGGTGCCGACCACGGCAGTGGAACGGTCTTCGGCCAGGCTCTTGCTCCCCCCCGAACCACTGGCGGTCACATTCAGGTCCTCGCCGGTCTTGGTGTAGACCCGGGCGGATACATCGGCATTCACCTGCTGCTCGCTGCGGCTGTGGGTGTTGCTGGCCGCGTCGGCCTGCAACGCGCCGGCCTTGACGTTCAGCGCGCCGCCGTTGGCGTTGTACTGGGTGCCCTGATCCTTCAGCGCACCGGCCACGTCCAGCTGGACGCCCTGGCCGTTGAACTGGCTGACCACCGCGGTGCCGGTCTGCTCGCCCTGCTGCTGGCTGGCATGGCCCACGGCCAGGTCGACGCCCAGGTTCGGCGTGCCGAGCTTGCCCAGGGCATCGGTCAGCGAGGTCTTGCCGGCAAGCACGTCCTTGACATCGCCCAGCGGCAACTTGCCGTCGAGCGCGTCCTTCACCGACACCTTGCCGTCCACCACATCCTTGACCACACCGGCGATCGGCCGGGCGATGTCCTTGTACTCGACATTGACACCGACATCCGCCGTCCAGTTGCTCTGCTGGTGGCTGCTGCTGATGGTGTCACGAGCCGCGCGGTTGTCCACCTGGTTGGCGCTGACGCTCAGGGTGCCGGCGCTGTTGACCTGCGCGCCTTCACTGGCCAGGGTGTCGGCCTTGATGGTCAAGCTGCCGGCGCTGTCGATGCCGGTGGTCTTGGCAGTGCTGCTGTTCGAGGTGTCCTGCTGGGTACCATGGGCGAAGTCGACCCCGGCGCCGGCACGGTCGAGGCCGGCGGTGAGGTAGACACCACCTCCGGTGTGGCTGCTGTCGCGGGACTCGCTGCGGCTGTCCTGCTCAGCCAGCAACGACACCTGCTTGCCGGCCAGGGTGGTATCGCCTGCGGTGGACTTCACCGCTGCGCCCGTGACGGTCAGGTCAGCGCCGGCGGTCAGCTGAACCTCGCTGCCGCTGAGGCTGGAACCCTGCTGGCTGACCTGACTGCCAGTGGCGCTCTGGCGATCGCTCGCATAGCCGACGCCGGCGCGATACTGCCCCGAGCCCGGCGCGGTCTCCTTGGCCGAGGCCACGAAACCACGGCTGCTGCTGGCGCTGCCGTGCTCACGGGTATCCTGGGCCGAGGCGACCTTCAGGTCGCCCGCCGCGTCGGCGTTCAACGCGCCGGTGGCCTTGACCGTGGAGCCAACCACCTCGATGCTTTCGGCGCTGTTCAGGCCGACACTGCCACCGGCCACCAGCTCGCTGCGCACGGCGGTGCTTTCCCGGCTGTTCTGCTTGGCTTCGTTATGGCTGACGCCGAAGAACTTGCTCTGCTGGTTCTGGCTGTCGCGCTGGTCGGTGCGCGAGGCGTTGCTGATCTGCACCTGCTTGCCG
>Ga0209370_1001142_pt1 | contig 25355 bp, 23 predicted proteins | sample AgamicAtPrz_FD_187164 | JGI IMG/M metagenome (GOLD analysis project Ga0209370, IMG submission 187164) | Agave microbial communities from Guanajuato, Mexico - At.P.rz (SPAdes) (version 2) | ecosystem: Host-associated > Plants > Phyllosphere > Phylloplane/Leaf | place: Guanajuato, Mexico... | reverse complement strand
GCAGCCACGCCATCATCTGCTGCGCGTATTCGAGCTCGATATGCAGCGGCTTCGAGATCCGCATCGCGCCCTGCACCCACTCGGTGCCGAAGTGCAGGAAGCGCACGCCGCCTTCTTCGGAGAACGTAACGGGCGCGAAGCGCGGCTTGCGCGGCGCCTCGAGCACCGGCACGTCGTCGTGTTCGTCGATGTCCGGGCGGCGCTTCACGCGCGGCGGCTGGAGTTTTTCGGAGCCGTTGTACGCGGACGGCTTGCGTTGCTTGAACGCGCGCGCCTCGGCGGACGCGCGCTTGATCAGTCGGGTCATGTTGGTTGAATCTCGCTGGGTGATGCTGGATGACGCTGGATGAGCGGACGAGAGGATAGCATTGGTGGGGGTCGGGGCCGCCGGTGGCGAGAGCGGTCGGTCGACTGGCCATTCGGGCGACTTGCAGGCGACATGGGCGTGCAGGATAATGTATCGCAATTGCGATGCAAAGGAGGTCACGATGAAAACTGCGACTTTTCCGTCTGTCCGGGTCGAACCGGAATTGCGCGATGCCGCCGAGAACGTGCTTCTGGAGGGCGAAACGCTGTCGAGCTTCGTCGAGCAATCGATTCGCGAAGGCATCGAACGTCGACGCCTCCAAAGCGAATTCATTGCGCGCGGCATTGCGTCGCGCGACGAAGCCCGTCGAACGGGCGAGTACGTGTCTTCGTCCGAAGTGCTGGAACGTCTGGGTCGACGCCTCGATACGCTGCGCGACAGGAAGCGGCAGACTCGATGACCTATACGGTTCGCTTCACGTCCGCCGCATCGGACGACCTGGACCGGCTTTATGCTTTTGTCGTCGACCGTGACGATGCGGAGGTCGAAGTGGCAGAACGCGCGTTGGCAGCCATTGCGTCGGGAATCGCCACGCTCGAATCGTCGCCGTTCACCTGCCGCAAAGCTCATCCGTCCATGCCGTTTCTCCGGGAACTGATCATTCCGTTCAGTGCATCCGGCTATGTCGCACTGTTCGAGATCGATGACGGTCAAACGGTGACGATCCTCGCAGTCCGCCACCAGCGAGAAAGCGACTACCACTGACGACGAGGAATCCCATGACCTCGCACGACAAGAAGATCTGGTTTCCAGCGAAGCGCTACGGCTGGGGATGGGGCAACGACGATTGAGCGTCGACGCGACACGCAAGCCCATGCGTCGCGGTTCGTCAGCCATGCCCTTCCTTCCGTCATCGATCCACCGCGACAGCGCTCTGTCGAACGGCTGAATTGTCTCGACTCTCCACGCGACGCAACAATGTGAAGCAACGGCCGCTCGGCCGGAAGTTCACATCGCGTTTCCCGTCGGCAGCATCCGATTGCTGAACCGCCACCGCCCGTCGGTGGCCACTTCTCGCCTGCCCCGCTCCTGACACCGCATTCGAACGGCCGCGCCGAATGCCTGCGCGGCCCTTGAAAATATACCCAAATAGGGATAAATTCATCGATGGATCCATACATCAAACCGCTGTACTGGCTCGGTTCGGCGCGCAAGGATTTGAAGCGGCCGAAGCACACGCACAAGGAGAAAGGCGATGATCGAAATCGAACAGGGCAGCGGCAACGTCTACGCTGATCTGGGCATGCGCGATGCCGACGAAATGCGGGTGAAGGCGCAGCTCGCCGCGAAAATCGCGGAAATCATCAAGGCGCGCCAATGGACGCAGCAGCACGCGGCCCGACTGCTGGGCATCCCTCAGCCGAAGCTGTCGAACATGCTGCGCGGACAGTTTCGCGGCGTGAGCGAAACGAAGATGCTCGAATGTCTGGCGAAGCTCGGACGCGACGTGCAGATCGTCGTCGGGCCCGACCGTCGGTCGGAAGCCGAAGGACACATCGAAGTCGTATTCGCTGCCTGACGAGCGCGCGCTGTACGGCCGTTCATGCAGCGTCGGCTCGCCGGGCACCGCGCCGAGCGGTCGCCAGAAGGATTGTCATTTTGTCCAGTTTGACACCGGCGTTGATCAGCCAGCATGCTGCAGCGGCGCACGCATTTTCTTTCGACGTGACCGGCCGTACCGTAACGTCATCGAAGCCTGCCAACATCCGCTCGGACCATACCTGCTCCATCACACGGGATTTCGTAAGCATGAGTCACATCCACTTCATTGGCGGGGAAAAAGGCGGCGTCGGCAAATCGCTCGCGGCCCGCGTGCTGGCCCAGTATTTCATCGATCGGAGCATGCCCTTCGTGGGCTTCGATACCGACCGATCGCACGGCGCGCTACTTCGGTTCTATGCCGATTTTGCCGCGCCCGCCGTGCTCGACCAGCATGACAGCCTCGATCCGGTCATGGAATCGGCGCTCGAAGATCCGCAGCGGCGCATACTGGTCGATCTCGCGGCCCAAACGCGGCAGTCGCTCGCCAAGTGGCTCGACGATTCGGACATAGTCGATTTTGCAGAAGAACACGGCCTCACGTTGACGTGGTGGCACGTGATGGACACGGGACGCGATTCGGTCGATCTGCTGCGGCAATGGCTCGACGAATTCGGCGGACGAATCAAGCTGGTGCTGGTGCTTAATGAAGTCCGCGGCGATCGCTTCGAGATTCTGGAGGCATCCGGCGAACGCGAGCGGGCCGAAGCCCTTGGCGCCAGCGTGATTACACTGCGCCGCCTGCCCGATACGACCATGCAGAAGATCGACCGACAAAGCGCGAGCTTCTGGGCGGCGGTCAATCATCCGGACCGCGCCGCGACGGGGCTCGGCTTGCTGGAGCGGCAGCGCGTCAAGGTCTGGTTGCATCGTACTTACGAGGCGCTGGGCACGCTCGCGTTGTAGCACGGGCCCCGCGACGGTGCGGCGTGTGCGGCGAGTGGCTGGAATGGCTCATACCGGGAAAACTTGGAGATTCAATGACCGATCACGACAGACTGCATCCCCTCCGTCCGTTCCTGAAAAACTGGGTTTGGGAGCACGGTCGAATCGGGACGCGCTATCTGGACTGCGTCGATGGCGAAATCAAGTTCGACGAAGGCAAGAAATCGCATTTCGCTGCCGAGAAATATACCTACGTGCCGCTGGGCAAGAACGCCGACGACGACGCATCCGCGGAGGGTCCCGCGATCCACGAGGCGGGACTTGCCCGCTTTTTGCGGGCTGCGCAGTTGGGCACGCCCGGGGAAGCCGGTTCCGTGGCGGAGGTTCAGCGCGCCGTGCAGGATTGCGTGGAGATCGGCCTGTTCAGCGCGTATCAATGGGAGGCTCGCAAGGCATGGGCCCGCTACGCGCAGGAACCCATGTTCGAGGACGAGATCCGCGCGGCGGTTGCCGACGACATCAGGCGAACTTACGTCGGCATGCGAGAGCAGCTGGCGCTGTACGATTTCAGCGTGCTCTACGGCCTGCCCACGCCGCTGCTGATCGGCGACACCCCCTTCATCGACTGGCGCGTGACCGCCAGTCCGGCACTTCCGTTCGTATCGCTTCCGCTGGGACCTTACTGCCTGCTGGTCGGCGCGCCGTCGGGCAGGAGTAGCCGAATCGGCCCGGTGGTCTGGAAGGCCGCTGCCGCGATGGGGCCGTTGAAGGACCACAACCGCCAGATCGAGAAGCATGCACGTCTGTGGCTGGTGGCGACCACCGACGATCAACTCGTCGCTGCACAAAGTCGCATGACCTCGGCCACGGGCGCCAGGCAAGGTGACGCGAAACCCTGACCGGCAGCGTCGAGTTGCGGCGCAGTCGCATCAGGTTCGGTTTGTCCAGTTGCCGTCCCACCCCGGCGACGTCATGCAATGCGGCCGAATACGCGGGCAACCCTGCGAGGCCCGCGGCATTGAAACGGAATGGCCAACGGCTTTTCACGAGCCCATCTTCGAGGTAGTGTCGTAAAGCGACTATTCCCCCGCTCGTGCCCGGTGACGGGAGGCAAGATTGCAGAGCGAGAGACGCGATCGCGTACTGCAGCATCGCGACGCGCCTCTCTTGGCATCCACGGTATGTCGATCGGGAGGATCGATGGATCGCCGCCATTTCCTCAAATCGTCGACCTTTTTCACGATTGCGGCAGCCACCGGTACGCTTGGTGTTCCGCGGTCGGCGCCGTCTGCCAGCACAGTGCGCAAAGGCCGCTATCGGTTCCCGCAGGGCGTCGCCAGCGGGGATCCGCGCGATCGCTCCGTCGTGTTCTGGACGCGATGCGTGCCGGCCTTCGAGGACGCGCGGCACCGCGCAAAACGCGTCGCGCACACAGTACCGTTACGGCTCGACGTATCGACGCGGCCGGACTTCTCGGCGCTCGTCGCCAGCGTGCCGTTGCGGGCACGCGCCACCTACGACTTCACCGTGCGCGCGAAGGTAACGGCGCTCTCACCGAATATCACGTACCACTACCGGTTCGTCGCCGGCGACGACGTGAGCGCCACCGGCGTCGCGCGCACGGCTCCGGATGCCAACGCCGCCAACAACCGCGTTCGCTTCGCATGGCTCACCTGCCAGGACTGGAGCATCAATCACTGGCAAGCCATGACCCTGCTGGCCGCCGAAAGCGATCTCGATTTCGTCGTGCATGTGGGTGATTACATCTATGAAACGGTGGGCGCATCGAGACCCGGCGCAGTCGAGGCGGCGCATCCTCCGCTGCGCCTGCCTGACGGAAAGCCGCTCGCCGATGGCAGCATGTACGCCGATACGCTCGAAGACTATCGAATGCTCTATCGCACCTATCGTACCGACCCGCGCTTGCAGACGCTGCACCAGCGCCTGCCGATGATCGCGATATGGGACGATCACGAATTTTCCGACGACTGCTGGCAGGATCACCAGGTCTACACCAACGTGGAAAGGCAGGAGACGCAGCGCCGCCGCAACGCCAGTCGTGCGTGGGCGGAGTACATGCCGGTGGACTGGAGCGACGTGCGCTTCGAACCGGACAATCCGTCGTACACCAACATTCGTATCTATCGCGAATTTCGCTTCGGCATGCTGATGCATCTCGTGATGACGGACGAGCGACTGTATCGCGACGACCATGTCGTCAGCGAGGCGGCTGTCGCGCGCACGCACTTGCACGACCCGGTCAATGGCGATGACGCAGCCGGCTCGCGCTATTTCGTCAAGCAGGATGTGCTGCAGCGCTTCGAGGCGCGGGATACCGCGCAGCTGGGTCGCCCGCCGTCGATACTCGGCCCGGCGCAGACGCAATGGTGGAAGGCCACGCTAAAGGGTTCGCCCGCGACCTGGAAGGTGTGGGGCAACGAGGTGATGTTGAACCGTTTGTGGGCGGTGATGCCAGGCGCGCCGAAGACCCCGGCAGCACGCCTCGTGGTCGATTGCGACGCATGGGACGGCTATCCGGCGCACAAACGCGAACTGCTTTCATACGTGAACGAGCAGGGCATCCGCAACGTCGTCGCGATCAGCGGGGACCTGCATGCGTTTCAGTGTGGCGTCGTGCGGGACGACCCCGACCCTGCAAAAGGGTCGCCCGTGGCCGTCGATTTCGTCTGCGCGGGCATCAGCAGCGCGTCCTTCTATTCCTACCTGAAAGCCGCATGGAGCGGCACGCCGCTTGCGTCGCTGGCCGCGACCCCGGCCAAACTCGACACCTTCCTGATGACGAACAACCCCGATCTGTGCCACGCCGACCACGACGCACAGGGTTATGCGTCGGCCACGGTCACGCCGGAGCATTTTTCCGTGGTGTTCAACAAAGTGAGGCCGTTGAACCCGGACGGCACCGCGCCCGCGGATGCCCTGCTCGACCGCACGCGGCTGACCGTGCCCCGGGATTCGGTCGAGGTACGCGTCGAGCGATTCTAGCGTCGCGCTTCAGCGATGACACATGATCGCGCGGCGCATCGAAATCATTCGAACGGGTTGAGGTTCTGGCTGATTCGACGCTCGGAGGCCATCCGAGCCATAAGGATTGGACTTCGCGCCAACGCAGCAGTTTTTGCTCGAACGAAAGCGAAGCATGTGCCGGGCTCGAAGACGGCAGCACGAGCGTTTCGTAACCGGCGGCGCCGATCACTTCAGCAAACCGCCCCGCCGTCTTGCCGTTGAAACACACCTTCTTCAGCAACGGCGCATGCTCGCGCAACGACGCGAAGTCGTTCGGCTTCGCATTCCGAATGGCCGAATCGAGACTGCCTTTGCGATGGCACGCATCGAGCACATCCCATATGCCGATGCCATGCGCCAGCACGCGTTCGAGCCGCGCGTCATACGCGAGCTCATGCAGCCCCGGCTCGCCGAGCACCGCACCCAACAATCGCCAGAATTGGTTGGTATTTTGGTCAATTTGACATCTGGCCCATCACGGCTCGCCGTGGCCATCACCAACGTCTCGCGATATCCCTGCTATCTAGATCCGCCGAAACGGTCGCTCATCGAGCTAAAATTTGGCTCGATCGTGCTAAATTCTGGCTCGATCGTGCTATTCTCACGGCTTATGACAAAGCTCGGCGACGCCCTCTTTTCCAGTGCACAGCAACCCATTCTGGCCTGCCTGTTTGGGCAGCCCGAACAGTGGTTTCACGTCAAAGAGTTGATCCGGCTGACCAGTCTCGGTAGTGCCAGCGTCCAGCGTGAACTGAATCGTCTCGAAAAAGGTGGCCTCATCGAAACCAGACGCATCGCCAATCTCAAACAGGTGCGAGCGTTCGCCGGCAGCCCCATTTTCAGCGAGCTGCGTCTCATCATCCTCAAAACCTTCGGGGTCGTCGAGGTGCTCCGCGAAGCGCTGTCACCGCTGACCTCAGAGATACAACTCGCCTTTGTATACGGCTCGGTTGCCCAAGGGAGCGACCACGCCGGTAGCGACGTCGATGTTATGTTGGTCAGTGAGACGCTCAGCTATGGACAAATCATGGCCGCACTCGAATCGGCTGAAAGACAGCTCGGCCGCTCGGTCCAGATCACACAATACACTCACGAGGAATTTCTCGAACGGAAACGCAAAAGTCATCCGTTCCTCGCGGAAGTGCTGCGCCAACCGAAGCTGATGATTATAGGAACCGAGGACGACATTGACCGCATTGGATAACCTCGTACGCATCGGAAAACTCAAACCCCTTCCGGCGAACCGCGGCGAATTCGAGCATCTGCTCGGCCTCGCTCGAACCTTGCTCGATACCGTCACAAGCAGTAACGGAATGGCAACGGAGAGCCAGTTCATCCTCGCCTACGATGCCGCTCACGCCGCGTCACGCGCCGCGTTACGGGCTCACGGATACCGGAGCGACGACCGATATCTGGTCTTTCAGTGTCTCGAACACACGATCGGCTGGCCGACCGAAAAATGGCGCGTGCTCGATACCTGCCATCGCAGGCGCAATGCGGCCGAATACGAGGGCAACATAGATCTTCCAGCGAGTCTGACCGCCGAGTTGGTTCGGCTCACTGCTGAACTCATTGAAACCGTATCTCTACTCGACCACCTGCTGCCGTCCACCTGATACTGCTTCGCGGGATACTCTGAATCCAACGAGTTTCAGGGACGAATCCCGCGCCACTGCTCCAGCTTCTGCTCGAACGACAGCATCGCATTCGCCGGGCTCGACGAAGGCAGCACCAGCGTTTCATACCCGGCCTGCCCGATCACGTCGGCAAAGCGCCCCGCCGTCTTCCCGTTGAAACACACCTTCTTCAGCAACGGCGCATGCTCGCGCAACGACGCAAAGTCGTTCGGCTTCGCATTCCGGATCGCAGAATCGAGACTGCCTTGCCGATGGCATGCATCGAGGACATCCCAGATGCCGATGCCGTGCAAAAGCACGCGTTCGAGCCGCGCGTCGTACGCAAGCTCGTGCAGCCCGGGCTCGCCGAGCACCGCACCGAGCAACCGCCAGAATTGATTGCGCGGATGCGCGTAGTACTGCGCGGCGTCGAGCGACGCCTCGCCCGGAAAGCTGCCGAGGATCATCGTATGCGTGTTCGGCCCGACGACCGGCGGAAAGCCCTGCAGCATCACGCGTCTCCGTGCGGCCCGACCGATCGCGGCCCGTCGCCGTGCGCGGCGAGATGGCGCCACAGCGCCGGCAGCATGCACTCGGTGACCATCAGCGGCTTGCCGTGACGCTGGAACACCGAGCGCCGCGCGGCAAACGCATGCGGCGCACGCGCGCCCTGCAATGCATGGCTCGCGAGCGCATACAGCGGATGACCGGCGATCACGCGCCGGCTCACGAGCGCCGAGCGCTCGACCTGCGGATCGCTGTACAGCAGCTCCGCGAGCGGCCGCGTGCGCAGCCGCCGCATCGCCTGCCACACGCCCTTGCTGGCCGCGAGCGGCGCGATGCTGTGCGCGGCGACGTACGGCGTGCCGTCGACCGACAGGATCACCTCGCGCACCCACATCGGCGCGCGTGGCGAACTCGCGAGTGCGTCGGGCTCGTCGAACCACGGCGCGTCGACGGCCTCGCGCGTCACGCGCACGTTCACGCGGCCGAGCCGCGCGAGGTGCGCGGTCAGCGATCCGCCGCGCGTCAGCCAGTCGCGCTGGTCGAGCGTGCAGCCAGGCCGCGGCGTCTCGCGCCAGCCGGCCTGCGCGCCGTCGAATCGCATGCGCGCGTTCACGCGGCGCGCGACAGCAGCAGCGCGTTGGTCCGCTTCACGAAGCTCGCCGGATCGTCGAGCATGCCGCCTTCGGCCAGCAGCGCCTGATCGAACAGCAGATGGCACCAGTCGCCGAAATCGGCGCTGTCGGCATTCAGCTGCTTCACGAGCGCGTGCTCGGGATTGATCTCGAGGATCGGCTGCATCGCCGGCGCGCTCTGGCCGGCCGCCTTCAGCATCCGCTGCAGGTAGCCGCTCATGTCGTTGTCGTCCGCGACGAGGCACGACGGCGAATCGGTCAGGCGGAACGTGACGCGCACTTCCTTCACCTTGTCGCCGAGCGCTTCCTTCATCTTGTCGACGACCGGCTTGATCGCCTCGCCGGCCTGCTCCTGCGCCTTCTTCTCCTCATCGTTCAGCTCGCCGAGATCGAGATCGCCGCGGGCCACGCTCGCGAGCGGCTTGCCGTCGAATTCGTGCAGGAACGACAGCATCCATTCGTCGACGCGGTCGGTCAGCAGCAGCACCTCGACGCCCTTCTTGCGGAACACTTCCAGATGCGGGCTGTTCTTCGCGGCCTGCCACGTATCGGCGGTCACGTAGTAGATCTTGCTCTGCTCGGGCTTCATGCGCGACACGTAGTCGGCGAGCGACACGTCCTGCGCGTCGGTGTCGCCGTGCGTCGACGCGAAGCGCAGCAGCTTCGCGATGCGCTCGCGGTTCGCGTGATCCTCGCCGAGGCCTTCCTTCAGCACCTGGCCGAACGCGCCCCAGAACGTCTTGTACTTCTCCTTGCCGGCGTCGTCTTCCGCGTTCGCAAGCTCTTCGAGCATCGACAGCGCGCGCTTGGTCACGCCTTCGCGGATCGCCTTCACGTCGCGGCTTTCCTGCAGGATCTCGCGCGACACGTTCAGCGGCAGGTCGGCCGAATCGACGACGCCCTTCACGAAGCGCAGGTATTGCGGCAACAGCTGCTCGGCGTCGTCCATGATGAACACGCGCTTCACGTACAGCTTCAGGCCGCCGCGATAATCGCGGTTCCACAGGTCGAACGGCGCGTGCGCCGGCACGAACAGCAGCTGCGTGTATTCGCTGCGGCCTTCGACGCGGTTGTGGGTCCACGTGAGCGGATCCTGGTGATCGTGCGCGATGTGCTGGTAGAACTGCGTGTACTGCTCGTCGGTGACGTCGCTCTTCGAGCGCGTCCACAGCGCACTCGCCTGGTTGACGGTTTCGTCCTCGTCCTTCAGGACCATCTCGCCCTTTTCCTGATCCCACTCTTCCTTGCGCATCAGGATCGGCAGCGCGATGTGGTCGGAGTACTTCTGGATGATCGACTTCAGCCGGTGCGACGACAGCAGGTCGTCCTCGCCTTCGCGCAGGTGCAGCGTGATCGTCGTGCCGCGCTGCGCGCGCTCGATCGCGTCGATCGTGAAATCGCCCTCGCCCGCGCTTTCCCAGCGCACGGCTTCGTTCGCCGGCAGGCCCGCGCGGCGCGTCTCGACGGTGATCTTGTCCGCGACGATGAAGCCCGAGTAGAAGCCGACGCCGAACTGGCCGATCAGCGCCGCGTCCTTCTGCTGGTCGCCCGACAGCTTCGTGAAGAATTCCTTGGTGCCCGAACGCGCGATCGTGCCGAGGTTCGCGATCGCCTCGTCGCGGCTCATGCCGATGCCGTTGTCGTCGATCGTGATCGTGCGCGCGGCCTTGTCGTAGCCGATGCGGATGCGCAGGTTCGGATCGTTCTCGTACAGCGCGCTGTCCGCGAGCCCTTCGAAACGCAGCTTGTCGGCCGCGTCGGACGCATTCGACACCAGTTCGCGCAGGAAGATTTCCTTGTTGCTGTAGAGCGAATGGATCATCAGGTGGAGGAGTTGCTTGACCTCTGCCTGAAAGCTCATCGTTTCGTGTGCCATGGATGCTGTTTCCTCTTACTTGAACGGGAAAGGGGTGACGCCGGCGCCCGGCGCGCGATGCCGGCGGACCCATGAAGGACGACCGCCTGGCGCCAGCGGTTTGCGCGCGTATCTGGGGACGGCGCGCGGCATTTCAAGAGCCGGCCTGCCGCGCCGCGTCACGACGCGCGCCGCACCGCCGAGTCGATATAGCGCGCCAGCAGCCCCGGCAGCGCCGGATCGCCGCAATTCGCGACGTTGAAGCGCATCCACGTGGACGGCGACTGCTGCGGCGAGAACAGGCTGCCGGGCGTCAGCAGGAAGCCGGCCTCGTGCGCGACCGCCGCGAGCGCGTCCGAATCGACGCCCGTGTCGGCCCACAGGAACATCCCGGCCGCCGGCATCGTGAAGAGCCCGAGCCCCGTGCGCTCGAGCATCCGCGCGGTCTTGTCGCGCACGCCGTCGAGCCGCGCGCGCAGCCGCTCGACGTGGCGCCGGTAATGCCCTTCGGTCAGGATCTTGTACAGCACGCGCTCGTTGAGCTCAGGCGTGGTCATCCCGACCAGCATCTTCTGGTCGGTGACCCCCTTCGCGATCTCCGGCGCGCAGGCCACGTAGCCCACCCGCAGGTTCGCCGCGAGCGTCTTCGAATAGCTGCCGAGATAGATCACGCGCTTCAACTGGTCGAGGCTCGCCAGGCGCGTGGCCGGATAGCTGGGCGGGCACAGGTCGCCGTACACGTCGTCCTCGACGACGAGGAAATCGTAGGCCTCCGCGAGCTTCAGGATCCGGAATGCCTGCGCGGCCGACAGCGACGTGCCGGTCGGGTTCTGCAGCACCGAGTTGATCACGAGCATCTTCGGCCGCCACATCTGCACCAGGGTTTCGAGCGCGTCGAGGTCGGGGCCGTCGGGCGTATACGGCATCCCGACGAGCTGCGCGCCCTGCGCCGCGAAACGGCCGAACATCTGGAACCACGCGGGATCGCCGACAATCACCGCATCGCCCGGCCGCATGTAGATCCGCGAGATCAGGTCGATCGCCTGCGTGATGCCGGAAACCAGCACGATCTGTTCGGGCTTCGCGCCGATCTCGACTTCGGCGAGACGCGTCTGCAGTTGCTGGCGCAGCGGCAGGAAGCCCTGCGCGGTGCCGAAGCCGAGCATCTGCGCGCCCGACTGGCGCCCGAGCGCGCGCAGCGCGCCGGTGATCAGTTCGCCGTCGAGCCAGCGGCCCGGCAGGTAGCCGAGGCCCGGGCCCTTCTCCGGGCTGACGGTGTGCAGCATGTTGCGCAGCAGCCAGACGACGTCGATCGTGTTGTGCACGGGCGCGGCCTCGGCCACGCGCGCGACGCCGTCGGCCGGCTGCGGGCCGGCGCCCGTGCGCTCGCGCACGTAGAAGCCGGAGCCGCGCCGCGAGTCGAGGTAGCCCTGCGCGACGAGGCGCTCGTAGGCCTCGACGACGGTGAAGCGCGACACGCTCTTGTCGAGCGCGAGCTTGCGGATCGACGGCATGCGCATGCCGGGACGGAACACGCGTTCGTCGATGCGACGCCGCGCCCACTGGACCAGCTGGTCGACGAGCGTGAGCGTGGCCGTGTCGTGCGGCGCGGGAATCTGGGCGAGTGGGACGGTGGACATGGGCGGCGGCTCCAACTGTACCGAAGGCTATCGCGCCGATTGTACCGTTACTGTGCCGGTAGCGACGATTACAGTTGACCGGAATGGCGATCGTGCGGCCAGCGCACCGGCCCCGCCGCACCTGGCGCCGCGTCCGCCAGCTCGCATCGCGGCCGGTGCGGCGGCCGGTCCGGCCCCCGCCCGACGCGTCGCCCGCCTACCATGACACTTTCGCTTCCCGACCGACGCTCATGCCAGCCCGCTCCCTGACACTCGACCATCTGGTGATTGCCGCGCGCACCCTCGACGAAGGCGTGCGCCATGTCGCCGATGCCCTCGGCATCGAACCGGCCGGCGGCGGCCGCCATCCGCTGATGCGGACCCACAATGCGCTGTTCGGCGCGTGGGGCGGGCTCTACCTCGAAGTGATCGCGATCGACCCCGACGCGCCCGCGCCGGGCGACGATGCGAAGCCGCCGCGCGCGCGGCTGTTCGGGCTCGACGATCCCGCGATCCACGCGCGGCTCGAGGCGGGCCCGTTTCTCGCGCACTGGGTCGCCCGCGTCGATCGCCCGCGCCAGCTTGCGCTGTGGCAGCGCCAGTACCCGGCCCGCATCGCGCCGGTCGTCGCGATGCGGCGCGGCGATCTGAGCTGGGGCCTCACCGTGCCCGACGACGGCAGCTTCCCCGCGTGGCAGGGTGCGGGCGATGGCCTCGTGCCGTCGCTGATCCAGTGGGACAGCCCGCGCCATCCGGCCGAATCGCTGCCGAGCGACGGCGTCGCGCTGAAGGCGCTCAAGGGCGCCCATCCGCACGCCGATACGATCCGCGAGCAGCTCGACTGGCTCGGCGCAGCCCATCTGCTCGACGTCGAATCCACCGACGGTCCGCCCGCGCTCGTCGCCGAATTCGACACGCCGCAGGGCGCGCGCACGCTGCGCTGACGCTACACGCGCGGCCACCCCTCTCGTCACACCATACGCACCTCGCAAATACGGAGACACCCCCGACATGAATTCGCGCGAAACCCGGGGCATGCTGCTCGGCCTCATCGGCGTGATGATTTTCAGCCTGACGCTGCCGATGACGCGGATCGTCGTATCCGAACTCAATCCGCTGCTCAACGGGCTCGGCCGCGCGCTCGCCGCCGCCGTGCCGGCCGGCCTGCTGCTGTGGTGGCGCCGCGAGCGGCTGCCGACCCGCGCGCAACTGAAAAGCCTCGCGATCACGTCGGCCGGCGTGATCATCGCGTATCCGGTGTTCTCGGCGTGGGCGATGAAATCGGTGCCGGCCTCGCACGGCGCGGTGGTCAACGGGCTGCAACCGCTGTTCGTCGCGCTGTATGCGGCGTGGCTGTCGCACGAACGGCCGTCGAAGGCGTTCTGGGCCAGTGCGGTGGCCGGCAGCGCGCTCGTGATCGCGTTCGCGCTGCGCGACGGCGGCGGCACCGTGCAGGCCGGCGACGCGCTGATGCTCGTCGCGGTCGGCATCGGCGCGTTGGGCTATGCGGAAGGCGCGCGCCTCGCGCGCCAGATCGGCGGCTGGCAGGTGATCTGCTGGGCGCTCGTCGTGTCGGCGCCGTTCCTCGTGCTGCCGGTCGGCTGGCTCGCGTGGATGCAGCACGCCGCGCACCCCGGCCCGCTTGCGCCGCGCACGTGGCTCGCGTTCGGCTACGTGACCCTCTTTTCGCAATTCATCGGGTTTTTCGCGTGGTATGCGGGGCTCGCGATGGGCGGCACCGCGCGCGTCGGCCAGGTGCAACTGCTGCAGATCTTCTTCACGATCGCCTTTTCCGCGCTGCTGTTCGGCGAAACGGTCACGTCGTCGACGTGGCTGTTCGCGGCCGCCGTGATCGCGACCGTGGTGCTCGGGCGCCGCTCGGCGGTCGCCACGGCGCCGCGCGCCGCTCGCGCCGGCTGATGAGGTGCGCCATAATGGACGTTTTGCCTGATCGGTTTTGCCTGACTGGCCGTGCTTACCCAGCCGCGAAGGCTTCATCGTGCCCGCACTGCCCACCCGGCAGCGTCGAAGCGATGCGCCCGAACGACCTTTCTTGACTGACCACGATATCCGAACGAGGAGACTATGAATCCGAACGACCTGCATCCGCCGCACTGGCAGCTTTCCGAACGCGCCCGCAAGCTGACGAGCTCCGCGATCCGCGAGATCCTGAAGGTCACGGAACGTCCCGAGGTCATCTCGTTCGCCGGCGGCCTGCCCGCCCCCGCGACGTTCCCGGCCGAACGCATGCGCGCCGCCGCCGACCGCGTGCTGCGCGATGCGCCGGCCGCCGCGCTCCAGTACAGCGCGACCGAAGGCTACCTGCCGCTGCGCGAATGGATCGCCGAGCGCTACAGCGTGCGCGTGTCGCAGGTGCTGATCACGACCGGCTCGCAGCAGGCGCTCGACCTGCTCGGCAAGGCGCTGATCGACCCGAACAGCCCGATCCTCGTCGAAACCCCGACCTACCTCGGCGCGCTGCAGTCGTTCTCGCTGTACGAGCCGCGCTACGTGCAGGTGCCCACCGACGAGCAGGGCCTGCTGCCGGCAGGTCTTACCCCCGAACTCACGCAAGGCGCGCGCCTGCTGTACGCGCAGCCGAACTTCCAGAACCCGACCGGCCGCCGCCTGCCCGTCGAGCGCCGCCGCGCGCTCGCCGCGTTCGCGCAGACGAGCCCGTTCCCGGTGCTGGAGGACGATCCGTACGGCGCGCTGAACTACCAGGGCGAGCCGCTGCCGACGATGCTGTCGATGGCGCCCGACCACGTCGTGCACCTCGGCACGTTCTCGAAGGTGCTCGCGCCGGGCCTGCGGATCGGCTACATCATCGCGCCCGAGGAACTCCACTTCAAGCTCGTGCAGGCCAAGCAGGCCACCGACCTGCACACGCCGACGCTCACGCAGCGCATCGCGCACGAAGTGATCAAGGACGGCTTCCTCGACGAGCACATCCCGACGATCCGCGAGCTGTACAGCGCGCAGTGCGACGCGATGCTCGGCGCGCTCGCGCGCCACATGCCGGAAGGCGTCACGTGGAACCGCCCGGAAGGCGGGATGTTCATCTGGGTGAACCTGCCCGCGCAGATCGACAGCATGAAGCTGCTCGCCGCGGCCGTCGACAACCACGTCGCCTTCGTGCCGGGTGCGCCGTTCTTCGCGGAGAACGCGCAGCAGAACACGCTGCGCCTGTCGTTCGTGACGGTGCCGCCCGAGAAGATCGAGGAAGGCGTCGCGCGCCTCGGCAAGCTGCTGCGCGAGCGCCTCTGATCCCTTTTTCCCCCTGTCACGACTCTCTACGAGGAATCGAACGCATGGCTAACGTCTACGACAAACTGAAGTCGCTCGGCATCGAGCTCCCGACCGCCGGCGCACCGGCCGCCGCCTACGTGATGAGCGCGCAAAGCGGCAACACGGTCTACCTGTCGGGCCACATCGCGAAAAAGGACGGCAAGGTCTGGGCCGGCAAGCTCGGCGCGGATCTGCAGACGGAAGACGGCAAGGCGGCCGCGCGCTCGATCGCGATCGACCTGCTCGCGACGCTGCACGCGCACACCGGCGACCTGAACAAGGTCACGCGCATCGTCAAGCTGATGAGCCTCGTCAACTCGACGCTCGACTTCACCGAACAGCACGTCGTGACGAACGGCGCATCGGAGCTGATCGCCGAAGTGTTCGGCGACGCGGGCAAGCATGCGCGCTCGGCGTTCGGCGTCGCGCAGATCCCGCTCGGCGCGTGCGTCGAGATCGAACTGATCGCCGAAGTCGCGTAACGGGCGCAGCGCGATGCCCGGCCGTCTCGTTCGCTTCAAGCAGGTCGACGTGTTCACGTCGGTGCCGTTCAAGGGCAATCCGCTCGCCGTGGTGTTCGACGCCGATTCGCTCGGCGACGACGCCATGCTCGAGATCGCCCGCTGGACGAACCTGTCGGAAACGACGTTTCTCTGCACGCCGACCGATCCGGAAGCCGACTATCGCGTGCGGATCTTCACGACGGGCGGCGAACTGCCGTTCGCCGGCCACCCGACGCTCGGCACCGCGCATGCGTTCCTGGAAAGCGGCGCGCGGCCGCGCACGCCGGGCCGGCTGATCCAGCAGTGCGGGGTCGGCCGGGTCGCGCTGCGCGAGCAGGCCGGCCGCTGGGCGTTCGCCGCGCCGCCGGCGCGCGTCACGCCGCTCGACCGTTCGGACTACGCGGCACTGGCCGCCGCGCTGCGCAGCGACGCGCTCGACCTGGACGCCGAGCCGTGCGCGGTGGACAACGGCGCGCCGTGGCTGGTCGTGCGGCTGACGTCGGTCGCCGCGTGCATCGGCCTGTCGCCCGATCCGGCCGCGCTGGCGGCGCTGACCCACCGCTACGGCGTGGACGGCCTCGCCGCCTACGCGCCGCATGCCGAAGGCGGCCCCGCGACGTTCGAGATCCGCTGCCTGATGACGGGCGGCAAGTTCGGCATCCCCGGCGAGGATCCCGTCACCGGCAGCGCGAACGCCGCGCTGGCCGGGCTGCTGACGCGGCAGGAACGCCGCCCCGGCCCGTCGTATACGGCCCGCCAGGGCACCGCGATCGGCCGCGACGGCCGCATCTTCGTCAGCTACGACGAAGACGGCACGACCTGGATCGGCGGCCACGTCGTCACGGTCGTCGACGGCACGTTCCGGTCGCCCGCCTGACATTTCGCGATGTGCGATGGCGCCGGCTCGTCCGGCGCCCCACGCTTTGCCCAACTATCGCAAAAACGTTCCAGCCAGTAATATCGGGCCTAATCCGTTGTTTCGGAGGTCTGTCCATGGTTGCGCGTCCCGCGAACGAACAGACGTCGGGACAATCCGAACCATAGCCGGCCATCCAGACGGATGGCGCACGCGAGCAGGACGCCGCCCTCTTCGATGAGCTCCGCCCGGTCCAACCACACGCCGCCGAACCGGCCGCTGCGCGCGCCGCGCAAATCGCGCCGGCGTGCGCTGTTTGCCATCCCGCTGCTCGGGATGCTGGCGCTCGCGCTGCTGTGGGCCGTGATCATCGCGCGTCTGTCCGTTGAAAAGGACAGTGCGTACAAGGAAGCAGCGGCCTCCGCGGCGATCCTGTCGTCCGCACTCGAGCAGCATACGGTCAAGGCGATCCACCAGGTCGACCAGATCACCCGCTTCGTCAAGTTCGAGTTCGAGAAGTCGCCGGCGCGCTTCAATCTCGCGAGCGCCGTCGAGAAAGGCGTCGTGCCGAGCGACACGCTGATCCAGGTGTCGCTCGTCAACGCGAAGGGCATCCTGTTCGCGAACACCGCCGAACTCCATCCGCAGCCGATCAACCTGGCCGACCGCGAGCACTTCAAGGTCCACCTCGCGCACAACGACGACCGCCTCTTCATCAGCAAGCCCGTGCTCGGCCGCATATCGAGCCACTGGACGCTGCAGATGACGCGGCGCCTGAACAATCCGGACGGCAGCTTCGCGGGCATCGTCGTCGTGTCGGAAGACCCGAGCTATTTCACGAACGATTTCTACAACAACGCGGCCATCGGCAAGGAAGGCGTGATCGCGGTCGTGTCCGACACGGGCGCGGTGCTCGCGCGGCGCACGGGCTCGGTGAGCAACGCGCCGGGCGCGTTTTCGGCCTCGGGCGTCTACCCGATCGCGGAGCGCGTGACGGGCACGATCATCGATCCGATCGACGGCGTGACACGCATCGTGTCGTACCGCCACCTCGACGGCTACCCGCTCGCGGTGATGGTCGGGCTGTCGCAGACGGAAGAGTTCGCGGACTACACCCACACGCGCAACGTCTACCTGCTGATGACGAGCTTCATCACGCTCGCGATGCTCGCGTTCTTCGGCGTCGCGACGGGCCTGATCGGCAAGCTGCTCGGCCGCGAGCGCGAAATGACGCAGCTCGCCGAATACGACCTGCTCACCGGCCTCGCGAACCGCTATGCGACGCTGCGCGGGCTGCGCAACGACGTGTCGATGCCCGCGAGCCTGTCGCGGCTCGGCCTGCTGTTCATCGATCTCGACAACTTCAAGACCGTCAACGACACGCTCGGCCACAACGCCGGCGACATCGTGCTGCAGATGACCGCGTCGCGCCTGGCCGATGCGGTCGGCGACGAAGGCTCGCTCGCGCGCATCGGCGGCGACGAGTTCGTCGTCGTGATGAAGGGCGACGACGTCGAACGGCGCGCGGTGCGGCTCGCGGAAGCGATCATCCGGATGTTCAGCGAGCCGTTCGACGTCCGCGGCAGTTCGTTCGTGCTGCATGCGAGCATCGGCATCGCGCTGCACACCGTCGCGAACGAAAGCGAGATCGACCTGCTGAAAAAGGCCGACCTCGCGATGTACAGCGCGAAGGACGCCGGCAAGAACTGCTACCAGTTCTATGCGCCGCACCTGTCGCACCGCGCCGACCACCTGATGCGCTGGGAACAGCAATTGCGCGTCGCGCTCGCCGAGGGGCAGTTGTTCCTCGCGTACCAGCCGAAGATCGACCTCACGCACCGCACGATCACCGGCTTCGAGGCGCTCGCCCGCTGGGATCACCCCGAGCACGGCGTGATCTCCGCGAACGAATTCATTTCGATCGCCGAATCGACCGGCCTGATCGTGCCGATCGGCGACTTCGTGATCCGCACCGCGTGCGAGCAGATCGCGCGCTGGCGCGCCGAGGGCCACGACACGCTGACGCTCGCGGTCAACATCTCGCCCGTGCAGTTCTGGCGCGGCGACCTGATCGAGACGATCTCGCAGGCGCTGCAGGACACCGGCATCGACGCGAACCGGCTCGAAATCGAGATCACCGAAACCGCGATGATGGAATATCCGGAACTCGTGTCCGAGAAGATCGTCGCGCTGAAAAAGCTCGGCATCCGGATCGCGCTCGACGATTTCGGCACCGGCTATTCGTCGCTGTCGTACCTGCACCGCTTCTCCGTCGACACGCTGAAGGTCGACCGCTCGTTCGTGCAGGCGATTCCGACCGATCGCAGCGTGTGCGTGATGGTGTCGTCGATCGTGCATCTCGCGCGCTCGCTCGGGCTGACCGTCGTCGTCGAGGGCACCGAAACCGAGGAGCAGATCACGTGGCTGTCCGCGCTCGGCGAAATCGAGGCGCAGGGCTTCCTGTTCTCGCGCCCGGTGCCGGCCGATGCGATTCCCGCGCTGATCACACGCTTCGGCGTGCGCGGCGATCATCCGAACGTCGTCGCGCATCGCGCGACCGGCAGCACGGGCGGCTGAGCCGCACCGCCGCAGCCGCGGCGCGCGTTTGCGCACCGCCGCAATTGTTACGTTTTCCGATCCGTTCGTTTAGTTCATTAACTAGCGTTTTCGCGCATGGTAGTGTCACGATGCGCGGCGGACAATCGGGAGGGCCGACGTGTCGGCGGGCCGTTGCCACGGCCTTACGCGAGAGATCTGGCCCTGCGCCAACCACACAATCATGACAACCGTCGAAGTCGAAGCGACCGCGCGTGTCGAAGAGGCACCGGCATCCCTATGGACCTTGTTCAAGGTCGTCGCCAGCATTTCGGCCGTCTCGTGGGGCGGGCTTTCGATGATGGCGCAGCTCGAACGCCACTACGTGGAGCGGCTGCAGCGCATCGAGCCGCACGTCTTCGGCGATCTCGTCGCGCTCGCGTGGCTCGTGCCGGGCCCCGTCGGCTGCAATGTCGCCGTGCAGGTCGGCCAGACGCTGCATGGCCGTGCCGGCGCATGGATCGCCGGCATTGCCAGCGTGCTGCCGTTCTCGGTCCTGATGACGCTGTTCGCGATCTTCTATCAGACGCCGCTCGTGCGCTCGCTGGCCGCGCCGGTGCTGATCAATCACTTCGGGATGGTGCTCGCCGCGCTGATCGGCGTCACGTGGGTCAAGCAGTTGCGCTCGCTCGCGCGTACGCGGCTCGAACAGGCGATCGCCGCGTTATCGACGATTCTGCTTGCTTTCGCGCATAGTCCGGCCGCTTTCGTCGCGATTCTGTTCGCCGCGTTCGCAGCGGGCTGGCTGACGGGGCCGTCGCAACGCGACACGGTCGATTTCACGCTGTCCAGGCGCGATCGCGGCCTGCTCGTGCTGCTCGGCGTGCTCGTCGTGCTGTTCGCGGTGCCGCTGCCCGGCGATTACCAGGCGGATCTGCTGTGGCCGCGCCTCGCGGGCGCCGGCATGACGCTGTTCGGCGGCGGCTTCTCCGCGCTACCGGTGCTCAAGACGCTGTTCGTGTCGCCGGCGACCGGCATCTCCGATCACGACTTCACGCTGGCGTTCGCGTTGTCGCCGGTCGCGCCGGGGCCGTTGCTGAACGTCGTGCCGTTTCTCGGCTACCTGACCGACGGCTGGGCCGGCGCGCTGCTCGCCACCGCCGCGCTGTTCATTCCGTCCGGGTGCCTCGTCGTGTTCGCGCAGAACCATCTGTTCCGGCTCAAGCGCCATTCGCGCTTCGAGCACGGGATGCGCCTGCTGCGCGCGGCAACGACGGCCTTTCTCGTGGTCGCCGTCGTGAAGATCCTGCATCGAGAACCGGCCGACCCGGTTTACTGGCTGACGGGCGCGTTCGCGACGCTGTGCTTCACGCGCTTCAAGGTGCCCGTCTATGCCGTGTACGGCGTGGTCGCCGCCGTGTGCAGCGTGTGGCTGTGGGCCGCGCACTGACGGGCGGCGGCCGTCGCCCTGCTCGCGCTGGCCGGCCTGACTCCGTCAACCGGCCTGCACCGCGACCCGGCGCGCGATCCAGCGGGCGCGCAGCGCGTCGTACGCGAGGTTGAAGCAGAACGTGTAAGGCAGGAAGAACAGCACGATGCCGAGGTCGAGCAGCAGCGCCTCGACGAGGCTCACGTTCAGCCACCACGCGGCAACCGGCACCACCATCGCGACGAGGCCGAGCTCGAACGTCACCGCGTGCGCGATCCGCATGCCGAGCGTGCGCGACCACCCGGCCCGCCGCTCGAAGCGGTCGAACAGCGTGTTGAAGGTCATGTTCCACGCCATCGCGATCAACGACACCATCACGGTCAGCACGCCGACGTGCGACACCGGCATGTCGAGCAGCCACGCGCCGATCGGCGCGCACAGCGCGATCGCCACCAGTTCGAACGTCAGCGCGTGCAGCAGGCGTTCCGTCACCGTTTTATTCGTCTGTTTCATGATGCTCTCCGATGCATGACTTGATTCATGCTGGCCATTCTGATCGGCGCAACCGTGTGAATCCAGTTTGATATCATCGGTTTTACCGATATGAAGTCACCAGGAGCCCTGCATGCACCACGCCCCGGAAGCGCTGCTCGCATTCGCCGAAGCGGCACTGCTCGGCTCGTTTACGGCCGCGGCCCGCAAGCTCGGCAAGCGTCAGTCGACCGTGTCGGAAGCGATCGCGAATCTCGAGATCGATCTCGGCGTGCAGTTGTTCGACCGCTCGACGCGCACGCCGACGCTCACCGATGCCGGCCGTGCGCTGCTGCCGCAGGTGCAGCGCGCGCTCGAGGCCAGCGCGGCGATCGACCGCACGGCCGCCCGGCTCGCGCACGGCGAGGAAGCGCGGCTCACGCTCGTCGTGTCCGATACCTACCAGTCGAAGCGTTACGAGGAAACGTTGATGGCGCTCGAACGGCGCTTTCCGGCGCTCGAGCTCGAATGCCAGATCGCCGAGCACGACGACGTGCTCGACCTGATCCAGCAGGGTCGCGCGCAACTCGGGCTGATGGCCGCGCGCGCGGCCTACCCGGCCGATATCGGCGCGGCGACGGTGGCCGAGGAATCGGAGATCGGGCTGTTCGTCGGCCGCACGCACGCGCTCGCCGAATACGGCGACGCCGAGGTGCCGCACGCGGCGCTGCGCGACGTGCGCGAACTGCGCCTCAATACCTACGTGAAGACGGAAGGTCGCGGCACCGACGACCGGATCGTCGTCGGCACGCAGCACTGGCTGGCGCCGAGCTACCTGATGCTGCTGGAGATGGCCGTACTCGGGTTCGGCTGGGCGGAACTGCCGCGCTGGATGGTCGAGCACTTCGCGCGCGACCGCCTGTGCGAGCTGCGCGCGCGCGGCTGGCCGCGCCGTGTACGGGTGGATGCGGTCTGGTCGCGCAACCGGCCGCTCGGGCCGGCCGGCTCATGGCTGCTCGACGCGATGCTGGCCGCATAGCGGCGCGCGCCGCCGGGCGTGCGGCCGACGGCCGAGGGCGAAGGGCTGACGCCGGCCGGTCAGAAACCGCGCGACAGCACGGCCGCGCCGATCGTGACGACGCCGAGCACGAGGTTCACGACGACCAGCAGGCGCACCGCATTCACCGCGCGGGCACCGTCCGGCCAGTTCTGCGCCTGCACCGCACGGCGAATGCGCGGGAACAGCGCGAAGCGGATGTGCCCGAAGATGAGCATCATCACGACGCCGAGCCCGGCCATTGCATGCAGCGACCACGTCGCGTGCGCGCCGCCGAAGCTCATCAGCAGGAAACCGCCGGACAGCAGGATCACGATCACGGCCCCCGACACCCAGTTGAAGAAGCGGCCGAACACGCCTTCGATCAGCGGCAGCCGCAACTGCGGCGACAGGTCGGACAGCGCGGGGCGCAGGCAGAAGTGCGCGAAGACCATCCCGCCCACCCACACGGCGACGGCCAGCAGGTGAAGAAACAGCGCGACGGCAACGGCGTGGGACATGGGGACAATCCTGTGATGAGTGGGGTGCAGCGAACGGCCGCGTCGCACGCGGCATCAAGCGACGTTCGACCCGTCAGCCGCGCGGCGGTTCGGACCCTCGACGCGATTTCACACTATTTTGCAAATTCCGCGTGACAGCGCCACGCTTGCTTACCCGCATTCCTGCGCCGGAAAGAAAAAGCCGCACGCCCGCCGAAGCGGACGTGCGGCCTTCGATCGCGGCCGAACCGGGTGAACCGGACGGTCCGGTCGACCGCGCGGCGTCAGCCCAGCAGCGGACGCAACTCGGTGACGACCTTGAGCTTCGTGTCCGGCGCGCGGCCCTTGCGGGCGCGCTTGCCGATGTGCGGCGCGAGCCCGGCATACGACAGCGTGTCGTCCTGCACCTTGCCGCCGCGGCCGGTGCCGATCAGCACGACGCCGGCCGGATCGATCGCCAGCGCCTGCACGAGCGTTTCCTTGTCGTCGAGCGCCATCAGGATCACGCCGCGCCCGCCGCCGGACAGCGTCTTCATCTCGTCCATCCCGAACACGAGCAAGCGCCCGCCGCTCGACAGACACGCGACCTGCGTCGCGTTCGGCAGCACCGGCATCGGCGCGAGCGGCACCGCGCCCGTATCGATCGTCATGAACGACTTGCCGGCCTTCAGGCGGCTCACCATGTCGCCGACCTTCGCGAGGAAGCCGAAGCCGTTGCTCGACGCGAGCAGCAGTTGCTGGTCGGCCGGCGCCGCGTAGTAGTGCATCAGGTGCGAGCCCGATTCGAGCTCGATCAGCGACGTGACCGGCACGCCGTCGCCGCGCCCGCCCGGCAGCACCGACACGTCGACCGAATACACGCGGCCGCTGCTGCCCCACGCGATCAGGCGATCCGGCGTGCGGCACTGGAACGCCGCGTAGAGATGGTCGCCCGCCTTGAACGTGAAGCCGGCCGGGTCGAGCCCGTGACCCTTCAGCGCGCGCACCCAGCCCTTCTGCGATACGACCACCGTCACCGGCTCGTCGACCACCTTCGCCTCGAACGTCGCGCGCTTTTCCTGCTGGATCAGCGTGCGGCGATCGTCGCCGTACTGCTTCGCGTCGGCCTCGATCTCCTTGATCATCAGCCGCTTCATCGCGCTTTCGTTCGCGAGCAGGTCCTCGAGCTTCGCCTTCTCGTCGCGCAGCGCTTCGAGTTCCTTCTCGATCTTGATCTTCTCGAGCCGCGCGAGCTGGCGCAGCCGGATTTCGAGGATGTCCTCGGCCTGCCGCTCGCTGAGGCCGAACGCGCTCATCAGCGCGGCCTTCGGCTCGTCCGACTCGCGGATGATGCGGATCACCTCGTCGATGTTCAGGAAGACGATCATCCGCCCTTCGAGGATGTGGATGCGGTCGTCGACCTTCGCGAGACGGTGGCGCGTGCGCCGCGTCATCGTCAGCTGGCGGAACTTCACCCATTCGTCGAGGATCGTCAGCAGGCCCTTCTGGCCCGGCCGGCCGTCGGCGCCGATCATCACGAGGTTCAGCGTCGCGTTCGATTCGAGGCTCGTGTACGCGAGCAGCGTGTTCACGAATTCCGTCTGGTCGATCGTGCGCGACTTCGGCTCGAACACGAGCCGCACCGCCGCTTCCTTGCCCGACTCGTCGCGCACCGCGTCGAGCAGGTCGAGCATCGCCTTCTTCGTGTTGAGCTGCTCGGGCGTCAGCGTCTTCTTGCCGAGCTTGAGCTTCGGGTTGGTCAGCTCCTCGATTTCCTCGAGCACCTTCTGGCCCGACGTGCTCGGCGGCAGCTCGGTCACGACGAGCTGCCACTGGCCGCGCGCGAGATCCTCGATCTTCCATTTCGCGCGCACCTTCAGGCTGCCGCGGCCCGATTCGTACGCCGCCGCGATTTCGGCGTCGCTCGAGATGATCTGGCCGCCGCCCGGGAAATCCGGGCCGGGGATCAGGTTCATCAGCTCCGCGTGCGTGAGCTTCGGATTGCGGATCAACGCGACCGCCGCGGCCGCGACTTCGCGCAGGTTGTGCGACGGGATTTCGGTGGCGAGGCCGACCGCGATGCCCGACGCGCCGTTCAGCAGCACGAACGGCATGCGGCTCGGCAGCGTCTTCGGCTCTTCGAACGAGCCGTCGTAGTTCGGCATGAAATCGACCGTGCCCTGGTCGATCTCGTCGAGCAGCAGCTTCGCGATCGGCGTGAGGCGCGCTTCCGTGTAACGCATCGCCGCCGCGCCGTCGCCGTCGCGCGAGCCGAAGTTGCCCTGCCCGTCGATCAGCGGATAGCGCAGCGAGAAATCCTGCGCGAGACGCACGAGCGCGTCGTACGCCGACTGGTCGCCGTGCGGATGGTATTTACCGAGCACGTCGCCGACCACGCGCGCCGACTTCACCGGCTTCGCGTCGGGCCCCAGGCCCATTTCGTTCATCGCGAACAGGATCCGGCGCTGCACCGGCTTCTGGCCGTCGCACACGTCGGGCAGCGCGCGGCTCTTCACGACGCTGACCGCGTAGCTGAGGTACGCCTGCTCCGCGTAGTTGCCGAGCGTCAGCGCGTCGCTCTCGGGCGCGTCGGGGCTGGCAAAGAGATCGGAAGTATTGTCGTCCATCTGAATTCCGTATTCGTAAGTGGCGTGAGGCCGGGCCGGGCGTCATGCCCGGCCGCGCGGAAGCTCCGCTTAACGCTTAAATATCCG